>Ga0070730_10001619_pt1 | contig 21519 bp, 10 predicted proteins | sample Coa_R1_3_FD_66447 | JGI IMG/M metagenome (GOLD analysis project Ga0070730, IMG submission 66447) | Surface soil microbial communities from Centralia Pennsylvania, which are recovering from an underground coalmine fire - Coalmine... | ecosystem: Environmental > Terrestrial > Soil > Unclassified ... | reverse complement strand
AGCCTCGGGGTGAGCAGTGCGATTTTCGCCAAGCGGAAGGTCGAAGATAGCAAGCTTCAATTCACGCGTATGTATCTGGAGTCGGTGCAACACGGGAGCGGCGGTAGACTCTGGCCGCTAAACCGGACAAGAACGCGGGGGTGTGACTTATGAGCAAGCGAATACTTTTGTTGGTGGCATGTGTGGTTGGACTGGCATTTCCTTTGGGTGTATTCGGTCAAGCGATCGGCAGCTTTTCCGGGACGGTTACCGATCAAAGCGGTTCGGTAGTGGCCGGCGCAACAGTCACCGCCATTTCGCAAGCTACCGGCGCCTCTCGCGAAGCAAAGACCGATGACGCGGGTCATTATGCGCTTCCCCTGTTGCCGGCGGCGATCTACACGCTGAAGGTGGAGTTCCAGGGATTTCAGACCGTGGAGCGCAAAGACCTCCGATTGCAAGTGGAAGAACAGCGCGAATTGGACTTCACGCTTTCCCCCTCGACGGTGGCCTCGAAGGTGGAGGTCAGCGCCACGGAAGTAGCCGTAGAGACGAACAATCCGTCCCTCGGCCAAGTGATTACGTCACAACAGGTGGCTCAGCTTCCACTGAATGGCCGCGACTTCGTCCAGCTAGCCTCGCTGACTCCCGGCACGACGCAAGAAACCAATCCCTCGAGTTTTTTCACCAGCGGCGCGGACAGCGAGGTAGCGGCACGCGGCTCATTTTCTTTGTCGGTGGGCGGATCTCGCCCCAACAGCACGGATTGGCTGCTCGATGGAGTGGACAACAATGAATTGACCGCCGGCGGTATCGGGATATTCTCCTCGATTGACGACATTCAAGAATTCAAAGTTCTGACCTACAACTACTCCGCCGAATACGGCACGCGCGCCGGGCCGACAGTGCTGGTGACAACGAAATCAGGCACCAACCAATTTCACGGGTCCCTTTTCGAGTTCCTGCGCAACACCTCCCTGGATGCCAAGAGCTTCTTCGCGACCTCGCCGGAGAAGTTCAACCTGAATCAATTCGGCGGTTCTCTCGGCGGACCGATTCGCAAGAACAAGACATTCTTCTTCCTTGACGGCGAACAAAAGTATCAGCGCCACGGCATTACCTTTACGGGCCTGCTTCCCAGCGAAGCGATGCGCAACGGCGATTTCAGCGCCGATCCTTTCGGCAATCCCGTCTCGGGACTAGCCATCGTCAATCCGAACATGATCGGCGCGTCGACTAACCCTGCCGCATTTCCAAATGTCTATTTCCAGTGCGATGCGTCCGGAAACCCGCTGCCCGCGAACGCCAATGGAAGCCAAGCCCAGGGAACCGCGTGCAACAAAATCCCCGCCGGCCTGATTAACAATGTCGGCCGAGCACTGATCAACCTCTATCCCACGCCAAACGCCAATAACCCAGGCGCGGGATTCAACTTCGTGAGCGAACCGGTGCGCAAGCTCGACGAAACCAAGCTTGATTTCCGCCTGGATCACAACTTCTCAAGCAATGACAACGCTTTCGCTCGCTTTAGCTACGATCAGGCCGTTTCTTTTGTGCCCGGCGGCTCCGCCGGATTCGCGGAAGCAAACGCGTTCGGAAGCAACCAGGGAATTATCAATCACGGGCGCCAGATCGCCCTCGGCGAAACGCACGTCTTTTCCCCCAACACCGTGAATCAGGCAACCTTCGGTTACAACCGGATTTTCAACTACATCACTTCGCAAGGCACCGGAAGTTGCGAATCCAACAAGATCGTGCCCGGAGGTATTCCCGGCGCCAATTTAGGCTGCGGGAGTAATGGCGGCACCACCTGCACGCCCGGCGCCTACAGTTGCGGGCTGGTTTCGACGCTCATGACCGGCGGCTTTTGGTCCCTGGGTGATCGCGGCTTCTCGCCATTTCAGGGTGGGACCAACATTTTTTCGTTGAGTGATACCCTCAACCTGATTCGCGGCAAGCACAACATCAAGGTGGGCGGCTCATTCCGCGCGAACCAGATGAACGTGGGTACCGAAGCGTTCCAGGATGGATTCTGGATTCCCGGCGCGGGCGGCAATTTTACCGGCCTTTCCAGTGGCGCAGTCAACGTTCCTGGCAATCCGGAAGCGGATTTTCTTCTGGGTTTGACCGGACTCGCGATTCACGATCAAACCTTCAACGGCCAGGTTACCGGCCGCCGCTGGAAGATTTACCGTCCGTTCGTCGAAGACGATTGGAGAATCACCAAAGACCTGACGCTCAATCTGGGAGTGGCGTGGGATATCACTACTCCCATCACGGAAGTCGCCAACCGCATGGCAAACTACGTACCGAGCACGGGGCAACTGCTGATTGCTGGACAAGGGGGCGTCAACCGGTCGGCGGGAATAAAGACCGATTGGACCGCTTTCGAGCCGCGCATCGGCTTGGCCTGGAAGGTGCTCGGCAGCGACAAGACGGTGGTGCGCGCGGGATACGCGATCTACCATGATTCCGCATGGAGTATGGGCGCCCAAGGCTTGTGGCAAAATCCACCGTTCTTCGCCGAGTCCAACGTCTTCGCCCCAGCGGGTTGCGCCTTTGCAACCTCGTTCTGCGCCACCAACCTTGGTCAGACGCCTACCGGCGTGAGCTTGTCCAGCGGATTTCAAGTCATTAACACTCCGCCCAACGCTTCGACATTCGCCGGAACATTTTTCACGCAACCCACCGACTTCCATCTCGGGATGGTTCAACAGTTCAATGCCAACGTGGAACGGCAGTTGCCAGGGAACGTTCTGCTCACGATGGGCTACGCCGGCTCTCGCGGCCGCCACATCCTGGTTTCCGGGAATGACCTGAACACCTCGAGCCCCAGTGCTTGCGTTGCGGGTGGCTCCTACACCCTTGGCTGCAACTCTGATGGGTCGCCTTTCATCCCGCCCTATGGAATATTCAACACCATTCTGCTCTTCGGCGATCTCGGTAAAACAAGTTACAACTCCCTGCAAATCAAAGCGGAGACCAAGACACCGAAATACGGCCTGTACGCTTTGTTGAGCTATACCTATTCTCGTACGTATGACAACGGGCTGACCGACGGTTTGGGTTCCCTGTTGAGCGCGCCTTATTTTCCGCTTCCAAATTGGGAGAATCTGGACTGGGGGTTGTCGCAAATCAACCTCAATAATAATTTTACTGGCAGCATCATCTACGATTTGCCGTTCGGCCGGGGCAAGAAATACGGCGGTGATTGGAACGACGTTGCCAATTCGCTGTTTGGCAACTGGCAACTGACGCTGATCGAAAAAATTACCTCGGGATTTCCGGATCCGCTGATTGACAGCTTCAACCAATCCGGCGTTTTCTTCCAAAACGGCGGCAACGGGAACAACTTCAATCGTCCGGATCAGGTGGCTGGTTGCAGCGTGTACACCGCCGATCACCAGGCCAACCAGTGGGTTAATCCTTCTTGCTTTGTGGCGCCGCCGCCCGGGCAGCTGGGGAATGCCAGTCGCGTGCCGGTCAGCGGCCCCGGATTTGTCAACACGGACTTCTCGGTGATCAAGCAATTTGCGCTGCCTCGTGAAGGCATGGGCTTGAACTTCCGGGCGGAGTTCTTCAATCTCTTCAATCATCCGCAGTTCGGTTCGCCCATTAACGACGTCGCCGCCCCGGGGTTTGGCTCGGTGAATTCAACGGTGAACAATCCGCGGGTCGTGCAATTTGGTCTGAAGCTTACGTTCTAGGGACGGACGCAAGCTTTCGCTTCATCGACGCGGCCGCTGCTGAACGCGGCGGCCGCGTCATCCGCCGCACGTACTCTAGTTGAATGTTCGTTTCTGACCGAGGATGCGCGATGAAACCTTTCCGCTTGTGGCTTCTGTTCGCCGTGGTATTGCTTCTAGCCTGCTCCAGCAGTGCCGCGCAGGACAGGCGTAAGGTCATCGTGGATCAAGATGAACTTGGTCCTGCCGGCACCGACCTCCAATCAACGCTGCTGCTGATCCAATCCGCGCGGACGGAAGTTCTAGGCATTACCGTGGTCACCGGCGACGGGTGGCGCGACGAGGAAGTCGCGCACACCTTGCGCATGTTGGAATGGATTGGGCGAACCGACATCCCGGTGGTGCCGGGTGCCGAATATCCGCTGGTCCGAACCAAGGAAGGTACCGAACTCTGGGAGCGGCAATTTGGCCGCATCGATTGGCTGGGCGCATGGACGCCGCGGGTCTATCACCCCGCGGAACACGTGGGTGAACTAAAGGAAGGAAATCCCAGAACGAAGCCTGCGCAGGAAGACGCTGCGCATTTTTTGGTACGCACGGTGCGCCAGTATCCGAACCAGATAACCCTCTATGCCGGCGGGCCTATGACCAACCTGGCTCTGGCCATTTCCATCGATCCGGAATTTCCGAGCCTGGTGAAGGAACTTGTTTTCATGGGCGGCAGCCTGGCCCCCCAGACCGACGATCCGGAATTTGCGAATTTTCCTCAACGCGAATTCAACCTGTGGTTTGACCCGGAAGCGGCGCACATTGTGTTGCGCGCCCACTGGAAGAAAGTTGGGTGTACGCCGGTCGATATTTCCGTCAAGACCGCGATGACTCGCGAACTGCTCGACCGCATCAAGAGAGCTGATACGCCAGCGGCGCGCTATATCGGACAATACACTCATCTTCGCCAATACGACTTTTTGTGGGATGAACTGGCGGCGGCCGCTTGGCTTGAACCGAGCATCATCACCAGGAAAATAACGCGCTTTGTAGATATCGATTTGGATCGCGGCGCTGGCTACGGCACACTTTTGACCTGGAATCCAGAGGACAAACCGGACCGCCAGGTGCAACCCGTGGAAATCCAACTGGACCTGGATACCGCCAAGTTTTACAAATTGATGGTGGATCTGCTCGGCGCACCGACTCCGAAGGCTGCTCCCTAAGCGCAGAGGTCTCGGCTGTGAGACGGATCGGCTATCGCGATAGTTGCTCCAGAGCTTTTTCGGCTTGGGCGTGGCCCGGATGCTGTTTCAGGAGTTCGCGCAGAACGCCGCGTGCTTCCTCTGACTTTCCCTGCAGCGCATAGAGTCGAGCAAGATTCAGGTACGACTGATCGAAGGTCGGCGCTACGCGAATGCATTCTTTAAAACTTTTCTCAGCCTCTCCCTGCCGCTGAGTGCGCAAATAAAGAATGCCAAGGTTATTGAGGGCCTCCGGGTACGCGGGGCGGGCCGCCAGCGCTTTCTGCAGAAAGTCATAAGCTTGCTGCGTATCGTCGATCTGCGCGAATACCATGCCCAGACCGTAATTAGCTTCCGGATTGTCCGGATCCAATCGAAGAGCATGCTCGAAGGCCGCTTTCGCATCTTCCCACCGCCTAGCTTGGCGATAAGCGCTCCCCAGATTTTCCAGGGCAATCAGGTGATCGGGATCCATCTGCAGAGCTCGCTTGAAGTTGCTGATGGCCTCATCGGTGCGACCTTCGCGAGCCGCCAGGATTCCCAGATTGTTCCACGCGTTGGGCAACGTCCCGGGATAGTTAGCGCGCGCTTGTACCACGCGCTTAAACACTTCTCCAGCTCTTTGCGATTTCTGCTGTTGCAGATAAACACTACCGATGCCGTAGAGCGGTTCCGCGGCGCCGGGATCGTCCTTAAGAGCCAGCTCAAAGAAAGTCTCCGCCTGATCCGGGTAGCCGCGCTCGAAAAAAATGGAGCCCAGGGAAAGATAATTGCGAGCCGCCTCGAAGGTGGCGCTCACTCCCGGGTAAGGGAGCCCTTTGGCCAAACGCTGCGTTGCCGTTTGCGGAATATTGAGGAAGTCTCTTTCGACGTTGGCGGTTGCCAGCGTCCCCTGGTAAATCTTGACCATCTCTCCCGCGCCATCCACCAGGAACGCCGTCGGCAAACTCAAGTCCCGATGGCGATCGAAGAGGTAGCGATAAAGAAGGTTATAAATGGCGATGAGGTCCGCACTACATCGGAGAATCGGAAAAGTTAGATGTCGGAACGCTGCGGTGTTAAAACTCGCGGCGTTTTCCAGAGCCTCATCGGTGTTCAGGCTGATCAGTTGCAGGCCCCGGCCTCCCGACCGGCGATGGACCTGCTCGAGGTTCGCGAGATCCTTCTCGTATCCCGGCGATGCCACAGTCCAAAAGTAGAGCAGCGTCGGCTTGCCCCGGTGAGCCGAGAGCGTCTTTGTGCCTCCTGCCAAATCCGGCAAAGAAAAATCCGGCGCGGCAAGGGGCAGAAGCAACCAGGTTTCGCCTGAATCCGGAAGCGGCACAGGCTCCAAAGCAGAAGCCGGACTTGCAGAAGCAACGGCCCGATGTGCCTTAAAAGATTCCATTCGCGTGGGCGGAACTCCTTCCTCAACCCACACGCGGTGATGGACCGGGAGATCCTGAAGCTTTTGCACCAGCCCGCTGGGCCAGCGGATTGTAGCCGCCACGGGCCCGCTGGTCTCGCCCAAACCAAAGAACATTTCCTTGCTGTGTTGGGCCAGGAATCCGGATCCGGCTTGCAGCACACGGGTCTGGCGGCGCGCTCCGGTGTCCACCGTAATGGCGGCGCCGATTCCGTCGCGATTGCTGGTCTTCCCACAAAGCCGAAACGCGATGCCCGAACCTATTTCCGGCATCACGTTTTTCAACACTCGCAATTGCGGGCTGTTACGGTTCTTAACGATCGCTTCCACCCGCCCGTCGCCGTCGAAATCGGCAATCGCGAACGACCGGCTGTCTTCTATGAAGTCGAGGCCGGCGGCGGCCGACACGTCGGAGAACGTTCCGTCCCGGTTATTCAGATAAAGAACGTTGCGCTCAAATCCGCTCCAGGTCCCGTCGGAGCGGATCAGCTCATTAATGGCGTTCCAGCCCTGTTCGTAATCAAGTTTCGGCTTGGAATCGAGCGGAGAATTGGCCACCACCTGGCGCCAAAAAAAACTATTCAAGTCGTCGCGATTCGTTCCGGAAATCATTCCGTTAGCGATGTACAAGTCCGGAAAACCGTCGAGATCGAAGTCCCAGGCGTCGCTGCTCCAGGACCAGCGCCCCATTTCTGTCCCCGCGCGCGTCCCGGCGTCTTCAAAATGGCCGTCTCCCCGATTGTGAAACAACGAATTGCCCATAGCATGCTTACGGTACAACGCCCGGATTTCTTCGCTGGCCGCGTGCTGGAACGTTTCCTGCGATGCAATGCGATTGCCGGCCGCCGTCCACATATTCGCTACGTACAGATCGTCCTTCCCGTCATTGTCGTAATCGAGCCAGCACACGCTCATTCCCGCACCGACGTCTTCGACTCCCGCCTCTCGCGCGATGTCGGTGAACGTTCCATCGCCATTATTCCGGTAAAGGTTCTTGCGGCCAAAATCGTTGACCACATACAGGTCCGGCCATTGATCGCGGTTTTCATCGCCCCAGCCGCAGCAGAAACTGAAGCGCGTGTTATTTACCCCCAGGCCAGACTCGCGGGTAACGTCGCTAAATGTTCCATCACGATTGTTGCGCATCAGGAAGTTGGGTGGACCGTTCTCCGCATCGTAGTAAGGCGCGGGATATCGGTACTGGCCGGTACCCTGATAATAGGAATATAAGCAGAAATAAATGTCCAACCATCCGTCGCGATCATAGTCGGCCACCGCCGCGCCGGTGAACGCGCCCTGCGGAGGATTGGCGAACCGAAACGCATCCGGTACGGCTCGAAACGTTCCTCCGCCCTCGTTCACAAAAAGCAGAGGCCCGTTCGCGCGCACGATGATGGCGTCCTGCCGGCCTCGATTATGGATATCGACAAACAGGGCGCACGTCGTGTTGTCCAAAACGCCTAGCCCGGATTTCGCGGTGATGTCTTCGAACGTTCCGTCCCCGCGATTTCGATAAAGCCGATTCGGAAGGCCCGCGGGCTGACACACGTAGAGGTCATCGAACCCGTCGCCATGCACATCGGCTACCGACACGCCGTTGTGGCCATAGACATCAATGCCGCACGAACCGTCGAGAACTGTACGCCAGTAGTCCGTGCCGGGAAGCAACTGAGACGTGTAAGAAGGATTGCCACCGAGCGCTTGCCACGTAACGTCCTGGAAAATGGGGGAGAGCGAGCGGCTACGGCTCTCCTCAAGCATCCGCCACTTAGTGAGCCGGACTTCACCGGAGGGATGCAATTCCCAATCGAGCTGCCAATTCCCGACGCGTTGCTCGCGAAAAAACCCGGTGCCGGCGCCAACCAGTTCGAAACGAACTACGGTTTGCAACGCCACAGGCCCCGAAGAAAGCGCTGCCGCAGTAGACGCCGTGCGAATGTTTATGACCTGGAATTCGGCGGCGATCATCCTGGCGAACCCCTTCATCGAGGCTCGCCATTCCCCAAGAAACTCTTTACCCGTGCGCTGAATCGCTTCTGGGAATTTCACGCGCGAGGCTTGCAGCGCACCGCCCCTACGGATGGCCTCAATCACTGCGGCGACGGGAGACATCCCGGAAAAGTCCGGGGCCATGACCCGTTCCAGCGCCTCTGTATTTTGTGGCGACTGCAGGAGCTGCAAGCTCCACTCGGTCAAAATTCTGGCAATCGGATCCTGATATTTCTCCGCAACGAACCCATCCAACCCGGGCTGCACTTTCCGCAACACGGCTTCCAAGTCCCGCTGCGTTCGATACTTCGGGTGAATATGAAATTCGCCGGCTCCGCCGGGCGTTCCTTCTGCCGGGAAAAGATAGGAAGGATGAAAACTCAGCCGCGAAGGAAGGAATGCCAAGGGCGCCGCGGGCCAGTATTGAAGTAGGAATTTGCGCCGGCTAATATCGAGTGATTTTTTCTTTCCAAGCCAGCTCAGGGCCAGGCCCCCGTTTCCTCAAGAAACCAAAATCTAGCATCGCCACAGGGAGGGGTCAAGACTGCGCATTGGTAATCACGATTCAACGTATTTCGGATCTTAGTTTTTCCTTGACACGCGGGAACTTCGGCAACTATAAGCAGCCACGCCCTTGTGTCACGCAAAGTTTAGCGGTTCGCCGGATTAGGAGACGTATGCCCCCGCAGGTGGTCGGAATCGGAAGCTGTGGCATCGACTATTTCGCGATCGTCCCGCGATTGCTGGGCGCGGACCAAAAGATCAACGCGGACCGCATGGAGATTCATGCCGGCGGCGTTACCGGCAACAATCTCACCCAAGTCGCCCGCCTCGGCGCCAGCGCAGGCTGGCTGGGACTCATTGGCGACGACGAGAGCGGCCGCCTGATAACGCAAGCATTTGCTGACGATGGACTGGACCTCTCCGGCATGGAAACGATTTCCGGCGAACAATCGACCTTCACCTGGATCCCCGTCGATGCCCAAGGCGAGCGCTGCATTTATATGTTTCCCAACGTCAACGGCAAGTTGACCGCGGAACAGGTAACCCGCCGCTTCGCTCCGCATATCAAGAGCGCCAAGCATTTTCATACCGAAGCTTCCCAACTCCCTTTGCCCCCGATTCAGGCCGCCATGCAGGTGGCGCGCGACGCGGGCGTCCGCGTTATTTTCGACCTGGATGTCGCGCCCAGCTATTTTGCCCATGCCAAGCTCGGCTCGGAGAGCGATCTGATTTCCTCATTGCAATTGGTGGATGTTCTCAAGCCATGTAAGGCGGCTGCTCGCGAAATAACCGGTGAAACCGATTTCGAGAAAATGGCGCTCAAGCTGCTAGCCTTGGGTCCGAAGGTAGTGGCCGTCACCATGGGCGCGGAGGGCGCGATCATCGCCGGCGCGGGCAAGATGACTCACGTTCCCCCGCTGCAAGTGAACGTGGTGGACAGCACCGGCGCCGGCGACGCTTTCATGGGCGGCTTGTCGTACGGTCTGTTACAGGGCTGGGAGCATCGCCAAGTCGGGCTCTTCGCCAATGCCTGTGCCGCCATTTGCTGCACCAAAGTCGGGGCCCGAGCGATGGGCAACCGCACGGAAGTCGTGGCCTTGCTAAAATCGCAGCGCGCCGCGGATGCAGCCGCCTTTTAGAACCGGATGGGAAGTCGGTGGCCGCTCTGGCGCTGAATTCAATTCCAGCCTCGGCCTTCGTTGCGTGTTCCGTTTCTGGAATCTTTAAGGAGAACCAGCCCGATGTTCGTCCCTCACAGTTTCGCCCTGGCCCTGCTGATGATGATCGCGAGCGCGGTCTGCTGGGGCTCCTGGGCCAACACCTTCAAAGGCGTTAAGGGTTACCGTTTCGAGCTATTCTATTGGGACTACGCCGTCGGGATTTTTTTGATCTCGCTCATTCTGGCGTTCACCATGGGCAGCACCGGCAACGACTCTGCCAGCTTCCTGAATAATGTTCGCGCCTCGGACACCTCGAACCTTTTCTCCACGCTCGCAGGCGGCGCCATATTTAATTTGGCCAATCTTTTGCTCGTCGCCGGCATTGATATGGCCGGCCTGGCCATCGCCTTCCCGGTCTCCATCGGCATCGCCCTCGTGGTCGGCGTTGTCTCCAGCTACATTTTACAACCCAAGGGCCACGCCGGCATGCTGGCCGGCGGCGTACTCTGCGCGGTGATTGCAGTGGTGCTGGACGGCAAGGCCTACGGCAATCTCTCCAATGTAAACCGTTCGATCTCCAGGAAGAGCATCATCACTTGCATCGTCTCGGGCGTCCTAATGGGCCTCTGGGCGCCATTCGTTACGCGAGCCATGACCCAAGGGAATACTCTCGGCCCGTACAGCGCGGCGGTGTTCCTCACCCTCGGCGCACTGCTCTCCTGTTTCCTCTGGAATGTCTATTTCATGAAGAAACCCCTGGTAGGTGAGCCGGTTCGTTTTGGGGATTTTTTTCATGGCCCCGCCGCTGGCCATCTCCTTGGACTTGCCGGCGGCTGTATCTGGGGCCTGGGTACGGTTTTTAATCTGGTCGCCGCAAAATTCTCCGGCGTCGCTATTTCCTACGCCATAGGGCAATCGGCGCCCATGGTGGCGGCACTCTGGGGTGTGCTGGCCTGGAAGGAATTTCGCGGCGCCAACCGCCAGGCGAAAACCTTTCTCGGACTTATGTTCCTTTTCTATCTCCTGGCAATTTTGCTGGTTTCCCAGGCGAACACAGCCACTTAGGATCCTCACCGTATCGTTCCGTTTTGCAAAGAAGAATGGTGCCGCGAATGGATCGTCTCTCCGGAGGCGCAAGCCCAACGGGAGAGCCTGACAGCGTATTCGAGACCTTTTGCGCGAAAATAAGCCGCGGATACACCTGCTCAATTTTCGCGGAAAGGCACTCGCCGCAATTATTCCGATCGCAGCGCCTGAATCACGTCAACCCGCGCCGCGCGCGCAGCCGGCACCGCGGAAGCCACCAATGCCGCGGCGAGCAGCACCAGTGTAGAGGCGATTACAGGCCAGGCGCTGGGCATGTGGATGTCCGGAATGTACCCGCCGGCCACGCGGGCCAGCGCGTATCCCAGGGCGGCGCCGGCCACGACGCCGGCCCCGGCCATTACCGCACCCTCGGCGATGACACCAGCCAGGAGTCGCCCTGGCTGCGACCCAACCGCCAGCCGGATGCCAAATTCGCGCGTCCGCGCGCTGACCGAGAACGCCAGCACGCCAGCTACACCGACGATGGCGATGGCTAGAGCAACGGCGGCGAAGCCGCCGAAAACAATCGTGTTCAGGCGATCCGGCGTGAGTATCTCGGCGCGGATATCCGCAAGGGTGGCGGCATGCTCGACAGGCTGGTCAGCGGCCATGTCCCGGACAATGCGGGTGATCGGAGTCACCAGCGCGTAAGGATCCATGCGCGTGTGAACGAACAGGCGGCCGCCGAATAGATCCAACTCTTTATTCGCCATATCGTCCGGTACCTGGCCGAAGGGGTGATAAACCGTGAGGGCTGCGCCCGGTACCACGTGCTCATCGTCCACGTCCGCCGCCACGCCCACAATGCGCCGTGGACCCATGCTGACATAGATGAACTTCATCACCGGGTCGCTCCACATGATGTGCCGGTTGATGGGATCTTGGCCCGGAAACATTTGCTGCGCAACGCTCTGGCTCACGATCACCACGGGCTCGCCGCCGCGGCGATCGTTATCGTCGAAGTCTCGTCCGGCAACAATCGGCACGCCCAGAGCGGCAAAGAATCCGGGCGAAACAACGCGAAACTGCGCACGGGGATCTTCTTCCCGAACTCCCTTTACATGTCCTTCCCCGGTGAACGAAAAGCCGGGGCCGAAGCTGCCGGCATCACGCCACGGAACGCTGGTGCCTAGCGCCACACGGTCCACGCCCGGGAGTTCATTGATGCGCCGAATCGTTTCCCTGTAAAAGTTGATGATCTGATCGGGACTCTTTCCATACGACATGACCGGCACGTTCATGGCTAGAACGCGATGGGTGTCAAAGCCGGTCTGTACTGCTTGCAGCGTAAGCAGTGTCTTGATGAGCATGCTGGCACCGGCCAGCAGCATGAACGAGGCGGCGATCTGGGTGACCGCGAAGATACGCAGCCGCCGGCTGGTGCTGCCGGTGATGCGCACACCGCCGCTCGCCAGCCCGGATCCCTGCGAGGCGCTGGTGGAAGGCAGGCGGGGGACGAACGCCAGGAGAACCGAAGCCAGGATCGCCAGTCCCGCGCCAACCCACAAAATGCTCGAGTCAATTCTCAGGTCCAGTGCGCGGACGGAGAAGCGTGAGGCGTAGCGCGCAAGGACGGCGACCATCGGGCGGGCGCTGACCACACCAAGGATCGCGCCCGCGCCGCAGAGCAGCAGGCTTTCGGCCAGCAGGGTGCGACGCAGAGCTCCGCTGCTCGCGCCCAATGCGGCGCGGATGGCCAGCTCGCCCTCGCGACGTACGCTGCGCGCGAGGATTAGATTTGCAACGTTGGAGCACGCGATGACGAACACCAAAAGTGCGGCCGCCAGCAGCACCCACAGAATCGTTTTAGCGCCGGACGTGATTTGGTCCCGCAGCAGCACGGCATGAATGCGGTTGTCGCCCTTCGGCGAATAAGCCTCGGGATGCTCGCGAAGCATGCTGGCATAGACCGTCCGCAATTCCGCGTTAGCTGACTCCAGCGTGGCCCCGGGAGCGAGGCGGCCAAAAAGTTCCGTCATGCGATGAACCCGGCCGGTGACCATCGTTGCCGAAAGGTGATGCGGGCTGGTAACCACGTTGGCGATAATTTCTGTTTCGGCGGGATAAGGCACCGAGGGCTCCAGCACGCCGACGATGGTGGCCGAACGCGTGCCCAGCCGGATCTGCTTGCCGATCACCGTGGGATCGCTCTTGAGTGTCGAGCTCCAGAAACGATACATCAGCACGGCCGCGCCCGCGGCGTTGGGGCCATCGTCACGCATATCCAGCAACCGGCCGAGCACCGGGTGCAAGCCCATCACTTCAAAATAGGAGCCACCCACTACCCCCGCGCGAACTTCACGCGGCTCGCCCAGCCCCACCATGGTGAAACCGATGGTAGAGAAGTCGCCAAAGGAGCTGACCGACTTCACCCCGGCGCGTAAATCCTGAATTTCCGGCACCGAGAACGCGGCGTCTTCGACACCAATCCCGGGCGCACTCTGCCGGATGTAAATCAGCCGGTTCTCATCGCGGTTCACCAGCGGCCGCAACAGCACGCCCCGCACCAGGCTGAATATCGCGGCATTCGCGCCAATGCCCAGCGCCAGCGTCAGTACCACCGTGATGGCCAGCCCTTTTGCCCGGGCCATGGACCGCAACGCAATTCTCAAGTCACGAAGGAATAGCACGATCTTCCCCCCATCCCCTATAACGTAGTAACGGCGCTACTTGTTTCTACCCGCCACTGCCTCGACCGGACCGCACGGCTGGCGTCGCTCTCAGCATCTAAACAACCGTGTGGTTGTTCGTGTCCCATTCCCTGTCAAGCGTTTCTCCCGGGACCAACCCTCTTCACAGTTCAGCGGCCCAGCTCTTCTGGCTTGCCGCTTCGCGCCGATTCCCTCGCCGCATCCAGGATTTCCATCACTTGCACGTTCAGCCCAGCCGAGACCGGATCCTCGATGGGCTTGTTATTCCGAATGCAATCCACGAAGTAAGAGACCGGATTGCTCGTTTCCTTGGGCAACGGATTCAACGTCACGCTTTCTCCGTCCGGCGGAACGTTGGGCCCGCGCGCGTCCGATGCCCGGTGCAGCAGAACGGCATGCCTGGCCAGCAAGCTCCCTTTCGGCCCGAATACCTCGACTAAATCTTTGTTGTAAGGCCAATCCCACGACGCCTCGATCACCGCCGTAGCATCCGGATAATCCAACACGATGGTCGCATCGTCATCCACTTTATTGTCCTGCGCCACTTTCAGTTTACGCGTCGTCGCATACACCCGCGTGGGCCGCCCCTTCAGCCACACCGACATCTCCGCGCCGTAGCAGCCGAAATCCATGATCGCCCCGCCCCCGTTCTTCACCGGATCATAAAGCCAAGCTGCGAATTGCTGCGAAACGCCAATCTCCTTGGGTCCTTGGTGCCCATACTGAACCAGGATCTTCTGAATCGGCCCCACCTCCCCTGCCTGTACCCGATGAAACAGCTCGTGGCTGGGCGCCACCCACGCGTTCCAGTAATTCACCATCAGCTTGATTTTTGCCTCGCGCGCCAGCCGTTCCATCTCCCGCGCGTCCGCCGCGTTCGTCGCCATCGGCTTTTCCGTCGAGTAATGGATGTGCCGCTTGGCGCACTGCCGCAAAATCTCCAGGTGTCGATCGTTCGACGTCGTAACGATCACGCCTTCCGGCTTCGCTTCATCCAGCATCGCCACATAATCCGAATAGAATTTCACGCTCGCCGGCACTTGCTTCTTCGCTCGGCTCACCAAAGCGGCATCGGATTCCGCGATCGCCACCAGTTCCGCGGACGGCTCTCCGGCGATATCCTTCAGCAAGCCCCACACGTGATCGTGATCCAGCCCGACGATCGCCAGTCGAGTCTTTGCCCCTGCGCGCGCATCCTGCGCTTCCGCAGCCGTACCCAGGCCAAGCCAGGCAAACGCCGCCATTGCCGCCATGACCATCAGAAATTTCGTCCCAGGTCTCTTCATAGGTCCATCCTTTCCCTAACCGTCGCGCACGAGTCTCAAATCTTACCCCTCAGAAGTCAAGGCTCGGATGTCGCGCCTTCCGCTTCCCCGCATCGGCCAAAAAAAAAAGACGCCGCACGGTTGCGACGCCTCCCTCTTCTACGCTTCGTTTTAGATATCTCGCGAAAAGCTAAGCCGCCTTTAGGATTGGCGAAGCTTCTCGCCTCAGTTCAGGTTTGGTTTCTCATCGCCGCTGTCGGACCTTTAGACTAGGCCGGCACCACGCGCGCCTTGCGCTTTGCCGCTTTTCCCGTGCTTTCCGCTGAACCTTCGTTGAGCTTCGCCCACGTGAGCGCAACCTCCGCTCGCAACGCTTCCGAAATCGCTTCGGACTTGCGCTCCCCGCGCGCCACTCGGCTCACATAGGACGGGTCGCACCCCACCTGGTGCGCCACGCGGTTGTAAATTCCTCGGCACAGCGAGGGCAGGCTTCGCAGGTCGGGAGCTTGTACCTGGTCGTGTACGGCCCTCACGGAAGATCCTCGGCATCGAGGTCTCGCCACTCCTCAGCCGGCGGCAAATACCTCGTCGCGTATGGTACCTTTGCGTAGCGACTGCCGCAATCGCTACTTTCCCCGCTTCCGCTTCTATCTGCCTTTAGCCCTTTCTTTTTCGCCCTGCCATAGACATCCCCCGCCATTGCCTCTACACTAGGCTCTTGGCATCGCGTCAGGTGAATATGCGGCGCCGCTCCCCTCCTTCTCGCTCGCCATGGTTGCTCCCGGCTGACTGGCGGGCCTGTGCTTCCTCACCTTCTCGCGCTGGAAAATACAACCTGGCGCCTGTCCTTCAGGAAATTCGCCGCTGACGCAACAAACAAAGGAACCGATGCCGAAACGAAAAAAGCTCGATCGCGGCCTTACCGAATGGGCAGCGGAGATCCACAACCTGCGCAAGAAACTTGGAATTTCCCAGGGCGAACTGGCCAGAAAGCTGGATTGTTCCGCCATGACCGTTTCGCGCTGGGAGAATGGACAGCTGGCGCCCACTGCCCGTTATTACATCGAGCTCGGTAAACTCGCCGGCAAACCCGATTGCTGGTTTTACTGGGGCTTGGCCGGCTTGCAGAGCAGCGACCTGATCCCAATCCTTACAGACCGCGAGCGCAAGCAGATGCCCGCTGCTCCGGAAGATCGGGTCGAGCTGGCCGGTGCCGGCTCCGGCGTTCGCCAGCAACCCTCCGGGAAAGCTAAGGTAGTTCCCATCCCCATTTTACAAGCCACTGTCGGCACTCACGGCGGCCAAGGCGACCGCCACGGCACTTTACATTACATCCCCGCGCGCGAGATCATGGGCGCTCCGGCCGACTGGTGCCCCAATCCCCGCTACACCAGCCTATTACGCATCCGCGGCCATTCCATGGAACCCCTCCTCCGCGACGGCGATATCGCCGCAGTCGATTCCTCGCAAACCGATCGCTCTCAACTCGACGGGAAAATTGTGATCGTCACCAACGAGGAAAAGGGGCTGTGCGTCTCCCGCCTGCGCCGCTATCCCAAGTTCGATGTCCTGGAATCCGAAAATCGTGAATATCAGTCGGTGGTCTTGGGCAAACGCTCCGGCTGGCGCATCGTAGCTCGCGTTCTCTGGTGGATCTGCGCCGCTCCATAATTCTTCGCTCCGCCCGCACCCTCTCCCTCTCGGGGCCCGTGCTGTTCGATCCAATATATCGGCCGCCCTGCCTTTCATGCTATAACCGGGCGCTTGGAAAGTACCATAGCGTCGGCCTTTGATATCTTCCTCATGGAGCGGGGGCGCGTGTGGTCTGGAAGGAGACGGCGGAACCTTCGACCTCGCCATGCGGCGCATCAACGTGCTACGGGCCTCGTCGCCCGGCGACTATATGATTTACAGTCACGCAACTAATACTCAAACGGTTGTGGCTGAAAAAAACCCGGATTGCGTTGACAGGACTCTAGGAACTACGATCGATAGCTCCCGATCCTGACCGTAACTGTCTCCGCAGCAACTACCGCCGCCTCGGGTCAAACGGCTTAGGTATCTGTATGAAGAAGTCTTCGCGTCGCAAACCCCTGCGCCTCGAGTCGGCCACCAACGCCGTGGCCACTCCATCGTCTCGTCCCCGTTTGAGCGGACACTTTCCCATTGTCGCGGTAGGCGCGTCCGCAGGGGGCCTGGAAGCCTTCTCCGCCTTCCTCGCCCATTTGTCGCCCACCACCGGCATGGCCTTTGTCTTGATCCAGCATCTGGATCCCAGTCACGGCAGCGCCCTCGAGGAGATCCTTTCCCGCAAAACGAAGATTCCCGTTCGCGAGGTCACCGATGGCATGCCCGTCGAGCCTAACCATATATATGTCATGCCCGCGAATGCTCAGATGGCGATTGCAAACGGATTGCTGCGCCTTTCCCCCCGCACCGTCGCTCGTGGACAGCACCGCCCCATCGATGACTTCTTCCGCTCTTTAGCCGACGACTGCGGCGATCGCGCTATTAGTGTCATCTTGTCCGGCACCGCCAGCGATGGCACCGCCGGATGCAAATCCATCAAGGAAGTCGGCGGCATCACGTTCGCCCAGGATGAATCCAGCGCCAAATATAGCAGCATGCCCGTTAGCGCCGTCGCCGCCGGCTGCATCGACTTCGTGCTCCCTCCCAGGGAGATCGCCGAAGAACTCTCCCGCATTGCCAAGCTCCCCTATGTCCGCCGCGCTCCCCTCGATCATGACGAACCTTTGGGCGCCGAATCCAGGAGCGGCATGGACGGGCTTTTTGCCTTGCTGCGCGAAGCCAAGGGTGTCGATTTTTCTCTCTACAAACCAAGCACCCTGCAACGTCGCGTCAAGCGCCGTATGTTGGTGAACAACTTCGAAAAACTCCCGGACTACGTGCATTTCGTGAACAAAAATCCGGCCGAACTGGCCGCCCTCTTTAGCGACCTCCTCATTCCCGTTACCAACTTCTTCCGCGATTCCCATTCCTTTGACGCCCTGCGGGATCTCATCTTCCCCCAGATTCCCGTGAATGACGGTTCCGCCACCGTTCGCATCTGGGTTCCCGGTTGTTCCACCGGCGAAGAGGCCTATTCCCTGGCCATGCTCTTTACCGAATTTTGGTCCGAGAACGCCAAGAGTTCACTTCGCCCCGCTCCTCCCCTGCAAATATTTGCCACCGACATCAACGAGGATGCGTTGGACCGCGCCCGCGCCGGCGCCTATCCGGAGTCCGCCCTCACCGGCGTTTCCCCTGCTCGGCTCAAGCGTTTCTTCGTTTCGGTCGACGGCCATTTTCGAATCCACAAGTCTCTGCGCGAGCTCTGTGTTTTTGCCCGCCAAAACATCGCCAAGGATCCGCCTTTCTCCAGCCTGGACTTGATCAGTTGCCGCAACTTGCTCATATATCTAAGTCCCGAACTCCAAAAGCGCGTAATTCCCAGCTTCCACTACGCTCTCAAGCCTTCCGGATTCTTGATGGTGGGTTCTGCAGAGAGTCTCAGCTCCTTTGCCGACCAGTTCTCCGTCGTGGACAAAAAGCACCGCATCTATAGGAAAAAAGCCACCTCCGCGCGCCTGATCACCTACTTTACCGGCGTTGACCCCTCTCTTCGCAGGCCCGCCGACTCCAAGGTGGCCAAGGCTCCGGCCAACGCCTCTACCGTGGACCGCGAGGTCGAGCGTGTTCTTGCCAGCCGCTTCGTTCCCGCCAGCATCGTGGTCAATTCCGACATGCAGATTGTTCGCTTCCGCGGCAAAACCGGCCCCTTTCTCGAGCCCGCCTCCGGTCAGCCCACCTTCAGTCTGGCCAAGATGGCTCGCGAAGGCCTTTTCATCGATCTCCGCACCGCTCTCGGCAAAGCCAAAAAAGAAAACGTCACCGTGCGCAAGCAAGGCGTCGCTCTCCAAACCGACAGCGGCAGCCGTTTGGTCGACTTCGAAGTCGTTCCCATCGCCGCTCCGGACGCCGGGGAGCGCCTTTATTTGATCGTTTTTCAGGAGGCTCCCGGCCAGGCTGATGCGCACAGCCCCGATAAACGCAAGTCCAGTAAGCTGTCCCGCAAAGACGCCAGCCTGGCACGCCGAAACGCTCACCTGTCAAGCGACCTGCGCCAGCTTCGCGAACATCTCCAATCCATCGTCGAAGAAAACGAAGCCAACTCCGAAGAGTTCAAGACCGCCAACGAAGAGGTCCTCTCCGCCAACGAAGAGTTGCAGAGCACCAATGAAGAATTGGAAACCGCCAAGGAAGAGCTGCAATCCAGCAACGAGGAGCTCACCACCCTCAACGAAGAGATGCAAAATCGCAACACCGAACTCGGCCTCGCCAACAACGACCTCCTCAACCTGTTAGCCAACGCCGAAATTCCCGTGGTCATGGTCAGCCGTGATGCCCACATTCGCAGGTTCACCCCCGCCGCTCAGGCACTGCTGAACTTGCGGCCCCAGGACCTCGGCCGCCCCATCGCAGAGATTCGCAGTGCCGTCGAAGTGCACGACCTCGAAGAGATGGTCCTCCAAACCATCGAAACCGCCCAATTTCAGGACTGCGAAGTGCGCGACCCGAAAGGCACTTGGTATCAGTTGCGCGTTCGCCCCTACAAAACTCTGGACAACAAGATCGACGGCGCGGTCATCAGTTTTCAGGACATCAGCGCCCTCAAGCGCTCCCTCGAACAAATGAAGCGCTACGCCGATGCCTTAATTCAAAACGCCCCGGAGCCAACCTTGCTCTTGGACGCAAATCTCCGCGTGTTCGTCACCAACCAGTCCTTCTGTAGCTCGTTCCGGGTTTCCCGCGAGGACACCGAGGGCAAAGTCGTCTATGAGCTGGGCAATAACCAGTGGAATATCCCCGCGTTGCGTCAATTGCTCACCAGGATTACGCGCGACGATACTCGCATCGATGATTACGAAGTCCGCCACCGCTTCGAGCATTTGGGCGAGCGAATCATGCTCCTGAACGCCCGTCGCGTCGAACCCCGCGAAGGCGAGTTTTTGATTTTCTTGTCCATCGGGGATATTAGCCTGGCGCGTCAGCAGGCCGAATCGCTGGAGCGCCAGGCCGCCCTCATCAACTTGGCGCACGATGCCATCATTGTTCGCGACCGCGCCGGCAAAATCCTATCCTGGAATCAAGGCGCCGAAGAAACCTACGGCTGGAAAAACGAAGACGCGCTCGGCAACCTCATCCACCAGTTGTTGCAAACTCAGTTTCCTCGCCCGCTTAAGGAGATGGAGGAGGAGTTGCACCGCACCGGCTACTGGCAAGGCCAGTTGGTTCACAAACACCGTGACGGCCGCCAACTCTCTGTCAACAGCCGCTGGGCTTTTCTCGAGCAAAATGGCCAGGGCGTCATACTCGAGATCAATACCGACATTACCGCTCGCAAACAATCGGAAGATAGCTTGCGCCAGCTCTCCGCCTATTTGATGACCCTGCAGGACCAGGAGCGCCGCCGCATCGCCCGCGAATTGCACGATTCCACCGGCCAGAAGCTCGCCGCCGCCAAGCTCCAGCTCGATACCCTCATTAAATCCGGCAATCTCAAGGCTTATGAAACATCTATCGTGGAAACCGCCCAATGGATCGACGAGTGCTTTCAGGAGATTCGCACCCTCTCCCAACTTCTGCATCCCCCGCTGCTCGACGAGTCCGGTTTGACCTCCGCCACCCGCTGGCTGGTCGACGGTTTTTCCGGCCGCTCCAAAATTCGCGTCGATCTGGAGGTCGCCGGAGAAGTCGGCCGTTTGCCCCAGCCCGTCGAGCTCGCCCTCTTTCGTGTAATTCAGGAGTCGCTCAGCAACATTCACCGCCACTCGGGCGCCAAAACTGCTCAGATAAAACTCTCACGAACCGACGGCAACGTCTCTCTCGAAATCCGCGACCACGGAAAGGGCATACCCAGCGAACTCTTATCCGATTCTGGCCCCGAGAAGCGGGTCCTCGGCGTTGGCATCCTGGGCATGCGCGAACGCCTCTCCCAGCTCGGCGGCACCCTCCAAATCGACTCCAGCCAATCCGGCACCACCGTAAAAGTCTCTGTCCCCGTAGGCGCCGCCGCCACCGCCCACTAGCCAAACCCTCGCACTCTTCCAGCGGCCAGTTTACCTCGCCAGCTACGTCCCCCTGTGGCGGCCGGCTTGACCTCGCCTTCCTCCCCCGCCTCCGGCAAACCCCCGCAGCCCCCACAAAACGCAAGACTTACATTTACTACTTGACAAATTATAAATCCATGGTAGAATCTCCTGCATAGAACTACGCCTTGTGCCCGACGCCGGCCGGAAGATTCCCATAGCCGGAAGGCTTTCCCCATTACCCAGTCGCAGCATCGCAAAGTCCCGTAAGGGCACGGCACAGCCGTGCCCGCGTAAGCCATCAGCAACAAACGAGCCCAAGCCAATGCTTCCAACGCCCCAGCCGAAAGCACGTGCAACCAAAATTCTTCCCTAAACCCATTAGAATGTGCAGTTCCAAGCTATTACACCCGTAAGCCCTTTAGAATGTGCAGTTCCAAGAAACCCCGGGGGGAGGGGGGTGTCCCCAGTCT
>Ga0070730_10001617_pt1 | contig 21549 bp, 19 predicted proteins | sample Coa_R1_3_FD_66447 | JGI IMG/M metagenome (GOLD analysis project Ga0070730, IMG submission 66447) | Surface soil microbial communities from Centralia Pennsylvania, which are recovering from an underground coalmine fire - Coalmine... | ecosystem: Environmental > Terrestrial > Soil > Unclassified ... | reverse complement strand
CAAGCCGATGACCAGGTTGACCCCAAAGCCGCCCAGCGCGCGGCGGACGTGGGTTTGCGGCGGGAGCGCGGGCTCGTCGGGCGGATATTCGCTGCCCGAGAACAAGTTGAAGAAACGGATGCCGGTCATGGGGTAGCCCACCGAGCGAGCCGCCAGCGAGTGGCCGAATTGGTGCAGCCACTCGCACACCAGGAACAGCAGCGTCGACAGCAGCCCCGCCAAAATGGCGGGCCAAATACTTAGGTGCACCAGCCCATACGCCAGCAGCGCGGCCAACAGCGCCAATGCCAGATAGGAGGGCCAGAACAGGGGCAATAACGTTGTTCGCAGCCCGAGCACCGGGCCGACGACGATTGACCGCATCAGGTGCTGCCTCTCAGCACGGGCTCGGCGGTGGCCACGCGATTGCGGCCCTCGCTCTTGGCGCGGTACAAGGCCTGGTCGGCAGCCTGCACCAGGTTTTCGAGCCACAGCTCACCAGCGGCTTCGGTGGTGGTCTCGTCGATGGCCGCCACGCCCAGGCTGGCGCTGAGCACCACTCGCGTGCCATCGGGCAGCGCCGGCCTGGCCTCCACCAGGTTGTTGCGTACACGTTCGGCCACCGCGCAGGCCTCGGCCAGGCCGGTACCGGGTAATAACATCAGAAATTCTTCGCCCCCCCAGCGGCCCAGGCCGTCGTACGACCGCAACTGCGCCAACAGCAGCGCGGCCACGGCCTGCAGCGCCCGGTCGCCGGCGTCGTGGCCATAGGTGTCGTTGATGTTCTTGAAGTGATCGATATCGAGCAGGATGACGCTCAGCGGAGTTGTGGCGGTGCCGCGCCGCAGCCGGTTCAGCTCGGCCAGGGCCCGCTCGTGGATGGCGCGGCGATTGAGCAGGCCGGTGAGCGTGTCGTGCCTGGCCAGGGTTTCCATGTTGCGGCGCGCGGTCACCAGGTTCTCCTGCAGGGTCAGGATGCGCTCGCCAATACTCACCCGCGCCGTCAGCTCTTCGGGGTCAAAGGGCTTGGTGAGGTAATCATCGGCGCCGGCTTCCAGGCTGCTCACCACCTGCGGCTTCTCGCGCAGGGCGGTGAGCATGATGATGTAGGTGTAGCGATCGTCATCGTTGGCGCGGATGCGGCCGATCAGGCCCATGCCGTCCAGACCCGGCATCATCCAGTCGGTGATGACGAGCTGCGCCCGCTCCTGCTGGAACTTATCCCAGGCTTCCAGGCCGTCTTCGGCCTCGACGATCTCATGGCCAGCCCAGCCCAGGCTGATGGCCAGCAGCCGGCGCGAGTCTGGGTCGTCATCCACAACGAGTAGTTTCACATTCTGAGTCCGTGGGCCGTGGCGCTGGAAGTCGCTCCATTTTACAGGGCTATGGCCGGCTTGCAAGAGGGAGAAGAATAACCCAAAAATGTATGGGGGTGACCGTGTGAAACACGGTCACCCCCCCTACATTTTTGGGGAAAAGGTTAGAATAACCCTTTGACTTTCCCGGTCTCCAAATCTAAATCGACATCGAAGAACACCGGCCGGGTGGGCAGGCCGGGCATGGTGCGCATGCTGCCCACCAGCGGGTAAATAAAGCCAGCGCCCACCGAGGCGCGCAGGTCGCGGATGGGGATGCGGAAGCCCACTGGCGCGCCCTTCACCTCGGCATCGGCCGTGAAGGAGAGATGCGTCTTGGCCATGCAGATGGGCAGCTTGTCGAAGCCCAGCTTGGTGTACAGCGCCACCTTGGCCTCGGCCTCGGGCGAATAATCCACCCCGTCGGCGCCGTAGTAGCGGGCTATGGCCTCGATCTTTTCTTTCAAGCTGGCCTCCAGCGGATAGAGGAACTGGAAGTTCTTGGGCAGGTTGGCTGCCGCGATGACGGCCTTGCCCAGCTCCAGCGCGCCCTGGCCGCCTTCGGCCCAGTGGGTGCACTTGTAGGCGCCCTCGGCCCCCGCCTCCAGCGCGTACTTCTTGACCAGCTCGATCTCGGCGTCGGTATCAGTGGAAAACGAGTTGACGGCCACAATCACTGGCACACCAAAGCCTTTGGCGTTGCGGATATGGCGGAGCATGTTGGGCATGCCGGCTTCGAGCAGTGGCAGGTTCTCATCGGTGTAAGCCTTGTCGAGTGGCTTGCCGGCCACCACCTTGGGCCCGCCCCCGTGCATCTTAAGCGCGCGGATAGTGGCCACCAGCACCACCAGGTCGGGCGTCAGGCCCGAATAGCGACACTTGATGTCCATAAACTTTTCCATGCCGATGTCGGCGCCAAAGCCAGACTCGGTGACCACGTAGTCGGCCAGTTTGAGGGCGATCTGGTCAGCGACGATGGATGAGTTGCCGTGGGCGATGTTGGCAAACGGGCCGGCATGCACGAACGCGGGCGTGCCTTCCAGGGTCTGCATCAGGTTGGGCATAATGGCGTCCTTCATCAGGACGGTCAGCGCCCCGGCCACACCCAGGTCCTCGGCCGTGATGGCCTGGCCCTGGTGGTTGGTGCCAAACACCATGCGGCCAAAGCGCTCGCGCATGTCGGGCAGACTGGTGGTCAGCGCCAGGATGGCCATGATCTCACTGGCGACGGTGATATCGAAGCCGGTCGTGCGGGTGAAGCCCTTCTCCTCCGGCCCCTGGCCAATGGTGATCTGGCGCAGCATGCGGTCATTGACGTCCATGACCCTGGCCCAGGTGATGCTGGCCGGGTCGATATCGAGCCGGAAAAGGGCGCGCTTCTGTTCAGGCGTGAGGGTTTCGGGGCTGTCGGCCGTAATGCCCAGCCGCTGCATGCGGCGCAAATGAGCCTCGGCGAAATGGCGCTGACCCTGCTTATCTTTGGGGCAAAAGGCGTTGAAGAGCTTTTCGTCGTCGGGCTGCTGGCTCTCGTGAAACATGCGCGCATCGATGGCGGCGGCCATCAGGTTGTTGGCAGCCGTGATGGCGTGAATATCGCCGGTCAGGTGCAGGTTGAAGTCTTCCATGGGGATGATTTGGCTGTAGCCGCCGCCCGCGGCGCCGCCTTTGATGCCGAAGGTGGGTCCCTGCGAGGGCTGGCGGATGCAGGTGAACACGCGTTTACCCAGGAAAGCGCCCAGCGCCTGCGACAGGCCGACCGTGGTAGTGGTCTTGCCCTCGCCCAGCGGCGTGGGTGTGATGGCGGTCACGTCGATATATTTGCCGTTGGGTCGCCGCGCCAGGCGCTCGCGCACATCCAGGTGCACCTTGGCCTTGTAGGGGCCAAACAGCTCCAGGTCGCTGGCTTTCAGACCGATCTCCTCGGCGATCTGCAGGATGGGCTTAAGCTTGCCGGCTTGGGCAATGTCGATATCCGACGGCACCGGGGTGAGCAGCTTGACCTTGGTGGGCTTAAACCTCGAGCGCGGGGTGGTGACGCGGCGCTGGGCGGGCCTGGCCGGGCGGGTGGCTTTCCTGGCAGTCTTGGGCATTTTCGCTCCTGATTGGTGACACGAATCCAAGCCTGAGTATGGCGGATTGGTCCGCTGAGGCAAGTGAGCCTTGTCACATAACAATGCGACGAAGAGCAAACTATTTTAGTGTTTTTGGTCCAGGCGGATGATCTCACCGCGCACGGCACCGCCCTCAATGGTCAGCAGCCCGACGGCCGGGCCATTGGGCTTGCGGTAATCGGGGCCCAGCGAGCCGGGATTAAACATCAGCACCCCATTCATGACGAAATTGACCGGGCGGTGCGTGTGGCCAAAGACCACGGCCTGTACGCTGCCGAAGCGGGCGCGCACCTGGCGCAAAAAGCGGGTATGGTAATAGCCCAGAAAAATGGCGTACAGCCGCTCGCGCGCGTAGCGCCCCAGACCGCCATGGCCATGGGTGAGGCCCAGGCGCACGCCCTCGAACGTCAGCTCACGGTCTAACGGCAACCGCAGCGCCAGGTCGCGGTTGCCGCGCACGGCATACACCGGCGCGAGCGCGCCCAGCGCATCCAAAACCCGCTGCACGCAAATGTCGCCGGCATGCAGAATGGCATCCACCCCGGCCAAGGCCTCGAACATCGCCGGCGGCAAGGCCTGCATCCGGTCGGGGATATGTGAATCGCAGATGACGCCCAGGCGGACCATGACAGAGCGTGCGCTAGTGCGCCATTTCGTGAGCAGCGTAATATGGGTCGAGAGTCCAGCGGGCCGGATTGTCTTGAATATAGGCGCGCACACGCGCGAGTTCCGGTTCGGTACGAACGATGTGTTCGTAATAGTTTCGCTGCCAGACCGGAGCGGCGGGCGCATTGCGGGATACGTTGATGCGCCGCGCCGAGAACGATTTGAAGGCCCGCACGATTTCGGGCAAGGCGTGGCGTTTGATTTCAATGTCATTGGCGGCGGCGTTCGTTGTAGGGGCGGGTCTTAGACCCGCCCGGCCCGGTTGGTCTACGGGCACTGTGGTTTCGGGCGGGCGGGCCGGTCTTAGACCGGCCCCTACAGATTGGTCCGCAGATTCGTTCAACGATTCATCCGCGGATTCGTCGTCATTGGCGGCGGCGTTCGTTGTAGGGGCGGGTCTTAGACCCGCCCGGCCCGGTTGGTCTACGGGCACTGTGGTTTCGGGCGGGCGGGCGGGTCCTAGACCCGCCCGGCCCGGTTGGTCTACGGGCACTGTGGTTTCGGGCGGGCGAGCGGGTCTTAGACCCGCCCGGCCCGGTTGGTCTACGGGCACTGTGGTTTCGGGCGGGCGGGCCGGTCTTAGACCGGCCCCTACAGCGTCGTGCACGGGTTCGTTGGAGGCGTCTTCGTCGTAACCGCGCAGCACAATGATGCCATGAATATGGTTGGGCATGACGACAAACGCGTCCAGGGCGACGTGGGAATAATGGCGGGGTAGATCGAACCAACATTCAGTAACGATGTCACCCAATTCATTGCAATGCAACTGGCCATCGTCGATTTGGCCGAGGAGACGAAGGCGCCCTTCGGTGCAAATGGTCACAAAATAGGCCCTAGGCTGGGCGTAATCGTAGCCGGCCAGGCGCATGGACTTGCGCCGTGGCAGGGCGTTGTCGGCGCTAATAGCGCCCCCGGGCGGTATGGGCCTGCGGGTTGACCAGCTCGTCTTCCAGGGCGCGGGTGACGCTGACGGCGCAGGCTTTGAACTCGGGTATCTTGGCCGTGGGGTCGAGCGCGTCGATGGTGAGCAGGTTAGCGGCGGCCTCGACAAAATGCATGGGGATAAACACCACACCCGGCCGGCTCTTGAGCGACACGTTCACGCGCAGCACCACCGTGCCGCGCCGGGAGGTGACGCGTGCCACGTCGCCGGTGCGCAGGCCGCAGCGCTCGGCATCCACCTCGTGCAGCTCCAGCAGCGCCTCGGGATAGAGTGTGTCCAGCTCGGAATGGCGGGTCATGGTGCCGCCGTGCCAGTGCTCTAGCACCCGGCCGGTGGTGAGGATAAAGGGGTATTCCTCGTCGGTGGGCTCGGCGATGGGCACGTATTCCAACGGGAAGAAGCGCCCGCGGCCGGAAGGGAAGGTGTCGGCAAACAGGAAGGGCGTGCCGGGGTGCTGGTCATCGGGCACCGGGGTCTGCAGGCCCACCTGGTCGATGCGCCGGTACGAGACGCCCTTGAAGGCCGGCACCACGGCTGCCATCTCATCCCAAATCTCCTGCGGGTCTTCATAACCCCAGAAAGCGCTGTTGGGCCGGCCCAGGCGCTGCTCGAGGCGGTTGGCCAGGTCACAGATGATTTGCCAATCGGGGCGCGACTCGCCGCGCGGGGCAATGGCCTGGCGCACGCGCTGCACGCGCCGGTCGGTGTTGGTAAAGGTGCCGTCCTTCTCGGCCCACGAGGCCGCCGGCAGAAACACATCGGCAAAGGCGCCCGACTCGTTGATAAACAGGTCCTGGGCCACCACGAACTCCAACTGCTGCATGTGCTCGCGGGTGACGTTCAGGTTCGGCTCGCTCATCATGGGGTTCTCGCCCATGATATACAGCGCGCGCACCCCGCCCGGATGGGCGTGCGATAGGATCTCGGTGGTGGTCAGGCCGCGCTGGCGGCTGAGGCCGCCCGGCTCGATGTGCCAGGCCTGCTCCCACCGCTCGGCGTTGCCGGGCTCATCCACCAGCATGTAGCCGGGCAGGTGATAGGGCATGGCGCCCGCATCGGAGCAGCCCTGCACGTTGTTCTGGCCGCGCAGCGGGTTGAGGCCGGTGCCCTCGCGGCCCACGTGGCCGGTGAGCAGGGCCAGATGCACCAGCGCCAGCCCGCTGGTGGTGCCGTGCGCCAACTGCGAGATGCCCATGCCCCAGAAGATGGAGCCGCGCTCGGCCTGGGCATACAGGCGGGCGGCCTGGACGATCAACTGGCGGTCCACGCCCGAGATGGTCTCGGCATATTCGGGCGTGAACTTTTCCAGCGAGGCGGCGTACTCCTCGAAGCCCTCGGTGCGCGCGGCGACGAAGGCCGGGTTGTAGAGCTTTTCCTTGACGATGACGTACGCCATGGCGCTGAAGACCGGCACATTGGAGCCGGGCTGGATGGGCAGAAACAGCGTGGCATAGTCGCACAGCTCGATGCGGCGCGGGTCGATGACGATAAGCTTGGCGCCATGCTCGCGCACGGCGGCCTTCATTTGCAGGCCGATGATGGGGTGGTTCTCGGTGGTGTTGCTGCCGGTGAGGATGAAGCAATCGCTCTTGATGACCTCGGCGGCGGTGTTGCTCATGGCGGTGGTGCCCAGCGACTTGATGAGCGCCGCCACCGAGCCGGCATGGCATAGCCGGGTGCAGTGATCGACATTGTTGGTGCGGAAGAGCGCGCGATACATCTTTTGCAGCAGATAGTTTTCTTCGTTGGTGGCCTTGGCGCAGCAATACACCGCCAGGGCGCCCGGGCCGTCACGGTGATAAATTTCCACCAGCCGGTAAGCGATAGTATCCAGGGCTTCGTCCCACGAGACCGCTCGCCACTCGTCCAGCTCGAAAGCCTGGGTGCGGGCGCCGGGCTGCTGCGGGGTCTTGCGGACCAGGGGCGTGGTCACCCGCCGGCGGCTGTAGATATAATCGTAGCCGAAGCGGCCCTTGACGCACAGGTTGCCGTGGTTGACCACCGAGTCGAACGGCGAGGTGACGCGGTAAATGTAATCATCTTTGATGTGCAGCTCGAGATTGCAGCCCACGCCGCAGTAGGGGCAGGTGGTGGGGACGATGCGGTCGGGTGTTAACATGTGCAGCTCCGTAAGGCGGGTTTGAGAGTGTGGGGCGATCCAGCCTAGGCTGGATCGCCCGGCACTCACACACGCTTTTTCTTTCTTCTTCCGCTCCGCGTCAGCTCCATAATCTCGTCCGGGGTCTTGCCGGCCTCCAGCAGAAATTCGCGCTTGGGCTTGAGGGCGCCGGTGGGGCAAACGCCGATGCACTGGCCGCAGAACACGCACGAGGTCTCGGGCAGCGGCCGGTCGAAAAAGGTGCCAATCTGGGTGTCGAAGCCGCGGCCCTCGAAATTAATGGCGTAGGTGAACTGGGCGTCGTCGGCGCAGACCTGCACGCAGCGCCAGCACAGGATGCACTTGCTGTAGTCGCGGACGAACATCGGGTTGTCGTCCAGCACCGCCGACTCGCGCCGCTCGGCCTCGGGAAAGCGCTCAGGAGCGGCGCTATAGTCACGGGCAAAGGCCTGGATCTCGGGCGCCTCCGATAGGTCCACCGCCGAAGCCAGCATCTCCAGGATGGTGCGCCGGCTGCGCGTGACGCGCTCGCTGTGGGTGCGCACCGCCATGCCCTCGGCCACCTGGGCCACGCAGGCCGGCGCCAGCACCCGCGCGCCCTCCACCTCCACCACGCAAATGCGGCACAAGGCGTTGGCGGTGCAGTAGTCGTGATAGCAGATGGTGGGAATGCTGTCGCCCAAGGCCTGGGCCGCCTTTAGGATCGTGGTGCCAGCCGGCACGCTGACGGGCCGGCCGTCGATGGTCAGATTGACCTGGGCAGCGGCGGCGTTTAGCGTACTGGCCTCCGAACGGTGCGCAATCTGCTGCCGCTAGATCGCTTTCCGCTCGCATGTACGGCTGATTTCATGCGCAGATCGCAGCGAAACGGTCACGATTGCCGTAAAGCCGAGCGGTACGCGCTCTAGTCTTGCGCGGGCGGGGCATCGTCGTACAGTGGACCCGTGCCGGGCACGATCATCCGCGCGGCCAGGTCGCTGAGCTGGGTGGCGCTCACGGGCTTGACCAGCACCAGGTCGGCCCGCGACTGCAATTCCTGCGCGCGATGCGATTCGCCGGTGGTGATGATGATGCGCGTGGCGGCCAGCCGCGAGTCGTCGCGAATGGCCTGGAGAATGGTCTCACCCGAGACCACCGGCAGGTTGAGATCGAGCAGCACCAGGTCGGGCACGGCCACGGCCAGACGGGCCAGGGCCGCGCGGCCGTTGGTGAACAGCTCGGTGGTAAAGCCGGCCTGCTTGAGCGCTTCGACGTACACGCCGCCTACGCCCGAGTCATCTTCCACCACAATTGCCAGCTTAAACACCATAGGTTATGCCTCTTGAATGTGGTTGGCGGCAAACAGGTCTGGCCAACGTTTCATGGCGCTGAGCACGGCGCTGGCGGCGGTTTGGCCCAGACCGCATAGCGAGGCCTCGGTCATGGTCCAGCCCACGTCGCTCAGGCGCTCGGCATCGCCGGCCCGCGCGTGCCCGGCCGCCAGCCGGTGCAGGATTTCGCTTTGGCGCTGGGTGCCGAGTTGGCATGGATAGCACTTGCCGCAGGATTCGTCCGCGAAAAAATGCGCCAGCCCGGTCAGCACCTGGCGCAGGTCGCGGGTCTCGTCGAAGACCATGATCACACCCGAGCCAAGCGGCAGGCCAGCGGCGCGCAGGTCTTCAAAGGTCAGCTTCACGTCCAGGTCGGCCTCGACGGCAAAAGCGCCGGCCGCGCCGCCGAACAGCGCCGCCTGGAGCGTGTGGCCGGACCGCAGCCCGCCGGCCAGGTCGAACAACAGGTGGCGCAGCGTGACCCCAAAGGGCACCTCGTACAGCCCAGGCCGGGCCACATCGCCCGACAGGCAGAAGAGCTTGGGGCCAGGCGACTTCTCGGTTCCGATCTGCCGATATTCGGCCGCGCCGTGGCTGACAATCAGGGGCAGGTTGCACAGGGTCTCGACGTTGTTAATCGCCGTTGGTTGGCCGAACAGCCCATGCGTGGTGGGAAAGGGCGGCTTGACGCGCGGGAAACCGCGCTTGCCCTCGATCGACTCGAACAGCGCGGTCTCTTCGCCGCAGATGTAGGCGCCGGCGCCCAGCCGCAGCTCAACCTCGAAATCGAAATCGCTGCCCAGGATACCGGCGCCCAGGTAACCGGCCTGGCGGGCGTCCCGCGCGGCCGTTTGCATCACGGACAAGGCGCGCGGGTACTCGCCGCGAATATATATGTAGCCCTGGTGCGCGCCGACGGCAAAGGCGGCGATGGCCAGACCCTCCAGCACGCGCTGCGGGTCTTCTTCCAACAGCACCCGGTCTTTAAAGGTGCCGGGCTCGGACTCGTCCGCGTTGCAGACCACGTACTTCGGCTCGCCGGGCGCCTGGCGCGCGCCCTGCCATTTGACCGCGGTGGGAAAGGCCGCGCCGCCGCGCCCCACCAGACCGGCAGCTTTCACCTCGGCGATGACGGCCTCCGGGCCGAGCGCGAGTGCCTGGCGCAGACCGGCGTAGCCGCCGCCGGCCACATACTCGGCCAGCGTAGCAGCGCGGCCCTGGCCGCACAGCGCGGTCAGCAGGCGCAGATCACCGCCCAGAAGACTGTGGGGTTCGGCAGCACTGCTGGCACTTCCGCCTGCGGCGTCGAACAGCCCGGCCACCGCCTCGATGGCGAGCGGGCCGCGCGGCGAAGGGCCCACCAACGCGGCGGGCGCGTGCTCGCACAGGCCCAGGCAGGGCGCGCGCTCCACAGTGAAAGCGCCATCAGCGGTCATCTCACCAGGCGCGGCGCCAGCGTGAACGGCGGCCGCCGCCAGCAACTGCTCAGCGCCGGCCAGGGCGCAGGCCGGGTCGGCGCAGATGCGCACCATGGTGCGGCCAACCGGCTGGCGGTAGAACATGGCGTAGAAGTCGATGACCCCATACACCTCGGAGAGCGGCACGCCCAGGAGCCGGCCCACTTCGGCCGCCACCGGCTCGGGCAGATAGCCGTAAATCGCCTGCGCCGCGTGCAGGGCCGGCAGCAGCGCCGTGCGGCCCTGGGAGGCAAACTCGGGTAATACGGTTTGAAGAGGGGCCAAATCGAAGTCGCCCATAGTGTTTATGCAACGATTATAACCCTAAGTAAACCGGAACTGGTAATTGGTCACTCGTAAGTGGTAAATAGTGACGGGGGCTCGAAATATGACACTTTTTGGCGCATTTTCTTAGCTATACTCATACTGATCCATTTGGCGTGGATCTGCTGCTGACGCGGCGCGCTTATAAGGGGAGCGGGGATGAGAAAAAAACTCACCATGCTGCTGGCACTGATTGTCCTGCTGCTGGCCAGCGCCTATCTCGGCGCCGGCTACCTGTTGTACGACCAATTATCGACCGTTAAACGCAACCCCCAAAACGCGCTGAACACCCCGGCCAAATTTCAAGTGAACGAGGCGCCGTTTCAGGCCTTCGATACGGCGCGCTACCACATGCCAACCTATGACACCGTGCGTATCCCCAGCCGGACGCCGGGCCTGATGCTGGCAGGTTGGTACGTGCCGGGCGACCCGGCGGCGCCGGCGATCGTGCTTACCCATGGCCTCAGCTCCTGCAAGTGCGAAGGGGCGGTAATCGTCGCCGCGGGCATGTTGCACCGGAATGGATTCAACGTTCTGCTCTACGATTTACGCAATCATGGCCAGTCGGACCGCGATGATGGACGCACGGCGATGGGCAACAAAGAATATTTGGATGTGCTGGGCGCCTGGGATTGGCTGACAACCGTCAAGGGCTTCCCGCCGGAACGGGTGGGCCTGTACGGCGCATCGCTGGGGGCCGGCACGACACTGATCGCCTTTGGGCAGGAACCGCGGATTGCCGCCGCCTTTGTCGATTCGCCGTTCTCTGATTTGCGGCAATTGATCGACGAAACACTCACGCGCCAGCATTACCCCACCGTTTTGGCTTACTCGGGTCTTTTGATGGCGCGGCTGGTCGGCGGGGTTGATCTGCTGGCGCACGGCCCACAGGAGGCCATCACCCATGACGCCGGGCGCCCAATCTTCATCGCGGCCGGCACCAGCGACCATCTCATCAATGTCCATCACACGCGCGATCTGGTCAGCCTGGCCGGCCAAACCGGCGCCAACGTGACGCCGTGGTATATCGACGGCGCTGACCATCACCCCAGCGCGATCCTGCAATTCCCCGACGTCTATGAACAGCATCTGATCGCCTTTTTTCGCGGCGCGCTGGAGAAGTAACGCAGGGGACCGGGGAGATAAGCCGGAAATTTATGGGGCTGCGACCGTCCTAAGCACGGTCGCAGCCCCATGCTTTTCCGGAAGAGATGGTAAACTGGCCGCCGGGCAAGGCAATTCAAGGAGCCAGGCAATGACCTTCGACGTGGCGCAGGTGCGCGCGCAATTTCCGGCCCTTAAGTCGGACGCGGTCTTTTTTGACAACCCGGGCGGCACGCAGGTGGCCGGGCGGGTAGTCGAGCGCATGCGTGACTATTTGCTGCGCACCAATGCCAACCACGGGGGGGCATTTACGACCTCGGCCGAGTCGGACGCGGTGGTGCACCAGGCCCACCAGGCAGTGGCCGATTTTCTGGGGGCAGCCTCGCCGGACGAGATCGTGTTCGGGGCCAACATGACCACGCTCACCTTCGGCGTATCGCGCGCGCTGGGCCGCCGGCTGGGGCCAGGCGATGAAATCGTGGTGACCCGGCTGGACCACGACGCCAACATTTCGCCCTGGCTGCAAATGGCCGAGGACCGCGGGGTGACCGTGCGCTGGGTGGACCTGCGCCCGCAGGACTGCACGCTGGTGATGAAGGACTTTGAAGAACAGATAACAGAGCACACCAAGATCGTGGCCTGCGGCTATGCCTCCAACGCGGTGGGCACCATCAACGACGTGCGGCTGGTGGTGGAGCTGGCGCACGCCGCCGGGGCGCTGTGCTTTGTAGACGCGGTGCAGTACGCGCCGCACGGCCCCATCGACGTGCACGCGCTGGGCTGCGACTTCCTGGTCTGCTCGGCCTATAAGTTCTTTGGCCCACACGTGGGCGCGCTGTATGGACGCTATGAGCTGCTGGACGAGCTGCGGGCCTACAAAGTGCGCCCGGCTCCCAAGGACCCGCCGGGCAAATTCGAGACCGGCACCGGCAACTTTGAGGGCTACGCCGGGACGCTGGGCGCGCTGGAATATTTGGAATGGGTGGGCGAGACCTTCGGCGGCCAATTCGCCAGGGAACACTCGGGGCGCTTCCGTGGCCGGGCCTTGAAGCTGAAACAGGCCATGAGCGCCATCCGCGAATACGAGCGCGAGCTGAGCCAGGCGCTGCTGGATGTGCTGGAAGAGACGCCGGGCGTGACCATCCACGGCATCACCGACCGCCGGCGGCTGGCCGAGCGCGTGCCCACGGTGAGCTTCACCCTCAAGGGCCAACACCCGCGCCACGTGGCTGAAAAGCTCAACGAGGCAGGGATTTACGTGTGGGACGGCAACTATTACGCGCTGGCCGTCACCGAGCGGCTGGGCCTGGAAGAGAGCGGCGGGATGGTGCGCGTGGGCCCGGCGCACTACAACACCGTGGCGGAAGTGGAGCGACTGGGGCAGGCGCTGGGGAAGATTGCGGGCTGAGTCTCTTCCGCAGATTTATGGACCGGATCGCCTTTTCGGCCAAAGTGCCAATTACTCCGCGATATTTCGCCGCTGGAGCCACCGCCTAAAGGATTCGTGGGTTTCGCTCGACTTCTTGCCCAGCAGCAAACCCTCGACACCGATATCCTCATCTAGGTCTGGCCAGTGAATCCCATAGCCAGCCCCACCGATTTGGAAATTTGCCCGTTCGTTGCTCGTCCCATAGGCTAGGCGTGGATACCAGCCTACCGGCACTGTAATCGTCCGACCATCTTCAAGGTCAACTGACATTTCGCAATTTCTCCAAGAGACTACGTGCGGGCCCAGCTTGCGCCAGGCGGGCATGTGCACCAGCGCCCGCTCCACGTTGCCGCCGGCCAGGAACCCATGCAGCAGCGTGGCGGCGATGAGCAGCGCTTCGGTTATCAGGGAATTCAAGTCTATGACTGATCCGGAAGGTCCAGCGCTACGCGCAAGGCCTGGTTAAGATGCGCCATCGTCGATTGCGACAGTGTACCGACAAAATTCGTCAAGGCGGACTTGGGTAAGCTTACCAGTTCGTCGCAATGAATGCTGCTATCGTGCTTTAAGCCTTCGTCTGGGCCGACTGCTACCTGAGACGCAAGACCATCAAAAGCGCTGTAGACCGGCGCGCAAATGGCGGTTGAGAAGCGCGAGTCGATCAGCACTTGCCGGCTGACGACTACAAAGACGCGCGAGCGCTTAGGATCAGCCGCTGACGGATGGGCCACGCGGTAAAGTTCACCGCGCTTCATAACTGAACTTGATAATCAAGGACGTCGGCCGCCTCGCGATTCAGATACTCTGCCCGGCGGTTGATAATCTCTAGATCTTTGGCGTTTTGTTCATCGCGAATAAGCCGAGCAAGAAACTCCCAGATCGCCGTCTCAATGAAGTCGGAACGGTTTTTTTTGAATAGTTTGGCGCGCTTGTCCACCAGCTTAAGCAGGTCTGGCGATAGTGTGATAGAAGTCTTGACTTTCATACTCCAAATATACCCCAAGCCTGCCTGGGTGTCAACGCGACGCTCCGCGCTCCATGCGCCGCAAACAACAGCCTGAAAAGTTCGTTCACAGCCGCCGATACCCATGCAGCTGCCGGGCGTTCAACAGCAGCCACGGCACGCGCCAGCTTTTGAGGGTCGAGCCGGGAAGCTGGCAGTTGATCTCAGCGTTGGCCAGCGGCCGCAGGCTCTTTTCGTCGCGGAACAGGATGCCGGCGTCGGACGGGTCGGACAGATAGTTGCCCAAAATGACGTAGGGCCCGGCATAGAAAGCCGCCTGGAGCGGCTGGCGGTAGTCGCTAAAGGCCTTTTGAGCCGCTGCCCGGCTGGCGTCGTCGTTGGGGATTACGGCCACCAGGTTGTCGCCCAGGCCCAGGTTCCACGTCGGCAGATTCTCCGGCCCGGCGACCAGGCTGCCGGTGGTTTGGAGTTGGACGCTCGCGATGGTCAGAAGTTGAAAGGCCTCGGCCCCCTGGTTTTGGCAGGCCTCGTAGAATAGCGTCTCGCTGCCAATGGTGTAATCGTCGGGCGCCACCAGACCCGTGACCAGGTAATCGGTGGTCAGGAATTGCAGCGCCCACGGCGCTGGCGGCGGTTTTTTGGAACCTTTGCCAAACATAGCGGCCTCCTATGGCCCAGCTATCGCGGCCGGCCAGGTCCGGCAGCCAGCTTCTCGATGGTCGCTGCTATGCGCCGCGCGCGCGTGACGTCTTTCTTGGCCGCGGTAATATAGTCCAGGTATTCTTGCTTGTGGCTGTTGGGCATGGCGGCGAAGGCCGCCGCTGCCTGCGGGTTGCCGGCCAGGGCCTGCTTAACGTCGCGCGGCAGGCTCACCGCGCGCGAGTCCGTGTCGCGATCGAGGCTCACCTTGACGACGCTGCCTTGCGTGGCCCGCGCCTGATCGCGCAGCGCTTTTTTGACCACCAGGAAATGCCGCCCGTCGCCATGCGGCATCAGCGAGCCGCGAAAATAAACCCCGTTGATGGTCCCTTTAACCTTCACCTGGCCCTTCACCCCATATTCGGCCAGCACGTCGAACGGCGCGGTCAGGTAGGTCCAGGTGCCCACGCCTTCGGGGCGCTGCAGGATGGCGGTAAACGATTTAGGGGGCATGGCTGTCTCCGATTGGGTCCGGGGCAGCTTGCGGCCCCTATAGCGCTACAGGTTACCAGTCGCCGGCGTATTGCACGTCGTACGGCTCAGCCAGCGTGAGCAGCCGGGCGCGGCGCAGCTCCACCAATTGGCGCTGGTGCAGGTTGTCGTGCGCCACCCAACTGGCCAGCATATCGCCCGGGCGCATGCTGCCGAAGGGCGACGTCACTCGCCTGTCCCAATCCGGCGCGGCCAGCCCGCTCAGCCATTCCACCGAGCGCGCGCGCTCGGCCAGCCATTGGTCCAGCATCGCCGCGTAGTCGCGCTCATTGTAGGCCCGCTCGACCACCCAGCCGCCGGGGTTGATCTTGGGCCACGGGTCGGCCGGCCGGTGCAGCATGATGTCTAGCCGCTGGCGAAAGTCTTCGCGCTCTTCGTCATATAGATGGCACACCACTTCCAGGATCGACCAGGTAACCGGGTCCGGCTTGCGGCGGGCCTCGGCCGGGGTGACGCCGGCCAGCAGACTGGGGATCACCTGGGCGCCGTTCGCCAATTCCTGGCGCAGGATTTCAAAATGCATGCTGGGTCTCCCTTTCGCGCCGCGGCCTCAGGGCGGCTGCCGGCCATCGCCCTGCACCATCTGCCCATTTAGCAGCAGCCAGGGCACCTGCCAGCGGGTGAGCTGGGCGCCCGGCAGCAGGCAATCGATCTGGGCCTCGACCAGCGGCAAGAAAGACTGCAACTCAGACCAGCCGAGTATCGAGTCGGCCAACAGTGTGGCCTGCACCTGGTAGCAGCCGGCGAAGAGCGTGGCCGGAAAGGGGTGCTTGAAGTTGTCGAACTGCTTGCGCAGGGTGCCGAGGCTGTCATCATCACCCGGAATGAAGGCGATGACGTTTGGGCCCAGGCTGATGGACCATTCGGCATAGGTGCGGGCCGGCGCGGCCAGGTTGCTGGCCGGCCGGACCCCGGCGTTGATCAGCGCCAGCGGGTAATGATTGTGCTCGGTGCCTTGCTTGAGCAACCGCAGCAGGTCGGTGAAGTAATCTTCCTCGTAGTCGTGGTCGAGGCGCGACTGGAGGTGACCGTCCACCAGGTAATCGCGGGTGAGGATTTGGATCGCCCAGGTGCGTTTGCTGACCGGTTTCTTGGGGCTGGAATGAAACATGTCGTGCTCCTCGTGGGTAAGAAGTGTTTCCCGGCCGCAAGGAATGAGCCGGGGGGCGGGGGATGGCTGTGCCGCGCTGTCAGAAATTCTCTAACAGCTCGATGACGGCCCCCAGGCGCTGGCCGCCCTCCACATACGCGTAGCGGCCGCCGGTGTAGTCGCCGCGCTGGGCCAACGGCAGCCCGACGGCGGCTAACTGGTCCACCACCTGGGGCAGCCCTTTCACGGCAAAGGCGATGTGATGCAGGCTGGGGCCATGCGCTGCTAACTGGTCGTTCCAGGTACTGGGCTCGCCCAGCGGTTGGATCAGTTCCAAATCCACCTGCCCCAGCTTGAAGAACGCCAGCCGGGCGCGGGCGGGCGTGGGTTGGCCGTAGTGCTCGGTGTGCGCCAGCTCCACACGGTCGGTGGTGCTGATGTTGGGCACGGGCACGCCCAGCAGGACCGCCCACTCACGCGCGGCCTGCTCGATGTCGGCCACCACCAGGCCCACCTGGGTGAGCCGCCGGTCGGCCAATGGCGCGGGGCTGCCGCCGGTGCTTTCGCCGCCAACCGCGGCGCCGCTAGGCATGTTGCGCCACATGATCGGCGAAGTACGACTGCCACGGCCCGCAGCCTTCGATGAAGGGCTGCATCAGGGCGCGCTCGGCCTGGACGGTGTGCATCAGGTCGTGGCCCGCCCACTCGTGCAGCAGGTGGCTGAGCGTCACCGGTCCCAGCTCGGCGTGGATGGCCTGGCGTGGCAAGTCGGCGGGCTTGAGGCTGTCGAACAAGGTCAGGCTGCTGGCCCGCAGGGTGGCAAACTCGGCCGCCAGCTCGATGGCCAGGCGGCTGGTCTGCGACACGGTGCCCTGGCTATCGGGGTCGAACGCGTCAAAGTCGCGGCCGGCCAGAAAGGCGCGCACGCGCAGCGGAAAAACAAAGCGCTCGGCGTCGATGAGGTGCTGCAGGCAGTTGAGCGCCGACCACTGCCCGGGCGCGGCCGGCCGAGAAAACACATCTGCCGGCAGGTGGCGCGCCAGTTGGTCCCAGCGCGGCGGGGTGGAGGCCAATACGGCGTGGGCGGCGGGGAAAAGGTTTTCCATGTTTTCTGATCACTCCGGTTGAAACACAACTGGCATCGGCCCTGCTGCCATGATAGGGAGTTGTGGTCAGGGCTGTCAAGGGGCGGCTGCGCCAAGCGTGCGTTGATTTCGGATTTCTTCACCTGCGGGCCGTTGTCAAATAGACTATTGACGTCGCCGAGCAGGCCCGGCTATATTCTAACCACTGGGACAAGGGCACATGGGGCTGCCAATGGCCAATTCAGCGGGGCGCCGGAGACTGCGCCACTGGTTTCGCATACTGGTGGCGGTCGGGCTGGGCATAGGGACAATGCTGGCGGCGCCGCGCCACCCGGCCAGCGCGCAGCCGCTGCCGGCCCCCGCCGGATTAGCTGGGCCGCCCGCCGGCTACATCCACATGAGCACCATCGCCAATATCGGCGGCGATTCCACCTACCTCGACCACCTGGCGCTCAACGGCGACCCCCACGCCGGCTTCCTGGCCATTAACAACCTCGATCCGTATAACGCTCCGACCGGCGGCAACCACCATCCGCTGGGCATTTGGTACAACAATATCAACCAGCGCTGGGCGATCTACAACGACGATGGGGCCAGCATGGACCAGCCGCGGGCCTGGAACGTTTACGTCCCCAACCTCGATGGCACCCTGCTGGTGCACACCAGTGCCCTCACCGACACCATCGCCGAGCGTACCTTTATCAATGACCCGCGGCTGAATGGGCACCCCGAGGCCATCCTCTTCGCCCAACACGCCTTCAACCTGGGCGGCGGGGCCGGCACGCTGTACACCCACACCCTGTCGGTGGCCTACGACGACGTTCGTCACCAGTGGGCAATTGCCAACGCCGACGGGACCCCCATGCCGCTCAATCGGCACTTCTTGGTGCTCGATCCCGGCCCGGAAGTGGTGGCCTATCAGCACCTCACCAGCAGCGACAATCTGCACCTGGGCAATCGCACCACGCTCAACCATCCGCTGCTCAACAGAAACCCGGACGCGCTGATCTTCGTCACGCAGAACTTTGGCACCGGGGTGACCGATAAGGCCGACAACCACAACCTCGGCGTGTGGTATGACGTGCCGTGCCAATGCTGGTCGATCTTCCACGAGGATGGCGCCCTTATGGACACGGGCCTCCTGTACAACGTTCTGATCATCCGGCCGAGGACCGGCTTCTTCGTGCATACCGCCACCAACAACAACACCAGCTTCAGCGCCACCCAGCTGGACAACCCAGATCTGAACGGCAACCCGAATGCCATTCTATACGTGACGCACAATTGGAGCCCGCCCGGAGCGCCGAATAACGTATTTAACGACCATCCCATCGGCGTGAAGTTTCAGACCAATCACTGGTATATCTACAATCGCGATGTCGCCAACATGCCGGCCGGCGCGGCCTTCAACGTGTATTACACGGGTCCGCAGGGCAATTCCTTCACGGTATCGGCCAGCAACACCAACACCACCAGCGTGCGCAGCCTGCGCGTGAACAGCCCGCTGCTTAACAGCCAGCCGCTTACCACCGCCGTGGCCACCTTTAACTACGACCCCGGCAGCCACATTGGCGCCACCTACGCCCAGCCGGTGGGCTGGCGCTATGACAACGCCCACGACTTCTGGGAAATCTTCAACAACAGCGGCAGCCCGTTCCCCGCTCGCCTGTCGTTTAACGTATTGGCGGCGCCGGGCAGCAGCGACAGCCACGTGGCCAACGCGGGCAACACCAGCTTCAACCACACCGTGCTGGCCCCCAGCCTGGACGACGACGATCCCCTGGCGCTGGTCTTTATCACGCCGCACGACAATGGGGGGCTGAACGAGCACAACCTGGGCGTGTATTACACAGGCTCGCGCTGGGCGATCTTTAATGAAGATCACGCGCCCATGGTCCTGGGCACGGCCTATGACGTTTTTGTCATCAATCCGCGGCGTACATTTCTGCCAGCAATCTCCAGGTAAGCGCTGGCCTCAGGCGGAATAGTCTCCAAAAACTGAGCCGCGCCGTCTCACAGTGACGGCGCGGCTCAGTTTTTGGTTAGCATGCGGTCTGCGCTTCGACCCGGGCGGCGCCACCCTGAGCGACAGCACCGGCGCGACGCTGCACAACACGGGCGGCTATGGGGTCACCGGCCACTCGGATATCCTGGGCGTCAGCCTGCCGCCGGGCGACAGCACCCATATCGCGACCTTTGACAGCCCGGCCGGCGTGAGCCAGGCCGCCGTGCTCAATCTACATCTGAGCCTGACCACGGCCGAGCACGCGCCGCCCAGCGACGCCACTCCGGTGGCGGTGGTGAATGGCAACAACACAACGGCAGGGGCCCAGGTGGCTGTTTTGCTGGCCACTGCCGGGCCATGCGAATTTGATTTTGAAGTGCCGATGGTTCGGGCTAAGTAGTGTCGCTTTAAGCATTAATTGGCCGCGGTGAAAGCATAACCTGTCCACAATGGAAGCGAACAATGACCCGGGAACGCGAGGAGACGAGGCGGAAAGGCATTGGCGAATAATTGGAAACGGGTATGTAGCGACGCTTGTTTCATACATAAGCCAGTGGGAGGGCAGAATAACCAGGAAGGGGTGATCGTTGGACGATAGATTCTCGTTGGAGTGGCCGCGCCTATTGAAAAAAGGCAAAGTAACACTACAATTACACACAGGTCTGTAACTGGGAAAGGAGTACCCGCCCTGAGGCGGGGATGCACAGTCACGCATGAGGAGGAACGACTGATGAAGCGATCTCTGTTCACCGCACTCGTTGCCCTGACCCTACTGGTGGCAACTATCTCCACCGCCAGCGCCGTCAATCCAGACACACGGGTAAGCATTGGCAGCCCCGCGACACCGTTCTCGCAGAACAAACAGAATGAACCGGCGATTGCCATTGATGCGGCGCACCCAAACATCCTGGTCGCCGGGTCGAATGATGAAATTGATGAGGAAGCCTGCAACGCCGGCAACGATACAACCTGCCCGTTCACGCCCGGCATCGGCGTGTCCGGCGTTTACTTCTCGTTCGATAGCGGTACCACTTGGGCCCAGCCCACCTACTCCGGCTGGTCAGCTCGCAATTGCCTGGGCGTAGTCGGCAACAGCGATCCGGGCTGCCAGCCCCAAGTCGGGCCAATTGGTACGCTGCCCTGGTACTTTGAAAACGGCTTGGTCAGCGATGGCGATCCCGCCGTTGCCTTTGGGCCCCGACAGGGCGCGAACGGCAAGTTCTCGTGGGTCAACGGCTCCCGGCTCTATTACGCCAACCTGACCTCCAACTTTGGGGCGACAAAGCGCGACGAGACGTTCAAAGGCTTTGAGGGCATTGCAGTTTCGCGCACCGACGACGTAGCGGGCGCCATGACTGACAAGAATGCCTGGATGCCGCCGGTGCTCGTGTCGAAACAGTCGTCTACGACCTTTAGCGATAAGGAGCAGATCTGGTCCGATAATGCGGCCAGCAGCCCGTTCTTCGGAAATGTGTACGTTTGCTGGGCCTCGTTCCTCAGTAATTCACACGGTCCTGCCTTTCCAACCCCGCTGCTGTTGGCCCGATCGAATGACGGCGGCGCCATTTGGACCGTGCAACAAATCAGCCCAGCGACGGATAACAGCCAGGCCTCGCAGCCGGATGGCTGCACGGTACGCACCGACAGCCATGGCGCGGTGTACGTCTTCGGCGTAGGCACGCCCAACGGCACCAAAACCACCGGCGAAGTCATGTACAAGTCGGTGGACGGCGGCCAACATTTTAACGGCCCGACCCTCGTTCAACCCGCCAATCAGCCCGGCGCCTTTGATCCGGTGCTGGGTCGTCCGGTCATCGATGGCGTTGCCGGCGCGCGCAGCGACCTGGCTCCTGCCCCAAGCGTGGATATCGCGAACGGGGCGCCGACGGGGGCCGATGCCACGAACCGCATTGTGATGACGTATGTGAGCGGCAATCTGGATTTCCCGGACGTCAATTTCACTGAATCAACGAATGGCGGCAACACGTGGTCAGCGCCGCGCGCCATCGAGACGGCGGGTGACCGGGGCTACTATACGGCTCCAGCCATCTCGCCGAACGGTACGGACGTGTACGTGGTTTACAATGCGTTCACAACGCCCTTTCGCACCAACACGACCGACCCGCGGTTGCTGGTTGGGGTGGTGATCCATGCCGATTCGTCCACCTCGGCGAGCACGCCGACGGGTGCATTCTCAGAGCTGAATCGCAGCGTGCCCGGTGACCCGCGCGGCTCCAGCCAAAACAACCTGGTGGGCGAGTTCTTGGGCGACTACGTTTACGCGGCCGCGACGCGCACCTATGGCGCCGCGGTGTGGAATGACACGCGCAACGCCGCGGACTGCCCGGCCATTGATGCCTGGCGCATGTCCCTCCGGAACGGAACGTTGGTCCCGCGGCCCGCGCCGCAGCAGGATT
>Ga0070730_10001615_pt1 | contig 21597 bp, 24 predicted proteins | sample Coa_R1_3_FD_66447 | JGI IMG/M metagenome (GOLD analysis project Ga0070730, IMG submission 66447) | Surface soil microbial communities from Centralia Pennsylvania, which are recovering from an underground coalmine fire - Coalmine... | ecosystem: Environmental > Terrestrial > Soil > Unclassified ... | reverse complement strand
CTTGGGCAACTGGGTCACCCAGGCCCACGTGGTCCTTGGAGAGCACGAACCTCCCCGAAGGCTCCCCAGGGAGCCTGGGAAAAGGGAGCCGAGGTGCCCTTGGTGCACCTATCAGACCCTGCGGATGAGGTTGTCGGTAGGTACAGTCACCTGTATCAACCCGGGGTGCTCAGACAGTCTCGGAGCACGTCCAGTCGGGCTCTTCCTCGTTGACCCGGTGAGTGGTGAGACGGCTATCAGTTGGCGGGACGGCACCGTCGGGCTGCCGGAACCCAACACCGAGATAATGGAGTCAGCGTGAGCGACCCCACACCGGATCAGCCGGTCTTCACCTGGCCGATCGCCGCACCTGCACCCAGGCTGGTGCCATACTCTGACGTTCCCACGGTCGTCACCAACACCACCAACCAGACCCCGAAGCCTAAGTCGAAGGCCACGTCTGGGCGAGGCTGGTCCAGTGAGGGCCTTCCCACCGTGGGTGATGACGACAAGCTGTGGACCGTGTCCGAGGCCTCTCAGTTGCTCGGTCCCCCGGAGCTGACCCCCAGCCAGGTTCGTAGCTTGGTCAGGCTTGCCGCTCTCGAGCCGGTCGGCAAGCGACGCACCACTCGTTTCGGCACCTCTGGCCGGCACGCCAGGGTGTACAAGGCAGAGGAGCTGATCAAGGCGTATGATCGCCTGGTCCGCTTCACCGAAGAGAAGAACTAGGAGATTCCATGTCCAAGCTGGTCGAGTCGTTCCTCAAGCTGTTCAGCCACACGGCGCCTGAGGTTACCGCCACCAAGGAGGTCCTCGAGGAGGTCGGCACTCACCTCGGTGAGGCACTCACCACGGTGCTGTCGGAGCACGAGGAGAAGATTGTCACCAGGGTGAAGGCTCTGCTCGATGGCATCGAGGCCGACATCAAGAGTGAGCTGAGCAAGATCAGCAACCCCGCCCCGTCCCCGGCTGCTGAGACCCCCGCCGAGGCTCCTCAGGCCCCGGCTGAGGCCCCGAAGGCGAGCAAGTAGTGAACAGGGCCCAGCGCCGAGCCCAGGGCTGGAGGGGTGAACTGAGTGAGTTGATCAACGCTCCTCGGGTTCACAAGTCCTGGCCATCCAAGGGCCGCATCACCGCTGGCAACCAGAAGCGCCGCCGGAAGCGTCTGGAACGAGACTACGCCTTCCGCAAGTGGATAGCTGACAGCATCACGGCTCTCGATGAAGAGCTAGGGATCGTCTAGCATCTACAGGAGAAGCCCCGTCCACTCGGATGGGGCTTTCTCACGTTCTCAGAAAGTTTTTCCACTGATGGTGGTACATTCGCATCAAAGTGTGGTATACTGATGTCGAGGGGAGAGCTACGTCCACATCAGTGGTGCTAGCCAGGGAGTGGTGGTGAATCCGTGAGCGATGAGATCGAGGGTGACGTCGTTTATCACCCTGATGACAGCGGTGAGTACGCGGACGAGCCGGAGGACAAGGCTCCCGTCAAGGAGCAGTACCTCATGCCGATGCCGCGTGAGGGCGCTGACCTCTACAAGCGTGGCTTCGACCGGGACGCGGAAGCGGCCCGTCTGAAGGCCATCGGCTACACCCTTCCAGAGATCTGTGAGAGGCTGAGGCTCGGACCGGACACCTCCAGGGCCGCCGCAGCGATCCGCAGGGCTCTCGCCCGCTCCGTCAGGTTCGCGTACGATGAGATGCGGATCATGGAAATGCAGTCACTTGAGGAGCTGGAAGCTACCACCTGGCGGACCCTCCGCAACCGTCACGTGCTCGTCTCCAACGGTCGCGTTGTTCACGATGAGACCGGTGAGCCACTTGAGGATGACCGCTTCGTCCTGGAGATGGTCGACCGCATCCTGAAGATCAAGGAGCGTCGGGCCAGGATGCTGGGTCTGGACGCACCGACCAGGGCTGAGGTCATCACGATCGACTCCATCGACGCTGAGATCGCCCGTCTTGAGGCCCAGGTGCACGCCAGCAAGGTGCGCCCGGCCATCAATGAGTAACTTCAAGGTCCCACCGGAGGAGTACGGCTCCGGTGCTGGCCTGGAGCCGTACTACAACACCATCGATGAACTGAAGCTGGAGAAGCTCGCCTACCTGCGCAAGCTGCAACGTGAGGCGGAGAAGTTCAACACCGGTGTTGCGAAGTACTATGATGATCCGATCGGCTTCGCTGAGAACTGCATCGACTGGGGCAACTCTGATGGGTTGACCTTCTATCAGCTCAACATCGTTCAGAAGCTGAAGGAACACCATCGCGTCGCCGTTCGTGGCCCTCACGGCCTGGGCAAGTCCACGATCAGCGCCTTCACGATTCTGTGGTTCGCCCTCACCAGGGACGCCAATGGGGTGGACTGGAAGGCGGTCTACACCGCAGGTGCCTGGCGCCAGCTGATCAACTACCTCAGCCCTGAGATCCACAAGTGGGCCGGCCGCATCAAGTGGGACAAGGTGCGAGACCGCCCCTTCACCAACGCTGAGATGCTGAACCTGGCTCTCCGTCTGCAGTATGGGTCAGCCTTCGCGGCAGCCGCGTCGAACCCGGCCCTCATCGAGGGTGCCCACGCTGACAGCCTGCTCTTCATCTATGATGAGAGCAAGTCCATCAACGCTGGCACCTTCGACGCGTGTGAGGGTGCCTTCTCCGGCACCGGTGAGACGTATGCGATGGCGCTCTCCACCCCTGGCCCACCCCAGGGGCGGTTCTATGACATCCACGCGCGCAAGCCGGGCTACGAGGACTGGTGCCCGGTCCACGTCACCCTGGCTGACGCCATCAAGGCCAACCGCATCTCCCAGAAGTGGGCGGATCAACGTAAGGCCCAGTGGGGCGAGCACAGCGCTCTCTATCAGAACCGCGTCCTCGGTGAGTTCTACTCTGGTGACGAGGACAGTGTCATCCCACTCAGCTGGGTTGAGGCTGCCAATGAGCGCTGGCATGAGTGGAACGAGAACGGGCGACGGGCCCCTGGCAAGCCGATGACCGTCGGTGTCGACGTCGCTCGCAGTGGTGATGACAAGACGTGTCTGGCGGTTCGGGATGGTCACGTCATCACCGAGATCCGCTCGTACTCGAAGAACGACACCATGACGACCACCGGCAACGTGATGGCCATCCTAGAGGGTGAGCCTGAGCGCACAGCCATCGTGGACGTCATCGGCATCGGCGCCGGCGTGTACGACCGTCTCAAGGAGATGGGAGCGCGGGTCCAGGCGTTCAATGCCGCCGCAACCAGCTACCGCAGGGACAAGACCGGCGAGATGGGCTTCTCCAACGCCCGCTCCGCTGCCTGGTGGAACCTGCGGGAGCTCCTCGACCCATCCGCTGGCAGTGACATCTGCCTGCCACCGGATGACAGCCTGCTGGGTGACCTGACCGCTCCTCACTCCGGTGAGGTCCTCAGCGGCGGCAAGATCAAGATCGAGTCCAAGAAGGACATCAAGAAGCGGATCGGCCGCTCCACCGACAAGGGTGACGCGGTCGTTCAGGCCTTCTGGACGGAGAAGGGCAACTGGCACGACGCCTATGGCACCGTCAAGTGCACAGGGTGCCGTCGAGGCTTCATGACCCACGTGAACGGGTCCAGGCGAAGCGTCTGTCCGTTCTGTGGGGCTGGTGTGAAGGATCCCAACGAGCTGGTGTTGACTGGAGAGGAGGATGACGCGTGAGTACACCGATCATCCCCACTGTGCCAGCCATGTGGACCACCTTCGCCGTTCCGGGATCTCAGTGGGTCTACTCGTTCCAGCTTCAGAACGACGATGGCACCCTGATGAACATCACCAACAAGACCTTTGAGCTGGTGGTCAGGACGAGCTCTCGTGCCTCCTCGCCCGTCTTCACGGTGACCACCACCTCAGGTGCCAACGGTCAGATCACGGTGAACACGGCCACCTCCACGATCCAGGTGGTGGCCTCACCGACCGCCACGGCGTTGCTTACTGGCACTGACGTCTACGCCGTCGCGTTGTGGATGGATCCCAACCTGACTGACGCCACCGCGCTTCTCACCGGAACCATGACTGCGAGGGTGGTGGCAGCTCCGTGAGCCACGTTGAGTACATGGAGCCACTCTCTGACCATCAGAAGAAGCTGGCCAGGGAGATCTTCGAGGGTGAGATTGAGGGCCGCTCAGCTTGTGTCTACTGTGCTGGCATCCACTCTCACGTAGCCAACGTGGATGCGTATTGGCAGCCCTGCCCGAGGATTCGTCGCATCGAGCGGCACCCAGATGGCAGCATCCTGGTCCTGGAGTTTTGGCCGAATGGTGACTGGGAAGACAACGTGATCTTCCCAGATGACGTCTATGACGATGAGGAGGACGAGACGTGAGCGTCGTCGTCATCTCATCTGGTGGCACCAGTGGTCCTCGTGGCAACACCATCTACAACGGACATGGTGCCCCATCCAGTACCCTCGGCATCGATGGTGACTGGTACATCGACAACAGCACGCCTACCGCCCTTGTGATGTACGGTCCGAAGACGGCAGGCGCCTGGGGTTCCGGCCAGCCATTCGGATCCTCTGGGGTCGCCTCGATCACAGCTGGTGACACCTCTATCGTCATCGGTGGCACTGGGACCAACCCGACTGTGCACACCGGCACTCTGGACGTGATTGCCACTGATCAGCCACCGGCAGGTGACTGGTCGAACAACAGCCACAAGATCACTCATCTCGCAGTCGGTGTCGCATCGACAGACGCCGTCAACGTCAGCCAGCTGCCACAGGCCACCCCCTGGATCTTCGACGTCACCACCGCGGCTTACGGAGCCAAGGGTGACGGTGAGTTCGTCACTGATGCTGCGATGTCAAGCGGCTCCGCCGTTCTGACCTCTGCCAGTGGCTTGTTCACCTCCAATGATGTGAACAAGCACATCATGGTCCTCGGTGCTGGTGCCAGTGGTGTCACCACCTTGGTAACCACGATCGCCTCGTTCCAGTCGTCTACTCAGGTGACGCTGGCGGCAACGAACGCCTCCGGTGGCAACGTCAGCGCTACCGTCGCCATGTGGGCCACTGATGACACCTCTGCGATCCAGTCGGCGATCAACGCCGCTCTCAGCTACGCTACGACACACGGCAGCGCCGTCGTCAGGATTCCGACCAGCACTGGTCGGTTCTACGGCGTCGCTGGCTCACTGATCACCGGTGGCTCCACCCTCGGCAACAGCCAGCTCACCCTGGGCGCGCCGGTAGCCACCTCCGCCAACAAGGTCATCCTCACCATTGAGGGTGTGACCAACGGTGCCGGCCTTCAGCACTGGCAGCAGCTGAACCAGCAGGTCAACGGCTCCACCCTGGTCAGCTTCGGAGTGTTCGCAAACTCCACGGCCCAGACCAACTCGATCAACACCAACGGTAACCCGTGTGTGATCGGTGGGCCGGCTCAGCCTGGCGGCTACGGCACTGGCACCTCGGTGTTCGACAACAAGCTTGTGACCCTGCGGAACCTGTCGATTCTCACCACGCACAGCGTCAATGGGTTCACCTACTCCGCCGTTGACTTCTCTGGACTGGCTGAGGCCAACTTGGAGAACTTCGCCTACGGCACGACTGGTTCCGTTCAGCTCGGCAGCTACAGCAGCCCGGCTCTTCTCGGTAACGGCTTGTCCATCGGCTTGCTCATGCCAGCCAATGGCAACAACGACAACAACCGAGCGGCGAACGTCAGCTGCCACGGTGGGTACACGTTCGGGATCTTCGCAACGGAGCACTTCGTTTGTGATCGTCTGTGCATCCTGTACTGCTGGTCTGGTCTTTGCCCGGTCGGTAGTTACTTCGGCTCGGTTGGTTCTACTCACTCGATCGCCATCCAGCAGGCTAGCATCGAGGCGTGTCCGAACGTCGTCAACATCATCGGCATTGGTTCCAACGGCATCGGTCCGTGGGTCTTCGCAAACATCGACACTGAGATCGCAGATCCGACGTTCACTGACCGCACGTCCGGCACCGGTCTCAACGCCGCTCTGGGCACAATCACACTCACTGGCTTGTACAGTCCATCGGGTGTGAACACAACAGCTCCCACTGGTCTCAACATCATCAACGGCCAACAGGGTAGTCCAGCACAGTGGGTGCATGGCACGACCAACTACAGTGTCGGTGTCATTGATCGCGTCCTCCTGGTTGACGCATCCACCGGTAACACCACGGTGAACCTGCTGAGCGCCGCTTGGACACCTCAGGTGATCACGGTCGTTCGCATCGACAGCACTGGTAACACGTTGCACGTTGTCGCAAACGGCAGTGAGCTGATCAACGGAGCAAGCTTCGTCGCTCTCACCGGTCAGTACAGTAAGGTGACCGTTACCCCCGCGCGTGTCAACAGCGTGTGGGGCTGGTACGAGACGGCATAGCATGCGCTTCTTCTGCAACTTCGCTATCGGCAAGGGCATCCTCTTGACGACGGCGATCAACCCCATCACCAAGACTGAGGTGGTGTTTACACCATCGTTGGTGATGGAGTCCACAGACCAGCTCGAAGTTTTCGCGGCTAACTTTGAGTTGTACTGCCAGGTGATCTGGCACTTCAGCCGCTCCGACCCGGTCGAGATTGACGCCACACGGTGGCCAACATCGCCACCTCCGTGGCTCTCAAACCGTCCGGATGACTCAGACACACAGGTGATATCTGAGCCAGCCACCACACAACCTGGTAGCCAGCAGCGACCCAGGACCCAACAATGACAGCACCCAAGGGTACGGTGTCGGTTCACTGTGGACCAACACCGTGTCTGGCGCTACGTTTCGCGCCACCGATGTCACTCCTGGTTCAGCAAACTGGGAGATCCACGTTAGTGGTGATTTTCAGTTTGAAGGAACGCCAGCTGACATTCACGTAGTCGGCGACGTTCACCTGACGCCTCAGGCTATGGAAGGGCCTGAAAGCGACAGTGCATCACCAAACATGGACGGCAACACCTCAAGCAAGGAGTATATGGCCGACACCATGCCAACCTGTTGGGATGACGACGATGACACCCAGCGCGTTCTGATGTCCATCCAGGGCGTCGATCGCCACGTCGGCAACGCGGCCCTCGCGTTGGAGGCGGGTCAGCGCGTCACTGACCGTGCGGTCCAGGACGGTACCCTCGCCGACCTGACCGGACAGCGTTTTACCGACTCTCGCATTTCCAACGGCGTGGAGTACCTGGCCAATGGCCAGCGTCACACTGACCATCTGGTCACCGAGGGCGTCGACCACCTGTCCAACGGTCAGCGTCACACCGATGGTCGGGTCGCCGAGGGCTTCATCGGAACCGCGCGTCAGATCAACCAGGACACCATGTACCTGGACGCGGAGGCGAATCGCAACGCGCAGTTCAACGCGCGCAACATCTTCGAGCTGGACCACCACGTCGGTGACGGCTTCGAGCGCACCGCTCGTAGCCAGGCTGCGACCGACCGCAACGTGGACGCCAACGGTCGTTGGGTTGGTGACCAGGTCAACGCGAACGCTCGCTGGCTTGGGCGTGAGGTTGATGACGTTGAGGACGCCGTCAGCCACGGCGTGCGCCACCTCGACTCTGAGATCGATGACGTTGATCGCGACGTCAACAAGGGTTTCCGTGAGACCGAGCGTGGTCAGCGTCTGACGGATGACCGTGTCAACGACAACGCTCGTTGGCTGGAGCGCGGTCAGCGCGACCTTCACCGTCACATCGGTGAGGATGGCCGTGAGACTCGCTCTGACGTGCGTGGTGAGGGTCGCGAGGTTCGCCGTGACCTGGGTGAGCTGGGTGAGGCCGTCAACGGCAACGCGAAGTGGCTTCACTCTGGTCAGGACGCGAACGCGTGGCGGCTCGCGCAGCAGGCGGGTGCCGACACCCGTTTCCTGCGCGAGGGCCAGGAGCGCGATGCGAAGTGGCTGGACGGCAACGTCGATGGTGGCCGTCGCGAGAGCGAGAAGGGCTTCGCCCACACCAACGAACACCTCGCCGACGCTGAGCGTCGTATCGAGCGTGACATCGACGCCGGTCGTCGTGAGGGTGCGTCGGGCCGTGAGCGCCTGGCTGACCACCTGACCAACTCCGAGCGCCGCATCGAGGGCCGTCTCGCCCACTACGGCGAGGAGAACGCGGAGGCGTTCGGCGACCTCGGGGACGAGGTCTGCAACACCGAGCGCCGTCTGGGCGACTTCGCGCGCGAGGCCGAGCGCCGTGGTGTCGACCACCTCGACATGGTGCAGCGCAACATCGAGCGCGACATCTACCAGTCCGAGCTGCGTCAGACCAAGAACGCGGATGACGCGGAGCGCCGTCTCACCAAGAACGGTGATGACACCGAGCGCCGTCTGACCCACAACGCGGACAGCACGGAGCGTCGCCTGACCAAGGAGGTCGACGGCACCGAGCGCCGTCTGACCAAGGGCACCGACGACTTCGAGCGTCGGTCCACGCACCACCTCGACCAGGCCGAGCGCCGCATCGAGCACCAGATCGAGCGCCAGGTTACCCACAACCTGGAGGAGCTGTCGGAGTCTCTCTCCGACCACGACCGTCGCACCGCTGAGCGTCTGGCTGAGCTTCGCTGTGAGGTTGGGCGTGAGGGTGACCGCACACGTGGTCTGGTTGAGAAGAGTGAACTGGAGACTCGTCTCTACCTGCGTGACCGTGAGGACCGTACCCACGATCTCATTCGCACGCTGTCCGACCGCAACCTGGACGAGATGCGTAGCTTTGAGCGTCGCTCTCGTGACGATGAGGACGCCACTCGCGCTCTCATCCGTCACATCGATGAGGAGGGTGCTGAGCGTCGTTTCGCCCGCGGCCTGGCCACGGAGACGCAGCTCCGCACCAAGATCGATGTCCTCGAGGCCACGTGCAAGAAGGACCCATGCTGTGACCCGTGTGGTGGCGGCCGTCGTCGTCGTGATGAGGATGAGCGCGTGAACCAGAACGTGCACATCAACCTCGCTGACTTCGTTTCCGACGAGGCTGACGCTCGCGCGTTCAACCGCAACCGCAACCGCAGTGCCAACGCGAACGTGAACATCTAACTGATGTCATCGCTGACCGGTCTGAGACTATCTCAGGCCGGTCCTCGTAACTCAGCATAGAAGGGGGTGGCCAAATGCCACGTGGTTCCATCATCAGTGGTGCCAGGAACATTCCTGGTGGCGCCAGGCCTACTCCCGGTCCACAGAACATCTATGCTGGCCAGGTCTCACCGCTTCAGGCACAGCTTGAGAGCGGTGGGGCTGGCTGGGCGCAGGCGTACCAGTCGTACCTGCCGCGCCCATCACGTGACTTCACCGAGGGTGCGTTCGGACCACTGAGTCCGATCATTCCCACTCCGGTTGACGCGCCCCCAGAGGGCTCTGAGTTCGCTGAGCCTCGCACCCACGAGTACCAGGTTGGCTGGAACCTCCCGGTCGGTCAGCCTGGCACCGAGGGCATCAAGCTCGCAGACTTCAACACTCTGCGCACCCTGGCTGACCTTTACTCAGTGGCACGTGCCGCCATCCAGCTTCGTAAGGCTGAGATCCGCGGCATTGAGTGGGACATCCTTCCCACCGTGGATGCCGCCAAGTCGATGCGTAACAGCCACGGTCAGATGAAGGACTTTGGGAAGAGGCGAGCTGAGGCCGTCCGCTTCTTCCGTCGCCCTGACCCAGACTACTTCTCGTGGGACAGCTGGATCGACTCCGTCATGGAGGAGGTCCTCGTCTTTGACGCTCTCTCACTCCTCATGCGGCCGAAGTGGCTGAAGGGCCACGGCAAGGGACTTCTCGGCTCCGACCTGGACAGTCTGAGCCTGATCAGTGGTCAGACCATCCGACCATTGTTCGACCTCCACGGTGCGACCCCACGCCCACCAGCTCCCGCCTATCAGCAGTACCTGTACGGTGTTCCACGCTGTGACATCATGACGATGATCGATGAGCGTGACATCGAGATGGGCAACCTGCGTGGCTCGGAGATGGGCAAGTTCGACGTTGAGCAGCTGTTGTACCTGCCGATGGTGAACCGTCGGTGGACACCGTACGGCTTTCCGCCCATCGAGCGCGCCCTGGTCCCGGTGATGTCCGGCCTTCAGAAGCAGGGCTTCCAGCTGGACTACTTCCGTGAGGGTACGGTTCCGGCCGTTTACATCTCGCCGGGTGGCGCCAACGTCAACATGACACCGAACCAGATCCGTGAGCTTCAGGACGCGCTCAATGCGATCGCTGGTGATCCGGCGTTCCACCACAAGATCATCGTGCTGCCGGCTGACTCCAAGGTCCACCCGCAGCGCCAGGCTGACTTGGCTGACGCCTTCGATGAGGTCGTCATGAGCCAGGTGTGTATGGCGTTCGACGTCCAGCCGATGGAGCTGGGCATCATGCCGAAGGTTTCCACCACCGTCACTCCTGGTGCCGCCCACCAGATGGGCAAGGCCACTCAGGGTATCCAGGAACGCAAGGCCACCAAGCCGACGCTCATGTTCCTGGCGACCATCATGAACCGCATCCTTCAGGGCGTATGTGGCCAGGGTGACATGCGGTTCGTCTTTGAGGGCCTGGAGGAGAAGGAGGACGAGGAGACCAAGACCAAGATGTTGATCGCTCAGGTCGGCGCCTCGCTCCGCTCCATCGATGAGGCCCGTCAGGAGCTGAACCTGCAGCCTTGGGGTCTGCCAGAGACGTCTGACCCAGGGTGGGCTACCCCAGCCAACGGCTGGATCCCGCTCGCTCAGGCGGTCCAGGCCCACGCTACCGGCCTCGCTGCGGGGCCGGAGTTTGAACTGCCCGCTGGAGCCGCACCGGCTCAGCAGCAGGGCGCGATGACGCCGCCTGGCGGAGCCCCTTCCCCCGCTTCGCCAGGCGGTACCCAGCCAACCAAGCCAGGGGCACCGGCCGCCAAGCCAGCCGTCAAACCTGCAGCTGGAGCGGCAAAGCCAACGACAAAGCCCAGCACTCCAGGTGAGTCTGCCGCTCAGGGTGCCACCGCAAAGAAGCCAGCCGCCAAGGCGGAGGACTCCACGATCAGGCGAGTTCTTCTCAGCGCTGACAAGACCAAGGCTGTCCTCTCTGAGATGGACGCCCTGGGACGCCATCTCAAGAAGGGGCGTCAGCTTGACACCTGGGAGACCCGACACATCGGGCGCTTGGAACTTGGGATGGTCAGCCACCAGCTCGCACTGGGCCTTGACCCAGCTGATGCGGTGAAGGTCGTCTCTCAGCGACGTCTGGTCAACATGGACGGCCAGATATACTGGGAGGACTTCGTCCCGGTCAACTCAGCGGCTGGTGGCGGTGGCCGGGTGCCAACCCCTCACGATGAGGATGGCACTGAGTATCAGGACCCGGTGGGTCGACCATATGACGATGGACGAGTGCCATCCGGTGGCAAGGTCGACTCCACCCCACCTCGGTGGGAGCCCAACCTGAACCACCCTGGCACCGTGAGCAACGCCTCCAAGGGTGACACTGAAGAGCTAGTCTACAACCAGCTTCTGAAGAACTACCCACCAAAGGCGATCGCATGGGTCAAGGACGCCACCTGGACCGGCCCAACAAAGATTCCAGTGGATCGCATCGATGAGGACTCCATCAAGTCCTGGGCCGCCAGTCACCAGCCAGAGCGTGTTCAGCACTTTGTGGACCAGATCAAGGCGGGTAAGCCAATCCATCCGGCGGTGATGGTGAAGATGCCGAATGACGATCGCGTCAAGGTCGTTGATGGTCATCACCGAACCCTCGCACATCAGAAGCTCTGCTTGCCAGTTCCGGCTTATCTCGGCCTCACCGACAGTCGTGACTGGGAAGAGACACACAGCTCTCAGTTCCACCAGGGTGATGATCCTGAGAACAAGGGGATGACGTGATGTCCGACAACGTTGAGCACGACCTCCTCATCACCATCGAGCGGGCGCTGAACGCACTCAGCCACCACGGCTCCCGCCCGATCGTCAAGTATGGCGCCGTCATGACTGATCACGGCTATGTCCTCCCCAACCCGATCACCGGGACCTGGGAGGCGAAGCTGAAGCTCAACGGTGGGCCGATGACCCAGGAGCTGGAAACTACGTGAACACCTACATCGTCACGTATTGGCCGCCTCTTTACTCCGACGCAGCCACCACCCCACCGCCACCCATCACAGACACGGTTCAGGCGGTGGGGTTTCAGGTGGAGCAGTTCTTCGTGGTGTTCGTCGATGCCACCGGGAACCCCGTCAAGGCGGTGCCCGTTCACCTCAACCCAGTAGTGGCCCTCACGGCCACCGCCTGACCCCAACTCAAGGAGCTGTGTGGCCGCCACGATGACCAGCAGCGGGGAGCTCACTTACCTCAGCTTCCCGATCGAGAAGACTGAGACCACTCCCGACGGTGACCTGATCGTCTATGGTAAGGCCACCGACGGCTCTGTGGACTCTGACGAGCAGATCGTCGACCCGACGTTCTCTGGCAAGGCGATCCAGGACTGGCTCGCCACCGGCGGCAACGTGCGGGTTCAGCACAACGCTCAGCGTGACCCCGCCGGTGTCGGCATCGAGGCCAACACCGGTCCGGATGGTGAGACATGGGTCAAGTCCCTGGTCATCGAGCCGACCGCCAAGCGACTGGTGGAGAAGGGTGCTCTTCGCGCCTACTCCGTCGGGATCGCTCGTCCGAAGATCGTTCGTGACAACGTCGCTCGTGGTGGTCGCATCGTTGATGGCATCATCGTTGAGATCAGCCTGGTGGACAGGCCGGCCAACAAGAACTGCGGCATTCAGCTGGTGAAGTCCGCTGAGGACGGCCACGCTGAGTACGTTGGCAAGATGTTCGGTGACACTGAGACGCTGACCAAGGGTGCCTCCACCTTCAGCCCCGCTGACCTGGCCAAGCTCCTGGAGCACCGCGAGGCAGCTGAGAAGCGTCAGATGGACCCGAACGTCGGTGGCGGTGTGGACCGTGACAAGATCCCAGCCTCTGACTTCGCCGGTCGTGACCGCAGCTTTCCCATCGTCACCCCTGGTGACGTGTCGGATGCTGCCTCCTCTATCGGTCGTGCTGGCGCTGACAACTACTCCAGCGATGAGTTGAAGCGTCGCATCACTAACATCGCCCGTCGCAAGGGTCCGTCGTTCGTGGCGGAGCTGCCGGAGTCCTGGAAGGCTGATCTCGCCATGGAGCTGATCGCTAAGGGTGACGTCAGTCCAGACGATGACACCGATGAGTCTGACGAGGACGTTGAGGACGGTGACAAGCCGAAGGACGCCAAGAAGGCGTTCGACGACAGCGAGGATGAGAAGCCAGAGGATTCCGAGGCAAAGCCGGACACCACCAAGTCCGGTGGCAAGACGTGCCCGAACTGCAAGACTGGCTATGACGCTGACTCCAAGCTTCGTCGTTGCACTGAGTGCAATCGCAAGCTGCCGATGGCACCGAAGAGTGACACCGCTGACGTAGAGAAGAAGGCCAAGGTTCTCTGCGCTGGCTGTGGCGCCAACGTCGACAAGAAGCACAGCTTCTGCCCGGAGTGTGGCAAGTCCCTGGCTGGTGCCAAGCCCTCCACGATGAAGAAGAACCACAAGTTCACCTGCCTGACCTGTGGCAATGAGCCACTGGACAAGGGTGAGAAGTTCTGCCCCAAGTGCGGCACTGAGAACCAGGGATACCTTCCTATGGCCGACTCCCAGCTCAAGATCTCCAAGAGCGCTGACACCGAGGTTGAGAAGTGTGACCCGGGTGAGGGTGTCGTCGGAGCTGGTGCTGCCAACATCCAGCCTCTGCCAGCTCATCGTGAGCCTGACGGTGTGGCGATCGAGGCGTTCGAACATGACGCAGGTCTTCCCACGGTTCCTGACTCTTCGGTGAAGAACGTGAACCACGAGGCGATGGCTGCTGAGCGTCTCAAGAACATCGGTGTCAGCTATGACATCGGTTCTCTTCACGACATGCTGTGCCCAGCTTACTGCCTGGACGACGTCGCGAAGTCTCACCCGAGCGCTCGCATCGAGGATCTCGACGTCAACTATTGGGCTCAGGCGGCTCTCAAGGCTGCGGCTACCGCTCCACTCGATGAGGCCGGTCAGGCGACTCAGATGTGGCAGCACGCTGAGACGCTGAAGAGTGTGGACCCAAGCCTGATCTTTGAGCTTCGCGCTGAGGCTCACAAGTCCTACAGTGACGCTCAGGTTGGTCCCGGCACCTTCCCAACGCCGATGGAGATCAACCCGACGCAGTTCCGTCGTGGCTCGATCACAGCTGGTCACGCCGCTGACAGCCCCGGCCATGACGGTCCGAACACTCACGCAGTGACGACCAGCCACATCTGCGCCAATGACTTCACTCGAGGTCCACTGACGGATGGTCACGCCGCTCCGTCACCAGCCAACAAGGGTGAGGTCATCTCTGCGCCGGTGCCAGCCGGTGAGCCGACCAGGGTGTACTACACGACCGGCATGCGTGACAAGGCCAAGTCTGCGATGCAGGCCATGCACGAGCACATCGCTAACACCTTCCCCGACCTGTGCCCAGCCACTCAGCCGAACATGGGCATGGACGGTGCCGCCGCCAGCCGACCGGTGCCGGTTCCAGTCCATGGTGCTCTCAAGTCTGAGACCGTCGAGGCCACGGCCGCCGTCGTTGAGACGCCGGTTGAGGACACGATGAAGATGGCTGCGAAGAAGGCCAAGAAGGCACTGAAGAGCCTCAACGAGGCTCGTCAGATGCTTGGTCTGGCTCCATTCCTCGAGGACGTGCTCGTCAACGGTGAGCAGCTTCAGAAGGCTGCGGCGGTGCCGCAGGTTGAGAAGAACGCCACCGTGGACGCGCTCATGGAGCTCAAGGCCCAGCTCACTGAGATGAGCAAGCGCCTGGACGAGCAGACCACCACCACCTCCAAGCTTCAGGAGATCGTCAACCAGCTGGGCGACCTTCCTGACCCAGCTGTCGCCGCCTGGAAGGGCGCCGCACAGCAGCACAACACCAGTGACACCATCAACAAGACGGCTAGCCTCCCGGTGGGAGCTGCTACCGTTGCTGAGGCCGCGGAGCGGCAGAAGCTCGCGATGATCAGTGTCCTTCAGAACCAGATCCGGAACAGCTCGGACCCCGCTGAGCGCGAGGCTTGCTGGAACCAGCTCATGAAGATGACCGGTTACACGGTCTAGCTCTCACAGTCCGAACGAACCAAGGAGAAGGCCACCATGGCTGACATTCTCGGCTCTGAGGTCGCGCCGACCACGAGCCAGTCGCCACTCAAGGAGGCTGCGGCCTCTGCGAACCGCTACACCAGCTCCGGAGACATGCTCTCCGCGAAGATGCCCTTCATGGTCAAGGGCGCTGGCTACGCCGGCACCGGCAACACGCCGCTGACTGACCAGATGCAGATCACCACCAAGGCACACCAGGCCACCCTGGACCTCCGCACGGAGACCCACCGCGGCTACCACGACCGTGCCAGCGTGGTCAAGAGCCTCAACCCGTCGTTCCTGGACAACTTCGGCTACCTCAAGGCCGCGCTGTCCATGCCAACCTTGGGTGAGCAGATCTCTCAGGTCTTCGGTGGTGCGGCCGCCCCTGACCTGGCTCGTAGCTTCACCGCCGGTAACCTGGGCATCGGCACCGTCAGCGGCCTCGTGCCGTTCGACCTCCTGGCGCCGTCTCGCCTGATCTACCCGATGTACACGGTGTTCCGCAACAAGCTGCCACGTCCAGCCGGCCAGGGCACCAGCCGCATCGAGCGCGTGTTCACCGGCATCTCCGGCACCCAGACTGGTGGCCAGTCCGTCCTGGACATCGCGATCAGCGAGCTCGTCCAGAACAACGGCACCCTGTCCAGCACCAGCTGGCCGCTGAACATCCCGGGCACCGGTTCTCAGACCGAGGTCCAGCTCAACGTTCCATACCGCTTCTTCGGTCTGACTGAGTCTCTGAGCTGGCTGGCTCAGTTCGCTGGTCAGGGCTTTGAGGACATCTCCGCGCTCGCCAACCTCATCCTTCTCCAGGAGATGATGCTGGGCGAGGAGTACATGATGATCGCCGGTACCAGCACCCCGCTGGCTGCGCCGACCGTCGTGTCGCTCACCGCGCGTACCGCTGGCTCCAACGAGACCACGGTCGGTGCGAACACCAACTTCACCGTCTTCGTCACCGCGACGAACTACTACGGTGAGACCGTCTCGGTTCAGAGCTCCACCATCAGCACCTCCTCCGGCCAGGTTGTCGACCTGACCATCGGCCCATCCGTCGGTGCCCTCTCGTACAACGTGTACGTCAGCACCAACGGCTCTCCAACCACGGCCAATGCCTTCCGCGTTGCGACCGGCGTCGGTGGTGTCAAGTACACCGTCCAGGGCTCGCTCCCCGGCTCCGGCGCGACCCCGCCGACCACGGACACCTCCACGGGTAAGAACACCCGCATGGAGGGCATCATCCCGACCCTGGCCGGCAAGTCCGCCACGGGCGGCATCTACCCGTCCGGGTGGCAGGGCGGCTACTACAACGGTGCCGTCGGTGCCCACCTCAGCTACAACGTGATCTACACCGCGCTGCAGCAGCTGTGGGACGGCAACACCGGTTCCAACTCTCCGGGTGCGTTCCGCGCTGACCCGGCTGAGATCGTCGGTGAGGGTGGCGACATCATGCGCCTCTCCAACGACGTCATCAGCCAGGGTGCGGCCACGAACTACCGCCTCTTCCTGGACCAGAGCGAGGTGCCTGGCGTTCGCGTCGGTGCGGCCGTCTCTGAGTTCCAGAACCCGATCACCCGCTCGGTTCTGAAGATGGTCGTCCACCCGTGGCTGACCCAGGGTACCGCGGCCCTGATGACCTACCAGCTGCCGCAGACGTGGTCCAACGTGGCCAACGCCTGGGAGATGACCTGCGTGCAGGACTACGTCTCCATCGCCTGGCCGGTCATCGACGCCACCTTCCGGTACTCGATCTTCCTCTACGGCGCCATGGTCGCCCACGCGCCGCAGTACAGCGGTCTGCTCCAGGGTCTCCAGGTCTCGGACACCACGCCGTTCAGCTAATCGACGCCGCGGCCGCCGCAACACGCGGCGGCCGCTGTACCGAAAGGACAGGGCAACATGCCCATCTTCGCGAACTCTTCGGCGGTCCAGGCCACCACGGTGCCGAACTCCGCCACTCTCATCTTCGACTCCGACGCCTCCGGCATCCCGACCGGTGTCACCATCGGTGACGTCACGGTCGTCAACACCGGCGCCGTCACGATGTTCGTCGGTGGCTCCAGCGTCACGACCTCCACGGGTCTGCGTGTTCCGCCAGGCGCCCAGGTGACGATCACCGGCTTCGGCGCGCTGCAGTCGAGCACCAACTTCGACATCTACGCCATCGCCTCCAGCTCTGCGGGTACCTCCGCGCTGGCTGGTCCCGCGACGGTTGAGTACGTCGTCTAAGCACCTTCGTGGGGCCGCCGCAAGGCGGCCCCCGTCTCTAACAAAGGAAGGTAGCCATGCCTGTTGGCGGCTCCGACTTCGGCACCATGCCCCCAGCGGGCACGCGGCTTGACCTGGCGAACGTCTGGGCGGACGGTCAGTGGCAGTTCCGCTCCGGCAGCTCAACCTCGTTCAACGCGGGTGTCACCCTCCCTGCTCTCACCGCCGCACCCACCACGCCCACCGGTGCGGGTGTGCTCTACTCCGCCAATGGCGGTGTGCTGACGGCGGTCAGCTCCACCGGCCAGATCACGTCCATCGGTGGTGTGGTCCAGTCCCAGACCACCACGACCACCGTCGCCAACACCGCCGCTGCGACCGCGCTGCAGTCGTACACGGTGCCGGCCAACGACCCCGGCGTCGGTGCTGTCTACAACATGATGGGCTACGGCCTGTACTCCGACACCGGCACGCCCACCCTGCAGTTCATCCTGTACTGGGGCGGCGTCGCTGGCACCGCGATCGCCACCGTGCCTGCCGTCACCCTGGGCTCCGGTGTCACCAACGTGCCGTTCAGCTACGACGCGATGGTGACCTTCCGCACCGCCACCTCTGTGTGGGCGAACATCACCCTGAACCTGGGCACCTCGGCTGCGACCGATGCGGCGACCACCTACGTGGCCAACCCGACCACGGCCACCACGGTCGTCAGCAACGTCGCCAGCGGCTTCACCATGGGTGTCACCTGGGGTGCCGCGTCCGCGTCCAACACCATCTCCCTGGTGGGTGGCGTCGTGGAGCGGCTGGCCTAATGATCATCCCCATCCCAGGCAGCGTGACCAACAGTGCTGCCAAGCTGTGCACCGTGCCGCCTGGGGTGGGCACGGTGACCATCACGGTGGCCGCAGTCAACACCACGATCGTGTACATCGGTGTGGCCAGCGGTACCACTGTCACCAACGGGGCTCCGATCGTGGGTGGCTCCACCGTCACGATTCCGATGTACCCTGGCTCCAAGGGCACCGACCTGTATGCGATCGCGAACGTGGCCGGCCCCACGCCAGTTGGTGTCTTCATCTCTACCGCAAGCTAGGAGAGTGCGATGAGCGTCAAGGTGCAGCTTCCACCAGGCTGTAGTGGCTTTGACTGCAAGGACGGCACGAAGTACACTGCCAACAAGCCGGGTGGCAGCATCACCGTTGACGAGCGTCACGCCAACGCGATCAACAGCGGACAGTTCGGCGACACCGGTCTGGTGTCTGCCAAGGGTGCGCTGTCCTTTGGAACCAAGAAGGGGCGGTTGTGCGAGACGTGCAACCGCCTCTGGAACGTCTGGAACCACACCTGCAACAAGTGCGGTGCTGAGACCGTCGAAGTTTGACCACTCTGAGCACCACAAACTGAACCGAACAATCTCGGAGGATGCGATGACCGTTTACGCCCGCAGTGACATCTCTGCGGTTTCCATCTCGCCGGCCCATGGCGGCTGTGGGGCAACCCACGTCCGACCAGCTCCCGGTGGAGACCCCGTCCCCGTGTGGGGACTCACCTGCCACGGCGGGTGCGAGGATTACCTTCGCGGTGATAGCATGTGGTCGAGCACGCACCACTCCATTCCAGAGACCCCAGACGAGGTCTCTCAGCGTGAGGACATGGAGCGTCGCGGAGCTTTGGAGCAGCAGGAGTCCACGGCCAAGGCTCTGATGGAGCTGGCCAAGCTGGGCACGCTGCCAGAGGTTCTCGCCACGATGCTCAAGCACACAATGGCTGGTCAGCTGGAGAAGCCGACCATAGACAGGTTGTGCATGAACGGGCACTCGAACCAGTACGGCGCTCACTTCTGCAGCACGTGCGGTGCTAGCATGGATGAGGGTGTGCCATCCTACCGAGGGAAGGCACTACTCGACACCGCTACGGTCACTGAGTTCATCAACGACACTGTTCAGGGCATGGACAAGGAAGACCTGCCCTATGATGTGCCTGATGACCTCGACAAGATGACCTTCGGTGAGCTCAGGGCACTCGCCAAGCAGCGAGGACTGCCGGGTGCCAACTCCAGGGAGAAGCTGCTCTCGCAGCTGCGTGATTAACAACTGACGACGGGGACGCTCATGCGTGGAAGGAAGACCTGCCGGCTTTGCTCAACACGTAAGAGCGTCCCCGTTGGTGTGTGTGCGAACTGTAACGATCAAATGTGTGGTAAGCACCTCACCTGGCATAACGATGAGTGGTGGTGCACCAAGTGTGTGAGGAGGGAGGAGTCAAGTGGTTTCCCCACTCGTGACACCTAACATGATCACCAGTGCTCCCACTGGCATCTCCTGGGAGATCATCCCGTTCCCACAGGCGACCACCCCAGATCAGCTCGCTGAGCAGTACAACATCTGCTGGCGAGCCACCCAGATCGTTGATGGCTACGTCAACCAGGTGTTCCGCGCCACCATCGACACTGAGTATCGGAACGGACCGGGCGACTATCGCATCAACATCAACCAGTACAACGGCACCACGAGGTGGATCCTCAGCAGGTGGCCGGTGCTGGAGGTCCTGGCTGGTCAGGTGAGCTTCGCTGGCACGTTCCCACGTCAGTGGACACAGATCCCAGCCAACATGATGGAGGTTGAGAACCCCGCCATCGGGATCTACAACTCCACGGTACCATCCGGCTCTGGCGGTGCAGGTGGTCAATCGATCACGATCGCTCCGGGTTACGCCACCTGGGCGGCCGGCCGTCAAGGCATGCGGTTCTGCGCCACTTACATCAATGGTTGGCCTCACGCTGGTCTCACCGTCTCAGCTAACGCTGGTGTCACCACACTCACCGTTGATGACGTCACCGGCTTCACTGGTGCCACTGCGATGATCTATGATGGTTCTAACACTGAGTCTGTGACGATCAGCTCTGTGACGGCAAACAACAACGTGACGTTGCCGAACGGTGGAGGCACCGCTCCTGGCGGCCCCGGCACTCTCACTCTCGCCTCACCCACGCTCTTCTCACACACCGGTGCAGTGCCAGCTGAGGTGATCATCTCCACGGTTCCGAGTGACGTGCTCTGGGCTACGATCCTCGCATGTGCGTCCCAGGCGTTGGAGGCTGGTATCACGTCGATCTCCATCCAGAACCTCCCCGGCTCTCTCACTGAGGGCGGCCATGGTGTGACAGATCTGAAGATCGAGTATGAGACCATTCTCGAGCCGTACAAGCGTGTCATCTAAGGGGCAGTGATGGTTCGTAGGCGTTGGTCTCGTACCAGCTCTCGTTCGGTTCTGAGGAAGACCAAGAAGGCGAAGCACAGCGCCAAGGACAAGCACGTCGGCGCTCGTTCCGCACGCTTCAAGACGGTCAACGCACCGCACAACATCTGGTAGGTGAGACGTGCCAACGAACTCCGTTCAGCTGTACGTCAAGAGCTTGCTGGACGGCATCACCATGCCGGGTGTGACCAAGCAGATGGCAGCCTTCGTGACGCCTCCGACGGTCATGAACATTAACGCACCGGTGGCATGTGTCTGGGGTGCCAGACTTCATGGTCGTCGTCAGACCGCACCACGCATCGGCAACGCCACCCTCGCCGGTGCCTCAGGCTACCACGAGTTCAACTGGATCGTGGATGTGTATCTGAGCTATGAAACGGTGGCCAGAAACAACACGAACGGCGACACCCTGGACCAGGAGTTCCCACTGGTGATCGACGGGGTGTTGAACACCCTCATGGTCACTGAGATGCCGAAGGTGATCCAGGACCCGTCCACCGGTCAGTACTCTCAGATCCTCTCCATCGGTGAGGAGTTTGAGATGGACTATCCACCTGAGAAGACACCAGCGACCCTGCGAATGCTGTACTACACCACACGTCTCGGATTGATCATCAAGGAGGCGATCCAGCTGTGAGTGTCACGGTCACACGAAACTGGAAGGGCACACCGATCCACTGGCTGAGGTGGCCGATGATCGCCAGTGACTGGGTCAAGGTCGCGACACCGATCGCAGAGGAAGCCGTCAAGATAGAGGCTCCCGTCTATCATGGCCACAGCATTCGCACCCCTGGAAAGCTCAAGCAGTCCATCGCCGCGGTGCCGTATGTGAGTCAGAACAGCGCCACGATCAACATCGGCACCACTGTTCCATACGCTCGCTTCGTGATTGACGGCGCAGCGCCTCACATCATCGAGCCACGCAAGGCGAACATCCTCGGCTGGCAGGATGTCGATGGGTTTCGCTTCTCTACCAAGGTTCACCACCCTGGACAGCGTGCCAACCGCTTTCCAGAGCGAGGTTTGAGGA
>Ga0070730_10001614_pt1 | contig 21615 bp, 17 predicted proteins | sample Coa_R1_3_FD_66447 | JGI IMG/M metagenome (GOLD analysis project Ga0070730, IMG submission 66447) | Surface soil microbial communities from Centralia Pennsylvania, which are recovering from an underground coalmine fire - Coalmine... | ecosystem: Environmental > Terrestrial > Soil > Unclassified ... | reverse complement strand
GCCTTCACCAGTGCCGCGCCGGTTGTGGCCAATAGCGTACCAGCCGAGGGGAACCCTGGCCAGGCAGCCGTGCCGGCAAATCAGGCGAGCGCAATCGGCGATTTTGGACCCTCCTACTTTGCCGGCAATGAATCTGCAGCCAGCACCAACGGATCTGTGAGCCTGGCGGAAATGGCGACGCAGTACAAATCCCAGGCAGCGCGGAGTTCGCATACTTATACCAATGCCGACATTGAGCAGATCGCCGGCAAAAATTCCGGCATAGTACTGACGAACAACACGCGCACCATATCGTTGCCTTCAGGCGAAGCCAGCGGCAATGCGCAAACAGCGCAGAACACGCGCCCCAACCCGCAATCCGCTGCACCGCAAACTCCTGGTCAGTCGGCCACGCAGCCTGGTGCTGCAGTGAGCCAGGAAAATCCCAACTCCGCGACCACACCCCGAATCAATCAGCCACAGCCAGGCACCCGCGAAGGAGAAACCAGGACTCTTCCGGCGACAGCGACTCTGCTGCCTCTACTGGGGTTGATTGGAGTCCTGACCGGAGGGTTGGGACTGCTGTTCCGGAGATCGAGCCGATAGGCTTATCGAATCTTCTATTCTGCTGTTGCTTTCAGTTCTCAGTTCCCGGAATCACGGGACAGGAAATTCTTTGCAATTAAAAATGCGGCAGGCGACTCGCGCCGAGGTATTTGTGTCTGACCTGTCGCCATTTTTTGTCAATTGACGCGGCTTGCGGTTCGCGGTATCAAGCACATGATGTCGCAACCAGCAGTTATTGCCAGCCCCAATGGACTGAAAAAAGACAGAAACGATAAACGTATTTACTTTCTGAGACTTAGAAGGAGCTAATCGAGCAATCCCCAGTAGAATTGGGAGCGGATTGGGAGCAGGGCTTCTGAACCCCAATAGAAATTGGGAGCATTGGGAACTAACCAGGGGAGGGCCTGACTCCAATTTCCTGAATACAATGAGAGATTCATGACAACGACTGACACCGCCACAGCCCCCACGACGCCCCAGTTACGCCGCACCATGGGCCTATGGGATGTATTGCTGTTCAACATTGCCGCCGTTCTGGGGCCACGCTGGATCGCCGCCGCCGCGCATAACGGGCCTTCCTCGATCAGCCTTTGGGTGCTGGCCGCGCTGCTGTTCTTTTTGCCGACCGCGCTGATCATCGTGGAGCTTTCCACGCGCTTTCCCTCCGAGGGAGGGCTTTACGTATGGAGCAAGGAGGCGTTTGGAGATTTTCACGGATTTGTGGCGGGCTGGTCGTACTGGATTTATACAGTTTTCTATTTTCCGGGGTTGCTGACGGCGAGCGTGGCCATGTCGGTGTACATCGGCGGCCCTAAGTACGGGAAATTAGCGGCGAATCCTCATTACCTTCTCTGGGCTTCTTTGGGATTACTGGGGACAGCCGTTGTTTTTAACATTGTTGGGCTGGACATTGGCAAATGGCTGCAAAATGCCGGTGGTGTTTCCACTTATCTTCCTCTTTTAATGCTGGCAGGGATTGGGGGATACCTGGTTTTGCATCATGGAAGCGCGACCCCCTTCTCCTGGAAAGCCCTGCTGCCTGAATGGCCACCAAACGTTGACAACCTTAACTTCTGGTCCAACATTGCGTTCGCCTTTACCGGGATGGAACTGGTGTGCGCCATGAGTGAAGAAGTACGCGATCCGCGCAGGACGTTTCCCAGGGCAATCTATGCTTCAGGCGCGCTGATCGCCGTGATCTATATTCTGGCGACACTGGCGCTGCTGGGCGTGATGCCTGCCGATAGAGTGGATGTGAGAAATGGAGTGTTTCAGGCCATCAGCAGCGGCTCGAGTGTGTTAGGTATTGCATGGTTCGGCGTTCTTGCAGCTTTGCTGGTCACGGTTGGTAACGCAGGTGGAATAGGCGCTACAGTCGCCGGAGTAGCGCGAGTGCCGTTCGTCGCCGGCATTGACCACTACCTGCCGGCGTTTTTCGGCAAGATGCATTCCCGCTGGAAGACCCCCTATATTTCCATCCTGATTCAGGCGGGTATATCAGGGATCATCCTGGTGTTCTCGCAAATGAATGCCACGATTATCGAAGCTTACCAGTTCCTGGTAGATATGGCAGTGATCCTGTATTTCATCCCATTTCTGTATATGTACGCCGCAGCGATCAAACTGTCTTATCGCAAAGATCGCGGGGCTGGGGCACAGGTAGTCCTGGTTCCCGGAGGGAAAACCGGGATCTGGATCACTGGCATGCTCGGATTTCTGGTTACTTTGGGTTCTGTGGTTCTGGCAGCGATTCCGCCTGGAGGAGTAAAAAGTAAAACTGCATTTGAGGGAAAGCTTGTCTTCTGGACTGCAACTTTTATAGGAACCGGGTTATTGCTCTACTGGCGCGGAGCCAGACGCAAAAAAATGGCGGCACAAAATGCATAAATGCATAGCCGATTCCTGAATTTACGACTTCACCCAGGAGACACGAAGAGTTTGCCTGCGAAAGGACAATGAACTTGTGAGTTGCAGCCCGCGGCTTTTTGAGAGCCGCACGGGCAACCAAAGCTCCTGAAAAAGGTTCAATTATCTTTTTCGCAGCAAGTTTTTAGTTTGTAGCAAGTACAACGAGGCAGATACTCTGACGCATCTCAAAGAGTACAAAGCTGCAAAAGGGCAATTTGACACAAGCCAGGAAAATGATCTCGCCCGTATTGTCGGAAGCTGAGGCGATTGAAAGGGCGAAACAGGGTGACGCTGAGTGTTTTGAAGCCCTTTACGGGCTTCATAAACGGCGGGTGTATTCGCTGTGTCTGCGCATGACCGGCAACACCGCCGAGGCGGAAGATCTTACCCAGGAAGCTTTCCTGCAGCTTTACCGCAAGATTTCCACCTTTCGCGGAGAGTCGGCTTTTTCCACCTGGCTGCACCGGCTGGCGGTGAACGTAGTCCTGATGCACCTGCGGAAGAAGGGGCTGCCGGAAATTTCACTGGATGAAGCCCTGGAACCGCAGCATGAAGACGGACCGAAGAAAGATATTGGCGCTCGAGACAATGTGCTGGCAGGGTCGATTGACCGGGTGAATCTGGAGCGGGCCATTGAAAGCCTGCCGCCGGGATACCGGATCATCTTCGTGCTGCACGATATCGAGGGGTACGAGCACAATGAAATCGCCGAAATGATGGGATGTTCCATCGGCAACAGCAAGTCTCAGTTGCACAAGGCGAGAATGAAGTTGCGCGATTTGTTGAAGCTCAGCAGAGCCGAAAGGGCCGCCCGCAGATAAAATGCGGCTGGGCAAAAGAAGGAAGAGGACAAGAGATCATGAATTGCCAGGAGTTTCAGGAGACGCTGCCACACATCATTGAAAGTGGCGGCAATGCGGAGGACGAAGCGCATCTGCGGTCATGTCCGGCATGCGCGATTCTGGTGCAGGACCTCCGGTATATCGCGGATCAGGCCAAACTACTGCTGCCCATGCACGATCCCAGCCCGCGCGTCTGGAGCAATATCGAGCGGTCGCTGCGCAGCGAAGGCCTGATCCGGGAGGGCCGAATGTCCCTGATGGGACAATTAACTTCAACCCCGCAAATGACCTTTCCCTCCCAAAGCAGGAACTGGACGCCTCTGGGATGGGCGATTACGCTGGCAGCGGTGATTGTATCCGCCGTAATGCTGGTGAATTATCACCCGGTTTCTCCAGTGAGCCAGGAAACTTTGCCCAGTCCTGCGGTATCCTCATGGGAAGGCGCGGATGAACAGTTGATGGGCCAGGTGGCGCAGCAGCCGCCGGCCGTGCGCTCGGCTTACGAAGACAGCCTGAAAAAGGTCAACACGTACATTGCGGACGCCAGGAGAGCCGTGGATGATGACCCCAGCGACCAGGCCGCGCAGCAGCATTTAATGGATGCATACGACCAGAAAGCCATGCTGTATGAAATGGGTACCGTCCGCTCGCTGCAGTAAGCGGACAGAAAGCAAAAGTAATGAACCTGCCATGTAAAGCGGCCGCGGTAAGCGCCCTTGCGATTTTGGGCGCAAGCCTTGCCCTGGCCGCCGATGCGCACAAACAAACCTTCAACATCGCTCCCTCGGGCACGATGAGCGTAATCAACAATGCGGGATCGGTGGTCCTGCGCCCGGCCAGCGGACGCCAGGCGAGCGTGAGCTACACCACGTTTTCCGACAAAGTTGAGGCCGACTGCAGCAGCACTCGCGATGGCCGCCGGGTGGAAGTCCGCACCCACGCGCTTGCAGGCCAAAAACCAACGCCGGAAGAGAGCCGGGTAGATTACGAGATCGCGGTGCCGTCCGGAGTTTCCGTCAACATCAGCACCTCGACTGCCTCCATTACCATTGAAAACCTGAGTGGAGATTTCTCGCTTTCCTCTGATACCGGGCAGATTACCGTGAATGGCGTAACCAACTCCTTTGTTCACGTACACAGCCTGACGGCTCCGGTCACATTGAGTAACCTGAGCGGAGTCCATGCCGAGATCATGTCCACGGGCGGCAACGTACAGATGAACAGCGTAACCGGCCCGAAAGTGAACGTGAGCACCACGGGCGGGGACATCAGCTACAAAGGCGACTTTTCCGGCGGCGGAATCTACACCCTGATCACGCATGATGGAACCATCAGCGTATCGCTTCCGGAAACGGCCTCCGTTGATTTGAGCGCGCGGTCGATCTCAGGCAGCGTGGAAAACGATTTTCCGCTCCGGGACAAACCCCACACCACATTTTCGCCTATTCAAGGACGTTCCTTCGCAGGTACCTCTCATACTGGTTCTTCCTCGGTAGAACTGCAGTCATTCAGTGGTAGAATCCGCGTAAAGATGCAGTAGATTCGCGTTTTTTCGGATGACCGCAGCCACTTCAAACCGGCGTGTATTCCTTATCGGCTTCATGGGCGCGGGCAAGACCAGCGCCGGAAAAGCCGTGGCGCGACGCCTGGGGTGGAACTTTTGTGATCTGGACGAAAAGATTGAAGAACGGCAGCATAAAAAGGTCGCCGCGATCTTCGCCGAATCGGGCGAAGAGCAGTTTCGCGCGATGGAAAGCGCCGCTCTGCGCGATCTGCTGAAAGAAGCAACCGGCGAGTGGATTATCGCACTGGGCGGTGGAACATTTGTACAGTCGGCCAACCGCGCGGCGCTCGCGGAAGCCGGCGCGATTACGATTCTGCTGGACGCCGACCTTGAGGAAATAGAGCGGCGCTGCCGCGCTGACGGAGCAACCAGGCCGCTGGCGCAGGACGGCAACAAACTCAGGGAACTTTTTGAAAACCGCCGCGAAGTGTACGCGAAGGCGCAGTTTCGCGTTGAAACCACGGGAAAAGCGGTGGATGCCGTGGCCGCGGAAATTTGTGACTTGCTCGACTCTGTTCAAAATCGGGAGGCAATACCGTGAAGCAAACAAGATTGGCTGTTTTTTTCGCCGTGGTCCTGGCCGCGACACTTTGTTTCGGAGCAGGCCACGATGAAAAAAGCCGGAAAGACGCAAAGCCCTCGCGGGTGGTCGATTCGGGCAGCTTTGGCATTTTCCTCAATGGAAAACGCATTGGCACGGAGACCTTTCGCATTGAACAGGGCGCGGACTACGGCGTAGCCAGCTCCCAAATCAAAGTCGATGATGGCTCGGGATCCAAAGCCGAGCAGAACTCCGAGATGCAGGTGCTGAGCAACGGCAATTTGCGGCAGTACTCATGGCACTCCACGGTTCCGGTGAAGGAAGAATCCATCGTCGAGCCCAGGGACGAGTTTCTGGTGGAGCACGTGACTTTCGCCGACCAGCACAAGCAGGACGTGCCCTACGTTCTGCCGCTTTCCACGGTCATTCTCGACGATAACTTCTTCTCGCATCGCGAGATCCTTCTGTGGCGGTATCTGGCGGCATGCGAACGCAAACAGGACCAGATCAGCTGCGCGCCAACCAAATTCGGCGTTCTGGTGCCGCATCAACATGCCTCGGGGAATACATTGGTTGCCCTGCTGGGCCGCGACAAGACCATGCTAAAAGGCGTGCAGAAAGAACTGAACAAAGTGCAGATGGACGCCGACGGCGTACTGTGGGTGCTTTGGGTGGACGACGCCTATATGGTGGTAAAAATGGAAGTACCATCCACGAATGTTGAAATCGTCCGTGATTAGGAGGGGCGCGCAATCGCTTTTTCCCCGTACCCCGCGCGAAGATCGCTGAATGTCTTCCCTTTTCGGATAACAGCCAGACATGTTTGTGACTCCGCCTGAAAGTATTACGTGAAAAATTACAGGTCCGACATTTTTTTTACCATCTTCGTGCTGCTGGCGATCTGGGTCGCATACAGCGTGCGCGATGTGCTGCTGGTGGTCTATGCGAGCGCTCTTTTCGCCGTGGTGCTCTCGCCAGCGATTCGTGTGATTCGCAGCATCGGCATTCGCGGCTGGCGTCCGGGGCGGGGGCTGGCCATTCTGCTGCTGATGATGGGAGTGGCCCTGGGAATCACCCTGTTCGTGATTTTCGCGGCGCCGCCCATCTACCGCGATGCCAGCGCCTTCTCCGCCGACTGGCCCAGCCGCCTGGCCAAACTTACCGAAAGCCTTCAGCGCCTGCCTTTTGGCAACCGGTTCAGTGCCGACGCCCTGCAGAAATACGCCTCTGCAGTGGTGGGTGACGCCGGCGGCCTGTTCCTGGATATTGCCGGAGGCATTTTCGGCTTTTTCATGGGCGTTATTTTGACTATCTATTTTGTGATTGACGGTGAGCGCGCCTACCACTGGGCCGTCTCTCTCTTTCCTTTATCGCATCAGGAGCGGCTGGCCGCCACGCTGGCCCGCGCGGAACGCCGCATGAGGAACTGGCTGATTGGCCAGTCGATATTGATGACCAGCCTGGGGCTTACCAGCCTGTGCGTCTTTTATTTTCTTCATCTCAAATATTTCTATGTGCTCGCGCTGTATGCCGGAATCGCCAACATTGTGCCCATCGTGGGACCGCTGAGCGCGCTGACCATTGCCGCCACCGCGGCCGCCTTTGATTCTCCGCACAAGCTGGTGGGCGTGCTCGTTTTTTATGCCGTGTACCAGCAGTTTGAAAGCGGCTTTCTGTCTCCGCGTGTCATGAAGTCCACCCTCGACCTCTCTCCCCTGGCTGTAATCATCGCGCTGGCTTTGGGCGGAGCGCTGGGCGGTGTTCTGGGCGCTTTGGTTTCCGTACCCACCGCCGCGCTGGTCGCGGTCTTCGTCGAGGAATACATGGTGAAGCGAAAGAGTATGGCGGCAACAGCCGGGTAAATTCTTCCAGTTTGGGCCGAATGCGGCCATCCAAATTGCTTTGATAATATTTATTATTCAATATGCAGCAAAAAATTCCAGTTGGTATTCTCGGCGCTACCGGAACGGTGGGGCAGCGCTTTATTCAGTTACTCGACCAGCATCCGTGGTTTGAAGTGGCATGGCTGGCGGCATCGGACCGCTCGGCGGGAAAACTTTATTCCGAAGCCACCAAGTGGCGACTGAACACGCCATTGCCCGAAAAGATCGCAAACATGCGGGTCTCCCCGGCCAAGCCCGATGGCGGCACGCCCAAAGTGGTCTTCGCCGCCATGGACACATCGGCCGCTCGCGAAATCGAGCCGCTGTTTGCCGCCGCCGGACATGCCGTGATCTCCAATTCCAGCGCGTTCCGCATGCAGGACGATGTTCCGCTCGTGCTGCCGGAAGTGAATGCCGACCATTTGCCCCTGCTCAAAACGCAGCCGTGGTACAAAAACAGTGGCGGCTTCATGGTGACGAACTCCAACTGCTCCGCCATGGGACTGGTGCTGGCGCTGGCGCCGCTGCATCGCCGCTTTGGCATTGAAAAGATCTTTGTGGTGACCATGCAGGCCGTGAGTGGCGCTGGTTACCCCGGTGTCCCCTCTCTGGACATTCTGGGCAATGTAATCCCGTACATTGCCGGTGAAGAGCCCAAGATGGAAGCCGAGACATGCAAGCTGCTGGGCACCCTGAATGGCGCATCGATTACGCCCGCCGCTATCACCGTAAGCGCCCATTGCAATCGCGTAGCGGTGGAAGATGGCCACACCGAATCGGTTTCCATCAAACTCAGCAAGCCGGCGCGGGCCGAGGAGATCATTGCGGCATGGAATGAATTCCGTTGCCTTCCGCAAAAGCTCAAACTGCCTACCGCCCCGGAACAACCGGTGTATTACGAATCGGCGCCCGACCGTCCTCAGCCCCGGCTGGACGTGAATCGCGGACGCGGCATGTCATCCGTTACCGGAAGGCTTCGCCCCTGCAATATCTTCGACTGGCGTTTCACCGTGCTTTCGCACAACACGATTCGCGGGGCCGCCGGCGCTGCGGTTCTGAACGGAGAACTTCTGTACGCCCAGGGATATCTGCGTTGAGCGCATCTCAGACTTACAGCACGGAGCAAAGCCGGGCACTAAGACTGCCCGCTGTGCTCCGCTCGATGACGTTGGAACACAGGCACTCCTGCCTGTGCAGAATCATTTCCCATGCGACAGCCCCGGCAGATAATCCGGCCCGGCAGGTGCGCCCATGATCGTCATGAAATTTGGCGGCACCTCGGTTCAGGACGCAGAGGCGATTGACCGCGTCGCCTCGATCGTGCGCGACCGCCTGCCGGAAAAACCGGTTGTGGTGGTGAGCGCACTGGCCAAAATCACCGATCTGCTTCTGGCGATGGCCAGCGCTGCCGGTTCGGGTAATCGGGAGAAGGCTCTGGAATTGTGCCAGGCCGCGCGCGAGCGGCATTACGCTACCGCTCAGGAATTGCTAGGCACACATGGCTTCACGCAGATTCATCCCGAACTGGACGCCGATTTCAACGGCCTCGACGATCTGCTGCGCGGCATTGTGGCCGTAGGCGAGCTGACCGCGCGCACCACGGACAACATAGCCGGCTTCGGCGAGCGCGTCTCCAGCAAGATTGCCGCGGCGGCGTTTTCGCAGCGCGGCATCAACGCGAGCCACGTGGATTCGCGCCAGTGCATTGTTACCGACGCTAATTTCGGCAAAGCCGTGCCGCAGTTCGAAGAGACCAAAGCACGGCTGGAGCAGATCGTAAAACCGCTGCTGGATCGCGGACGCGTGCCGGTGATGGGCGGCTTTATCGGCTCTACCCGTGAAGGCATTTCCACCACTCTCGGACGCGGCGGCTCCGACTTTACCGCCGCGATCGCCGGCGGCGAGCTGAACGCTTCGCGCATCGAGATTTGGACCGACGTGGATGGCATGATGACCACCGACCCGCGTCTCTGCCCCGACGCGCGGCGCATCCGGACTATCAGCTTTGAAGAGGCCGCCGAACTCGCATACTTCGGCGCCAAGGTGCTGCACCCGGCGACGCTGCTGCCCGCCATCCAGAAAAATATTCCGGTGCTGATCCTGAATTCACGCAATCCAAAGTGCGACGGCACGCGGATTACGGCCACGGCCCCTCTCGGCAAAAACGTTTTTAAGGCGATTGCCGCCAAAAAACGCATCACCGTCGTGGACATTGTCGCCACTCGCATGCTGATGGCCCATGGATTCCTGAAGAGCATCTTTGAAGTTTTCGCGCATCATCGCTGCCCGGTGGACATGGTTTCCACCTCCGAGGTCAGCGTCTCCGTCACGGTGGATTCGAACGAATCCATTGCCGCCATTGCCGCCGATCTGGCCAAACTGGCGGACGTAAAATACGCCGGACGCAAGGCGATTGTCTGCCTGGTGGGCGAAAATATCCGCAATACACCAGGCATCGCCGCAAGAACATTTGCCGCCGTGGAGGACGTAAATATCGAGATGATCTCGCAGGGCGCATCGGAGATTAACATCAGTTTTGTGATTGACGAAGCCGACGTGCCGGCGGTCATCTCCCGTTTGCATCGCACGTTTTTCTCTGAGCTCGATCCGGAGGTGTTTGCGTGAGAATTCTTGTGCTGGGGCGCGGCAAGACCGGGGCCCTGGTGGCAGAGATTGCCCGTGAGCGAGGACATGAGATTCGCACCCTGGCCAGCCAGGATAATCAGGATGGCCGCGGACTCACCGATGAGCTTGCGCGGCAAACCGACGTGGTCATCGATTTCACCACGCCCCATGCGGTGATCCCCAACATTATCCGCTGCGCCGAACTGGGGCTGCCTATTGTGGTGGGCACCACCGGCTGGTATCAGCATCTGGACCGCGTGCGGGAGCTCGTGCGGGAGCGCAAGGCCGCGCTGCTCTACGGCTCCAATTTTTCCGTGGGCATGAATTTCTTTTTCAAGGTGATGCAAACGCTGGCTCCGGCGCTGAACAAGGGATATCGCGCCAGCATCGTGGAGCGCCACCATGTCCACAAGAAAGACAAACCGTCGGGGACGGCGGTGACCCTGCAGAAAATTCTCGAGACTTCCGGACAGAAAGTTGAAATCGCCTCGGTGCGCGAAGGCGAGACCGTGGGGATGCATCTGGTGATGCTCGATTCCCCGCATGACACCATTTTGCTCACCCACGACGCCAAGTCCCGCATCGGCTTCGCCGAAGGCGCCGTACTCTCAGCCGAGTGGATTCAGGGCAAAACCGGCTTCTGGGAGTTTCCGGAGATCGTTAACCAGATCTGAGCCGGGCTGGACTTGGTCTGATATTTCACATTGGTATCCTGTCTGATTCTGGCGAGTGGAGACTGGCTATGCATTAGGCAACGGGGATACCAAGCTCTTTTGATCTAGTATTCAAAGCCTGTGCAAGCTTTGGATAACCGCTTTCCTCAAACAAATTCACCCAATGCCAGTGGCTCAAACGCTCGGGGACTATCGCGTCTTCTTCAAGTCGCACGGGAATAATAAATATTGTGCAATTACAGAGACAAGCACAGTCTCTACGAGCATGGCGACCGGATTTAACTCAGGCTACTGCTGCGCGCCTGCTGTTGAAGCATGAGGATGCAGCACCCGGCTGGTGGTGGAAACCGCCTGCGTGGCGAAGAAGTTGTGGTCATAGAGTCCACGGTAGAACCTGCCGGTGATTTCGGCGGCTTTGGGGCCGTAGGTGGGGCGTCCGCCCTGGAGGAAGAGGACGGTAACGATCCGTCCTTCATGGGTATTGGCATAAGAGGCGAACCAGCCGAAGCGGGTGCCGTCTTTGGAGCAGGTGCCGGTCTTGCCGAGGATTTGCTCCTCATTAAAGTTGAGGCGCAGACTGCGGGCCGTGCCGTATTCAACCGCGCCCTCCATACCGGTGGAAATTTCCGGAACCAGCGGGCCGATCTCGAGCTGGCGCTTGATGCGGGGCTGGAAGTCCATGACTTCTTCCTGGGTGTTGGGGTGCTGCAGATAGTAAAGCGTGCCGCCGTTGGCGACCGCGCCGATGAGGGCGCCGAGCTGCAGGGGCGTCATGGAGATGCTTTCGCCATAGGAGCACATTTTGCCGACGCCGCCCAATTTGGCGTCAAGCTCGTGCGAGGGAAACACGCCCAGATGCTCGCCGGTAATGTTGAAGCCGGCCAGTTCGCCGAGTCCGAACTGGTGGGCGTAATAACTCACGCGGCGAAAGCCTAGCCGGCGGCCTACGGCTTCAAAATAAGCATTGTTGGATTTGGCCAGCGCAGTGGTGAGGTTCACCGAGGTGTATCGGCCGAGCTTAATCGGGGTCTCGGGCGCGATGACGTTTTCGCTCAGCGCCGCGAGGGCCACGGCGACCTTAATGGTCGAGCAGGGCTGTGCGCCTTCGGAGAGCGCCAGCTTCTGATTGACCATGGCAAGAATGCGTCCGGTGGCGGGGTCGAGGGCGACCATGGTGCCGTTCATGTTGCCAAGCGCGTCAATCGCGGCCTGGCGCACGATGGGATCTTCACCGGCCGTGATGTCACCGGCGGTGATGTCATTCGCGAACGAACTGGTGGTGAAGTGCTCGTAATACCGGTGGCGCGTATGAAGACTGGCGTTGCGCACAACAGGACGCCGACTGTGACGCACCCGGGCCAGACGGCGGCGGGCAGCAGGGCTCTCCGTCACGTGTCCACTCTTTTTAGCAGTCGTGGTTTTGGTGGTGGAGGTGGAGCGCGCGAAGGCCGTGGAGGAAAAAAGAAACGCCACAACCGCGCAAACAACTATGCCGGAAAATGATTTGCCCTGTGTCACCTGAAAATCCCGTATGTTCCTGGAAGGAAATCCCCAATGGTGGCTGTTTTTGGCGCGAAACCCAAAACAGCTCCGTTTCTGGATACTACGCAAGTTTATGAATCAGGCGCAACCAAAAATTCACCTAATTCATACCAGGTATCCTCACCTATAACAGATGCGGCTACTCTGATCTTTGGTAACCTTGCGTAACTTATATACTTTCGGGGACCCCGGCTTAGCTGGCTTCACCGCGCTTGCGCAGGAAGGCTGGAACATCGAGGTCATCCTGTTGTTCCACGGCTCCCCGCACCGCCTCCTTGACTGCCGCCAGGTTTGGAACCTCGCGCGCGGGCGCTGACGCACGCGTCACAACAGCGCTGTGCGCCGCACCGTTGGTGGCCCCATTTGCACGAGCTGCCGCGGTCTGCACCTGATGAGCAGCGCCCATGCGCGCGGTTGAGATCGCGGTCTGCGTCTGCGTCACGCTGTTTTCCCTGCGCTGCGGCCTGTCGGAACGGAACCCGGTGGCGATGACCGTGATTTTGACATCGTTTTTCATCTGTTCATCCAAAACGGCGCCAAATATGATGTTGGCATCTTCATGAGCCGCGGCCTGAACAATGGTGGAAGCCTCGTTGACTTCCGCAAGTTTGAGCGAACTGGAGCCGGTAATGTTGATCAGAATGCCGCGCGCGCCGTCGATGGCGCCGGCTTCGAGCAGCGGCGAGGAAATCGCGGCATGAGCAGCCTCCAGCGTGCGGCGCTCGCCTGATCCCGTGGCCGTTCCCATCACCGCATGGCCCATGCCCGCCATGATGGTTTTTACGTCCGCAAAATCGCGATTGATGATGCCCGGAATGGTAATGATGTCCGAAATGCCCTGCACGGCCTGGCGCAAAATATCGTCGGCGATGCGGAATGACTCAAAGAAGCCCGCATCCTGCGCCACCGACAGCAGACGTTCGTTCGGGATGACGATCATGGTATCCACGCTGTCCACCAGTTCGGACAAGCCGCGTTCCGCCTGAGCCAGACGCCGTTTGCCTTCGAAAGCGAACGGCTTGGTCACCACCGCCACGGTCAGCGCGCCCATCTCGCTGGCCAGTGACGCAATGATCGGCGCCGCGCCCGTTCCAGTACCGCCGCCGAGTCCAGCCGTGACGAACACCATGTCGGCGCCCTCAAGGCTCTCGATAATCTTGTCGGCATCTTCAAGCGCGCCGCGGCGCCCCATTTCCGGATTCGCACCCGCGCCCAAACCGTTGGTCAGCTTGGTGCCCAGCTGGATCTTCACCGGCGCATGTGACATCTGCAGCGCCTGCAGGTCGGTATTCGCCACCACGAACTCCACGCCTTCCAGCCCGGCGGAGATCATGCGATTGATGGCATTGCCGCCGCCGCCGCCCACGCCAATGACTTTTATTTTCGCGTTGTTGCGCGGCTCTTCGTTGAACTGTATGCGAACATCATTCTCGGTCTGCTGGGTGACTCTTGTTTCGTCGCTCATGATGGAATACCTCAAATAAGATTTTTCCGCACTTACGCTCCCAGGCGCGTCCACAGCGCCCGCAGCTTCGATCCAATTCCCTGCTCCGGAGATATCCTGGCCACCGCATTACGATGCGCATACATCGCCAGCCCAATCGCGGTCGCGAACGCCGGTTCCGCCAGTTGTGGCGGCAGTTTCGCAATCGCTACCGGCATCCCCAGGCGCACCGGACGCTTCATCACTCGCTCACACAACTCCACCAGATCGTTCAGCCCCGCGCCACCACCTGTCAGCACCACACCCGCCGGACACGACTCCAGCACACCAGCCTGGCGCAGATGATCGCGCAGAAGCTCGCACAACTCCGCCGCGCGCGGCTCAATAATCTCTGCCACAAAGCTCTGCGGCAGCAGGCGTGAATGACGGTCCCCCACCGCCGGCGCCTCGATCTCACTGTTCAGCGGCACGTTGTTGCGGATCGCATGACCGTATGCCTTCTTGATCTCCTCCGCCGCCGCCAGCGGAGTCCGCAGCCCCACCGACAAATCGTTCGTGAAGTGGTCGCCGCCCACCGGCACCGCGCCGCTGTGCGCCACCATGCCCTCCGCATACACAATCACGTCGGTCGAGCCCGCGCCGATATCGGCCAGGCAGATGCCAATCTCTTTTTCGTCGGCGCGCAGCGTGCTGTCGGCGGACATCATGGCTTCACACACCACGTTGTCCACGTGCATGCCCGCGCGGTTCGCCGCCGTCACCACGTTCTGCACCGCGCTAGCCGCCGCGGTAATGATGTGCAGATTCACTTCCAGCCGGCTGCCCATCATGCCCGCCGGATCGCGCACCCCGTCCTGATCATCCAGAATGAATTCCCGCGGCAGCAAATGCAGTACCTCGCGCTCCGCCGGCAGATGCACCGACCGCGCTTTTTCCACCGCCTCGCGGATGTCCTCGCGCGAAACCTCGCGCGGCCTCGAGCCCAGCGTCACGCCGCCCCGGCTGGAAATGCCCTTCACATGCGCGCCGCCCACCGCAATCAGCGCATTGCCCACCGAGCACTCCGCCACCCTCTCCGCTTCTTCTACCGCTTTCTGGACACTCTGCACCGCCTTGTCCAGCTCGGTGATCACGCCCTTGCGCGACCCGCGCGACTCGGTCATCCCATGTCCGCGATAGCGCAGCCCCGTTTCCGTGGTTTCACAAATCAGGGCCAGTGTTTTGGCGCTGCCAATATCAAGGACGGTAATCGTGTTTTGCTGCCTGGTACCCATAACATCCATTCTTCGTTGTTAGTGCCTGGTCGTTGGGCTATTGGCTGTTGGCTTTTAGCTCCTGGCCTTTAGCCGTTAGCCTTTAGTTTTTTGTATCGAACTCCGTGTTCCTCCGTGCCCTCTGTGGTAAATGTTCGTATCCGCGTTCATCCACGAAAATCCGCGGTAAGTTTTTCCTGATGGGGCGTCATCTTCTTCTCGTCCTGCGTTTTGGCTTAGGCTTCACCGGATTGCTGGGTTCGCTCGGCGCCGGCTGGCTCACCGCCCTGCTCGCATCCGGATTCACAATAATCTGTCCTTCATACCGCAGGTCCACCGACTGCAGGTTCGGAAACTGCTGCCGCCATTCCGCAATGTGTTCCAGATAAAGCTTGTAGCGCGGCAGGAAATCCGCATTCCCCAAATGGACCATCACCGCTCCGTCCGCATCGCTGGCGCTGACCTTCACATCTTCAGGATCCGAAAGATCCACCTCGCTCAGATCATTCATATAGCGCCTGCCCGGCGCCTTTTTCGGCTCGTCGCCATTGTCGGTCGCTTCCGCGTCCAGCTCGCGCACCAGCCGGTTGTAGATCTTCATGGCCGCCGCGCGGGAAGATCGCGGCTCGGTCTCCGTTATCCCCTGTATCACGGGAAAGGAATATTTGCTCTGCTTGTTCGCGGGCATGCCCATCACCACGCCGCTCGCGTCAATCAGGCTGATCCTCGGCCCCATTCGCACAAACGCCACCGGCGTGCGCTCCTGCACCGAAATGGCCAGCCGGTTCGGCAGCAGTCGCATCACCGTGGCCGACTCAACCCAGGGAATCTGCTCCAGCTTGTGCCTGCGCTCTTCGAGGTCCACGAAGAAAACGTTCTTCCCAATGTCCTCGCCCACCACGTCCAGCACCTGCGCGCGCGACGCGTTCTGTACGCCCTTGATCTCAATGCTGTCGCTCGATTCCAGCCGGAATCGCCACGAGTGTACCCCGTACTCCACCACCACCAGCGCCACCAGTCCCAGCAGCGCCAGCACCGCCGCCGCGATCACGCCTTTCTTCACCCGGTTCGCCGTCTTCTTCGGCAGCGGGCCTTTGCGCACGTTCACCCGCTTCTGCGTGCGCAAAAACTGCTCGTCTTCCTCGGCGCTCAGGTCTTCAAAATGGATAGCGGAACCACTTCCGCCGCTCGCCGCTTCATCGCCTGCGTCTTTCTCAGGAGTGGAGCGCTGCAGCACTACAGCCGAACCCGGACTTCGCCGCTCTTCAAGGTTTGCCCTGCTCTGCGCAAAGTCGCGGTAAGAGAACTCCTGTTTTTCGGGGTCCGCGGGATCGCGCCTGAATATATCGCTGAATTTTTTTTGTGCTTGGGCCGGGATATATAGATGATGTCCGGCGGCCCCAGGCCCATTTGCCGACACCCCTGCCCATGCAATTCCGGCATATTGTCCGGAGAGAAAGGCCAAAGGCTGTCGTTTGCCCGGCATCACAAATTGTGGTTACAGAGTCTCGCCACGGATCAATATACCTGTTTTTTACCGCTTTTTGAGAGAAGTTTTACGGTAATACCGTTTTTTTTAGGCAAATGGCGGCCAAAGATGGTCAATAACAGGTTTATATCGGATCCAAATACCATCGCCGGGTGAGCAGTCCGCCGAGGATTGAACTGGATGGTACGCCGCCTTCCCCTCATCGAGAAGTAGTAAACAGGGTTCCTGGTGATTTTTTGCAGTGTGTATCGTGTGATGAATCCGGCAAGAATTTCCGCAGCGCCCATGCGCGTGTGGCACAGCCGCCCCCGGCTGTGCCAAAGCGCAGAAGCCGGCAGCCACCTTATTACTTTTCCTTCAGCTTCAGCTTCGCTTTGTTTTCTTCGAGGAATGCACGCAGATTCTCCGTCTGGTCCAGCAGACGAATCCACTGCTCGTAATACAGCGTCACGGGAAATCTTCCCAGGCCATATACGCTCACGCCGCCTTTTTCGCTCACCCGAAATTCCAGCGATCCGGTGCGGCGTGCGGACGTTTTTTCCAGTTCCTCAAGACGGGCTTTCAATTCTTCATACGACGGTTCAGTCATGGAACTCCTTTTGATCTGGCTGAATTTTACGTGGTAATGCGGACATCGCAAAAGCCAGCGGCTGCGGTGCCTGGACTGCAAAACCCGGCGCCGCCATCAGCACCAGCAGAATCACTGGTCAGAGTACTGCAACTTTCCATCCTGAATCCTGAACGTCAGCATATGCTCAAAGCCACGCCACGAATTCCCTGCGCTCCGGGTTTTTGCCAGCCAACGGCAGAGAATGGGCAGTCCCTCCGCTACCAGGAGTTGTTCTGCCGCGTGTCGTTGCTCGCTCGAAACCGCCCAAACGGTTATCAAACACCTGCCGCTCACGGTTGGGTGCCCTTGCCCCTCGGCAACGAAATTTGCGTCCAGAACAACATTGGAGTGCTGGCGCGCCAGATAGCGCACCGAGTACACGGTCGTGTACACGGATGCCTCATTGAGCGCGGAATCCAATAAAGACCGCTTAAGCGGATAACCGAGCCTTCGATCAATCTTGTCCCGGGAAAATGAGTACGTCTTATCGAGGCATTCGTTTGCAGGTATCTCGGACTGCCGGCTCATACAGTTAAGGATACTTCAAATAAACGTGAGTTCAGTAATGCAAAAAATAACCAGCCTTAAATCCTCGTTTCATACGATAAAATCACGCCTTGCCGAAAATCAATGCCGGGAATTTGGTTTGCGCACGAGGTGAATGAAAGATGAGCACTGCTGCTGCCCCCGATCAAAGGCTTCTTCAGATCTTTACCGCCGGCGCGCCGGCCTCCTCCATCGACGAAGTTATCCAGCGGATGCAGGCGTTGAATGATGTGCTTGGAGTCGATGATGGTCTCAAGTGGTTTAACCTGCTCTATTTGAAAGTGACCCAGGAGGTAAAGGACCATCCGCCTCAAAATGGATGGCTCGATGCCCCGTGGATCACTCGCCTCGATGTCGTCTTTGCCAATCTCTATTTCAAAGCCGTTTCCGACTTCATTCAGGGAGCGCCCATTGCGAGTGCATGGCAGGCTTTACTCGAAGCGCGGAACAGACAGGGAGTAGATCGCATACAGTTCGCCCTCGCGGGAATGAATGCTCACATCAATCACGATCTGTCGCTCGCTTTGCTGGAAATGGATACCGAGATGCACAAAGGCTTTGGCCGCGCCACGCCAGAACACGCTGACTACGAGCACGTGAACGGCCTTCTGGCCGCGGTTCTTCCCCAGGCATTGCAGTTTTTGGCGACGGACCTGTTAGGGGAACTTGCCCAGGATACCAGCAAGATCGGGCGCCTTCTGGCCAATTGGAATGTACATGTTGCTCGTGATTTGGCCTGGGATTTCGCGGAGCACATACAAACTCTCCCAGGAGTTGCTCGTGCATTTGCGCTCGACAGTCAGGATCAATTAACCGGCGCAATCGGCCGTGGTTTGCTTGTTCCAATTCAGTGAAGCCCGAGCAAAGCAGGCGGCACAACAAACTCCCTCGGCAGCCCGCCTCTGGTGCATCAGAACGGCACACGGCAGGCTAAGCTTTTTAACTGCGCTTAAGCCAGGCTAGGACCGCTTCACAAAGACATGGAATCCACGATAAAACTCGGGTACGACTTTACGGTACTCACGCCAGTGCATGTCAACATTCAACCGTGACACTTCGACAAACGCAACAAACCACATTGTTTTTAATAGAGTATTTGGACCTCTATTGCTTAACATGGTTCTATAGTGACTAGACAGGCTAAATCGTTTCGCTTTTTATATATAATTTTTCCATGACTGATACAGATGCAATTCTGACGGAACTGATCGACCAGCGTAACCGCTTAACCGCAGCTATTCAGGCCCTTTCCGGTAACAGTACGGCAAAAAGGGGCAGGCCAAGGAAAGAAGCGGGGACTCGTACTATGTCTGCTGCTGCCAAAAAAAGGATCTCCGACGCTGCTAAAGCACGCTGGGCCAAAGCAAAAAAAGAAGGCAGGAACTCACTCTAAGTTCCTTTCCAGCCTTTCCCCATTTTCTCCCCTTAAAAGCCTGCTCCTTGTGGAAGAAGCCATGATAAGTCAGGGGTTGCCCAACTCCTGTCTTATAACTCATCTTAGGACTCATCTCGATCCACGGGACACGCTGTTTCCAGTTCCTGAATAAACTCCGGCTGTTCGCAACCAGAATAAAACCGCGAGTCACCACAAACTCCCGACATGACAAAAGTAACTTGCAGCAACCCGCAGACGTATTTTATAAACTCGTCTGCGGCTAATCTCATGGGCTGCCAACTGTAGTACAAACTACAGTCAGTTTAAAAACACTCCCGGCCGTCGCACCTTTCCCGTCTGTGAAAGTTCCCGAAGGACTCTCAGGCGGCAACAGGGAACGCGGCCCCAAATCGGGCGTTAAGATGTCCCAACCAGCTTTGCTCACTCTCTGAAGCAAAGCGGTTCTGCGCCCGGCAAGGCCCCCATGAGCCTCGTCGCACCTCGTTCGTAAAACGTCGCTTCATATTCGCAACACGATTCTGATTCATTTCAAAGTTCTGATTCATTTCAAAGGAGAGATCAATGAAAGGTCCGCTTCGATCAGCGGCTTCCGCGACCCTGCTCTGGCTATTGGTAGTCCTGGGTTTCACGACTGCGCAAACCGCCGGCGCTCAGGTCAATGGAGCAATCTTCACCACGTTTCAAAATGGAACTACAGTCAACGGAAACATATACCCCTCAAAAGATAATGTATTCATCAGCGGAGGTCCGCAGAACGAGCATGCCAAAGGTTTAAGCCCGGACGGCATCTACTTCTTCCAGGTCACCGACCCCAGCGGAGCGGTGCTGCTATCAACCGATGATATTAGCTGCCGGCAAGTTGTAGTATCCGGCGGAAGGATTACAGGAGTTCCCGCCGGCCCAGTTCAGGCATCGTGTACTGAACCCGCAGGGTCGACGACGCCCGGTGCTTTCCACAACCTGGGCGCCAGCGACCCCAACAGCGGCCAAACACCGGTTCAGTTGTGCGCGCCAGGCGGGTGCCCCGCGGGTTCCCCGGATTTCAGGGACACACCCGACGCGGGCGGCGAGTACAAGGTCTGGGTTACGCCGGTAGCAAATTTCAAGGAAGCCTGCGCGAAGGGCCACAGCATCTTCGGCTTCTGTGATTCGGACAGCAAGACCGATAGTTTTAAAGTCAAAACTCCGGCAATGGCGACTATCTCCGTCTGCAAATTCAACGATCAGAATGATAACGGCACACAGGATGCCGGCGAGCCTTTCATTCCACACTGGCCGCTGACAGCGACCGGAGTAGTTGGAGATAAAGGAAACGGTCTGGCTACGCAAACCGACGACAGCGGATGCGTGTCGTTTTCGGTTGCTGACTTCACAAACGGCAGTGCAACCGTGACCCTGCAGGAGGGGACACTGGGTCCGGACTGGACGCGCACGGCTCCGGTCGACGGCGTATGTACGCTTACCGGCTCGTCCGTGAACTCCGCGGATACATGCTCCATCAGCGGCGGAGTCATTACTCTCAGCGTGACTCCCGGTGACGACATAACCGCGCCGAACTTCGGCAACTTCAATCCCAACTGTACGACTGGCTGCACCGGCCAGCAATTGCTGGTCACAAAAACCGCGCACCCGGTCGTAACTAACACCTGGACGGCGCAAAAGAGCGTCGATAACAGCGTGATTGACACCAGCGGCAGCGCCGTCGCCAATTACACCGTGACGCTCAGCCACGCCGGGACCGCCACGATGACGGGAAATATCCGGATCTCGAACCCCTTCGGCCCCGACCTGAGTGGAATCACAGTCAGCGATGTAGTGAGCGACGCCGTGGCTGATGGCGTTAGCTGCACAGTCGGCACTCCTTCGGATGTTACTGCCGACGACGGCACGATTACCGTGGGCGCCGGCTCGCACGTGGACGCAACCTACTCCTGCACCTTCACGAATGTGCCCGCCGCTGGAGTGAATACCAACACCGCAACCGCAACCTGGGCCGCCGGCACGACCACGGGTCTTGCTGATTTCGATTTCGCTCATGCCACCATCGTTGATGGCAGCGTGACTGTAACGGACAGCCTGCAGGGCGCTCTCGGAACGGTCAGCGTTGATGCCGCGGGCAACGTAACCACCACCCCAAATTCACCGGTAACGTCTTCAGCACCGGGCATTTTCAACTACGCCCTGACCTTCAACGATCCCGCGGGCACATGCACCACGCATAACAACACCGCCTCGTTTACCACGAACACGAGCGGCACAACCGGCAGCGCCGCCAGGTCGGTGAAGGTCTGCGTTGGCGCCGACCTTACGGTCAGCAAGAGCGCAACGCCTGCCTTCACTTCCGGTATTCAAAAAACGGTGGACAAGACCGTGATTGATACCGCGTCGGGAAGCAATGCCGTTGTTAACTACACGGTTACCGTCACCGAGAGCGGCTGGAAGGTCTTCGGCAACATCACGGTGACCAATCCCAACGACTGGGAACCCATCACCGCCTCGGTTAGCGACCTGCTGAGCGATGCGGGAGGGAACTGTATCGTCAACAATGGTTCAAACGTGATTACCGTGGCAGCCGCCAGTTCTCAGGCTGTGCCCTACTCCTGCAGCTTTGCTTCCGCGCCCGCGGCCACCGGCGTCAATACCGGCACGGTCACATGGGACAAGGCCGCGGCTTTCACGACCGATCGTTCGGCATCGGGCACCGCCGCATATACTTTTGGCTCGCTGACCATTACCGATTCCTTCAATGGAG
>Ga0070730_10001613_pt1 | contig 21621 bp, 16 predicted proteins | sample Coa_R1_3_FD_66447 | JGI IMG/M metagenome (GOLD analysis project Ga0070730, IMG submission 66447) | Surface soil microbial communities from Centralia Pennsylvania, which are recovering from an underground coalmine fire - Coalmine... | ecosystem: Environmental > Terrestrial > Soil > Unclassified ... | reverse complement strand
GCCAACGCAACTGTCACGTCTACAGATGCTGGCGCCTCTCCTGGCACGTTTCGGCGGGAGAGAAGATCGGCACATCGCCTCCGCCGTCAAGCACCTGACGCCGCGGCCTGGCGACGCAGAGCCTGCTGCAGCTCCTTCGACGCGGGGCCGAGGCCGAAGCTCACGCCGTCGACCGACGCGACCGGCATCACTTCGCGGATGGAAGACGACACGAACACCTCGTCGGCGTCCAGCAGCCGGGCGAGCGGGAAGACACCCTCGACGGTCTCGCGCCCGGCGATCTCGCGCAGGAGCCCGCGTGTCACGCCGGCGAGAATCGGCAGGTCGAGAGACGGCGTGACGAGGCGCTCGCCCTCGCGCCACCAGACGTTCGCGGTCGGCGCCTCGAGCACGGTGCCGTCGTCGGCGACGAGCAGAGCATCGTCGGCACCGGCCGCGACCGCATCGTCCTGCGCGCCCATGTTCTCGGCGTAGCTCGTCGACTTCGCGCTCGCGAGCGCGCCGGTCGACCACCGAAACGTCACGAGCCGCACGCCGCACGTACGCAAGCTCTCGAGCTCCGGGTCGACCGGAGCCGTGGTGGCGACGAGCGTGCGGCCGGTCCAGTAGAGGCGGAGAGCGAGATCGCTCGCGTCGCAGGCGCCGATCACCAGCTCTGCGAGCTGCTCGCATTCGTGCGGATCGGGAGCCGGCAGACGCGTGCGGTCGGCGGAGAGGGCGAAGCGCACGAGGTGCCGGTCGAGCAGGAACGGGCGTCCGCCGTAGACCCGCGCGGTTTCGAACACCGAGCGGCCGCGGAGGAGCGCCTCGTCGTCCGCCGCGAAGACCGGCTCGTGCGGATCGACGAGCCCGCGTCCTGCGACGGCAACGGCGCAAACTTCCATCAGAAAACGGCCGCCGCAGACACGGCCGGAACCAGGTTCCGGCCGTGGCCTGATGACACATGTCTGAAAGGCCCAAAGGTCACGGACTGTGCGACGTGAGTCGACACCGCACGCATCAGGACAGGGCCGCTTCGGAGACGTCCGGTACCAGGTTCCGGCCGTGTTCGAGTGGGACATCGCTCGCTGCGGCATCTGCGGCTAGAGTCAGAAGGGGCCGCGCCTTCACCCACGACTCCTCGATCTCGGCGTCGGCCTCGGAGTCCCAGACGATGCCGCCGCCGACCCAGAGGTGGATCTCGTCCCCGACCACGGCGAACGTGCGGATCGTGAGCGCGAGGTCGAGGTCGCCGTTCGCGTAGATGCGCCCGAGCGCGCCCATCGACGCGCCGCGCCCGACCGGCTCGAGCGCGGCGATCAGGTCGAGCGCGCTGCTCTTCGGGCAGCCCGTCACGGAGCCGCCGGGCAGCACGGCGTCGAGCAGCCCGGTCAGCCCCACCTCGGGCCCTAGCTCGCCCTCGACGGTCGCGACGAGATGCGTCACGCCGGCGAGCTGACGCTCGGCGAGCAGCTCGGGCCAGCGGACGCTGCCGGAGACGCAAACGCGCGAGAGATCGTTGCGCTCGAGATCGACGATCATCACGTGCTCCGCCGCGTCCTTCGCCGAGGAGATCGGCACGCCGGCCGGCCGCGTCCCCTTGATCGGCATCGTGCGAACGACGCGCCCGCGCTTCTGCAGCAGGAGCTCCGGCGAGGCGGAGACGATCGTCCAGCCTTCGCCTTGCAGCGGCGCCGGCTCGAGGGGCCGCAGCGGCCCCAGCGCCGCGGCGAGCGCGAGCGGGTCGCCCGCGAAGTCGGCCCAGATGTGCTGGACGAGGTTCACCTGGTAGACGTCGCCCTCGCGGATCGCCTCGCGGACGGTCTCGATCGCGGCCGCGTAGGCGGCGGGCGTCCACGTCTCGTGCCACTCGCCGGTTCGGAACGAGCCGCTCGGTGCGGCCGGCCGCTCGAGCGAGTACGCGACCTTCGGCAGCCTGCACGGCTCGGGCGCGGACGGCGCGGTCGCCCCGTAGCCGACGAACACCCGCGCGACGTCGAACTCCTCGTCCGCGAGCGCCGGCTCGAGCTCCGCGAGGGAGCCGAGCTCGACCGTCACGCCGGCTTGCGGCTCTGCACGTACCGGTAGCCGAACCGGCCCTTGATGCAGAGGTTTCCGCGGGTGACGTCGTGGTCCTCGGGCGAGGTGACGTTGACGATCGCGTCGTCCTGCACGTGCAGCGTGAGGTTGCAGCCGACGCCGCAGTACGGGCAGACGGTGTCGACCTCGGTCTGCTCCTCCTCCCGCCACTCGCCCGCCTCGCGCAGGTCGAACTCGCTCTTCGCCATCAGCGCGCCGGTCGGGCAGACGGCGACGCAGTTGCCGCAGTAGACGCACGCAGACTCCGGGAGAGGCACGTCGAGCTCGGTCGAGATGTGCGCGCCGAAGCCGCGCCCGGCGACGGTGATCGCGAACGTGTTCTGGTGGTCGACCCCGCAGGCCTCCACGCACTTGTAACAGAGGATGCACTTCGAGTAGTCGCGGACGTAGAGCTCGTTGTCGACCTTCACCGCCTGCGCCACCGTGAGCGACTCGGGGCCGAAGCGGTCGGGCTGGGCCTCGTAGCGGTCGATGTACTCGAGCGCCTCCGGCGCCGTCGAGAGGTCGACCGCCGAGCCGAGCAGCTCGAGCACGAGCTTCCGGCTCGTGCGAACGCGCTCGGAATCGGTGTGCACGACCATCCCGTCCTCGACCTTGCGGGAGCAGGCGGGCACGAGCGTCCGCGAGCGCTCCACCTCGACGACGCAGACGCGGCAGACGTTGACGGGCGTCAGCGTGTCGCCGTAGCAGAGCGTCGGCGTGTCGATCCCCATCTGCCGCGCCGCGTCGAGGATGGTCGAGTCCTTCGCGATGTCAGTCGTGACGCCGTCGATCGTGATCTTCACGCGAGCACTCCGAGGTTGTGGATCGCCGAGTCGACGGCGTTCGCCGCAGTCTGGCCGAGGCCGCAGATGGACGCGTCGCGCATCACCTGCGCGAGGTCGGCGAGCACGGCGATCTCGTCCCCCTGCGTCTTGCCGGAGGCGAGCCGATGCAGCGCCTCCTCCTGGCGCACCGTGCCGATGCGGCAGGGGACGCACTGGCCGCACGACTCGTCGCGGAAGAACTCCGCGATGCGCAGCACGGCGCCGACGAGGTCGGCCCCCTCGCCGTAGACGATGACGACGCCTGAGCCGAGGGTCGTCCCCGCCGCGCGTGCGCCTTCGAAGGAGAGCGGCAGGTCGAGCTGGTCGGGCCGCAGGAACGAGCCCGCTGCGCCGCCCATCAGCACGGCCTTCGGCGGCTCTGCGCCCGCGAGCTCGAGCAGCTCCGACAGCGGCGTTCCGAGCTCGAGCTCGTATAGACCCGGCCTCGCGACATTGCCCGAGACGCAGAAGAGCCGTGTGTCGCTGGCGTCGTCCTCGAGCAGGATGTGCGGCACGTTGAGCAGCGTCTCGACGTTGTTCACGACCGTCGGCTTGCCGTACAGCCCGACCTCGACCGGGAACGGCGGCTTGTTGCGCGGCTCGCCGCGGTAGCCCTCGATCGACTGGAAGAGCGCCGTCTCCTCCCCGCACACGTAGGCGCCCGCGCCGATTCGCAGCTCGATCTCGACGCCGACGTCGGAGCGGTCGATCGCGTTCTGCAGCCGCTCGTGGGCGAGCGGGTACTCCGCGCGCACGTAGATGAAGGCGCGCTCGCAGCCGGTCGCGTACGCCGCGATCGCCAACGCCTCGATCAGCCCGAACGGATCCTGCTCCATGAGGACGCGATCCTTGAACGTGCCCGGCTCGGACTCGTCCGCGTTGCAGACGAGGTAGTGCGGCTTCGCAGGCTGGCGCGCCACCGCCTCCCACTTCACACCGGTCGGGAACGCAGCGCCCCCTCGGCCGAGCAGCGGGGACGCCTTCACGAGCTCGATCACGCGCTCCGGCCCGAGCTCGCGCGCGAGCTCGAGAGCCGCGAACGAGGTCGGCGGCGTCTCGGGATCGATCCCCTCGGCGATGCGGCGCAGCAGCTTCAAGCCGGAGCTCTGCGGCAGCGGAGGCGACGTCTCCGGGATCTGCTCCTCACGCGGCTCTGGCCCGGCGATCGTCCGCATCGACGCCGGCGCCCGCTCGCAGAGCCCGAGACAGGGCGACGGGTGTGCGCCGGGCGGAACCTGCGCGCCCGCGAGCGCACAGGACAGGTCGGTGCACACGTGCAGCACCTCGGCCGGCCGCTCCTCGAGCGAGATCAGCGCGTAGAACGTTGCCACGCCATAGGCGTCTGCCGGCGGCACCTCGAGCCGGCGCGACGCGTACCCGAGCGCGCCCGGCGTGACCCAGCCGACACGTCGCTGCGCCGCACGCAATGCGGGCAGGAGGAGATTGCGCCGCGTCCGGTCGCGGCGTGCGACGCGGTCGCCGCTCGACGACTCCGCGCCCACTACCGCGTCGATCGCGTCGCGCTCCGCCTGGGTCGGCTCGGCCTCGAGTAGCTTGAGGTCAGGCAACCAGTGGCTCCAAGCGAATCGCGGTCGCCTTGAACTCGGCCGTACCGGACTTCGGGTCCGTGGCGTCGATGGTGAGCACGTTGGTCGCCACCTCGTCCGGGAAGTGGAGGTTCATGAACGCGAGCCCGGCGCGCAGGTTCGAGTCGTAGCGCGCGGACGTCTCGACCGCGCCGCGCCGGGAGACGACGCGCACGCGCGCCCCGTCGGCGACGCCGTAGCGCTCTCCGTCGGTGGGCGAGAGCAGGATGTCGGTGCCGCCGGCATGGAGCGGCGAGGAGTAGCCGCCGGTCTGGACGCCGGTGTTGTACGACTCGAGTCGGCGGCCCGTGGTGAGGCGCAGCGGGAAGTCCTCGTCGAGCCGGTCGACCGGGGGGTCGTGCTCCACCGGCATGAACGGTGCGCGATCCTCGACGACGTCGTCCCACAGCCGGCCGTGCAGGAAAAGCGCGCCCGGATCGTCCTCGTCGGCGCACGGCCACTGGATCCCACCCGACGCCTCGAGCCGCGCGTAGCTCATCCCCCCGTGCATCGGCGAGAGCGTGCGGCACTCGTTCCAGACGTCCTCGGCCCGCGGCGAGCCGAGATCGTGGCCCATTCGCCGCGCGAGCTCGTAGACGATCTCGATGTCGTCTCGCGCCTCGCCCGGCGCGTCGTACGCCTTGCGCACGCGCTGCACCCGGCGCTCGCTCGAGGTGACGGTGCCCTCCACCTCGCCGAGCGTCGCCGCCGCGGGCAGCACGACATCCGCGAGCTCCGCGGTGCGCGTGAGGAAGATGTCCTGGACGACGAGATGGTCGAGGCCGGAGAGCAGCCGCTCGGCACGCTGCTGGTCCGCCTCTCCCTGGGCCGGGTTCTCGCCCACGACGTAGACCGCGCGCAGCTCGCCGTGCTCCATCGCCTCGAACATGCCGGAGAGATGGAGCCCGTACCCCGCCGGGATCGACGAGCCCCACGCCGCGTCGAACTTCGCGCGTACGCCGTCGTCGAGGATGTCCTGGAAGCCGGGCATGCGGTTCGGGATCGCGCCCATGTCTCCCCCGCCCTGCACGTTGTTCTGCCCACGCAGCGGCTGCAGGCCCGAGCCCCACTTGCCGACCTTGCCGGTCAGGAGCGAAAGGTTGATCAGGGCGAAGACATTGTCGACGGCGTTGTGGTGCTCGGTGATCCCGAGCGTCCAGCAGAGCTGCGCGTTCTTCGCGTTGCCGTACGCGTGCGCGAGCTCGCGGATCGCGTCGGCGGGAACACCAGTGACGCGCTCCGCCGCCTCGAGCGTCCACGGCTCGACCGACTCGCGGTAGGCGTCGAAGCCGGTCGTCGCGCGCTCGACGAACTCCATGTCCGCGAGACCCGCCTCGATGATCTCCCGCCCGACGGCGTTCGCCAGCGGGATGTCGGTGCCGACGTCGAGCCCCAGCCAGAGGTCGGCCCACTGCGCCGACGGCGTGCGGCGCGGGTCGACGACCATCAGCGTCGCGCCGTCGTTGACCGCCTTGAGGACGTGGTGGAAGAAGATCGGGTGCGCTTCACGCGCGTTCGAGCCCCAGAGGACGATCAGGTCCGCGCTTCGAGTCTCCTCGTAGGAGCTCGTCCCGCCGCCCGCCCCGAACACCGTCGCCAGACCGACGACGCTGGGTGCGTGTCAGGTTCGGTTGCAGCTGTCGACGTTGTTCGTCCCGAGCACGACGCGAGCGAACTTCTGCGTTGCGAAGTTCAGCTCGTTCGTCGCCTTGGAGCAGCTGAAGACGCCGGTGAGCGCGCCTTCGTCGAGCGCGCCGCGGAAGCCGGCCGCGGCGCGCTCGAGCGCCTCGTCCCAGCTCGCGGCACGCAGCTCTCCACCCTCGCGGACGAGCGGCGTCGTCAGCCGTTCGTACTTCTTCGCCATGCCTGGAATCTAGATCAAGAGCCGACGGATCACATCGACGTCGATGCGGTCGATCAGCTCGTCCGCTGCGGCGAGCCGGTGCGGCTCGAGCGTCGTGCGCACCGCGAGCACGCGGCCGACGCCCGCCGCGCGTGCCGACGCGATGCCCGCCTCGGTGTCCTCGAACACAGCCGATTCGGCCGCGTCGGCTTCGAGAATCGCGAGTGCTTCGAGATAGCCCTCGGGATCCGGCTTGCCGTGGACGACGTCGTCGGAGCTCACGATCGCCCGGAAGCACTGCGCGAGACCGGCTGCCTCGACGACCGGCTCGATCTCGTTCCGAGCGGCGCCGGAGCAGATGGCAAGCGGCAGCCGCTCCGCGGCGTGACGCACCGCCTCCCGAACGTGCTCGTGAATCGTCGATCCGTCGGCGCAGGCTGCGCGGTAGCGGCTCTCCCGCTCGCCTATCACCGCCCGCACATCGGGGTGTTCCTCGCCGAGCCAGGTCGTCACGATCTCCGGGTCCGAGAGGCCGGCGAGGTGATCGAAGTACTCCTGCGCCGAAAGCGGCTTGCCGTGCTCGGCGAACAGGTGCATGAAGATCTCGCAGAGCACGGGCTCGTCGTCCGAGAGCGTCCCGTTGAAGTCGAAGATCAGCGCAGCGGCAGGCACCTGCGCACTCTATGCCGAGCAGGGAACGAGCCTATTGACACGAACTCGGCGCTGTGGGTCAATCGGGGCACCACCACAGGGAGGGCATACCCCAATGACAGAACTGTCCCGCGACGAGCACGATCTTGCGCAATTCGGCTACAAGCAGGAGCTGAAGCGCAGCCTCGGTGTCTTCTCCTCCTTCGCCGTCGCGTTCAGCTACATCTCGCCGTCGACCGGCATCTTCACGCTGTTCGCGCTCGGTCTCACCACCATCGGAGGCGTCTTCATCTGGAGTTGGCCGATCGTCGCGATCGGGCAGTTCGTCATCGCCCTCGGGTGGGCCGAGCTCTCCAGCCACTACCCGGTCGCGGGTTCCGTCTTCCAATGGACGAAGTACCTCGCCGGGAAGACGTACTCGTGGTTCGCCGGGTGGATCTACCTGTTCGCCGGCATCCTCACGGTCACCGCGGTGTGCGTGACACTGCCGCTGGCGCTGATCCCGGCCTTCAACCTCATGGGCTGGAATATCAGCGACTCCCTTCACAACCAGCGCCTATTCGCGATCGTCACGCTCGCGATCGTCACGGTCATGAACATCTTCGGCGTGCGTCTCGTCGCCCTCGTGAACAACACGGGCGTGCTGTTCGAGATTCTCGGCATGGTGATCTTCGCCTTCATCCTCGGGGCCTTCCACCACCATCAGAGCGCTGCCGTGATCTTCCACACGGGTGGGACGAATCTCGCTTTCGGGACGTTCCTCGTCGCGATGTTCATGTCGTTGTTCGTGATCTACGGCTTCGACACCGCAGGAACGCTCGCGGAGGAAACCCGCAGTCCGCGGACCGAGGCGCCGAAGGCGATTCTCGGCTCCGTCGTCGGCGCATTCATCATCGGCGGCATCTTCCTCTTCTGCATGCTGCTCGGAATTCGCGACCTGCCGGCGGCGATCAAGGGCGGCTTCGGCCCGGCGCAGATCATCGAGTCGAACTTCGGCTCCGCCTTCTCGGCTGCGTTCCTCATGGTCGTCTCGGCCGCCATCTTCGTCTGCTGCCTCTCGATCATGACCGCGACGATCCGCCTCTGCTTCGGCATGTCGCGGGACAACGCGTTGCCGGCTTCGCGGGTGCTCTCGCAGGTCAACCCGCAGCTGCACACGCCGATCTGGTCCTGCATCGCGATCGGAGTCCTGGCCTTCGTCCCGATGCTGCAGTACGCCGGCGCGGGGATCATCGCGATCGCGGCGACCGGAATGATCTACCTCTCGTACTTCATCGGCAACCTCGCGCTGCTGCGCGCCCGCCTGCGCGGCTGGCCGAAGACCAAGGCGCCGTTCTCGCTCGGCCGCTGGGGACTGCCGCTCACCGTCCTCGGCCTTGCCTGGGGCGGCGGGATGCTGATCAACTTCGCATGGCCGCGTGTCGCGTCGAACCCGCGGCCCGACGAGCTGCCCGGAACGCTCAACTTCCACTGGCACTGGCTGAACCACCAGCCCGTCTTCTGGACCGTGGTGATCGTGATTGCGCTCGTGGGCGCGACGTACTTCGTGCTCGTGCAGCGGAAGAAGCCGGCGCACACCGCTGCGCCGCCGGACGAGGCGATGCAGCTACCTGCGCCGCACCAGATCTAGTCCTCGCGCTGCACGTCCGCGAGTAGCCGTTCGAACTGCGGGCCGTCGAACTCCTCGACGGCCCGCTCGTACTTCTCCATCCCCCAGCTCCAGAAGTCGAAGTCGAGCTCGGACACGCCGTCCTGGATCGACGCCCAGAGCGTCCACCCGTACTTCGACATCAAACCCCACAGGCGTGCCCGCGCGACCTTGCTGCGGAGCGGCCGGCCCCAGTACGCCGCGACGAGCTCCTCGAGCTGCTCGAGCGAGAGGTTCGACTCGCTCCACACGTTGCCGAGCTCGAAGCTCGCCTCGTTGTTGCCGGAGTACTCGTAGTCGATCAGCCGGAACTCGTCGCCCGTCCAGAGAAAGTTCTCGGCCAGCAGGTCGTTGTTGCAGGGAACCGCGGGCTCGTGACGCGCGCGGATCGCGCGCTCGAGCTCTCGGACCTGCGGCTCGAACTCGTCGTAGCGAGCCGGCAGGCGAAAGCCACGCTCGCGCACGAGTCCGAGATAGCGGCGTTGGATCTCGAACATGTCGAAGTCGTGGAGGAACGGTCGCGCGCGGTGCAGGCGCCGCATCGCGGCGGCCGCCTCGCGTAGGCGATCACCCCGACGCAGGAGCTCGGGACTCATCGTCTCGGCCTCGAGGAACTCGATCACCAGCGCGTCCCGCTCGGGGAGCGCCGCCACGAAGCCGGGGCCGACGCCGACCTCGGCCGCCGCGATCGTGTTGTGCGTCTCGTTCGCGCGGTCGATCGCGAGCAGCCCCGAGTCCTTGTGCGAGATCCGGACGACGTAGGCCCCGGACGGGCTCGTGACCTTGTAGTTCGTGTTCGTGAGGCCGCCGGCGAGCGGCTCGACGGACTGCGCGTCGTGCAGCTCCGGGACGACCGCGAGCACTTCCTCCAACGGCATGCGGCGATCCTATTAGGGTCGCGCCATGCCTCCCGAACGCGCCCGCGCCGTCGTGATCGGCGGCGGAGTCATCGGCTGCTCGTGCCTCTACCACCTCGCGAAGCTGGGGTGGACCGACTCCGTCGGAGTCGAGCAGTTCCAGCTGACGCACGGCTCGACGTGGCACTCGGCCGGGCTCGTCGGCCAGCTGCGCTCGTCGATCTCGCTGACGCGGATGATGCAGTACTCCGTCGGGCTCTACGCCGAGCTCGAGGAGCTGACGGGCAACGACCCGGGCTGGCACCAGCTCGGCGGCCTGCGGCTCGCGTCGTCGCAGCCGCGACTCGAGGAGATCCGCCGCCAGGCGTCGTGGGCCAAGACGTTCGGACTGCCGATGGAGATCGTCTCCGCCGAGGAGGCGCAGCGGCTCTTTCCGCCGATGTCGACCGACGGCGTGCTCGCGGCGGCGTTCATCCCCGACGACGGCTACCTCGACCCGTCGCAGCTCACGTTCGCGCTCGCCGACGGCGCGCGCCGTCTCGGCGCGCAGATCGAGGTGCGCACGCAGGTCACCGGGATCGAGACGACGGACGGCCGCGTATCCGCGGTCGTGACGGACAAGGGACGGATCGAGTGCGAGGTCGTCGTCGACGCCGCCGGCATGTACGCGCGGCAGGTCGCAGCGCTCGTCGGCGTCGACGTCCCGATCGTCCCGTTCGGCCACCAGTACCTCATCACCGAGCCGCTCGACCCGCCGCTCGAGCCGCTGCCGACGCTGCGCGATCCCGACAACCTCGTCTACTTCCGCACCGAGGTCGGCGGCCTCGTCATGGGCGGCTACGAGTCGAAGCCGGAGCCTTGGGCGATCGACGGCATTCCCGACGGCTTCGAGGCGAAGCTCCTGCCCGAGGAGTGGGAGCGGATGGAGGAGCTCTTCACCAACGCGATCAGGCGCGTGCCGGCGATGGAGAACGCGGAGGTGAAGGCATTCTTCAACGGGCCCGAGGCATTCACCCCGGACGCGGACTTCCTGCTCGGCGAGACCGACGTCCCCGGGTTCTGGATCGCGGCGGGCGGCTGCGCGCACGGGCTCGCCGGCGCCGGCGGGATCGGCAAGATCATGAGCGAGTGGATCGTCGACGGACGGCCCGAGTGGGACGTGTGGCCGCTCGACTGGCGCCGCTTCGGCCGCCAGTACCGCAGCCGCACGTACACGCTCGCGCGCACCTACGAGGCGCTCTCGCAGTACTACGGCATCAAGTACCCGGGCGAGGAGCGGAAGTCCGGGCGACCGCTTCGCGTATCGCCCGTCTATCAGTGGCATCTCGCGCTCGACGCATCCTTCGGGGAGAAGGGCGGCTGGGAGCGTGTGAACTGGTACGAGTCGAACGCCGAGCGCGGCGACGAGTCGCTGCGGCCGCGCGGCTGGGCCGGCGAGAACTGGTCGCCTGCGATCGAGGTGGAGGCCCGAGCCGCCCGCGAAGGGGTCGCGCTCTTCGACCAGTCGTCGTTCTCGAAGCTCGAGGTGCTCGGGCCGGGAGCGCTCGCGTTTCTCGAGCGGCTGTGCGCGAACAGGATCGACCGGCCCGTCGGCAGCGTCGTCTACACGCAACTCCTCAACCGCCGCGGCGGGATCGAAGCCGACCTCTCCGTGCTGCGCCGCGCCGAGGATCGCTTCCTGCTCGTCACCGGCACCGCGTTCGGAACGCACGACCGCGCCTGGCTCGAGCGGAACATGCCGCGCGACGGCTCGGTCTACGTCGACGACGTCACGGGAGCGTACGCCTGTCTCTGCCTCTGGGGACCGAAGGCGCGCGAGGTCGTCAGCTTCGAGCATCCGTACATGACGGCGCGCGAGGTGACGGTCGGCGACGTGCCGTGCATCGCGTCGCGCGTGACCTACGTCGGGGAGCTCGGATGGGAGCTCTACTGCCCGGCCGAGTACGGCCTGAAGCTGTGGAACACGCTCAATGCCGAGGGAGTGACGCCCGGCGGCTACCGCGCGATCGAGTCGCTGCGGCTCGAGAAGGGCTATCGCGCCTGGGCGAGCGACCTCACCGCCGAGACGACTCCGTTCGAGGCGGGGCTCGGCTTCGCCGTGAAGATGGACAAGGCCGACTTCATCGGCCGCGAGGCGCTCGAGTGTGCGGCGCCGCGGCAGAAGCTCGTCTGCATCGTGCTCGCGGATCCGCGCGCGGTCGCGCTCGGCTCGGAGCCGGTGCGGCACGGGGACGAGATCGTCGGGCGGGTGACGAGCGGAGGCTACGGCTACGCCGTCGGCGCGAGCATCGCGTTCGCGTACGTCCCGCCGGCGCTCGCGGCGCCCGGGACGAGGGTCGCGATCGACATCTTCGGCGACTGGATCGACGGCGAGCTGCGCGCCGATCCGCTGTACGACCCGAAGGGCGAACGCATCCGCGCCTGAAGTTGCGGTGCGGCCCGCCGGAAGACGGGCCACACCGGGTTAGGTCGGCTCAGGTGCCCGGAGGCGGCGGGCTGACCTTCGTATAGGGGGTCTTCGAGTTGAGCCACGACTTGATCAGGGACTTGTGCGACGCGGCGAACGCCGCCGCGGCCTGACCGTTCGACATGTGCTTGACGGCGAGGTCGTACGCGACCGAGTTCTGGTCGTCGGACGTCCAGCTGAAGCGACGGAGGAACTTCGCCACCGGCGGCGCGGTCTTCGGAAGCGTCGACGCCATCACCTTGTACAGGTGGTAGGGCGGGTACGCGCAGTTGATCGCGACGGGCTTCAGCTTTGCGCACGCCTTCGTCCAGGGCGGCAGCGCCACCTGGGAGAACTTGTAGATCCGGTTCTGATACTGCGGCGTGTACCAGTAGAAGATCACCGGCTTCTTCTGCTTGTAGTCCGACTCGATCTCGGTCAGCTGCGCCGCCTCGGTGCCGGCGAAGATGACCTTGAGATTGATCTTCAGGTTCTTGACGAGCGCCTGGTCGTTCGTGACGTAGCTCGGCGACCCGTCGAGGAACTGCCCTTGCGGGGACGACTGCGGGGTCACGAACAGCTTCCAGTCCTTCTTGACGCCCTTCCAGTTCTTCAGCTCGGGGTGCTTCTTCATCAGGTAGGTCGGGACATACCAGCCGATGTTCCCGTTCGGGCCTTCGAGACCGGCGTCGCTGACCTGGTGACCCTTCTTGATGTACTGGCTGTACTGCGACGAATGCCCCCACTCCTCGAGGACGGCCGACATCTTGCCCTGGGCCATCGCGGTCCAGGCCGGGATCTCGTCGATCGTCACGAGGTTCACCTTGTAGCCGAGGTACTTCTGGATCACGTACTGCGCGACGACGTTGTTCGCGAGCGAGCCTTCCCACGAATTGGTCGCCAACGTGATCGTCGGCTTGCCGTTGGTGCGAGCCGAGGCACCCCCGGCGGTCGCCGCGATCGCCGCAGCTGCGACAGCGATCACAGCGAGCAGCACTGCGACGCCGGCGATGCGGCGGCGGCCCTTGGGAAGCCGCACGTTGCGGCGTTGATCCCTCATTACCCTTGCCCTCCTTCTAGTTGGCGCGTTTGACTGAGTCGATCGAGGACGATTCCCATGAGCACCATGGTGAGACCGGCCGCGGCGCCGAGGCCGACCTCCGACCGTGAGAACCCGGTGACGACGTCGAGCCCGAGGCCGCCCGCGCCGACGAGTCCCGCGACGACGACCTCCGCCATCACGAGCAGGATGGTCTGGTTGACGGCCAGCGTGATGTACGGCCGTGCGATCGGCAGCTCGATCTTCAGCAGGAGCTGCCAGCGTGTCGAGCCGAACGACTGACCGGCTTCGATCACCTCCCGTTGCACGGCCCGCAGACCGAGCGTCGTGGCACGCACGGCGGCGGGTAGCGCGTAGACGAAGGACGCCGTCACGCCCGCGAGATTCCCGACGCCGAACAGCGCGACGACCGGGATCAGGTAGACGAACGCGGGCAGGGTCTGCAGGAAGTCGAGGATCGGGCGCAGGACGGCGTCGGCCGCGCGCCAGCGATAGGCGGCGATCCCGAGCGGGATTCCGATCACGAGGTCGAGAGCCAGCGCGACGATGACCAGGCTCAGCGTCTGCATCGCGTCGCCCCACGCCGAGAAGTCGTACGAGGTCGTCCCCTGGAACGTGTAGCCGACGGGCGCCTGCATCAGACCCATGAGAGCCACGCAGCCGACGAGGAGGACTGCGCGGCGCGGGCCCCCGCGGGCCCACGCGGCGACGCCGACGAGCGCGGCGAGCAGCCACCACGGAAAGTCGTTCAGGAACGACTGGAGCGGGTTGAGTACGTGAAGCGTCAGGAAGCTCGACAGCGACTCGCTCACGTGGGTGAGCTGAGTCGTCACCCAGTTCATCGCGTTCGTCACCTGATCCACGATCGAGAAGCCCCAGCCGGACGGCCAGTCGCCGAGGTTGAGGCCGTAGTGCGCGACGAGCACGACGGCGAGGAGCCCGCCCCACACGATGGAGAGCTGCAGCCGCGTCAGACGCTTCTGCGAGCCGGCACGCCGGGTCGCGCGCTTCCCGAGCGCGGCGGACGTGCGGTCGAGCCACATCGCCATGAAGACGATGAGCAGGCCGGCGACCGCGCCCATGCCGAGATCCTGGGTCTGCAGCGCCTGGAGAACGGGATCTCCGAGGCCCCCGGCGCCGACGAGCGAGGCGATCACGACGATCGAGAGCGCCATCATGATCACCTGGTTCAGGCCGAGCATGATCGCCTGCGCGGCGAGCGGCAACTGGATGTCGCGAAGCACCTGCCGACGCGTCGCGCCGAACGCTTCGCCGGCCTCGATCACGTCGCGCCGCACAGTGCGAATCCCGACCTCCGTGAAACGGACGAGCGGCGGCACGGCGTAGATGACCGTCGCGACGATGCCGGCCGGATTGCCGATCGAGAAGAGCACGACGATCGGGACGAGGTACGCGAACGCCGGCAGGATCTGCATGACGTCGAGCACCGGCCGGAGCGTCTTGCGCACGGGGGTCCACACCGCCGACGCGATGCCGAGCGGGATCCCGATGATCGTCGAGATCACGATGGCGACGGCCATCAGCGAGAGCGTCGTCATCGCCGGCTGCCACATGTCCGAGATGCCGTTGGGGCCGCCGTTCGGGATCTGCAGGATGCCGAACGACGAGACCATGATCGCGCTGAAGATCGCGGTCTTCCAGCGGCCGACGAGCCAGGCGACGAGCACGGCCAGGACGAGAACTCCGACCCAGGTCAGCCAGTGGAGGGCGTTGACGAGATCGTTCGTCGCGCTGTTGAGGACGTTCCCGAAGCCCCCGATGATGGTGTTGAGGAAGAAGTTCGACGACTGGTTCGTCGTCACCCAGCCGTCGAGGCGGTCGAACCAGTTCGGCACCCCGCCGCCCAGCACCCACTTCGCCGGAAAGCCCTTGTGGAAGCCGCTCGACGCGATGCCGGCGATGCAGATCGCGATTCCCACCGCGAGCGGCCCCAGTCTGCGGACGAGTCGGCCGATGTCGAAAAGGGGAAGCCGCGCCTCGGCGGAGGCCACCGACGAGGCTGCGGGAGGAGGGCTCAAGGCGCAGCCGGGGTGCTCGGCTCGAGCGTCGGCTCCTCCGGAACGTTCGACCGTTCGCGGCCGGCGAGGATGTGGACGACCATCCGCCGGTCGAGTATCCCGACGAGCTCGTCGTCGGACCCGACGACGCCGATCGGCCCCTGGACGCCGAAGATGACGGGCAGCAGCTCGCCGAGCCGAGCGTCCTGGTTGACGACGCTCTCGGGCGTCTCTCCCGCGTGCGGCTGGAGGGCGAACGCCGCGGTCAGCACCTTTCCGCGCGGCACGTCGCGCACGAACTCCGCCACATAGTCGTCGGCAGGGGCGCCGACGATCTCCGCCGGCGTGCCGACCTGGACGAAGCGCCCGTCCTTCATGATCGCGATCCGGTCGCCGATCTTGAGGGCCTCGTCGAGGTCGTGGGTGACGAAGACGACCGTCTTGCGCAACCGAGCCTGCAGGCGTGCGACCTCGTCCTGCATCTCGCGACGGATCAGCGGGTCGAGGGCCGAGAATGCCTCGTCGAAGATGAGCACCTCGGGGTCGACGGCGAGCGCCCGCGCGAGGCCGACGCGCTGCTGCATGCCGCCACTGAGCTGATCCGGATAGGAGCCCTCGACTCCCGCGAGCCCGACGACTCCGAGGATCTCGCGCGCCCGCTCGTGACGAGCCTGCTTGGAGACGCGCTGCACCTCGAGGCCGTACGCGGCGTTGTCGATCACCGTCCGGTGCGGGAACAGCCCGAAGTGCTGGAAGACCATCGCCACCTTCGTGCGGCGCAGCTGGCGGAGCGTACGGGCGTCGGCGCCGAGGACGTCCTGGCCGCACATCCCGATCGACCCGGACGTCGGCTCGATCAGCCGCGTGATGCAGCGGACGAGGGTCGACTTGCCGCTGCCCGAGAGGCCCATGATCACGAAGACCTCGCCTCGGGAGACGTCGAAGCTGACCTCGCGTGACGCGACCGTGTTGCCGGTCTTCGCGAGCAGCTCGGCCCGCGGAAGGTCGAGATCGTCGCTGCCGAGGAGCCGCTCCGGGTGCGGGCCGAAGATCTTCCAGACGTCGCGCGCCTCGATCACCGGAGCATCGGGCGAGTCGGTGTGCTCGGAGCCGGCCGTCGGCGTGGGCGCTGTCACCGCACCACCGTATTACCGCGCTGTCGACAGTTCAATGGTGCGATGCATTCAGAAGAGCCCAACGGTCTTTCCGTCTTCGTCGATGTCGACCGCGTGGGCCGCCGGCGTCTTGCCGTAGCCGGGCATCGTCTGCATGTCCCCGCAGAGCGCGACAAGCCAGCCGGCGCCCGTGTAGGCGCGGATGTCGCGCACCGTGACCGTGAAGCCGGTCGGCGCATTGGCAAGCGTCGGGTCGTGCGACAGGGAGAGGTGCGTCTTCGCCATGCAGATCGGGAGCTTGTCGAAGCCGACGCGCTCGAACTCCTCGATCTTCTTGCGCGCAGCCGGCTGCAGCAGGATCCCGTCGCCCCCGTAGACGCGCGTCACGATCGCTTCGATCTTGCGCTCGATCGAGTCCTCGAGCGGATAGACGGGCGCGAAGCTCGACGGCTGCTCGGTCGCCTTCACGACCGCCTCCGCGAGCGCGGCCGCGCCCTCGCCTCCCTTGACGACGGCCTCGTTGGCCTCGGCCGCAACCGCGCCGTTCGCGAGCGCGATCTCGCGGATCTGCTCGATCTCCTCGTCCGAATCGGCCGGGAAGCGGTTGACGCCGACGACGGCGTTGAGCCCGAACTCGCGGATCGTCGCGAGGTGACGGATCATGTTCGCCGAGCCGGCCGCGATCGCCTCCGCGCCTCCGTCCGGGTTGCCCCCGTGGTGCTTCAGCGCCTTGACCGTCGCGACGAGGACGACCGCGCTCGGCGTGAGGCCACCGACGCGGCAGACGATGTCCATGAATTTCTCCATCCCCATGTCCGCACCGAAGCCGGACTCGGTCACGACGACGTCCCCGAGCTTGAGAGCGATGCGATCGGCGACGAGCGAGTTGTTGCCGTGGGCGATGTTGGCGAAGGGGCCGCAATGCACGAACGCGGGCTGGCCCTCGAGGGTCTGAACGAGGTTCGGCTTGATCGTCTCCTTGAGGAGGACGGTCATCGCGCCGGCGGCCTCGAGCTGCTCGGCGGTGACCGGCTCTCCCTCGTAGGTCGAGCCGACGGTGATCGCTCCGAGCCGCGCGCGGAGATCGCGGAGGTCGCGCGCGACCGCGACGATCGCCATCACCTCTGACGCGGCCGTGATGTCGAACCCGGTCTGCCGCGGATAGCCGTTCGCGCGGCCGCCGAGTCCGACGACGGTGTCGCGGAGCGCGCGGTCGTTGATGTCGACGCAGCGCCGCCAGGAGATCGAGAGCGGATCGATGCCGAGCTCGTTGCCGTGCAGGAGATGGGCCTCGAGCAGCGCAGCGAGAAGGTTGTTCGCGGCGCCGATCGCGTGGATGTCGCCGGTGAAGTGGAGGTTCATGTCCTCCATCGGGACGACCTGCGCGTAGCCGGCTCCGGCAGCTCCGCCCTTGATCCCGAAGACCGGGCCGAGCGACGCCTCGCGGAGGCAGAGCACGGGCTTGCGGCCGATCGCGCCGAGGCCCTGCGTGAGTGAGACGGACGTCGTCGTCTTGCCCTCGCCGAACTTCGTCGGCGTGATCGCCGTGACGCAAACGAGCTTCGCGTCGGGCTTGTCGGCGAGGCGGTCGAGCACCGACAGCGAGACCTTCGCCTTGTAGGTGCCGTAGAGATCGAGCTCGCCCGGCTCGAGCCCGGCGACGGCCGCGATCTCGCTGATCGGGCGGAGCTGGGCGTCTTGCGCGATCTCGAGGGAAGAAGGTGTCGTCGTCGCCACGCTCGGTGTCCTTTCTGCGGCCCTGCCTCGGATATGCCTAATATATCTGTTGTGGATCTTGCGGTGGATCGTGCGTATCTGGCCATCCGCGAGCTCATCGTCTCACTCGAGCTCGCGCCCGGCGCGGTGATCGACGAGCGGGAGCTGATGCAGCGCCTCGGCCTCGGGCGGACGCCCGTTCGAGAGGCTCTGCGCCAGCTTGCGCAGGAGCAGCTCGTGGAGGTCTTCCCCCGCCGAGGCATGTTCGTGACCGGCGTCGACGTCCGCGACCTCGCCCGCATCTCGGAGGTGCGCGCCGCGCTCGAGCCGGAGGCGGCGCGGCTCGCAGCCGAGCGCGCCACCGACGAGGAGCGCGACGAGCTCACCAAGCTCGGCGACCAGATCGAGCGCGGCGCCGACCTGATGGAGCTCGACGAGCGCATCCATCGCTCGATCTACGCCGCCGCCCACAACCACCTTCTGGAGAAGACGCTCGGCGAGTACTACGTGCTCGGGCTGCGGATCTGGATGATCGCGCTCGACCGCGCCGAGGCGCTCGAGGACGCCGTCGAGGCGCATCGCGACCTCATTCGTGCGATCGTCGTCGCGGACGGCGACCGCGCGGCGAGCCTCATGCGCGACCACGTCGAGAACTTCGAGACCGCGATGCGAAAGGTTCTGGTGAGCGTATGAGGGTGGTGGTGATCGGGGGCGGGATCGTCGGCAACTCATTGGCCGGCTGGCTGACCGAGCTCGGCTGGACGGACCTCGTCCAGCTCGACAAGGGGCCGTTCCCGAATCCGGGCGGCTCGACCGGGCACGCGTCGAACTTCATCTTTCCCGTCGACCACTCGAAGGAGATGACGCAGCTCACGCTCGAGTCGATGCGCCAGTACCGCGAGGCCGGGACGCTGCACGAGTGCGGCGGGATCGAGGTCGCGCGCACCGAGGAGCGGATGGAGGAGCTGCGGCGCCGGTTGGCGTCGGCGAAGTCCTGGGGCGTCGACGACTGCCGCCTCGTCACGCCTGCCGAGATCAAGGAGCTGGTCCCGTTCGTCGACGAGTCGATCCTGCTCGGCGGCTTTTACTCGCCGTCGGTGGCAGTCGTCGACTCCCTCCGCTTCGGCACCGTCATGCGGGAGAAGGCACAGGCGAACGGCGCCCAGATCCTGGCCAACACCGAGGTCGAGGGGATCGACGTCGAGGACGGTCGTGTCCGCCGCGTGCGCACCACGCGCGACGACTTCGACGCCGACGTCGTCGTGATCGCGTGCGGCGTGTGGTCGCCGCGCGTCGCGCAGATGGCCGGCGCCTCGATCCCGCTCACACCCGCCGTGCACCAGATGATCGACGTCGGCCCGGTGCCGCGCTTCCTCGACTCGAAGACGGCGGTCGACTACCCGATCGTCCGCGACATGGACACGAACATGTACGAGCGCCAGGACGGCCAGGGCCTCGAGGTCGGCTCGTACGCGCACCGCCCGATCCTCCACGAGCCCGGCGAGATCCCATCGATCGAGGAGTCGGCGCTCACACCGACGGAGCTGCCGTTCACGCAGGAGGACTTCGAGCTCCAGTTGGAGCACGCTCTCGAGCTCGTGCCGGAAGTCCTCGGCGACGAGTCCGTCGGGATCAAGTACGCGATCAACGGGCTCCTCTCGCTGACGCCGGACGGGCTGCCGCTCCTCGGCGAGACGCCGGAGGTGAAAGGCCTCTGGTCGGCGGCCGCCGTCTGGGTGAAGGAAGGCCCCGGCGTCGGCAAGTCGGTGGCCGAATGGATGGTGCACGGCGAGCCGGAGATCGACCTCCAGTCGTCCGACATCGCGCGCTTCTACCCGGAGCAGCGCACGCCGCAGCATGTGAAGGGTCGCGCGGCCGAGGGGTTCAACAAGACGTACGGAATCGTCCATCCGGGCGAGCAGTGGGAGTCGAACCGAGGCGTCCGCGTGTCGCCGTTCTACGAGCAGGAGAAGAAGCTCGGCGCAGTCTTCTACGAGGCCGCGGCCTGGGAGCGCCCGCACTGGTACGCCTCGAACGCGCCGCTCGTCGAGGAGTACGGCATCGAGCCGCGCGAGCACGAGTGGGACGCGCGCTGGTGGTCGCCGATCATCAACGCCGAGCACCTCGCGATGCGCGAGCGTGCGGCGATGTTCGACCTGACTGCGTTCTGCGTCTTCGACGTCGTCGGCCCGGGCGCGCTCGACTGCGTGCAGACCGTCGCCGCGCGGCAGATGAACGTCCCGGACGGCCGCGTCGTCTACACGCCGGTGCTGGCGCCGAGCGGCGGCTTCAAGTCCGACCTGACGATCATGAAGATGGCCGACGACCGGTTCCGCGTCGTCACCGGCGGGGCGCACGGGATGGTCGACATGAAGTGGTTCGCCGACCACTGCGGCCCGGACGCGCACATCGAGGATCACACCTCTGCCCACTGCACGGTCGGTCTCTGGGGGCCGCGGGCGCGGGACATCCTCTCCTCGATCACCGGCGACGACGTGTCGAACGACGGCTTTCCCTTCGCGACGTGGAAGATGGTCGACGTCGACGGAATGGAAGTGCTCGCATCGCGAATCTCGTACGTCGGCGATCTCGGCTGGGAGCTGTACGTCCCGTTCGAGCAGGGTGCGAAGCTGTGGGACGCGGTCTGGGAGGCGGGTCAGCCGCACGGCGTCGTCCCGGCGGGCATCGGCGTCTACGGCACGACCGGCCGCCTCGAGAAGGCGTACCGCGCATTCGGCTTCGAGCTCGACCAGGACTACGACGTCGTCGAGGCCGACATGGCGTGGTGGAAGGTGAAGGGCGAGGACTTCGTCGGCAAGGAGGCGCACCTCGCGGCCCGCGAGGGGGAGCCGGCCGCAGTCTGCTCCACGCTGACCCTGACCGGCAGCAAGCGCTTCCCGCTCGGGCGCGAGCCGATCGTGCGCGCCGACGGATCGCCTCTCGTCGACGCGAAGGGCCGCCGCTCGTACGTCACCTCCGCCGGCATGGGCCCGTCGCTCGGCAAGTACATCCTCATGACCTACCTCCCACCCGGCGACCACGGACAGCTCTACGTCCAGTACATGGAGGAGCTGCAGCCGGTCACGGTCGAGGTCGTGGGCTCGCGGCCGCCGTTCGATCCCGACAACGAGAGAATCAGAGCGTGAGCGAAAGGCGGCCAGGGGCGTGAGGATCCTCGTCTGCGTCAAGCGCGTCCCGATCACGGGCGGGAAGATGGTGCTCACCGACGACGCGCAGGCGCTCGAGACGAAGCACCTCGGCTTCACAATCTCGCCGCACGAGGAGTGCGCGGTCGAGGAGGCGGTGCGCATCGTCGAGGCCGGTGTCGCTGCAGGTACGGCCGGCGAAGTCGTCGCGCTCGCGTTGGGCCCGTCCGAGGCGGAGGAGCAGATCCGCGACTGCCTGGCGATCGGGGCCGACCGCGGGATCCTCCTCGAGACGCACGGCGAGGAGTGGGATGCGCAGGCGACCGCGGCGGCGATCGTCGACGCGATCCGCGCCCAGGAGCCGTTCGATCTGCTCCTGTTCGGCAACGAGTCGGCCGACGCCGGCGGCTACCAGGTCGGGATCCGTGTCGCGCACGCGCTCGGTCTGCCGGTCGTCACGGGGCTGAAGAAGATCGACGTGGGCGACGGCAGCGTGCGGTGCGAGCGCGACGTCGGCGGTGCGCGCGACGTGTACGAAGCGCCGCTGCCGGCCGTGCTCACCGTGCTCGAAGGCCTCAACCTCCCGCGGTACCCGTCCGTGCCCGGCCGGCTGCGGGCCAAATCGAAGCCGCTCGAAGTCGTCGAGCCTG
>Ga0070730_10001612_pt1 | contig 21626 bp, 22 predicted proteins | sample Coa_R1_3_FD_66447 | JGI IMG/M metagenome (GOLD analysis project Ga0070730, IMG submission 66447) | Surface soil microbial communities from Centralia Pennsylvania, which are recovering from an underground coalmine fire - Coalmine... | ecosystem: Environmental > Terrestrial > Soil > Unclassified ... | reverse complement strand
GGAGGGTTGCCGGAGAAGTGCCAAAATGTCACCTGAGAGCCGCTACATCTGACCGTTGTAGTGAAACATGACCACTGTACAGCAAATTAGTACCACTACGACGACGGAAGTTGCCGCCAACAGCATCCACCTTTTCCGCACCTTGAGGTCGGCCTGTGTCTGGATAATGGGGACTACCCCTAAAACGGCAAGGCCACCTGCCGTCGCCATGTCCTCAAATGAAATAATCGACATGGAAAATAGGTCTTTGGCCACAGCCAGCAGCAGCCCCAAGACTAATCCCGCGAGGCTGCCTACACTGTTAATGAGCCATCGGTTGGGCTGTGAGGGCTTCTCGGCCGGAAGTGCAGGGTCCAGAACCTTGAACTGCTCTCCCTTCTGGCGGAACTCCATCTGCGTTGCCGTTTGGGCCGAGAGTTGTTGTTCCCGGAGCTTGGCATAGTAAACCCTGGACATTTCGTAGTCTCTCTCCAACTCCGTGATTTCTTGCTCTCGAAGAGGAATGGCCTCTAGCTTTGACCGATAGGCCGCCGCCACCTTGGCCAAGCGCTGTTGCTCCAGCTGATGTTTGCCGATCTCCGCCTCGATCGCCGTTAACTGTGACTGGAGAATTGGGTTGATATGCCTGACAACGGAGCGGGTTGCCGGCTTCGCCGGCGGCGTGTTGTCTGTCGTGGGAGCGCTAGCAGTAGCTATTGGAGCAGTTTTGGCCTCTTTGGCTTCCTGCTCTTCGATCAGGGCCTTGAGTCTCTTCACATCAGGATGTTGCTCGCCGTAGCGGGATAGCAGTTCTGCAAGCTGGGCCCTCGCCTGCGCGAGGGCTGATGGCTTTACGGGATGTGGCCCTTCGGCTTTCGCGCCGGGGCCTTTTTGCTCCCCTTCATCCAGATCAACCACGGGGGCCGATTGAGCCATCAATGACTGGAGGTAGCTCTTCTGTTGCTCCGCCCGGCTCAGCGCGTCAGCCTCGATTTGCAACTGGGATTGAGCCTGACTAAGAATCTGGAGATCGGCCGGTTCTTGTTTCGGCATTTCGCCAATGTGCTTCAGTTTGAAATCCCTCAGCTTGGCTTCCTGCTCTTCCAGGTTCTTACGAGCTACTTCCAACTGGTTGGTCAAAAACTCCGTCGTTCCCGAAGCCTGTTGCTCGCGGGCTTCCAGGTTCCGGTCAATGAACGACTGCGCGATCTGATTCGTTACCTGGGCAACGAGCCGAGGTTCCGGTCCGCTATACGAGATTCGAAATGCCTGCAAGTCCTGCGCCCCGCCAAAATCGCTGACCACACGCACGGAGATATCCGACCGCATCTTCGTGATGATGTCTTCGCGAGGCAGTCCCTTCTTCCTCTCTTCTGGATAAAGATGCAACGTCTCGATGATCGTTTGAAGGCGAGTCTGGCTCAAAATTTGCTGCGATAACGTGCCAAGCCGATTGCGGACATCCCCAGTAACTGTGGCCTTTACATACGCCTCCGGGACCTTCTGGGGATCCACCAAAATCAGGGTTTCTGAGGTGAAAACGTCCGGCAGGCGGAAGGACACAACAACCGTAGCCAAGGAAACCAGCAGCCAGACGCCCACTATTAACCATTTACGGTGCATGACCAGCTGGAGGTAGTGGTCTAGTGGAAATTGATCCGATCCAGCCGTTGTTACGCCGGTCCGTTGCCCTGCCCCCGCGTTCGAACCCACCATCTTAATTTGAGCCCTTTCGATTTCTGTATTTTCGCACCATCACGGTCATTAGCCAAGTTCAGGCAATTGCCTAGCCAAACCCTTAAATCGGGCAAGCTATTTTGAATGTGTGGATTGGGTGGTGTTTGGGGTACGGATTCCCAAATATTTTCGCCACTTCCCAGCTTTTAGACTACCCTCACGGTCTGCAGCCACCGCGAATCGGCTCTGGCTAGCCGAAACTGCGCCGTAGATTGAGAAAGCAAGTCGTGCAGGTCTTTGGTAGTGCAAATGCTAAAATTGGTTATTTGGAGACGGAAACCGCGGTTTGCGAGCAGTCATTCGGACTTAATCAGTATTGCCTCAAGTGCAGCCAAGACGGCGAAAAGTAACCACGAGCGGAAAATGGAACAACGAGATTATTTTGTGCATGAATCCAGCTACGTCGACGAGCCATGCTCCATCGGACCGGGCACAAAGATCTGGCATTTCTCTCATGTCATGAAGAATTCCCGCATTGGCCCGAACTGCAACATTGGCCAGAACGTGGTGATTTCCACGGACGTGACGATCGGCCGCAATGTGAAGATTCAGAACAATGTCTCCGTCTACACGGGTTGTATCCTCGAAGACGATGTGTTTTGCGGACCGTCCATGGTTTTTACCAACGTACTGAACCCACGAAGCCATGTCGTCCGAAAAAACGAATATCAGACAACGCTGGTGCGCAAGGGCGCTTCACTGGGCGCCAACTGTACCATCGTTTGTGGCACGACCATTGGCCGCTATGCGTTCGTGGGAGCCGGTTCGGTAGTCACCAGGGATATCCCTGATTACGCTTTGGTTTATGGAAACCCGGCTCGGCAACACGGCTGGATGTGCGCATGTGGCATTACGTTAGAATTCGCAGCCGGCCCCGGCATCAGTGTTAGCAAGTGTAAGGCATGCGGCGCTGAGTACAACGCCTCGGGCGCACAGATCCAACCTGTAGGAATGTAGAGAAAAGGAGAACTATACGTGACCACGGTAGGCGAAAAGCAACTCCCGTTGCTGGACCTGCAAGCGCAGCATAAACACATCCGTGAGGAAGTTCTGGCAGAAGTTGTGCGCGTCATCGATTCCCAGAAGTTCATCCTCGGCGAGGATGTGCAGAAACTCGAGTCAGAAATCGCGTCCTACAGCGGGACGAAATATGCCGTGGGCTGTGCCTCGGGATCGGATGCACTGTCCCTTGCGTTGATGGCTTTGGACATCCGCCCCGGTGACGAGGTTCTGACTACGCCTTACACGTTCTTCGCGACGGCCGGAGCGATCTCACGGTTGGGAGCTGTCCCGGTGTTTGTGGATGTGGAGGAGCACACATTTAACCTCGACACGAACCGCGCCACCGATGTCCTGGCGGCGCATCCCAGGATTCGCGCCATGATCCCGGTTCATCTGTTCGGCGGCTGTGCGGATATGGATCCGCTTTGCGCCATGGCCCAGGAGCGCCGCATTCCCATCATCGAGGATGCCGCTCAGTCCATCGGCTCGGAATACAAAAACCGACGAGCCGGCAGTATCGGCCAAGTCGGAGCATTCAGCTTTTTTCCCAGCAAGAACCTCGGCGCCTATGGCGACGGCGGGATGCTCACCACTGATGACGCTTCACTGGCCGAGCGGCTGGCCGCGCTACGCGTTCACGGCCGCACCGGCAAGTATTTCCATCAGTGGGTGGGAATCAACTCGCGTCTCGACGCTCTTCAGGCCGCCGTGCTGCGCGTGAAGTTCCGCTACCTGGATGAGTGGACAGAGCGCCGCCAGCGCAATGCCGAGCGCTACTGCGCGCAATTTGCCGAATCGTCGATTCCCGTGACTCCTACAAGCCCCGCTGCTTACCAGACGCGGCACGTGTACAATCAGTTCACAATCCGCTGTTTAGATCGCGACTCCCTGCAGAAGTACCTTAAAAAACAAGGCATCGGATCAGAGGTTTATTACCCGCTGCCACTGCATCTGCAGCCTTGCTTCGCAGATCTGGGATACAAGCAGGGCGATTTTCCCGTCAGCGAAAAGCTGGCCGCGGAATCGCTCTCCCTACCCGTTCATGCAGAGCTCGCTACCGACGAAATCGACTATATCTGCGATTCGATCCGGTTCTTTTACGCACAAGCATGCGGATCGTCTCAATCGTAGGAGCCCGCCCGCAGTTCGTAAAGCTGGCGGTCATTTGCCGGGCTTTGGCGGAACGTGACGACGGGAAGCGCTGGCACCACACGATCATTCATACCGGCCAGCACTATGATCCCGAGCTGAGCGCAGTCTTCTTCGAGGAGTTGCAAATCCCGCGGCCGGATCACGACCTCGATGTGGGCTCCGGCTCTCACGGCGCGCAAACCGGGGAAATGCTAAAGCGGTTGGAGCTGGTTCTGGAGGCGGCAAAGCCGGATTGGGTGTTGCTGTACGGCGACACCAATTCCACCCTGGCCGGTGCACTGGTCGCAGCCAAATCCGGATTTTCCATTGCGCATGTCGAGGCTGGACTCAGAAGCTACCGGCGCGCTATGCCGGAAGAGATCAACCGGATCGTAGCGGACCACCTGAGCGACCTCTTGTTCTGTCCGACCAGGGTCGGTATGGAGAATCTGCGTAAGGAAGGATTGTACGACCGGGCCGTTCTGACCGGCGACGTTATGTACGACGCGTGCATCACCTCCAGTCAGAGGGCGGAGGGCCGCAGCAGCCCCTTGGCGGATTCCTGGCGGACCGGTGAATTCGCCCTGGCAACCGTACACCGCGCCGAAAACACCGACGAACCCGAGCGGCTTCGCGGGATCCTTGACGCGCTCGATTGCATCGCCCGGACACAGTGTCCGGTCGTGTGGCCAATGCATCCGCGAACGAAGAGGAAGCTGAACGAGATAGGCTGGTCGGCAGGAGCGGTAACGACTATCCAGCCGGTCTCTTATTTTGACATGCTGCTGCTTGAAGGACGCGCCCGGTTCATCGTGACCGACTCCGGAGGCGTGCAAAAGGAAGCTTACTTCTTGAAGATTCCGTGCGTCACCGTGCGTGATGAGACCGAGTGGGAGGAGACGCTGGAGAACAACTGTAACGTGTTGACGGGATGCAGCAAAGACAAAATACTCCGCGCGGCCGCGAACATCGGCCAGGCGGGCCCCTGGACCGCAGTTTACGGCGACGGTAATGCCGGCCCGGCTATTCTAAACGCCCTGGCGAGCCACGCGTCGCCGGCTCGAGGGAACCCCACCGGAGTATAGCGCGCACCCGCCGTCTCCTGGCGCTGGATGTCAGGGGGGATTCGCTTTTATAATCGCATTCAAAATGAAAATTAACGCAACCCTGGCGATATCTCTTTCCCTCAACGCACTTGCTGTTGGGGCGGCGATGGAATATTACTTGAAGTGGCACAGGGGAAGGCCAGAAATTTCAAGTGCTGCACGCTACCACGATCGACGATGTAGTCTTTTCAACCAACTGCAACTGTCCTCAAAGCCCAAGCTTGTTTTTGCCGGAGACAGTCTGATTAATGAATGTGAATGGGCCGAACTTGTTTCTAGGCCAGGGACCGTGAATCGTGGAATTGATTTCGACACAACGGCCGGTCTCTTACAGCGAATTCACAGCATTACAGCGCTGCATCCCCAAAAGCTATTCCTGCTCATCGGCGTCAACGACCTGCAACGGGGATTTTCGCAACAATCAGTCGTCGACAACTATCGCGATATCTTGCTGGCCGTCAGGGCGGAAAGCCCGAAAACGGTTGTCTATGTTCAATCGATCCTCCCGGTTTCGAGCTTGGCTCCCGGCGCAACCCTATCCATGAATCACGAGCTTTCCGCATTGGCCCGCCGGCATGGCGCACAATACATCGATATCAGCTCTGCCATGTCCGGCCCCGATGGACATCTGCATCCTGAATACACGAATGATGGCGTTCACCTCATGGCGAGCGGCTACGAACAATGGAAATCTGTGCTGATATCGTCGGGCGCACTTCGAGATTAGTGCGGGCACACCCCGCCCGGACCACTGGAGAGCCCGAGCCGGCGTCGGCCGCACTGGCGCTGACGGTCGGCGCAGCTCACCTATCGGGAACAGGTCATCGCAAGCTAAGTGTTATTCTCGCTCCTGGCCGCTTTTTGCGGAGGCTCGCGCGGAATCCGTTATTTAGCCGTCCGCGCCTTGGACTCGGCCGAGAGGCGCCGTAGGTTAGTTCCGGTCAACGATTTTCCTTGGCCCACAGCACGGTCTGATGGCCCGTGAACCCTTTGAGCAAGCCGATCGCGACCGCAATCTCTCCGAACAGAAAGTAGAAAGGCCCGTCAATCAGGGCGTGCTTCCAACCAGTGACGAAACGGAGCGCCGCCAGCACTGCCATCACCCCCGCGCCGGCCAGGGCGATCCGCGCCAGTGGATCACGGAACCAGACGAATGCCCCCAGAATGATCAATGCACCGGTTACCGGGGATAGCCATCGCAGCACTTTGTGTGAAACAAAAATAAACCAGAAACACAGCGGGGCGTTTCGCGGCCAGGCATTGCCTCGCAGCAACGCCTGTGCGGCGCCGGCGGCAATTCGCACTTTTCGCCGAAACTCCTCTCTCAGGCTCTGCACGCCCTTTTCCCATCCCAGAGCCGTAGGCTCGAGCACCACCCGACTGCCCTGGACAATCACCTGCATCGGGATCACGAAGTCTTCGATTAACGTGTCATTCGGACATGGACGGAACAACTCGCGGCGCAAAGCATACATGGCACCATCGGCGCCAGCCATCGAATAAACGGCCGAGGCATGCTCCTGCAGCGCCCACTCCATCGAATAATACCGGCCGGTCGAACCATCGAGGTCCGGCGTCGTATCGGTGAGAACCACCTTCCCCGAAACACATCCCACCGAGGCGTCCGTGAATCTTGCCACAAGCCTCGTCACGGCCTCAGCATGATACAGAACGTTTGCATCCGACAAAACGATGATCTCCTCGGTCCGTGACGGAATGACCTCATTTAGATTAGCTATCTTCCCCCGCCTGACCTTTTGGTCCACCAGCACAACTCCTGCATGTTGGTATTCGCGGGCGATATCCGGTGTGCGGTCCGTAGAGCCGTCTGATACCACTACGATGGTGAGCCTTTCTTGAGGGTACCGGAGCGTCAGGGAGTTCTCGATTTTGTCGCGGATCACCTGTTGCTCATTCAAGGCGCAGATTATCAGCGCCACACGAGGCTCACTTCCGAGAGCAGCGCTCTCATCCCGCCGTTGTTTGCGCCGACTCCAGCCCGCCAGCAACAAAGGATAAATCACAAACGGGTACACGAAAAGCAAAATCAGGCTGGAAAGAGTTATCGTGCCCAATGCCATCCTCGTTTACGGAAACAACCGGATCAGCGTCGGCCCTACCAGCCGCGTCACCCACAGCGGGACCAGCCGCCATAAACTGATAGCCATCTCAAACTTGGGATTCGCCGGACTGAAATTCGGCAGCTCTTTGCGGCGGACGAGGATGATCTCGTAGGGCAGCTCGCGCATGGTCGTATTCCAGTGTCGTTTGAATTCGAACACGCCGGTGCCACGTTTGCACCTGCCGAAGTCAAATGCCTTGAACCCCTTTGCACCCCCCCAACGGAGATGATCAAAGTACATGTAAGTATTCGGGCCAAGGGCATTGTACTTTGTGTCCGCGGCAGCATAGTAGATGTGCATCTCCCCGCGGAATAGGAAGTTTAAGCTGGCCGCCATGGGCTTGCCGCCCAGCCAGACCTCCCGGACATCCACCATGTCACCAAAATTTCGCACGAGGGATGAAAAGTATCGGGAAGAGAAGCAGGGCGTTCCCAGCCTGCGCATGTTCGTGGCGTAAAGGGTCATGAAGTTACGCAGATCGGAAACGGAATAGCGCATTTCAAATCCCTGTTTTAATGCTTTTCGTACCAGGTTACGAGTCTTCTTGGGCAAGGATTCCAGCATCGAAGTCTCATCGGGAACCAACGATTGACTGAAAGAAACGTACCGGTCCACGTTCGGGCCGGAAACGCATTGTTCCAGCCGTGTATTGCGCAATTCAATATAGTCGACACCCAGTTCATTGCCCAACCCCACCACGTGCGCGTGCAAGGCGCGCAGGGCAGGGTCGCAATCAGCCAGGATCCCCCCATAAACAGCGAATGGCGACGAGATCAGGGCTTTTCCAATAATGTAATTCTTCACCAGAAAAACAGGCAGGATCCCTCGGATACGCTGACCGTCGGTGGCGAACACATACAGGGGGCGATATCCGAACGAGTCTTCGATGGTTCGCTTCCACGCTACGAGGTGGAAAGGTGTGGAATCCGGGTGGCGGATCACAAAATCGTCCCACTCTGCGACGTCTGCTTCCTGGAGGTTGCGAATTTCGAGTTGAATGTCGAGCTTTGTTTCCAATAGAGTCTCTACAGGCCTATCAGGAGGTCGGGAATGCATCTCGCTCGCATACAGGTTGCTTGGAATTCTCCAGACGCGGCTGCGTTTCCATCCGAGGCGGCATCAGTTTCATGGACGTGTTGTCTGGCGTGACGCGCTTCGGAGCGACTGGTCTCTGGTCACCCCGCTGATAGCATGATACCAAGATGAATGTTCCTCTTCCTCCCCGGCCCGAGCCGAATCAGGATTGGATGGAAACCGCGGCGCCTGCGAACAAGCTCCGATTGCGGCATAATTGCCGCAATGACCTATATTCAGCCGCTTCTGTCCATTTTTCTGCTGATGGCGTTCATTGGCCTGCTGCGGCTGCGACAAGTCAGGAAGCCTTGGATGTTAATTGTGGGCGTCGCCGGGCTCCTGCTTCTCTCCTGGCACCCTGTGGATTGGTTGCTTTCGCGCCCTCTGGAAGTATGGTACCCCATTCGGTCGGTTCCGCCGGAGCCGGCGCAGGCCATTGTCGTCCTCTCTTCCTCCGTCAGTCCGCCGCTGTTCGAGCGACCCTATCCTTTACCAGACATGGAGACGTACCAACGCTGCGAGTTTGCCGCCTGGCTGCATACGCACTGGCAGCCTCTGCCTGTGCTGGCCTGTGGCGGATCGCAAAAGAAGGGACGGCCAGCCCTCTCAGTTACCATGCGGGAGTTGCTTCAGCGCGCCAGCGTACCCGACGCTATGATATGGACCGAGTTGCGCTCCCGCTCCACGCATGAAAATGCAGTCTTTGGAGCTGAAATTCTTCGCCAGCACGGAATCAGCCGGATTGCTCTGGTCGTCGAGGCGCAGAACATGCTGCGCGCCGCAGCTTGCTTTCGAAAAGAAGGATTCATCGTCATACCGGCTCCCTGTGAGTACATTCAGGCAGAGCCTTGGCTGGAGGAGTTCATTCCGAGTTGGAAATCGCTCTACCGAAACGAAAATGGACTACACGAAGCGGTGGGTTTAGCCTGGTACAGGCTCCGTGGTTGGATCTAACACTTCCTCCTCCGCGATAAAGTCATAGATGTGCATCGGATGAAGATCACCACTCCAAAGTTTTCACCGTCGCTCGACCGTCTTTATGGAGTCATCAGGGGAGGAATACTCTCCTTCGCCGTTCTTCATTGGGGATGCGGGCCCGCTTCATCGCAGAACCTGGCCTGGAGCCAAACTCCCCTGAGCGAGCGCGTCCTCGTCGTTTATAACTCCAGTGTCCCGGACTCCCTCGCCGTGGCCAAGTACTACATGGCCCAACGGCGAATACCCGAACGCAACCAATGCAGGATCAAGGCCAGCTCCGACCAGGTAATCAAGCAGGATGAGTTTGAGTCCCGGGTTCGGACGCCCATCCGAAACTGCCTGGAAGCAGCCGGCAAGCGGAAGATTCTTTACATCGTCTTTTCGTACAGGACGCCATATTTGCTAACACTCGGGGATCGTAACTTTGCGATTGACCAATTTGTCGCCGATATTTGGGACGAGTACTCGCCCTTTCGCGCGGGCAACGAAGTGAACCATCATCCATATTTCGCCGGAGCCCAGAGTCAAGGAAACGCGTACGACTCTTTTGTTCCACTGGCGGCCTATAGGGATCAACCGGGCGCCCTCGATATCTATTCTGTTTGGCGTCTGGACGCGGCCAATGCCGGCCTCGCCAAAGGCCTGGTCAGCAAGGCCCTCCTGGCGGAAGCTAACGGCCTGTCCGGAAAGGGCTGTTTCGACCGGCAGTCCGGGAAAATCGATCCCTTACCGGACTACAGCTACGCCTCTGGGGAGTGGGACATTCATCAAGCCGCAGAGTTTGCCAGGCTGGCTGGATTCACCGTGATCGAAGACGACGAGAAGGCGGAGTTCGGCACCCCCCCTGCCCCGCTACGCTGCGATGGAGCGGTGTTTTACGCCGGCTGGTATAGCTTGAACCACTACAATGACGCCTTCACGTGGAATCCGGGCGCTATCGGCATTCACCTGGACAGCGCCTCCGCCGTGAATCCCAGGGAAGGATCGAACTGGTCCGCCAATGCGGTTATCAAGGGGATTACCGTAACCAGCGGAGCCGTCGCTGAACCGTTTATTTCCGCTCTCCCACACCCCGACCAAGTCTTCCTGTATCTCTTTGAAGGCGCCAATGTCGGCGATGCTCTACTGCGAAGCACACAATGGTTGAAGTGGATGATCCTCAACATTGGCGATCCCCTCTACCGGCCTTTTCCGCACGGAGTACCGCCTTTTAATGCGCCGAACCGCCAAACGGTGTGGTTGGCGTTGGTTCCACAGTCGCTGGTGGGAGGCAATCCGTCCTCTGGCATCGTCGCCTTAAGTAGCGCGTCTCCGTCAGGTGGCTCCACTGTTTCACTGAGTAGCGATCACCCCGACATCGTCACCGTGCCCAAGACCGTTACGATTGCTGAGCAGGCGAATACCGCGAGATTTCCAATCGCCACCCGCGCGGTCACGAACGAAACGGCGGTGCGGGTATCGATGGCTGCCGGCGGCGTGACCAGGTCCAATACCCTCATGCTGTATCCGCCTCCCGCTCGCCCCTGATCGCGGCTGTAGAACCCGGTCACCCTGCATCGAAACAATCATCGCTTTGGCGAGGCCGATGGACCAGACCTGACTTGGCCCGGCGGGCACTCTAGCGACCGATCTTTTGCAGCAGATCTTGGATCTGCTGCTGCTCAGCCTGGGGCGGCATACTGTTCAAAGCCGTCTTCAATTCCTGGATCGCGCCGGCATGATCGCCCTGCTGTTCGAGTGCAAGGGCCAGGTGATAACGGAAGGTCGAGCGCCCGGGCTCCTTTTTCACGACGCCGGTCAGGATGCGGACAGCCTCAGCCGTCATATTCTTTTTTAGATCCACCCACCCTAGCGTATCGCCTACGTCCGGCGAATCCGGCTGCAGCTCACTCGCGCGCTTCGCATACTTCAAGGCCGTGTCCAAGTCACCGCCGCTCTCCGAGAGCAGGACTGCCAGATTATTGAGGGCAATGGCATTATCCGGATCTGCGTCTAAGACGGCCCGGTACTCCCGCCCAGCAGCATCGATTTGTCCGGCGTGCTGCAAAGTCATTCCTAACGCAGTTAAGACCGCTGTGTTTCCGGGCAGCAGGTCCTTGGCCTGTCGCAGAAAAATGAGGGCGAAATCCAACTCCCCTTTAAGTGAATAGAGTTGACCAATCCGAAAAGAAAGGTTGCCAGCGGTCGGAGAAAACTTGTCTCCGTGGTTCAAAACCCACAAAAACTCCGTGATAGCCAGATCGTACTTTGCGGCCGATGCTGCAATCTCGCCGACCGCCATGTGCAATTCCGGCCGCGAGCGGTCCTTACTCAATTGACCCTGCAGCGCTTGGATGGCGATGTCGTACTTCCCCTGCCCAGCGTAAACTGCCACTACGCCCAGGAGGCCGCGGTAACTCGACGGTTCCAGTTTGGAAAGCCTGCGGAATGCTTCTTCGGCTTCTTTGTACTTGTGCTCTCTCAGGCTGGCAGTGGCGGACTGAAATACGGCGTCGGCCGATTCGGGCGCAGCCGCGGGCGGCTGGCCATCTTGAAAGCCAGCCAATGGAAGTATGAGGCCGAAGATTACAGACAGGGCATAAGGCAATCGTAACGACTTATTTATGAAATTGTTAGGCAAGGCTCACTCCGCCCCCACAGACCCGAATCCGGTTACGCGAGAGCCGACCGCTCCGGGCACCCGCACTTATAGAGATCATACATTCCAAGTCCGCGACGTGTCTATCGTTAGCCCCGTGGGTGAAAGACGGGCGGGCGTGTGAGCTGCAGCGCAAGACTGGATTGTAATTGAGCCCGTCCTTTGCGATGAAGGGCACGTCTCTACGCGTGTATTCGTTGAATCGACGTTTGCCAGAGCCCGTGACGCGCTTTCGCTTCGGCTCTGGAGGAAAATGATGAACGCAGCCGCTGCATTTCAGTGAGTGGACTGAATGCAAAGTCGGAGAGCAGCGCCCGGGCCCCTGTCGGCGCGGTTGATGGCGGTCTCAAACAGACCGTGAAGGTGAGCGACACGCCACCCTGTCAACGGTCTCGAAGCCCGATAATCTATTGGGTCCGCCGGGGAGTCGAATCCCAAACAATGGGAACTTGGCTTCCTTTTTTGGATTTGCGGTTCTCCTTACGCCAGGGAAAATACAATAATATCAATAAGTTGCCGTTGGAGCCCTACGTGCACTTTAAGCGCCGAAGCGTCGGACCATGTTCCAAAAACTTGTCGATAACTTTATACTTGGGGCGTGCGGGGGCGTTTTTCAATTTGCAGTCGCCGTCCTCAGGCAGTTGCGACGGGCATGAGCCCGGCGCCCGCAGCGGCGCTCTCTCCCCCACCCCTTGAAATCCATGCGAAACGCCATTAGTGTCGACGTGGAGGAATACTTCCATCCTACCGAGGTGGAGAGGTATGTTCACGCCGACCAATGGACCTCCCTGCCCTCGCTTGTCGAGCCACAAACCAGGCGCGTTCTGGAGATTTTTGACCAGCATAGTGTCAAAGGAACCTTCTTTGTCCTGGGTTGGGTAGCCGAGCGTCAACCGGCGCTGGTTCGGGAGATCGCGGCGCGGGGACACGAAATCGCCTGCCACAGCTCTAGGCACCGCCTGGTTTACAACCTGTCGCCGGCCGAGTTTCGTGAGGACACGCAACGTGCGGTTCGGAGCATTGAAGACGCCTGCGGGATCACCCCGCGAGCCTATCGCGCTCCCAGCTACTCGATCACGAAGCGGTCCATGTGGGCGCTCGAAATTCTGGTGGAATGCGGGTTCACACATGATTCGAGCATTTATCCCATCAAACACGATCGCTATGGCATTCCGGGTTTCGGCCGGCACGCCCGGAGTCTGCCGACTCCCTCGGGTACGATCGTCGAAGTGCCTATAGCAACCGTGAAGCTGTCCGGCGAGGTGATCGCGCCGGTGGGCGGAGGGGCGTATCTGAGGCTGCTTCCCTACCGGTACACGGCGGCCGGGATTCGCCGGATCAACCAGCATGACCATCAGCCGGCATGCATGTACTTCCATCCCTGGGAGCTCGATCCGGATCATCCGCGCCTGGCCCGCGGGTGGGTTTCACGGCTGCGAACTTACAGCGGCATTGGTTCCATGGCCGCGAAACTTGAACGGCTGCTTTCCGAGTTCGAATTCAGCACTTTGACTGCAGTCTACGGCCACGCTGAGAGCCATCCACGCCAGATACACACCGTGCAGACATAGGGAATTGTCCCGACGGATTTTCGCATCGTTCAACGCGCAATTACTACTTTTTGGGAACTCCATGGCCCCGAAGCCTGTTAAATCCGCGTAACTATGCGGGCTGTTAACTTTTGGTAACATGATTGCTTCCAAAAGGACGAGTTCCCAAAGTGTCACTTGTCTGGAGTTCCGATTCAACGGAAGAGAATGCGCGGCGCTTGGCCGATCCTTGGCGCGACGAAGCCGAGATTAGAGGGTTGCTCGGAATACGCTGGGAAGTCGTGACAGCGCGGCTGGAGCGTCTGCTACATGTGCCAGCGCTCCTCGCTCTGAGGCGACGAATCGCGCGGCTGCTTTCCAACAAGTAAAGCAAGCCATAACCGTTTGATCCCCAATTTCACCATCCAACCCAATATCGGCATCGGACGCTGGCAATCCCTTGAATCCCCGACGATTCCGGTCGTAATTTAACTGTTTGACCCGTATGGACATTCGGTAGTATACTGATCTTGGACCTAATCAGTCGTATATCCAAATGCTCAAGCTGACCAAGAAGGCGGACTACGGCCTAATTGCCCTCAAGCATCTGGCGGTATCGGGCCAGCAGGGCGGGACGGCGAGCGCCAAAGAAATCGCCGACGCCTATGGCATTCCGCTGCCTTTGCTAGCCAAGATCCTGCAGAAGCTCACCAAGACGGGGCTGCTGGTGTCGGCGACGGGATCAAGCGGCGGATATAAGCTGGCGCGGCAACCGCAAAAGATCAGCGCGCTTGAAGCGATACACGCGATCGACGGACCGATCATTTTGACGACGTGCTTTACGGCGCATGGACGGTGCGATCAATCGGAAAAGTGCACGGTGCGCGAGCCGCTGAAAAAGGTGCATGAGGCGATCATCGACCTGCTCAACCGGATCAAGATTTCGGATCTGGCGGGCGACGCCAGTTTGTGCGGCCCGGAGGGCAACGGCAAGACGCCGTTCCTGGCGGAGCGCCTGGAAGCACTACACGTTCTATGAGGGAAGTTCATGAAGACGCCAATATATTTTGATAATCACGCTACCACGCCGACAGACCCGCGAGTCGTCGACGCCATGCTGCCATACTTCACGCAGAAATTCGGCAATGCCGCCAGCCGCAACCACAGTTTCGGGTGGGAAGCGGAGAAGGCGGTGGACAATGCGCGCAAGCAGATCGCGGATCTGATCGGCGCGACCACGAAGGAAATTGTTTTCACCAGCGGCGCGACCGAATCCGACAACCTGGCGATCAAGGGCGTAGCTGAGATGTACGCCGAAAAAGGCAACCACATCATCACGGCGGCGACCGAGCACAAAGCCGTGCTCGACACCTGCAAGAAACTCGAGAAGCACGGGTACCGCGTGACGTATTTGCCGGTGAAAGCCGACGGCATAGTGGATCTGGACATGCTGCGCGAGGCGATCACGGACAAGACCATCCTGATCACGCTGATGTACGCCAATAACGAAATCGGCGTGATTCAACCGGTGAAAGAGATCGGCAAGATCGCGCATGAGAAGGGCGTGCTGTTCCACACCGACGGCGTGCAGGCGGTGGGCAAGGTTCCGGTGAATGTGATTCAGGACAACATCGACCTGATGTCCATGAGCGCGCACAAAATTTATGGACCAAAAGGCGTGGGCGCGCTCTATGTGCGGCGCAAGAGCCCGCGCGTGCAGATCACGGCCCAGATGGATGGCGGCGGGCACGAACGAGGGATGCGTTCGGGAACGCTAAATGTGCCGGGCATCGTGGGGATGGGCGAGGCGTGCGGGATCTGCCAGAAGGAGATGCCCGAGGAATCGAAGCGCCTGCGCCATCTGCGCGACAAGCTGCGCAGCACATTCGAGCGCGAGCTGGATGAAGTGTTCATCAACGGCTCGATGGAGCACAGGCTGCCGCACAACCTGAACATGAGCTTCGCTTATGTGGAAGGCGAATCGCTGCTGATGGGCATCAACGATGTGGCGGTTTCGAGCGGCTCGGCCTGCACCTCGGCGACGCTCGAGCCGAGCTACGTGCTGAAGGCCCTGGGCGTGGGCGACGATCTGGCGCACACTTCGATCCGTTTCGGCCTGGGCCGCTTTAACACCGAAGAAGAAGTCGATTACGTGGCGGGGCGCGTCATTGAAGTAGTGCGCAAGCTGCGCGAACTTTCGCCCCTCTACGAGATGGCGAAGGAAGGCGTGGATTTCAGCAAAGTGCAGTGGGCGGCTGATTAGCAGCCCCGCGATAAAATTAAGAGGGAGATGCAATGGCTTATTCGGATAAGGTTCTCGATCATTACAATCATCCGCGCAACGTGGGTTCGATGGATAAAAACAGTCCCAACGTCGGCACGGGCATGGTGGGCGCGCCGGAGTGCGGCGACGTGATGAAGCTGCAAGTGCAGGTTGACGAAACCACCGGCATTATTGCCGACGCCAAGTTCAAGACGTTCGGCTGCGGCAGCGCGATTGCCAGCTCCTCGCTGGCCACCGAGTGGCTGAAGGGCAAGACTATCGACGAAGCGCTGGCGATCAAAAACACCGACATCGTCAACGAGCTGAGCCTGCCGCCGGTGAAGATTCACTGCTCGGTGCTGGCCGAAGACGCGATCAAGGCCGCCATCGGCGACTACAAGAAGAAGCAGGTCGAGCGGAAGACGGTGGAAGCGCAGGCGTAGATGACCGAGACGGACCAGGTTGTACATTTAGCGCCACCGCCGCAGCATGGGGAGAAGGCCGAGCCGGAGATTCATGTCACGCCCAAGGCGATTGACAAGATCCGGAAGGCCTTCGCCAAGCAGGGCGTCCAGGGTGTGCTTCGCCTGGGCGTGCTCGGCGGCGGCTGCTCGGGTTTGAGCTACCAGTTCAAGTTCGACACTAAACAGCGGCCCACCGACAAGGTGTTCGCGTTCGACGATGTGAAAGTAGTGGTCGACCCCAAGAGCCTGCTCTATCTGCACGGGATGACGCTCGATTACAAGGAATCGCTGATGCAATCGGGCTTCGTGTTCGAGAATCCCAACGCGCAGAAGGGCTGCGGCTGCGGCACTTCGTTCTCGGCGTAACAACCTAAACCGCAGCGACGCTGAGGCGAAGAGAATAACGTCCAATGGGCTCATTCCCGTCAAACTATTACGATTTCTTTGGGCTGGAGCACCGGCTGGATCTGGATGTGAAAGATCTGGAGAAGCGGTTCTATGCACTGAGCCGGGAGCATCATCCGGACCGGTTTTCGCTCGAGAGCCGCGACCAACAGCAGCGCGCGCTCGATGCCACGGCCATCCTCAACGATGCGTACCGGACGTTGCGAGATCCGCTGGCGCGGGCGGAGTACCTGCTCAAAGAGAACGGATTTGACATCGGCGAGCAAGGGTCGAAAAATGTCCCGCCGGAATTGCTCGAGGAAGTTTTCGAATTGAACATGGCGCTCGATGAATTGCGCGGCGGGGACGAGTCGGCGCGCCAGTCGCTCGAAGACGCGCGGAACAAATTCACGAGCATGCGGGATGCGATCGATACGAACCTGGCGGAAAAGTTTCGGGAGTACGATACGTCGCGGCAGCGTGGCGTATTGGAAGAGATTCGCGGAATCCTGAACCGGCGGCGGTACATCCGTAATCTGGTAAATGAAGTCGAAAAAGAGCTGACTGGAGCCGCGGCATGACGCCCCTCGAGATCGATTTCGGCAAGCAGGAACGTGTGGTGGGCATTGACCTCGGCACCACCAATAGCCTGGTCGCATACATGGACGCGGCGGGGCATCCGAGCGTCATCCCCGGAGACGATGGCGGCAAGCTGGTATCGAGCGTTGTGACCCTGAGACCGAAGGGCGAGATCGTGGTGGGCAACAAAGCGCGCGCGGCGCTGATCGACGAGCCGGACCGCACGGTTTACTCGATCAAGCGGCTGATGGGCCGCGGCGTGGCGGATGTGCAGGAAGAATTGAAGCTGTTTCCGTTCCGCGTCGCGGAAGGCAGCGAATCGGTGATCCGCATTCAACTGGGCGAGCGCACGTTTACCCCGCCAGAGATATCGGCCTTTATTCTGCGGCAGCTCAAGAAGAACGCCGAGGCATTTTTAGGCGAGCCGGTCACAAAGGCGGTCGTCACCGTGCCCGCTTATTTCAACGACGCCCAGCGGCAGGCCACGAAAGATGCCGGGCGTATCGCGGGCCTCGAAGTACTCCGGCTGGTAAATGAGCCGACGGCGGCTGCGCTGGCGTATGGTCTCGACAAGCGGCGCGAGGGCACGGTGGCGGTCTACGACCTGGGCGGCGGCACGTTCGACATCTCGATTCTCAAGCTGCACGACGGCATTTTCGAAGTGCTGGCGACCAACGGCGACACGCACCTGGGCGGCGACGACATAGACAACCGGCTAATCCGCATCGCGCTCGAAGACATTCACAGCGAGTGGGGCAAAGACATCTCGCACTACGGCGAAGCGGTGCAGACGCTACGGCGCGCGGTGATCGACGCTAAGGAGCGGCTTTCGTTCGTACCCGCTACAAACCTCGAGCTCAATTATAAGGGCAAGCACTATCAGCGGGAAATCACGCGTGAGCTGTTCGAAAAATTGATCGCCGATATCGTCGACCGTACGCTCGGGCCGTGCCGTGCGTGCATTAAGGACGCAGGCGTGACCGTGGAGCAGATCGATGAGGTAGTGCTGGTGGGCGGATCGACGCGCATTCCGATGGTGCGCAACGCGGTCGAGACGCTGTTCCGCGCCAAGCCGCACACCGATCTGAATCCGGACGAAGTGGTGGCGCTGGGCGCGGCGGTGCAGGCGGGGATTCTCTCGGGCACGGTCGAGAACCAGTTGCTGCTGGACGTCACGCCGCTTTCGCTCGGTATTGAGACCATGGGCGGAGTGGTTTCGAAGCTGATTCACCGCAACTCGACCATTCCGGCGAGCGCCACCGAAACGTTCACCACAGCAGTCGAAGGGCAGCGCAACGTGCTGATCCACGTTCTGCAGGGTGAGCGCGAGCTGGCGAAAGACAACCGCAGCCTGGCGCGATTTGACCTGAAAGATATCGATCCGCTGCCCGCGGGCATGGCGCGCATTGAAGTGCGTTTCCTGATCGACGCTAACGGTATTTTGAATGTCACGGCGCGCGATGCGCGCACGGGCAAAGAGCAGTCGGTCGAGATTAAGCCGAGCTACGGGCTGACCGACGAGCAGGTGGAGGCCATGATTTCGGAATCGATCGACCGCGCCGAAGAAGATTTCCGCGCACGGCAGGCGGTGGAGGCACGTGTTGAGGCGGACCGCATTCTGGCGGCGGTCGATAAGGCCAAGCAAAACGACGCATATCTCGATTTGACCGATGCCGAGCGTGGTGACATCACCAAGGCTTTGAACGAGCTGCTGGTGGTGTATCACTCCGACGACCATCTGCTGATTCGCGCAAAAATCGAACAGTTAAACACCGTCACCATGAAGCTGGCCGAGAACATGATGAACACCGCTGTTTCGAGCGCGCTGAAAGGAACCAAGATCTGATGCCCGGCCTTACGTGGGACCACACCGAAAACATCGCTCTCGCACTCTATGAAGCGCATCCCGACGTGGATCCGCTGAAGGTCCGGTTCACCGATCTGCACAAGTGGATCACGGAGCTGGACGATTTCGGCGACGATCCGAAAGGCTCGAACGAAGGCAAGCTGGAAGCGATTCAGATGGCATGGTACGAGGAGTGGAAAGAGGGACAAGAGTAGGCGGCCTCCGGCTTTTGGCGGACGCCAATCGCCCGAGTCTGCTCTCCAAGAATAGCCCTATCCTGTTCGAGGCTCAATTGTTTTCCGCCTTGCACGCCCAGTCAAACCCGGTATGCACTCTATTTCCTCCCTTGGGCTTCATTTCCTATCACAACAAGACTTCTACTCACGGCATTTACAGCCTTGGTATGATTTGAAATGCAAGGATTGGCGGGCATTTGGGACCTAAATTTCATAACGGATCTGTGCTTGGGCCTGGACAGCGAAATAGGAGCGTATATCGGGCTGGATGGCGGATTTTAGACCTCCTGCTTGGCGTGCCCGTGCTCGTGCTACTACTCCTGGCCTCTGAACGAGAGGCTCGCGCATACACCGATCCCGGCTCTGGAGCGCTGATCTGGCAGATGCTGGTGGCCGGCTTTGTGGGTGCGGCCTTTCACTTCCGCAAATTCACTTCGTGGCTAAAACGTAAGCGGCGATCAACGGTTATCGATCAGCCGGCCGAAGAGAAACAGCAAGAGCCCTAGTGAGGGTAAGAACCTATTTAGAGGCGTTTCTTTCCTCGAAAGCCGCGCGGAAGTATCTCGACTCCGGGCGGATGGTGCGAACAAACATTCTGTTCACCTCGTGGAGAACACCGACGATCCTGCACAGCTGATGAACATCGTTTTCGCACTCGAGCGAATCTCGCGCGAGGTCTGCCCGGTCGCGCTGCGGCTGCATCCACGAACCAGGAAGATGCTGGCGGGAGCCAACTGGGCAGGCTGTCTCAGCATTGCCACCGGTTTCATACCCCCAGATGCTGCTGCTCGAAAGCCGCGCGCGGTTCATCCTGACGGACTCTGGCGGGGAGCAGAAGAAGGCGTACTCCTTCCGGCGTCCGTGCATCACCATGCGGGACGAGACCGAGTGGACCGAAACGCTGGAGAATCATTGCAACGTGTTGGCAGGCGCCGACCGGTCGCCGATTGTGGCCGCGGCCGCGGGCGTGAGCGCCGCGGGACCATGGCTCGCCAAGTACTGTGAAGGCAACGCCGGAGCGCTGGTCGCCGGTGCGCTTTGCCAGAGCCGCGTCGCGGCACAGGTAAGACGATGAAGATCAAACTTCTTTGTGTCGCAGGCGCCCGCCCGAACTTTATGAAACTGGCGCGGCTGATGGCCGCGCTCGACCGCGATCCCGGCTTTGCGCCGTTCATCGTTCATACGGGACAGCACTACGACGACCGGATGTCGGGCCAGTTCTTTCGCGATCTGGGCGTGCCAGCGCCCAAACACAACCTGAACGTGGGATCCGGATCGCACGCGCAGCAGACGGCAGAGATCATGAAGCGCTTCGAGCCGGTAGTCGTGGAGGAAGAACCGGATGCGGTTCTGGTGGTGGGCGATGTGAACTCCACCATGGCGTGCGCGCTGGGGCGAAGAAACTGCAGGTTCGGGTGGTTCATGTGGAGGCGGGACTGCGTAGCTTCGATCGCAGTATGCCAGAAGAGATCAACCGCGTGATAACCGATGCCATCTCCGACTTGCTGCTGGTACCGAGGAGAGCGGTCGCCGCAATCTGCTCGCGGAGGGGACTCGCCCGACCGTATGCATCTGGCGGGGAACCTCATGATCGATTCTCTAGGCGCCAGCGTCTCCAGAGCCAGCCAGTTGGGCATTCTGGCGCGTCTGGGGGCCGCGAAGAAATCCTATGGCCTGGTGACGCTGCACCGGCCGTCGAACGCTGACGATCCCGAACACTTCACGGAGCTTGTGGAAACGCTTTCCATCATCGCCAGGGAAATCGCGTTGTACTTCCCGGTGCATCCGCGTACCAGGGCGCACGTGGAGGCGCAGAAAACCGCGCTTCACCCGGCGATGCATTTGACCGATCCGCTGGGATACCTGGATTTCCTGTGGCTGATGTCAGCAGCTCTGTCGTGCTGACCGACTCCGGCGGCGTGCAGGAGGAGACAACGGCTCTAGGCATTCCCTGTCTGACGCTGCGAGACAATACGGAGCGGCCGGTGACGATCGAAGAAGGCACTAATATTCTGGCCGGTACCCGAAAGAGCACCGTCCTGAGTGCGTGGAGCCAGATGAAGAGCAACCCGAAAGCGGGCCGCATACCAAAGTTCTGGGGTGGAAGCGCGGCTACCCGGTGTGTTGAAGTTCTGCGCAAATATTTCTCTGGAATCGGGAAGTGAATGACGAACTAGCCTTCAGATCCAGCCGCGCGCGCCACAGTTGACGATTTTCATCGATTCGATCGCCTCATCCAGAAGAGCCTGCCAGCGAATTGGCGCCCGGGAAGCTTGAGCGCATGGGGCATGGATGTGCGTCCGAGACGACTTGATGGACTTGCTGAATGTAGACTCTGTTTGTCTGGCTCTGAGCAGCGAGGGGTGGAGGTAAATGCGAAGCGGGGCTACTGCCTGTATCGGGAAGAAGGCCTGCACGTGCAAAGAGTGGGACGTGCGAAATACAAGAAACTTCTAGTCTTAGCATTTACCCCTTGGTATGATTTGAAATGTAAAAGGTTTGCCGTGCTTTTGGGGCCTAAATTTCATGCCGGATCGGCGCTAGGATCTTACCAGCG
>Ga0070730_10001609_pt1 | contig 21645 bp, 26 predicted proteins | sample Coa_R1_3_FD_66447 | JGI IMG/M metagenome (GOLD analysis project Ga0070730, IMG submission 66447) | Surface soil microbial communities from Centralia Pennsylvania, which are recovering from an underground coalmine fire - Coalmine... | ecosystem: Environmental > Terrestrial > Soil > Unclassified ... | reverse complement strand
AAGCAGCATGGGCAAAACAAGCTGCCAACTGGATGAAGGTTCAACAAAACTGGGTTACTGGTTTGACAAAACAAAGCACACAAGTGCAGGCATTGGCCACTAAAATGGGCGTCGACAGCGATACAGATGTCACCACAGCAATGAGTAAAGTCTCTGATGACATCACCGCAGTTGGTGCCGTTCAAATTCCTAGCGCACCAACGAGCGCAAAAGATTTAGCGACAGCGAAACAGGCCTTAACCAAAGCTCGCAACACCACGCTGAAAGATTTGGCTGCCGCACGTCGCACAATTGCGCGCAAAGCTCGTCTCATGAGACTACAAGCAAGAATGCAAAAATTGCAGAACAAAACAGGCGCCGGTCAATAAATAGCAATCGAAATGAATTGAAAACATCCCGCCATGGCGGGATGTTTTATTTTCGGAATTTTGTTACAATATGGTTCCTCGCTTGACAAGAGCGTGGCAAATATTGCCCGATCGTCTAATGGTAGGACAGCAGCCTTTGAAGCTGCACATCTAGGTTCGAATCCTAGTCGGGCATCAAACGTGGAATAAGAGGTTTGAGAATCTCGCTTTCTTGCGATAAATCAACCATTTCTTCATGTTCTAACTTTTGAGATGGTGCCACGTCCGTTTGCAAAGCCTTCCTAATAAGTAAAAACGGTTTTTGCTCTTCTATCCGCACTTTTCCATCCATCAGGGTTATGTTCGAACCAAGAGTTCTGAGTATGGATCTTTTCTCTTCGGGAGTGCCAGTGACGAACCAGCGTCGGGCATGAGTGGCAAATTTGAAAGTTCTTTCGGTTAGTTCCATCCAATTGTTGGCGCGCTGATCGCTGACCTCAAGCCGGTCCTTCAGTAATTGTTTGTCAGTGAGAAGCGATACTTTTTTTTCTTCATATTCCTTGTCATCAATAAGACCCTTGACCCGCATATCGAGCAAATTATCCAACTTCTTTTGGTCTTGGTTATACAACTCCTGTATGCGAGTGTGCTGATGCGTTCGCTCAGCAACTTCACTTGCGTTTAATTTTTGCAACCATTTAATCGCCCATTGAGTGAAAACTTCGGGTATTTCGATCGCAGAGAGTGCACTGTCAACCTGAGTTTCAAAATCTGCAAGAGTAATGGATTTTTGAGTACATTTTTGTCCATTTGCAGTTTTCTTCTTTTTTCCACAATGCGCCCATGTGTAATGGAAAAGTTTTGGTTGGATCATTTGATCAATCGCTAGCCCACACTTTGGGCAATTGAAGCGATCGTGAGATTTATGAAATTTTGTTTTGCAACTACTGCAAACAATTTGCCATTTCTCTTCAAAGACAATCGCGCTGCCGCACTCACCACAAAGCATCTTTCCTTTTCCTGCCCAGTCATTTTTTGTTTTGCGTCGGTTGCCTTTCCGGCCTAGTAAAATTTGCAGTTTATCGAATTCTTCCTTTGTCATCATTTTGGGAAATTCTGCATGAAAGAAACCCTCACTTCTGTCAAGAACGCCATAATAAGTTGGGTTGGCAAGTAGTGAGTAGAACCCGCTTTGACTGAGGGGATTACCGCCTTCACGTTTCGTAACAGGCGTGCGGTATCCAAGCTGATTATTGAGAATGTCGAGTGCTTCAAGTGGCGTATTTTTCCCGTTCAGGATTAAGCCAATTGCTGCTTGTAACATTTCAAATCGTTCTTCATCTTTGACTTGAATCATTTCTTTTCTTTCATTTGCGGCGTGTTTGTAACCTTGTAAAAGACGGCCACTGGGAATATAGCCGGCCTTTAGTTTGACTTTGTTCCCTCGTCGGATTGCTACGCTTTTATCGTCACTGTCACGCGTGGCCCGAGTAAACTCAGTCATTAAGTATTCGCGGTCACGTGGAGTGTTTTCGTAAATGCCATGCGGCGTAACAACATACTGAATCTTACCCTCTGACATGAGTTGAACAAAAAGTCCGGAGTCGCCATAGTTCCGGCAGATTCTATTTGCATGCCAAGTCAGCCACGCGTTAATTTCATCATTGCGAGAAGCCTCCAGAAGTTCGTTGAAGTACGGTCGTCCCATCTTAAAAGCTGACTCTCTTTCGTCACGAGTGATCTTTACGTTTAGACGATATCGTTCAACAATTTCATCCAAATCCATTTTTTGCCCTTCAATCGAACGCAACTGTTTGTCCTCTTTATCGGTAGTACTCTTACGCATATACATGCCAAATTGCATGGATTGGAGTTGTTTCATCAAGTCTTGATCCCAGAAACTCATAAAAACCTCACATTGCTTGAAGCTGCACTTCTGACATGTTTTTTAACTGATGCCTAAATCATTATTGTAGCCTAGCTTAGCCAATTTTGGGATATAATCTCGCCAGATTGAAATTGAGAAAGACGCATGGCTAAAAATCACAAGCTTTTTTATAGTGATCCAAAACAAGAATGGCAAACTGTTGAGCAAGTTGGCAGAGATTGCAATGTTGATTTGTCTTCTGTTAAACCAGATGAACTTAATTATTTTGACAGAGATGTTTTTAGAAGTTTGGTAGCAAACACCTTGCTCTTTGGTTGTCATCCTAGCATTCAATCAGCTATTGAACGAATTAGGACAGAAGTAGGTATGCGAATGGTTGAGTATCCTTGGGAGGCAGCCAACATAGGAGACAAAATTTTGGAAGTAATAGAAAAAAATCCTGAAGCAAAAGATCCAGAAAAGCTTTTTAGCCTAACAGAAGCGTTTTTTAATCGTGAAGGTCGCAATTTCCCAACTAACATTTGGTCACAACTGGTTGATATAAAAATCATGACAGATGTCTTACCTCTGCCGGCATACTTTCAACCTATCAGTTTGCAAAATTTTCGCAATGGATATTTGCGCGAAATTACAAAAATTAACGCGATCATTGACGAAAAAGAGCGTTTGCAAGCGTTCAGTATATTTGTGTCCGGAAACTACGCTCATAACATTGCAACTATTCCGTTTCAATATCCAATAGCCATATTTACGACAAAAATTAAGGGAGATACCTTAGTGAAGTGGGCAAAAAGCAAGCGAAAGGAAATTGAAGTCGCAACAAAAGATCTTCCTCGCCAGCCCATCAATAATAAAGGTGTTGATTTGGGTGCACTTGCTTTGGGATTATTTGCGCTGAAACATGAAGAAATGAGTTTGCAAGAACTTAAGGATTACGTCGTAAAGAAGAGCAGAGCCATCCCCAATTTTTTGCCACTTTTCGAAGAACTAAAGACTGTGGACATCACAGAATTCAAATCTCAAGCACTTAAAAAATTAAGCAAGATTTCATCTTTTTAAGATTACAGAACTCGTTGGACACAATCTTTCTTTCTAGACAAAAAGAGGTCGCTTTTTATCAATAAAAGGTCACCTTTTTTCTTTTATTTCTCCTGTTTTTTTTCGTATCCTTCCTGGATATGGAAATTGCGAAACTCCACAACCAACTCTTTTGTTCAGGCGATATCAAACTTTGCGCGTTTTTGTTGTGCAAACAAGTTGAGTTAATTGAAGTCGTTGAAACATCACCGAATCGCTACTCTTTTGTTCTTTCCAATCCAGAAAAATGTAACGAACTGAAAAAGGCCTATCTGAATGGTGCGGAAGCAGCCGCAGGTCAGCTTTTTTATTTTCGAGAAATTCTTTTGGATGAAGTGAAAAATCAACAGCGATATGGGGGCAAACCATGATTTTGCCACTAGAGGCTATTGAAGAGTTTCGAGATTTGTATCGCCAACAATTTGCTATCGAACTCACTGAAGAAGAGGCAAAAGAGTTGGCGGAAATGACTTTTGCAGCATTTCGAGTTGCGTACAAGCCCATACCGCTTGAAAGCACGAAGGAAGGGCAATATTAATTTTGGCTTTAACAGCTTGTCAGCAATTAGCTGGCGAATTTATTAAATTGAGGAGGTCAACATGACCAATCCAACACAACTACAAACATCTGGCGAATTCACCGTCACGAGTGGCGGTACACCGCCAGATCCTATCGAACCTGGCGTGTATCAAGCGCAGTTTCAGAGTTGGGAACCAAAAGAAGGCGGGAAATTCGGCCCGTGTATCCGATTGGAGTTTGTCATCACAGAAGGTGTTTACAAGGACACTACGAGAGACCTTTTGACTTCAGCCAAAATCTCGCACGGGTCAAGTGACGACCGAACGTCTAAGCTTTACAAAATTATTCGCACGCTGCTGAAACGTGATTTGGATGTTGGCGAAAAGGTCAACTTAGACAAACTTGTAGGCGAAAAATGCAAAATTTTCGTCGAGGACAATATGAAAGACGAACAGAACTGGCAACGAGTAAGCCAAGTTTTGCAAGCAAAAGAATAAACGCAATCAATGGAGCGGGCGGCATTGAAGTGCTTCCCGCTCCGAAAACGAAAAGGAAACTGTGCAACAAAATTATACTGCGGTTTCGGAATATTTGACCGACAAAAATATTTCACACACACTCGCAAGTGGCGAACAAGAAGTACGTATCGACTGCCCGCAATGTGGTGATACCAAACAACACTTATATATAAGTAACCAAGAAGGTTGTTTCTTTTGTCAAAAATGCCAATGGAAAGGCAGTTGGACAGACTTGCTCACAGAGATTGATGAAACTGAAGTGGTCAGTTTGTCTAACAACACTGTGTGGCAATTGGTGCCAAAAGTCGAAAAGAAAATTCTCGACCCACAACTTGCTACGCAGTATCATCAGCAATTGCCGGAACGGATTCTGAAATATTTGCAATCCATAGACCGTGGGTTATCACTTGAGTCTATTGAAAAGTATCAACTCGGTTGGGACGGCAATTCGATCACGATTCCCGTGTTTGATGAAGCTGGCCAATTGGTAAACATCCGCCACCGCCGTGATCCTGCAAAAGCAAAAGAAGATGGACCAAAAATTTGGGGTGAAAAAGGATACGGAGTATCACTTTTTAATGTAGGTATCTTGCAACAACTCGCCGATGATCATTCATACGTCGTTTTGTGTGAAGGCGAGTTTGATGCGATTAAGCTGAACCAACAGGCATTTCCTACTGTTACAGGTGGTGGTGCTGGTATCTTCAAGCAAGAGTGGGTACCGTACTTTGACAACATCAAGACTATCTATATCTGTTACGACACGGATGAAACCGGTAAACAGGGTGCGGCAAAAGTGGCACAGTATTTTGGTGATAGAGCCAAAATCGTCACGTTGCCTTCCTCAGCAAATGAAAAAGTAGATGTGACGAAATTCTGTGCTACCCACAGTGTTGAAGATTTTCAAACACTGCTCGACTCAGCAGAAGCGGTACAAGGCGCAACTTCTGCAAAGACAAAGCAAGACGAAAAGAAAAAACATGAGAAGCAAAAAGAAAAACCAAACGAGGCAACATTTCTGATATTGGAGAATGGATCACTGGCTGAAGAGATCGTAGATGTACAAACAGGGATGCCATGGTTTTTGGTCTATGACCAAACCACGACTCAAACGCGTTTGGTGCATCAGCTTGTTGTGCGAGGTAAAACCTTCGTGCCGTTACACGACGATTTGGTGACAAAGTCAGTGGTTCGGTTTCCGAGCCAAATAAGTGACTATGGAAATTTCCAAGAACTCTACAATGAAGTACGACAATTTATTTATCGTTATGCAGACATGTCGCCGTTCTTTCTTCAACTGGCAACCTATTATGTGTTTCTGACTTGGTTGTTTGATACGACTTCAACAATCACCTACCTTGGTATTTTTAGTCCAGAAAAGGGCGCAGGGAAAACCCGTATTGCCAAAACCATTGGCGCGCTTTGCTACAAACCGATACTTACGACCGGCTCCATCACGCCGCCCGTCATTTTCCGTTTGCTAGAAAAAGTGCGTGGCACACTTGTGCTTAATGAGTTTGACTTTGACAATTCGGATTTATCCAGTGAGGTGATCAAAATACTAAACAATGGTTACGAAACAGAAATGTCCGTTCTGCGCATCCAAATCAACGGCGACAGCGTCCAAGCATTTGATGCGTATGGACCGAAAATTTTTACCTATCGCAGAAAGAAAAAGGACGAAGCCTTTGAAAGCCGGATGGTGACGATCCCAGCCGAAGAAACCACGCGCGAAGATATCCCAATCGAACTACCAAGAACATTTTGGCACGAAGCATTGATGATTCGTAACAAATTATTACTCTACCGATTTCAAAACCACGGTGCTCAGCCAACAGTGGACACAGCACGTTTGATTGGACTCAACCGACGGCTGCGGCAAACATTGTACCCATTGCTGCGTGTGATCCCTGACCAAGTGTTTTTGGATAAACTCATCAAGTTTGCTAAAGAATATCAAGAGACAGAACGAGCAGATAGAGAAGCTTCGTGGGTAGCAAACGCACTTCGTGTACTGGTGAATCTGACCCTGTCGCCAGAAACGATTACTGTTCAACAATTTGCTAAGCAACTTACGAGCGCAAACGTGTATGAGAGTAGCAAAGAGGAAACAGTCACTGCACGGAAAGCCGGCAGTATTGTGCGCAACCACTTAAAGCTCACGACGAAACGGATCAGCGCCGGCCCCTCCAAAGGGCAATACGAGGTCGTTATTGACGCGCCGAAAGTGCTGAACCTTTGTGAGAAGTATGGTGTTGAGATCCCAGCAGAAAGTTCACTACATTCACCATCTTCACCGTCATCTGGTCAAGCCAGTGAACGAAGTGATGGTAGTGAAGATCAACAGGAAGGACCACTCGACCATGGCGATTTCTAATCTGACTGATGACGAGTTAAAACGCAAGCTGCGCCGCGGTAGAGCATGGCTGCGTATCCATGATCGAACGTGGAGCGAAAAACTTGGCTGGCGGTATGATGAAGCTCGGTGGAAAGAAAACTTTGACGTGTATACCCACTATCTCGCGCAAGCCAAAGAGAAAGGTGTGACTGAAGCAGACGCGTGGAACTTCGAACACGGCTTCCTCTTGGTCGATGAAAACTTGACCTTTGAAGAAGCCTGTTGCTCACTCTTACTGCTTTAGCAAAAATATTATGTGGCGAAAATATGTTGCATGACTTTGCGTGCTCTTCGATCTAGCATGTGATCTGGAAACTTGACTTGGATCGCTGGGACTAACACAACTCTATCCTGGGTCGTATAAAAAGTAACCCTAAATCTTGCCTGTAATCCAGCTTGGATGGCCCTTTCATAGTACGGTGTTTGCTCTTGTAAGCAAATATCCTTTTCTTCTTCACTTGAGCCAGCCACGCTCAGCGCAAATGCAAGTTCTTCGACGCTTAATAACGTGATGGTTCGCAATTCTTTTTCCAGTTCCTCACTCCGTTGTGCAAGTTGCTGCGTGGTAGTCCGACCCTGCGTAAAGGCCTCCAATGCTCGCTCTTGCCGAATTTCGCTCGCGCGCAGAGTAAGAAAGGTATTGGGACGTTCTTTGGCAAACATAAGTTCGCGTTCAATTTGCTCGCAGCGTTCTAGCGAAAGTTGAGATTGGTTATTCATGGAATGTAATCCTTTCGATTGGCTCAGCTAAGAAACGTTGCAACACTCCAGCATCGTATGGTATTTCGACTTTGATATCACGATATTTTTCCAGCATTAGGTGCAGTTCTTGACTGGTTTGGTCCATTTCCTCTTGGGTAAAAAGTGGATAGGCAAGAGCGTATCCAGAGTCATACGCCGGACTTTCCATTGCTTTTCGTTCAATGTCACAACCAGCTTTAACGAACTCCAAAGCCTCATGCGATGTCTGCGGCCGGAGATCTTGTTCTTCCATTGCTTGCATCGCCACGGAAATCATTTTGTGGCCGACCCATAAGTGAATCGCATTGATCTTCGCCAGTTTGTCACCCAGAAAATCGGACAACTTTCGGTCAGCCGTTACCCTCACTTCTTGGCGAAGTGCCTGCCATCCGTATTTCACGGCACGCTTCACCACGGATTGTTTGCTGACACCATACTTTCTGGATAAGTCACGGTAGCTTACACTTGGGTCAAGTGTATATTCGTCGCGCAGCTGGCTCCATTTAACTTTTGACATGACGCCTCCTACTTTCATTGTAGAAGAAAAAAGTCAATAAAGTTCTGCTTGGCTTGGTGCCAATTCCTTTGGGTCTCGTTCCTCAATCTCCGGAACTGGTAATCGAAATGGTTCGCTTTTTTCTTTTACAAAAGGACTCGTAGCTACACCCAGGACGACACACATAATGCTCGTATATCTTTTTTCTTTGTACAAAAAATAGGCGCGATAGTCATCGCTCATAATGAAGTAATCATCTTTGGGATAGACATATAACGGCGGCGGTGTGTTTTGCCGTTCTAGCGTTTCAAAATAGGCTCGGTAGTCATCGCTGATGCGTGGATGGTACGCAGAAAATGGATGGATGCCTTCTGTATGAATCAAGGCAGTCACACATAGTAATTGGCCAGTATATGCTTGTTTGAGTAATGTCAGCAATATTTCGTCTTTGGGCTCGTCATTCTTGGTAAAGGGAGCATGTTGTGACATAGACTATATGTTGAAGCCGTTTCCGGCTCACAGATTATTGAAGCATTTGAACAACCTGCTGAAAGGCTGCTTCTCCCAAATTTTTCTTTGATACATACGGTGCACGGTAGCTATTCAATTGCAGAGTAGGATAGTCAGCGAGTTCTGGGATAGCCTGAATCCATAATTTTTTGCTTCGTTGGAAAATAATTGTCTTTTTCTGTGCCATCGCTTGCTTCACCAAAGCAAAAGAAAAGTGCTGAGAAGGGAGCGTAAATGGTAATTGGCGATATGTTTGCGAGTGGTAGGCAGAAAATTCCAAAATCATCACTTTATGAACCACCGCATGCCAGCCCACCGTATCAATCAATTCTTTGAGCCGCGCAGCATAATAGAGGAAGCCACCAGTTTGGGAAAAGCGTGGATCGAGGACGTATAACGGAGGCGTACTTTTGAATGTATATGATTTTTGGAGTTCTTGCACAAAATCAGGATTATCCACCTCTTCTTTATACGATTCAGTGAAACCAGGGTTGAGGGTGAGTAGATAGACTTCAGCCATGTCAGGATTTCCCAAATATGGGACTGGGTACATTTCAAAACGAAGGCGACTTCGATCACCATCTTTCCAGGTAACCTGATTCAGGTGTGGCTGGTCAATCGGTAAGATAAATGGTGACTGCTGAGGAAGATCGTTCCAAGGGTTTTGCATAAAAGTAACAGGATGTTTTATGGTGTGGTGAGTTCTTGTTACTTTATGACCTGGCAATCGTCGACACTGATAATGCCGATCGTCATCCCACTTGATTTTCCTCGTACCGTCACTGATTGGCCATTTACGAGTGACTTTAATTGCGTGTCATCCTTAAACACACACTGGATGTGGGTGCCTGAGTAAAAATCCGTTTTCACTGGCTCGAGACTCAAAAATGGGCTGCCCATGATGTCTTTGCTAATATTTTTGACATACGCGGTGAACTGCACCGTTTTGTCTTTGTATTTATCAACGGCGGCGAGTTGGTTTGTGTCAAAGTCTTTGATCAGTGCATTCACATCCACTTGTTGCACAGCTTCCGGCGTTGTGGGTTGTTGAACTTGTACACTGTTTGCTGCGCCACTCACACTAGAGCTTGAAGAACTTGATCCTTTTCCACCGCCAATGGCTCCTAACACGACGAATACAAGCACAATGACCAAAATACCCGTCAAGATTGGATGCTTTTTTGGCCATGGTCGCTGATCTGCTTGGCAGTGTGGACAGCGAGTTGCTTTTGCATCAATTTCCGTTTTACAAGACTTGCACAGTTTCATAAATGGCCTTTCTCAATATCACTATTTCTGAGCATCGTACTACTGATATATAAAAATGTAAATATACATGGCTAAAAATATACTTTTGTTTAATTTCAATAACCACAGAATCTCCGTAGGCTATTAGTATGGAGAAAAAGAGAATACCCACTCGGCTAAACTGGAAGCTTGGAAGGCGCATCCGTAAGTACCGAAAAATAAAAAGTTTGACTCAGGCAGAACTTGCGGAAGCGGTGAAGCTTTCCACAGTATTTATTGCCATGATCGAAGTTGGATTGAGTAGACCGAGTTTTAAGAGTTTGGAAAAGATTGCACGAGTGCTTGATGTAAAAGCATCAGAACTACTTCCTTTTTAATCCCGAAATAGATGTTATTGTGTTGGTACTGAAAGCCATTAGGAAGTGTGTGCAAATGTCGAATCTACCAAATATCTATTGATCTTTCCAATTAACTGCGGCCCCTCATACACCATCCCAGTGATGAGTTGCACAAGGTCGGCTCCTAGAGCAAATTTCGTCGCTGCGTCTTGCCCAGAAAAAATGCCACCAGTGCCAATAATCACAAATCGTTTCTGAAAATGTTTTCGTGTAAAACGAATCCACGTGTTTGATCGTGCCCAAGTTGGTTTGCCACTCAGATTTCCGTGTCGTTGTTGCCAATCCACCGCATCATCAGGATGTAGATCTGGATTTTTTTTATCTTTTGTCAAGTTCCCAAAGATGACTCCGGAGATCAAAGATTTGTCTGCTTCTCGCAGCAACGCGAGCGTAACTTCTTGTGGTAAATCGATCGGCATTTTGAGGAAAACTGGTTTCGTGATGTTCTCTTTTTGGAGTGATTGCAAGAGTCTTCGTAAATTGGCAGGGTGTGTAAAGGGTTGTCCCATCGCAGTATTTGGGCAGCTGATATTGAGTTCATAGTACGCATGCTGCACCTGAGATTTTTCGAAAAGTTGGAACGTGGTCACAATATCGTGAATTTGTGCCGTGCGTGTAGGGAACATCATATTGGTGCTGCCAATACTGATACCAATGGGAATTTTAAAGCTGCGGTGCTCTAACTTATGAATAATCGCCTTCGCCCCCACACTTTTGAATCCTTTGTTCACCAACAGCGCACGTGATTTGGGAAAACGGCCCAACTGCGGTGAAGGATTTCCCTTGTATGGATGGAGTGTGACTGTGCCAATTGTTGCAAACCCAAATCCCACGGCTGGCAAAATAGCAGGAAGTTTTGCTTCATAATCAAAGCCCGCCGCTAAACCAATCGGGTTGGGAAAGTGAATGCCGCACATTGTCCGCTCTAGTGAAGGATGACGATACTGAAATATGTTTTTGAGTAGCTTTCGCGTGAGACTATGCGCACCGAACCACTCACCCAAATCTGTGCACGCTTGATGTACTTTTTCCGCATCAACACAAAAAAGCAGTGGTTTCACCATATATACGTATACAAAAGCAAACATGCTTACCTCATTGTGGATGGATGATTTTTTCGAATTCCTTTTCGCTCAAGAGGTGTTTTTTCAACACGAGTGAGTGAATGGAAACACCAGTTGCGACCGATTCTTTTACCACCTCACTGACTAAGTCATAACCTAGTGTTGGTGTGAGTAAAGTCGCATATGCGCTCGAGCGCTCTAACAACTGCGAACATCGCTCAACATTGACTGTGAGAAGGTCAACACATTTTTGGCGAAAGATGCTGATCACAGAAATGCTCAATGTGAGTGATGCGATGAGTCCTTCAGCGACCACCGGAAACATGACAGCAAGTTCCAATGACGCTGCTTCGCTGGCTTGCAAAATACTTTGGTTTTTTCCTGCGATAAAATAAAAGGCTTGATTGACACTTTCCGCCGCAACAGGGTTGACTTTCCCTGGCATGATCGATGATCCAGGTTGTAAATTTGCCAATGTTATTTCGCCAATGCCACCGTGTGGCCCGCTTGAGAGGATACGTAAATCTGTTGCAATTTTTGACAGATCCATAAAAAGAATGGTGAGTGCTGCGCTCACTGCGCAAAAATCAGCAGTGCTACTCGTTAAAGACATCATGTTGGTCACTGCTTCCACAGGCAATCCCGTAATTTCGCGCAGTTGTGCATAGACATGTTCTCTGTATGCAGGACTCGCGTTGATGCTGTCACCAACTGCGGTGCCGCCCAAGTTGAGCTGGAGCAAATATGGTGAACAATTCATCACTCGCTCAAGATCGCGGTAGATAACATCTGCGTAAGCAGCAAATTCTTGGCCAATCGTGATTGGTACTGCGTCTTGAAGGTGCGTCCTTCCCAATTTTTTCGTGTTCTTATACGTTTCACCTTTTTGCTGAAACGCATTGACCAACATATCGACTTCTGTTTGCAACTCCTGCATGAACCGGAGGCACGTAATGCGGAGCGCAGATGGATTCACATCATTGGTAGACTGACTGAGGTTAACGTGATCGTTAGCGTGCACTTGTAGTGAAATGCCTTGCGTTTGGAGAAGTTCGGTTGCCCGACTGGCAATCACTTCATTCACATTCATGTTGATCGACGTGCCAGCCCCACCTTGAATCGTCGGAGTCACAAATTGGTCATCGAATTTTCCGTCGACAATTTCACAGCAGCTTTCTTGAATTGCTTCAGCAATGTGTGGTGTAAGTCCACCTGCTTGTGCATTCGCAAACGCGGCTGCGTGTTTTATTTCTGCAATCGCGTAGATAAATTTCAAGGCAACGTGCGGTACGGGAAACGGGAAGTTCGTGAGTGCGTGCTGTGTTTGCGTGCTAAAGTACTTCATTTTTTTTCTTCGCGTAGATGCGCCTTGATTTCTTGTGCTAAAAAAGGATTCCACATTGCTCCTGTTGCACACATCACTGCATCAGCACCAGCTTGACGGAAACGCATAAATCCTGCTGGATCAGTCACGCCACCTACACCAATAATGGCAAAAGTGAGATTGAGACTTTTTCGCAATTGAGCCAGTCGCTCAACCATTTCCAGTCCTGCCCAATGAATTGGCGCTCCACACACCCCACTAATCTCTCTGCCTCTTCCAGGTAATGCTTGCTGGCCATTTTTGCGCACTACTTTTGCTGGGATGGTGTTGATGGCAGATATAGCATCAATGAATGGACCTACTTCGGTGACCAAATGTTCAAGTTCCTGTTGATCAGCAAAGTAAGCAATTTTGAGGATGAGCGGTATTTTGCCCACTTGCTCACGAATAGCAAGGACAATTTCTTTCACTGTGTCGGGATCAAAACAGAGTAAACGATTGGTATTTTCATTTGGGCAACTTAAGTTTGCTTCGAGCACCTTCACTCCTGTTTCTGTGGTCAGTCGCGCAGCTTCCGCATAATCGGTAATGTATTCCTCTTGGGTCATTCCTTCCTGTCTTGTGCCTTGAAAACTGCCAATGACGACTTGACCTTTGCCTGCGCAGTGCACTGCTTCCGCTAAATCCTTTTGCCACACTTCCCAAGCAGCTGATGGCACGCCAAAAGAGTTGGTAATTCCAGCATGTACGTCATAGTGATCTGCGGCAGTCACTCCATCTTGAGCTGTTGTGAGTGAGAGGTGGGACGGTGTTTTGACGGGTACAATGTTCGGCCATTGGTGCGCGGCAACTTCTGTGGTGCGTACGGTTTTGTACACGACCAGATCAAATCCTATATCTAGTGCAGCTTTCACAAACTTTGCATTGAGGAGCGGTCCTGCAGCAATGCCAAAAGGCACATACACGGGTTGACCTAAGAAGTGCTGTGTTGGCTCACCAAGATTCGCGTAGACTTGACCGTCAGCAAACGCGCCAAAAGGACCGTTCTGGTAATTCTCTTCGTACGACTTTTGTGGATCATAGAATGGTTGTGACATACCAGCTATCGTAATGGACATGAGTTACGCGCGCTGTAACTCACATTACAGCATCACTTTTTTCTTTCTGCATATACTGATCACCCGCTGTTTCATGCGTCCCTATAATGAGCTGGGAAAAAGGAATCATATGCAGGATAAAAATACGCAATTGATCAAAGATTACTTGCCACAAGAAGATTGGCGCGTCAATGAAAACAGTAACATGTCATATTCGTTGCAGGGTTTGAGTAATCATATTGTTTCTGAAACAACAAAAGAGTACTGGTTGAATGAAATTTATACCGAAGAAATTCGCAATGCCCATAATGAAGGTGATTTTCACATTCATGATTTAAATTTGCTATCCGTCTATTGTGTTGGGTGGGATTTACTTGACTTGCTCTTAGAAGGCTTCCGAGGTGTTCCAGGAAAAGTGGAAACACGCCCAGCCAAACACTTGCGCACTGCTTTAGGCCACATCGTCAATTTTCTGTACACCTTGCAAGGTGAAGCGTCCGGCGCTCAAGCATTCTCCAATTTTGATACGCTGCTTGCGCCATTTATTCGTTATGACAAGTTGGACTACAACCAAGTAAAACAAGCACTGCAGGAATTTATTTTTAACATGAATGTCCCAACGAGAGTTGGATTCCAAACTCCTTTCACAAATCTCACTTTAGACCTCACAGTCTCTCCCAATTTAAAAGATCAACCAGTCATCATTGGTGGCAAACTGCAAAAAGAACAATATGGAGAGTTTCAAAAAGAAATTGATATGATCAATCAAGCATTCCTTGAAGTAATGCTGGAGGGAGACGCTCGTGGCAGAGTGTTTACGTTTCCCATCCCAACATACAACATTACCAAAGATTTTAACTGGGATCACAACAATATGGACCTGCTTTGGAAAGCTGCCTCAAAGTATGGTTTGCCGTATTTTTCTAATTTTATTAACTCGGACATGAAGCCCGAAGACACGCGTTCAATGTGTTGTCGTTTGCGACTGGACAATCGGAAACTTGAAATGAAGGGAGGCGGTTTATTTGGATCTCAACCATTAACTGGTTCAATCGGGATCGTGACGATTAATCTGCCGAGAATTGGTTTGGAATCTGCGGGCGAGGTAGAGTACTTTCAGCGGTTAGAGCAACTCATGCAGTTAGCAAAAAAGAGTTTGGAAATAAAACGGCATATCCTAGAAAACTATACCGATCAAGGTTTATATCCCTACTCCAAGTATTACTTACGCAAAATGAAGCAACGGTTTAACTCATATTGGAAAAATCATTTCTCCACAATTGGTTTGGTGGGCATGAATGAGTCACTGATGAATTTTATGAAAGTTGATATCAGCACGAAATCTGGAAACAAATTTGCGGAAAAAATCTTGACATTTATGAGAGAAAAACTCGTCGACTTCCAAGAAGAGACGAAAAATAATTATAATTTAGAAGCAACGCCAGCAGAAAGTACATGTTACCGATTGGCAAAATTAGATGAGGCACAGTATCCGCACCCATCTTTCGCAAATCAAACAGAGTATGCGAACGGTGCACAACCCTTCTACACCAATTCGACGCATTTGCCGGTCAACTACACGGATGATATTTTCGAAACACTTGATTTGCAGGATAATTTACAGACAAAGTACACTGGTGGAACCGTGATTCATTTGTTTATTGGAGAACAAATACAAGACTATAAAACGACTAAAGCGCTGGTTAAAAAAATTTGTGAGAAGTATAAGTTACCGTACTTCACGATTACTCCCACTTTCAGCATTTGTCCAAATCATGGATATATCAGCGGCGAGCAAACAGTGTGTCCTCAATGTATGGCAGAGTGCGAAGTCTATTCAAGAATCGTTGGGTACTTGCGACCTGTGCGGCAGTGGAATAAAGGCAAACAAGCAGAGTTTGACATCCGAAAGACGTACAACTATGCGAAGGAAAGCGATTCCTATGCAACAGCATGATCACTCGGAGAAGGTTGTCGACCCTCTGCGCATTGGCGGAATTCAACCATGTACATTGATTGATTACCCAGGAAAATTAGCTTGTGTCATTTTTACGCAAGGGTGTGTGTTGCGATGTAAGTATTGTCACAACCCTGAGTTAGTTGAGCCAAAATTATTCACGAACTGTATTCCAGAAGAAAGAGTGTGGGCTTTTTTGCAAAAACGAGTGGGACAATTAGAAGGAGTTGTCATTTCTGGTGGCGAGCCCACGCTGCAGCGTGGATTGATTCCTTTTATAGAAGAAGTAAAAGATTTAGGATACCTGGTGAAGCTCGATACGTGTGGTTATTTTCCTGAAGTTGTTTCTTATTTACTTGATCATCATTTGATCGACTACATTGCAATGGACATGAAAGCACCGTTGGATACATATCAAAAAGTCACGCAGGTGAATACAAATGTGCAACGCATAAAAAAAAGCATTGCATTGATCTTATCCGCAACGATTCCGTACGAGTTTCGGACCACTGTGATCAAAGAATTGTTAAGCAAAAATGATTTGCTTCAGATTGCACAAGAAATTCGTGGCGCACAACAATACTATATTCAAAAATTTAGACCTAATACAATTCTACTTCCAGAATTAAACCAAAGTCATAATTATTCTGATACAGAGTTTGAGGATATTTTGCACATGATTCAGCCATTTGTGGTACATTGCGCTGTCAGATAACTAGCCGCTTTCATCTTTCACCTTTGACCTTGCTGGTGCCCAACTTTTCCAATTATCTGTGTCATAACGGCCAACTTCACTATAGTCACGACTCGCAGGAACCTCCAGTTTAGAAAAAAGCAGTTGGGCAATCTCCATTCTGGGACGAAGCACAATTGGCACGTTGTTGAGATTGCACAGCTCGAGCGTGATGTTGAGGTAATGGCCAGGATTAATCAAACCAGCGGTGTTGTGCACGATCAAACCAATCCGTGCTAGGCTACTTTTGCCTGACAACTGAATCAAGTAATTCGTTTTTGCGCCGAAGTAATCCCAAGAAGTACCAAGAATACTCACGTGAGGATGCAGCACAAAACTCTCGTTATCTTTCAAGATAATTTCGCGCGTCTCTGCAAAGATGCCTTTGACCGGATCGATCATCGGCGTGGTGTGACCTTCGGTCAAGATAAATTTATTGCCCAACAAGATATCGTAACTGGCAGGCTGCAAGCGTTTCTCATCGAAGTCTTGAATAGTGACGTCACCGGCTTTGATGGCTGCTTTGATTTGTTGGTCGGAGAGGAACATCAGGAGAGTCTAGCACATTTCCATTCATGGCTCGCTACGAACAGGTGGACGTTGCGTGAGTTTCTCAAGTTGAGCAAGATCGAGGATGACAATATGGTTGTCGACTTTTGCAACCAAACCCGTTCGTTCCAATTTCTTCATTTGAATACTGACATTTTCACGCGTCAAACCTAGCCACTCGGAAATTTCTTGATGCGTCAACGTAAGTGAAAGTGTCGAAGAGTCAGCGTGGCGGGCAAAGTACACCAGCACACTCGCGACACGCTGATAGGCAGATGCTGATGCTGTGTGTTGAATTCTATAGAGTAATCCTGTCATTCCTTTCATAGCATGGAGCAGGAAGTGATATGTAATCTCTGGATTGCGATGGAGCGTTTGTAGAAACGCATCGCGTGGAATACGATACGCCTCCACCGTTGTCAGTGTGACATAGTCGTACACATCGCTTGGTTCAATCAGTGATAACAGTGACACGCATGACCCAGGATAAAAAATATGGAGTTTCACTTCCTGACCCTGCTCATTGGTGTGACTCATTTCAATACATCCACTTTTGATATAGAGAAAAGGCTGTTGATGCTGTTGATCAGTAAAGAGCTTCATCCCAGCAGAGTACTTTGCGAGTGGAAAATGGTGAACAAAAATGTCGATTTGATCCATGACTTGAATGTTTTGTGACAGTGTAATTTTGATTACAGCTGAATAGTAAGTAATCTCTTAAACTCACTCTATTATACGTCTATGAAAACACTTTTTGCTCTTTTGCTCGTTATCTGCAGTATTGTAGGAATCTTTGACGCTGGTTACATCACCTATACCAAATTCTCGGGTCAAGTGCCGCAGTGCCGACCACCATTTGCGTGTGAGACAGTGTTGAAAAGCCCGTGGTCTACAGTGGGACCGATTCCTCTTTCCGTCTTTGGGCTAATATTTTATGGAGTGATGTCGAGCTTGAGTACGCTTGCAGTGGGAGAGGTTCAACGCCTCACTGTGGGCAACCATACTTTTTTCCTGCCGCTGCTCATCTCTGTGTGGGGTGTTTTGGGCGCAGGCTTTTCCTTATACCTCGTCTTTGTGATGGCAATTATATTGCACGCGTGGTGCCTCTATTGTTTGATTTCTGCCATCAATTGTATGATGATCGGTATATTCAGTACGATGTATTTTTGGCTCTTGCGACCAAAACAAGATACACGAAAGGCACACTATGCGATGCACGTTTAAGGTTTCCATTGTGGGTGTAGGAAAAGTTGGAGCTACGGCGGCATATGCGCTATTGTTGGATGGAGCTGTCACTGACCTTGTGCTTGTCGGTCACGACTTGAAAAAAGCGAGTGGTGAACGCGATGATCTTGAGCAATCCCTACCATTTCTACAACATACAAACGTGATCGCGACTGACGACTATGCGCAAATTGCCGGCTCTGCGGTCACGATTGTCACGGCTGGAGCGGCTCAGGAGCCAGGAGAAGACAGACTCAGTTTGCTGAAAAAGAATCTGGCGTTATTCTCCGAAATTATTCCAAAAATCCAGCAGGCCAATCCACAGGGACTTATTTTAGTCGTCACGAATCCGGTAGACATTTTGACCTATCATTGCTATCAAGTTGCTTCATTCACCCAAGGACAAGTATTTGGCAGTGGAACGGTGTTAGACACCGCGCGTTTCCGTGAGGAGCTTTCACAAATTTTTGGGGTGAATCCACAAAGCATTCATGCGTATATTCTCGGCGAGCACGGTGATAGCTCGTTTCCATTTCTGTCATCTGCCAATATTGGTGGGCAACCGCTCACGTCGTTTCCTGAGTATCTCGAGCAGCATGTGCATGATGCTTATAACCAAGCCAAAAACGCAGCGTACTCCATTATTCAAAGTAAGGGTGCCACCTACTACGCAATCGCCACAGTGATTCTTACGATTGTGAAAAGTATCTACGCAGATGCCAAAACTGTCCTGCCAGTGTCGGTCCCACTCAAAGAATATTACGAACAATCTAATGTATCACTGAGTGTGCCCTGTATTGTTGGGGCAAATGGTGTGGAAAAAATGCTTGCGACACCACTGTCCCAAGAAGAAACGCAACAACTCGCGCACAGTGCTGACGTGTTGCGCGCTGCATATCAGCAATCACAGAAAGCATAAAAACCTATGCGCATCAAAATCATCTACGAAACTCAAACTGGAACGACCCAGTACGTGTCTGAAGTGATGCAAGAAAAACTGACAGAGCTTGGTCACCAAGTCGATCTGCACAGCGTCCGCTACGATGGTCATTCGCCGGACATCATTGGATACGACGCACTCCTTATTGGTGCTCCCACGTATGAAGATGGAAAACTGGAAACAGCAATGCGGGTCTTTATTGCTCGCTTCACTCCTAACTTGAGTACATACAAAGTTGCTGTATTTGGACTTGGTAATAGCACATACCCACAATTCTGCACATCGGCCACAATTTTAGAGGACTGGGTCAAAAAACATGGTGGAACTCCGCTTATGCCTGCACTGAAAATTGATGGGTTTCCGGATGACTTGGCTCCGATTGAGAAGTGGATAGCAGAGCTAAACTCCCAAATGCTACAGAAGACAAACAAAAAAACCTGAGCTCAATTGCTTGATGATTCAGGTTTTACTTACCAAACCATGCCTGAAAAAAATGTTACGCGTCGGAAGGCCGATGATTTGTGCGTTAATGCTTTGTATGTCCGTTCTGGACAACAGGTTGTCTCTGATTCACATAGCTTTCGGAAGCCCTACGCTTCTCGGTTGCGTAACAGAAGGCATTATACTAGAGAAACACCAAAAAAATCATCAATCTGCGGAACTTACAAACATCATTGATCACACTTTATCTGTGTTGTAAAAGTGCACACCTAAAGAATAGCTCCTAGGATATAATTGCTTGTACTCGAGAAATTTTGGATGGCAACAGAATTCTTTGTCCGAAAATTGAAACAAGAAATTAAGATCGTCCTTATGCAAACCAGTGATGAGCAAAAATACCGATCGTCTGTTGCTGACCCTTCACCCACAGTTCGCATGTTTTATAAGAAACACGCGGAACTGGCAGCAGTTTCTTTGAGTGACGAACAACAGCAACTTTTTGACCGATTGGAAAATTCGTCTTCCCATTTTTTCGTCACTGGAAAAGCTGGCACTGGCAAATCAGTACTATTACAACACTTCAAATATACTTCAAACAAAAAGTTGGTCGTGGTGGCTCCCACCGGAGTTGCCGCACTCAACGTGGGTGGCCAAACGATCCATTCGCTCTTTCATATTCCACCAGAGTTTATTACCAAAGATAGTTTACGTTTGGATTATCCAGTTGCGCACTTACTTCGCCAACTTGATGCAGTAGTGATTGATGAAGTGTCGATGGTGCGGGCAGATCTTATGGATGGTATCGATTACTTACTCAGATCAGCGCGTCGTTCGGATCTTCCGTTTGGTGGCGTACAAATGATTTTATTTGGTGACCTATTTCAACTTCCACCAGTGGTGAGTGATCCAGAGTTGCACAAATATTTTGCAGACAATCATGGTGGCTTTTACTTCTTCAATGCCGATGTGTGGAAGACAACATCACTGGAAATCGTGGAACTGTCCCATGTCTTTCGCCAACATGATGAATCTTTTAAGATGCTCCTTAATGCCATTCGCAATGGCAGTGCAGATGAAACAGTGTTAGCCCAACTTAATAAACGAGCCAGCACAGCTGTTCCTTCTGAAGGAACAATTACCCTTGCCACGACAAATCAAACCGTCAATGAAATTAATGAAAAGAAACTCGCAGCCCTTCCTGGGCAAGTCTACGAGTACTATGCTGAGATTACAGGCAAGTTGGAGAAACAATCGTTTCCTACCGAAGAAATACTGAAGCTGAAACCAGGTGCACAAGTGATGCTTCTGAAGAACGACACTGAGAAAAGGTGGGTGAATGGCACATTGGCAACGATTTACTCACTTTCGAAAGAAGAAGTGAAAATCAACATTGATGGCATTATTTACTCAGTGTCTCCGGCAACTTGGAGCAAGGTGCGGTACACCTATAACCGTACAAACCATAAAATTGAGGAAGAAGTGACAAGTTCTTTTACGCAATTTCCATTGCGACTCGCGTGGGCAGTAACAATTCATAAATCACAAGGGCACACGTATCACAGCGTCATCATTGATATGGGTGCAGGTGCATTTACTCATGGTCAAACATATGTGGCATTGAGCCGGTGCACAAATTTAGAGACTATATATTTGAAACAAAAAATTATCAAAGAAGACATTATTGTGGATCGCACGGTGATCGCATTCATGGAGAAGGCAATTGTGTTGCAAGCTACATAAAAATTGACGAAATTTGATGAGTGAATTTTATCTCATAAAGTTCACTACGTTCTCTATCTTCACTTTAACCTGGTCGAACAAGTGAATATGGTGAAGGAGGTGAAGTTACAAAAACTAAAGACGGTTAATAATACTCTCAACAGCATTGTGATAGGCCATAGCGCTTTCGTCTCCCATAATCACATAAGCGTTTTTGCCGCTGATGTATTTTTTTACGGGTTCTTTTACATCAGTTCGTGGAGTAAGGTCATCGCTGAGAGAGAAGTTCAGACACCAAATTGGAATACATGCTCGTTCAGCTTTCCAAGCCCAATGTATTTCTTTTCTTGTGATTTCCGAGTTCAGTGTTCCTGGTGCAAGTAACACAATAAAATAGTCACTTGATTTAATTTTCCCTTCTAATCGCGCGTGCCACTCGTCACCTAAGTCAATATCT
>Ga0070730_10001608_pt1 | contig 21656 bp, 21 predicted proteins | sample Coa_R1_3_FD_66447 | JGI IMG/M metagenome (GOLD analysis project Ga0070730, IMG submission 66447) | Surface soil microbial communities from Centralia Pennsylvania, which are recovering from an underground coalmine fire - Coalmine... | ecosystem: Environmental > Terrestrial > Soil > Unclassified ... | reverse complement strand
GGTTTTGTCGTGCCACGAAGTCGGCGTAGTTTCCCAAGTGTTCAGTCAGCCGGCCCTCCTTCAGCTCGACCAGCCGGCTGATGGTGCGGTCGAGAAAGTAGCGGTCGTGCGAGATCACCAACACCGTGCCCTCGAAATCGGTCAGGGCATCTTCCAGCACCTCCGCCGAAGCAATGTCCAGGTTGTTGGTCGGCTCGTCGAGTAATAAGAAATTGGCGCCCGAGAGCACCAGCAGCGCCAGTTGCAGCCGGCTGCGCTCGCCCCCCGACAGCAGCCCGATGCGCTGCGACGATTGTCGATAAGCAAAAAGATACTTGCGCAGGAATGAGACCGCCCCTTCTTCGGTGATCGAGGCCGCGCCGCGCACGGCCTGCATCGGGGTCTGCTCCGGGTTAAGCGTTTCGTGCTCCTGGGCGTAGTAGCCCATTTGCACGCTGGGTCCCAGGCGCACTTCGCCCGCGTCGGGCATGATGTCCCCGATAATGCTGCGCAGCAGCACCGACTTGCCGGCGCCATTTGCGCCGATGACACCCACCCGATCGCCATGCCGTAGCAGCAGATCCACACCGCGCAAGGGCGTAGCCGAGCCAAACGATTTGCGCAACGCCGTGATCTCCAGGACTTTGTTTGAGCCGCGCCAGCCGCTCAGCGCCAGGTCCATGCGGCGTGGCTCAAGCACCGGTTTGTCGATGGTCTCCATCTTGTCCAGCCTTTTCTGGACCGATTGGGCACGCTTGGCGAAGGCCTCGTTGTCGTAGACCTTGGCCCAGATGGCATAGCGTTTGATGATGGCCTCGATACGGCTGATCTCGCGCTGCTGCACCCGGTATAGCTGCTCCTGCCGCGCCAGACGCTCGTCCTTGTCCAGGCGGTAGGCCGAGTAGTCGCCCGTAAAGGTAGTTAAATGGCCGTCTTCAATCTCGACAATATGCGTGACCACGGCGTCGAGAAGGTAGCGGTCGTGCGAAATGATGACCACCGCGCCGGGATAGGTTTGGATCATGTGCTCCAGGTAGGCCTTGCAGGCCAGGTCGAGGTGGTTGTCGGGCTCGTCTAGGAGCAAAACGGACGGCCGGGCCAGCAACAGTCGCGCCAGTCCCACCAGCTTCTTTTGGCCGCCGCTGAGCAAACTCACCCGCCGGGCGCAATCATCGTCCGAAAGGCCCAAACCGCGCAGAATTTCACGCACGCGTCCTGCATAATGATCACCGCCCAGCGCCTGATACTCTTCCACGAGGTGCTGCTGCTGTTCGAGCAGGCGTGCCAGGGCACGCTCATCGCTGTAAACGGCCGGCTGCCCCAATCGCGCCTCCAGTTGGTTGAGCGCCACCTCTAGCTCGGCGATGCGCGGGTTCCCCGCCAGGGCTGCCTCGAAGGCGGACTGGTCGGGATCAAGCTGGGGTTCCTGGGCCAGGTAGCCTATGGTGACACCGCGGGCCTTGACCACCTGGCCACCGCTCTCTGCTTCGTATTCCCCCGTCACGAGCTTGAGCAGGGACGACTTGCCGGCGCCATTGGGGCCGATCAGGCCCACCCGCTGGTCGTGCTGGATCTCCCACGACAGGTCACGGAAGATGGGGCGGGCACCCAAAACCAGGCTAACAGTGTTGAGACTAACGACGATCATAGCAACTCTCCAAATAAAAAAGCCGCAGTTCGGCCTGCGGCTTTTGAGAACGAAAGTGGTGCGTCTAAGACCAGGCAGCAGGCGGAATCCAAGAGGGCGGGCTGCCGATGTAGCCGGCCATGCCAATCTGAAGGTTTGCCTGTCCGAGTCGCGAAACGTAAATCATCGCGGCGAAATTATACCTCACAGCGCAGATCAGTCACTTCCAGCCATTGTGGCGCGGCCGGCGGCTGGACCCCAAAGCCAAAATGGCCGTCCTCGGACGCGATGGCAAATTGATTGTCGATCCACATGACAAAGCCCAGCGGTCCTTTGCTGGGCGCCGGCGCGCTCAGCCGCTCCTGGCCATCCACCCGAAAACGGGCCTCGGTCTCGCGCCAATCAATCTCATAAGTGTGCCAGGCATCCAGCGCCATATCCGCCAAAGGAGCTTCGTGTGCCTGGACGAAGCGCCGCGCCTGGTTCATGACGGGCCGGCCCAATCCCGGGATGCGCGTGAGCAGCACGGCGCCCAGCGCGCCTGGCGCCAGCAGTAGGCTCGGCCAGCGCCCCGTGGTCAAGGTGGCGGCTTTCCAGCCCCAGCCGGGCACGCCGGGCACCAGGGCCATGTCGGAAGGCGGCGAGGCATAGAAGAACCAGATGACGCTGGGGGCCGACAGCACGCTGCCAGTGACCGAAAACGGCTCGTTCCAAAAACCAAAGCCGAGCGTGCCGATGGGCGCCGCGTGCGAGGCGCGGGCTCGCAGGGTCAACCGCAGCGGGGCGGCGCTGGTGAACGGCTTGCGGCGCGGCAGCCGGCCGCTGAGATCGTGATAATCGTCCAACTGGGCGTTGGTATAGCGGCCGGCCGGGAGCGGGGACACGGTCAAGCGGGCCGTGCCGGCCGCCGCGTCATATTGAACAACGCCGCCATTGACTTCCACCGCCGCGAGCATCGCGGCAGTATAACACTTGGATGGGCCTTACCTCTGATATAATCGAGCCACTGTTGCCGATGGAGGATGAATGGAAATCACCTGGTTTGGTCATTCGTGCTTTCGGCTGGTTGAGCGCGGAATGGCCTCGGTTGTAACGGATCCGTATGACGAATCCCTGGGCTATCCAGCGCTGCGACTGAAGGCCGATATCGTCACGGTCAGCCATATGGCGCCGGGTCACAGCAACGTCGACGCGGTGAAGGGCGAGTCGCACGCGCTGCGCGGGCCCGGGGAATATGAAATTGGCGGCGTGTTTATCACCGGCATCCCGACCATGAAGACGCAGTCGGAATCGGCCAAGAAAAAGAAGCCGGTCGTGGAAACGAAGAGTAATACGGTCTTTGTATTTGACTACGATGGCCTGACGGTTTGCCACCTGGGCGACCTGGACCATGTGCCCAGCCAGGCCCAAATTGAAGCGCTGGGGGCCGTCAATGTGGCGCTGGTGCCGGTGGGCGGCGGCGGCGGGCTCAACGCCGCCCAGGCCGCGGAAGTCATTTCGCTGCTCGAGCCTTCGATTGTCGTGCCCATGCACTACCGCACGGAGACCGGCTCGCGCGACCTCGAGCCGGTGAGCAAGTTTCTAAAGGAAATGGGCCTGGGGGCGACCAAGCCTGAGCCCGGATTGAAAGTCACGCGCGCCAGCTTGCCGGAAGAGACACATGTGATGCTGTTGGAGTGCAAGACGGCCTAGGTGCTCGAGAAAAGGTGTGGGGCATGTCTGTCAAGTTGCTGATGACGTGGGACATCAAATCTGGCCGCGAGGCCGAGTTTTTTGAATTTCAGGTGCGTGAGTGGGTGCCGGGACTGCAAAAACTTGGCCTGGAGCCAACTGATGCCTGGTATACCATGTACGGCTCATCCCCGCAGATCATGGTTGGCGGCACAACCAAGAACTTGAAATCCATGAACCAGATTCTCGAGACCGAGGAGTGGCAGGCGCTGAAAACTCAACTGCTGGGCCTGGTGGAAAATTACGATCAAAAGGTCATCAAGGCCGCCGGCGGCTTTCAGCTCTAACTTGCGCCAACGCACCGCGCATCAAAAAAGCCCGTCCAGTGGACGGGCTTTTTTGTCGCGCAGCGGGGCCGGCACCGCTACGTGGCTAGTCGTCGCTGGTCGTCGATTTCGCTTCTTTCTTGGCCGACTTCGCCTCGCCATCGCTCTTCGCGGCGCTGGCGGTTTCGCTTTTGTCTGCCTTGTCAGTCTTCTCGGCCCTCTCGCCTTTTTCGACCTTCTCCCCTTTATCCGACTTGTCCGATTTTTCTTGCTTGCTTCCGTTGCCCGAGGGCGAGCGGTGGTCGGTGGCGTACCAGCCTGATCCTTTGAATACGATGGCGGCCGGCTGCAGCAGCCGCCGCACAGGACCCTTGCCGCACACCGGACACTTCCTCACAGGGCTATCCGCAAACTTTTGCACTTTTTCAAATTCGCTGCCGCAGTTTTGGCAGCGATAGGCGTACGTTGGCATACCTGATTGTCCTCAATCCAATTGGTTAAAGGCATTATACCGACACGAACGGTGCCGGTCAATCAGAGGAGTATCAGATTCGGGGCGCGGCGCGCTGCTTACTCTTCCGGACCTTCGCCGCGGGCAGCCTCATCTTCGGGCCCGGCGTAGAGCTGGCGGCCCAGCAGCCGGTCGAAAGTGGTCCAGGGCTGGTCCTGGTCGCGCCGGTTGGCCAGCAGGTCGCGAAAGCGGACGACCTGTGTGTTCAGCGTGTCGACGTGGTGCAGCGCAATCGCCTCCAACGTCATGGGCGGCCGGGCAGCACCCCATTCATAACGGCCGCGGTGGCTGGCGAGCAGGTGGCGCACCCGCAGGGCCAATTCGGGCGGAAAGTCGGGCATTTGCGCCAGCGCGCCGCTAACAGCTTCGTCGCCCAGCACCACCTGGCCCAACAGCCGCCCGGCGTCGCTTAGGTCAATATCGCGCGCCCAGGTATGCTCGCGCAGGCTGCCGGGCGAGAGCAGCAGCGCGCCAGCGCGCAGCAGGTCGGCATTGAGCTCCGGGTGCAGCGCCAGCAAAGCCTCGCACAGCGCCAGCACCTGCGTCAGATGCTCCAACCAGCCGCCCAGGTAGGCGTGATGTAGCCGCCGTGAAGCCGGCGCCTGCCGCAGTTTGGCCACGAACTCGGGGTCCTCGTAGAAAAAGCGCACCAGGGCGGCCAGGTGCGGGTCCTGGACGCGCTCAACCTGGGCCTGCACCTCGGCCAGCATGGCCTCCACGTCGCGCTGGGTGGAGGGCACGAAATCGGCCAGGTCATACTCGCCGGGCTGAGCTGGGCGCAGGCGCTGCACGATGAGCTGGGTCCGGCCCTGATACTCGTCAACGTCACCGGCCACTTTCACAATATCGTCCTGCGCGAAGGTCTCGGCCACGGCGCTGGCGCCTTCCCACACTCGCGCCACCACCTGCCCGGTGCGGTCGCTCAGCACCAGGGAGAGAAACTCGCCTTTGGTGCGGTCGCGGAAGGGCTCGAGCTGCTTTTGCCGCACCACAAAATAACCGGTCACGCGGTCGCCGGGCCGCAGGTCGGAAACATAAACGCCTTTGCTGTTGGCTGGAGACTCCATGGTGCCTGCTTTCTACAAGATGATACGCCGCCACCGCGTGCCCACGCCCGCGCGTGGCCCATCGAATTCTATCGTGATGGCGCGGGCGAGTCAGGCGCCGCGTTCTCGTCTGCCGCTGTGGGCCGCGGCTTGAGCTCGATGGCTTTGGTGCGGCCTCTGGGCCGGGTGGCCAACCAGGCGCTCATCCAACCGGCCAATTGCGCCGGCGCCAACAAGCTCCCGGATTGAAAATAAGACTCGGCTAGCCGGCCCATAGTCAGCGTGCCCGCGGCCGCCACTGCCGCGCCAATCAGCCAGCCTGGGCCGGGCACCAGCTTGGCCAGCTCCTCGCCGATATAGCGCGCCACCAGCGCGCCCGCCATGGCCGACACCAGCTCGCGGGCGTAGTGCCCGGATATGTTCTCGCCATAGATCGCGCCTAAGCGCAAGACCATGCGCGCCTGCATCACCAGCAGCAGCGGTAGGTCGAGGCCCGGAATGGGCTCCGCGCCCAGGAGCAGCGACCACATGGCCGTGGTGCGGATCACGCGCCGGGCGGCTTCGGCCCGGAAGGCCGGCAGCGCTCGGCCGATGATGACGGCCAGCGAATCATCCGCCTGGATGATGGCGGGGATGAGCTTGTCCGCCACGCCCGCGCCTGTCTTGGCCGATATGGGGATGGCCTGCACACCCTGGAGCCGGAAGGATAGATCGCTGAGCACGGCGTGCAAATCGCGCCGCACCAGATCGACCTTATTGAGCACGACCATGACCGGCACACCGTCGGCCCGAATTTGATGATAAAGCTGCAAGTCGCTCTGGCGCACGCCGGCGCCGGCGTCCAGCAACAGCAGCACCATCTTGGCCTGCTCGATTTCGGCTCGCGCCACGGCTACGTGCTCATCGTCACCCGCTTCGCCAAAGCCCGGTGTGTCTACCAGGGTGAACGGCCCAAACTGCTCTACGATGGTTGTGGTTGTGGTGCCGGGCACGGCGCTCACTGGCGAAACCGTCTGACCCTGCAGCAGATTGAACAGGGTGGACTTGCCGGAATTCACCGGACCGGCAATCACGAGCCGCGCCCGCGCTTCACCGGCCACCTCTGACTGCAGCTTGGTCCAATCCAGGGTATCGAAGAACGAGCGCAGGGCCGACAGGCTGCTGGGTGTCTTCATCGCTAGGGTGTGGCCGTTCGTGTGGCGGTCCGTGTGGGTGTGGCGGTTCGCGTGGCAGTCACGGTGGGTGTCGCGGTCACTTTTGGTATGGGCGAACGGGCCGGGGAGCGTGTGGCCGACGCTGCCGGCGTGGCGGGCGGCGTGCGCGTCGCTGTGGCCGTCACGGTCGGCGTGTCCGTCGGCAGCGGTCCAATCGCCGTCAGGCGCGCCACCACCGTGGGCCCCAGGCTACCGCTCGCGCTGGCAATGGCACGATAGGCCACCAGATCGGCGGCCTCGGCGGCAGGCTGCCCGGCAGCCCGATAGGCTTGGGCCCGCCAGTACAGCGCCTCCGCCCGGTAGGCAGCGGTGTCGGTGAGGCTCAGAGCCGTGGTCAGGGCGGTGATGGCGACGTCGGTTTGCGTGGCCGCCACACCCGCCTCCCCGAGACCCAGGTAAGCGGGAAAGCTATCCGGCGCGGCTTTGGCCGCGGATTGAAAACTCGTGATGGCATCTTTCGGCTGACCCAGCATGAGCTGAGCCTGCCCGAGGCCCACCTGCGCCTCGGCGAGAGCCGCATCGTTGGGCGCCGTCTTCTGAAGCAGGGTGATCGCGGCGCCAAAGTCGGTGCTGGCATCGGCAAAGCGCGCGCCCCGCAGGCTTAACGCCCCGTGCAAGAGATAAAGCGTAGTGTTGGCGCTGTCCAGGCCAATTGCCTGGCTCAACAGCGCGAGGGGCGCGGCGTCATCCTGATTATCCGGGTCGGCCTGGCCGAGAGTAATGACGTCCTCGAAAGGCACCGTCGCCAGCAGCGTGTCATTGCTGTCATCATAGGCTATGCCCAGGGCCGTGGCTTTCAAAACGGAGGCCTGAAATTGCGCGGGCAGCGGGCTGTCGGCGGCCAGCACATACCGATAAGACTGCGCCAGGTCGCGGTCAGCGGCCGGGTAAGCCGCCTGGGCAAATTCGGCCCGGCCGCGGGCAAAATAGGCCAGGGCGAGACCTGGGTCGATCGATAGGGCTGCGTTCGCCTCGTTTAGTGCCTGAGAGGCTTGCCCATTGTCCACATACGCCAGCGCCAGGTTGGCGAGCACCTGCGCGTTGCCGGGCGCGGCCAGGTGAGCGGCCTGCAGGTCGCTAAGCGCGCCGGATGGGTTGCCGGTCAGGCTGTAATATGCGGCCCGATCGAGGTAGCTGGCGACAAAGCTGGAGTCGGCCAGGATAGCGTGATCAAAGTCGGCCAGCGCCGGCGTGCGTTTGTTCTGGGCGATCTCCACCAGGGCCCGGCCCCAAAACCCGGGCGCAAAGTTCGAATCCGCCTGAAGGGCGCTGGAATAGTATTTGAACGCGTTGCCCAGGTCGCCGGTGTGGCGATAGCCTTCGGCCAGGTAGAAAAAGACGTGAGCGTCTTGCGGTACGTTCGAATCGGCCAGCATAGCGCTCGCGTGCGAAACAATGTTGGCCCAGTCTGAGTCGTGATAGTACTTCTGCAGGCTATCGTAATTTTCCGATACAGAGGCCTCCGTCGCGATAGCCAGCGGGGTGGGGGTCTGGGTCAGACACAAATAGGCGGCCAGGGGAGTGGCGGGGTCGGGCGTGGCCGGCAACTGGCAAGTGACTGCCACCGCCGCCGGCTTGGTGGCGCTTACCGCCGCCAACTGGCTCGGCGCGGGAGTCGAGGTCACCACCACAAACTGCTGTCGCCGAAACAGGCCCGGCGCCACGAGAGCGAGGATGGCAATGGCCACTACCACCAGGGCCGCCGCCCCAATGCCGCCCACGGCCAACAACTCGCGCCCGCGCCGCGTGCCCAACAGCCCGCCAATCCCGACGCCAGGCGCAATGCTGGCAACGGTGACGCGAGTATCCTCCAGAACATTGGCGGGTGGCAGGCCGGCTTCTTCGGGCCGCAGGGCCCCCAACACCACCAGGCCGCGCCGGGCGGGCACCGAGTTTGGGTCTAGCTTGAGCACGTTTTGCAGGCAGAAGACCTGTTCCTTCTCGCTGTCCACGGCCGCGCTCATCCACAGCCAGTAGTCGGTCTTTGACTGATCGACCTTAATCAGCCGGGCCAGCAGGTCTTTCGCGCGCATGCGCTGGCCATCCTTGAGCGCTTGCACGGCTTCTGCGAACATTTCGTCGGCCATAGGCACCGGAGTTTAGCACAAAGAGGGGGCGGCACCAAAAACGATGCGGCTGCTAATGTTATAATCCCGCCGAAATGGACTGCCGCCGCACATTCTTGGGGTTGGCCCTGGCCCTGGCGGCGTGCACGCCGCCACCCGCGTCCAGCTCCGCGCCCACCCCCAATTTGTTGTCACTGCCGCCTGAAACGATCACCGCGCCCGCCGCGGCGGCCGCAACACCGGCGCCCGCCACAACGCCCGTTATCATTGCCTCGCCGACCGCTACCGCCACGCCGGTCACACATGTGGTTACGACCGGTGAAACCATGCTGGGCATCGCTATTGACTATGGCGTGTCACTCGCGGCGCTGCAAGCGGCCAACCCCACGGTTGAGGCCCGCTTTTTGACGATCGGTACCGTGCTGGTCATCCCGCCGCCCGCGGGTGGCTTTGCGGTGGCCGCCACCAGCCTGGCGCCACCGCCGCCAGCCCCGGTCACATTTAGCCAGCCGATTTGTTACCCGTTGACGAGCAACGGCCTATATTGCCTGCTTGAGGCGCGCAACCCGAATGACAGGCCGCTTGAAAACATCTCGGCGCGCATCATTTTGGCGGGCTCCGACGGCCTGCCGTTTGCCAGCCAAACCGCCTTTGGCGCGCTGGACCTGGTTCCACCCGGCGGGGCGGTGCCACTGGCGGCGCTGTTTCAACCCGCGCCCGCCCACCCAGCCGCAGCGACTGGTGTCGAGGCCGAGTCGGCCATATTGGTCGCGGCACCGGTGAGCACCACCGAGGCGGTCGTGCTCGACGTCACCGCCTCGCCGGGCGGGGTCATCGATGGGCGCTGGTCCGTCAGCGGCCGTGTGCACAACCCGGCGGCAGTGGCGCTGGGGTCTGCCTGGGTGGTTCTAAGCGTCTATGACGCCAATGACCGCCTGGCCGGTTTTAGGAAGCTGGCGTTGGACAACGGTCTTGGCGCCGATGAAACGCAAGACTTTGTAATTGACAGCGACGCCCTGGCCGGGCCTGTGGCGCGCGGGGTCATCCTGGCGGAGGGCCAGCCCTGACCCTGCGGCGCGTGAAGCGACATCCGACCGCGGCGCACTGCGCGCCGCCCCACCAACAGACCAAGAGGGACGCCCAAGTATGAAAGCGATGGCTGTTTTTCCCCGTAAGCCGAACAGCATTCACTTAGCTGAGCTTGAAATGCCGACCCTGGACCAGGTGCCCGCCGGACGGGGCGTGCTGGTCAAGGTGCTGCGCGTGGGTGTGGACGGCACGGACAAAGAGATCAACGAGGGCGATTATGGCGCTGCGCCGCCCGGCTACGACTTCCTGGTGACCGGCCACGAGTCATTTGGGCGCGTGGTGTCCGTGGGTCCGGCAGTCCACGAATTCACGCCGGGCGATTATGTGGTGGCCACCGTGCGGCGGCGCGGCAGCAGCCTCTACGACCAGATTGGCACTTACGACATGACCACCGATGCCGACTATTTCGAGCGTGGTATCAACCTGCGTCACGGCTATCTGACCGAGTATTATGTGGACGACCCGGAATACATCGTGCGTGTGCCGGCGCCGCTCAAGGAGGTGGGCGTCCTGCTCGAGCCTATGAGCATCGCCCAGAAGGGCATCGAACAGGCTTACGAAATCCAGCGCCGGCTCAAGGTGTGGCGCCCGGCCCGAGCCGCCGTGGTCGGCGCCGGCACGTTGGGCCTGCTGGTGAGCCTGGCCCTTCGGCTGCGCGGGCTGGAGGTGACCACCCTGGCACGCACCCCAGCCCCTACGCTGAACAGCCAATTGGTGGAGGCCTTGGGCGCCCGTTACCTCAGCACGCGTGACGTGCCGCTGCTGCAGGCCGCCGAGCAGCATGGCCCCTTCGACCTGATTTTCGAAGCCACGGGTGCCAGCAGTGTGGTTTTTGAAGCCATGGAGGCCCTGGGTCGCAACGGGGTGTTGGTGCTCACCGGGATTGCGGGCGGCAACCGCGCCGTGGAGGTGCCCGGCGACCGCATCCTGACGGGTTTTGTATTGGGCAACAAGGTGGCGGTGGGTTCTGTCAACGCCAACCGGGTCTATTTTGAGCGCGGCGTCCAGGACATGGCCATGGCCGTGCTGCAATATCCGGGCTGGTTGAACAAGCTGCTCACACACCCTGTGCACGGCCTGGACCAGTTTGCCGAGATGATCCGGCTGCTCGTCGAAGAAAAGAGCGCCATCAAGGTCTATGTCGAAGTGGCCCAGGACAACTAGCGACGAATTGAAAGGCCCGCAATAATCTTGTGACTTCTTCACCTGTTTTTCTGGAAAACGAACAAGCACCCTGGCTGAGCCTGAACGGCGAATGGCGCTTTAGCCTGGCGGGTGGGCCCAGCCAGCCGATGCCGGTGCCCTCCGCCTGGGAGACACGCGTGGCCGACAAGACCCTGGACGGCCCGGCGCTGTATCGATGCAGTTTTCAGGTGCCGGCCAGCCGCGTGGGCCGAGGCCGGTTGTTGCTGGAATTTGGCGCCGCCAGTTGTTGGGCGCTGGTACGCGTCAACAGCATTCAAGTGGACGTGCATCAAGGCATGTGGTCGCCTTTCCAGGTCGACATCAGCCGTTGGGCGCACGCCGGCGAGAATAGCCTGGAGGTTGAGGTTTGGAAACCGGGCCGGCGTTTCCCGGCGCGCGAAGTATTGGCCGGCTTCTTGCCGGATGTCGCCACTGCTTTTGGTGGGTTGTGGCAGGGTGTGCGGCTTCTGGCATTGGATGCCAGCTTTGGCGATCTGCGTGTGCTTTGCAAGCCGGGCAGCCGCATCGAGGTCAGTGGAACAATCATAGGAGCGCAGCCCGGCGTGGCCGCTGCGATTGTGGTGGAGGCCAACCCGGGCGAACCCACGGTACGCGCGGCCCGTGGCCAGACCGACAGCCAGACCGGCCAGTTTACCGCGGAGCTGGATCTGGGGGGGCTGGCGCGTTGGCAGGCGGGCTCGCCAGCCCTTCATGAAATTGTGATCAGCGCCTGGCTGAACAATGTCTGCCTGGCGCGCGCCACGCGAATGATCGGCCTGCGCGATATCGCGGCCCGCGACGGCGCCACGTGGATCGATGATCGCCCGCTGCACCTGCGCGGCGTGCTGGATTGGGGCTGGCATCCTGACCAGATCCGGCCGGCGCCGTCGCGCGAGGCGGTAGCCAGGCAAATCGAACAATCGCGCGCCCTGGGTTTCAATTTGATCAAGCTGTGCCTGTTCGTGCCGGACGAGCTTACGTTTCAGGTGGCCGACGAGAGCGGCGAATATCTGTGGCTGGAAATGCCGTTGTGGCAGCCGCACCTGACACCTGAGGCGCGTGATCTTGCCCGCCGGGAATTCCAGGCGGTGTTTCGGCGGCTGCATCATCACCCGTCTATCGCCGTCATCAGCCTGGGCTGCGAGCTGAACGCCGAGGCCGATGCCGATTTCCTGGCCGAGCTGCACAAGCTGGCGCGCGAGTGGTTCCCAAATGCTCTGGTGTGTGACAACAGTGGTTCAGCCGAGGCCTACGGCGGGGTGATCACGGCGCTGCAAGATTTTTACGACTACCACTTCTACACCGATCCGCAATACTTTCAGGCGCTGGTCGATCACTTCGACCGTGACTATCGCGCCCGCAAGCCATGGATATTTGGCGAGTTCAGCGACGCCGATACCGGCCGCGACTTCAACGCGCTGCAGCCCGAGCCGTGGTGGCTCACCGACCGCCTGCTGCTGGATCGCGACGACTTCGTGCACACGCGCGACTACAGGGTCCGGTTGGCCGCGGCCGGCATTGCCGATGGCGGCGCGGCCCTGGCATTGAACGGGCGCCGGCAGGCCACGGCCGTGCGCAAGTTCATCCTGGAACAGACGCGGGTAAACGCGGCTACGGGCGGCTATGTCGTTTCTGGTTGGGCCGACACGCCGATCACCACCTCGGGCATTGTGGACGACCACGACCAGGCCAAGTTTTCCGGCGAAGAGTGGCTGCGCTTCAATGCCGATGGCGTGTTGGCCATCGACCGTGGGCGGCGGCGCGACTGGGTGAAGGGCGGTGATCGGCCGGCTTACCACGACCCTTTCACCTGGTGGGCGGGCGAGCGCGGTGAGCTGCACCTGCTGCTCTCCAACGCGCACGGCGCCATCGCCGCGGGCCAGCTATTCTGGCGCCTTGTGGATGCCGCCGGTGTGGACGTGGCGACGGGCAGTAAGTCGGTGGGCAGCCTGCCTGCCGGTCAGGTGATCGAGATCGCCACCATACGCTGGAACGGGCCCAAGACGGCCTCCGGACCGGTGGAGCTTAACCTGCAAGCCGGTCTGTCGCTTAGCCTGGCGGGCGGCCAGCGGGCGAGCGTGCAAAACCGGTGGTCGCTGTGGGCGGTGCCGCGGCCTAACCTGGGAGAGGCGGCGGGCGTGATCGGCATGGACCGGCTCAAACCACGCTACGATCTGTCGGCGCTCAGCCCAGATACGAAGTGGGCCGAGCCGCGCGCGACGCCTGAGGATGCTCCCGCACTGGCCAACGAGTTGAGCGCCATGCTGCTCGAGGCGGTGCGCGGCGGCCGGAACGGGGTGCTGTGGCAGACCCAGCCCGACCAGCGCTACACCCGGCCACTGCCGTTCTGGCGCGAGGCCATTCACACCTTCAGCCCGCACCCGCTGTGGTCCCTGGTGCCGCATCCGGGCTATGCTGACCTGCGCTTCTTCAGTGTGGCCAGCGACCTGGCGCTGGACCTGCCGGCGCTCCAAACCCTGTTAGGCCCCACGGCGCAATGCCGGCCTGTGTGGCGGCGCTTCGACGCGCGCTCGCTCACCTGGGCGGAATACATCGTCGAGGTGCAATACGGGCGCGGGCGACTGTTCGTCACCTCTCTGCGGTTCGACGGCGGCCAGGGGCGCCAACCGGAGGGTTTCGAGGCTAACCCGTGGGGCGCCTGGCTGCTGGCCAGCCTGCTGCGGGCGCCGCGTGAAGGAGGCCTGTGAGCAAATCCATACAGCTCTTTGGCGTGCCCATGGACCTGGGCCAGCGCCGGCGCGGCGTGGATATGGGGCCGAGCGCGGTGCGCTATGCCGGTTTGAACGACCGGCTGCGCGCGCTGGGCTATGATGTGTTCGACAACGGCAATCTGAGCGTGCCCTTGCCTGAAAATGAGGCCCCCGACCAGAGCCGCGCGCGCCATTTGCAGAGCATCGCCGCCGTCTGCCGCGATGTGTACCAGGCTGCCTCCGGCTGCGTGGAGCGCGGCGAGAGCGCGGTGTTCCTGGGCGGCGATCACTCGATCAGCATTGGCACCGTATCGGCCATGACCACCCACGGGGACAGCATGGGGCTGATCTGGGTGGACGCACATGGCGACTTCAACACGCCCGATATCACTCCCTCCGGCAACGTCCACGGCATGGCGCTGGCCGCCCTGCTGGGGCATGGCGCGCCGGAGCTCACCGGCATCGGGCGGGCCGGACCCAAACTGAAGGGCTCGGCTACGGTGCTGTTCGGTGCGCGCGATCTGGACCCGGCAGAGCGCAAAGCCCTGCGCGATTCGGGCATCCTGGTGCTAACCATGCGCAGTGTTGATGAGCTGGGGCTGGCCGCGGCGGCGCGCCAGGCCCTGGACCACCTGGGGCCATTCGCGCGGCTGCATGTGAGTCTGGACATGGATTCGCTCGACCCCATGGAGGCGCCGGGCGTGGGCACGCCCGTCCCCGGCGGTCTCACCCTGCGCGAAGCGCACTTGCTGATGGAAATCCTGGCCGACACGCGCAAGGTCGGTTCCCTCGACATCGTCGAAGTCAATCCCATCCTCGACGAGCGCAACCGCACCGCCCGCCTGGCCGTCGACCTGGCATCGTCATTGTTCGGCCAGCGTATCTACTGATCTGCCTTAGATAAGTGTCTATCCCAAAAGGAGCAGCGCCGTCACGTTTTGACGGCGCTGCTCCTTTTGGGATTAACTCCCGCCTCGCACCTGCTCTACAAGTCGCGTCGCCCGAACTGGCGGACGGCCAGCCCCAACAACACAAACAGATAGAATACCGCGTAAACCACCATGGCCGAGCTGGGCACCGACACGACAAACAGTGGACCGCTGGAAAAGCCCAAAGACTGCACCACCGGCGAGGTCATGATGAACGCCGCCCGCCGGAACACCGCTTCAGTGGGCAGGATCAAGCTTGAAATGATGCCGACATTCACCACTGAATCGTTGTGGACCAACGCACCGATTTGCTCGACGAATCCCCCAATGAATGCCAGCCCCCACAGACCAAAGACGATGCCGCCCGTTGCCAGCGTGGAAAACATGCTGCTGCAGGCCACGGTCAGGCTCATGATAACCAGGCTCTCCACGTAGATGAGAAGCGCTCCCAACGCCACGTTGGGCAGCGTGTAACCGGCGACGATGCGGACGATCAGGATTGTTCCGCCGATCATCAAGACCAAATACAGAGCCAGCAGCAGGGCATAGCCCAGCCACTTGCCCATGACGACTTCGGCGCGACGCACGGGTTTGGTTACGATGGATTGGATGGTGCCCGACGAAATTTCGCCAGCCAAAGTGTCGGCCGCCACCAACGCGGCCATGGCGATGGTCAGGAATTGGACCGCGTAGAGCCCCATTAGGGATAGAAAGTTGAAGATCTGGCTGCGCAGCAGGTCGGCCTGGATGTTGCCTGCCGGCAGACCGGAGCTGTTGTGGATCACCAGATAGAATGCCACCGCGTACAGGATGAGAAACGCGATGCCCAGCGAAAAGGCGGCCAGCGCAATCCGCCGGCGCGCAGCTTCCAGAAAAGTCAGGCGCGTGATGGTAAAAATGGCCATCGACTACAGACCCCCATCCGTGCCGACAATTTGAATAAATAGATCTTCAAGTGACAGTTTCTGCGGGGTCAGCGCGTACACATCCACATCCTTCGACACCAGGTAGCGGTTGAGCCCTGGCAAAGCGCTCTCGCCGGCCACCGTCAAGGTCACCAGCCCATCGTCGGCTCGTACATCATGCCCCCACTGACCCAGGCCGGCCAGCACATCCGGCGCCAGGCCTCTGGCCCGCAGGGTGACGCGCGTCTCGCCCTCTACCAGGGTCTTGAGCTCGCTGATGCGCACGACTTCACCATGCTTGATGAACGCCACCCGGTCGCAGGTGATTTCGACCTCGCTGAGCAAATGGGAGTTCAGGAAGACCGTGGTGCCCTTGCTGCGCAGGTCCCGGATGATATCGCGCACCAGCCGCCGGCCGACCGGGTCGAGCCCGGAGGTGGGCTCGTCCAAGAAAACCAGCGCCGGCTCGTTGAGCAGCGCCTGGGCCAGGCCAATGCGCTGCAGCATGCCTTTTGAGAACGTCCGTAGCGCCTTGCGCCGGAAGGGGGTCAAGCCTACTAGTTCCAGCAGTTCATCGCGCCGCTTGGCCAGCCGGTCGCGGCCCATGCCATACAATTCGCCGTGCACTTGCAAGAACTCGTCGGCCGACAGCCAGTCGTGAAACCGAAAGTGCTCCGGCAGGAAACCAACCTTGGCCCGCGCGGCGCGATCACCCAGCGGCGCGCCCAGCAGGCTGCCGGAGCCGGCAGTCGGCGTCACCAATCCCAAGAACATCTTGATCGAGGTAGTTTTACCCGCGCCGTTAGGGCCTAAAAAGCCAAACACTTCGCCTTGTGGTACGGCCAGAGTGAGCCCGCTCACGGCCACGTTGTCGCCAAACTCCTTGCGGAGCGAATTCGTTTCGAGGGCGTTAGGGGCCAATTGCCAGTCCTTTGGGGTCTGGACGAAAGACGGAGGACGAAAGACGAATGTTCTCCGTCCTTCGTCCTCCGTCCTTCATCGGTTCTGTCTTACTGTATCGACTGCGCCAGCGCCACGGCCTGCGTGCTGCTGCCGTCGCCGGTCAGACCGTACAAAATACCGTTCTTGACCCAGATCAGGCTGTACTGGCCACCCGTCACGCCACGTGAGATCAATGTGCCGGTCACGCCGTCCACACTCACCTGTTGGTAGGTGCCGGCATTGGTTGGGAAGGGGATCACCAGGGTTGAGGTCCAGTCCACGCTCTGGCTGAACTGGTGCGCTTTATCGGCCGACATGCCGGTAAACTGCAAGCCAATCTCGGCTAACTGCGCGATATTGAGATCGGGCGGGGTGTTCACGCTGGGGCTGGGCATTTGAGCAAACAAGACACAATTGTTGAAACGGCCAAAGGTCACGTTGCGGTCGGGTTTAACAGCGCTGCCACCCGCAGCCGGCTCCGGGCAATAGCCATACGCCGCGGTGACGCCCGTGGGTACGTCAACCGAAATCGTGGCGCCGTCAATCGAGGCTGGCAGCTGCAGATCGCTGCGACCGGCTTCGTTGAGCAAAGCCTGAGCCCGTTGGCGGTTGAGCACTACTTCAAACGCTGTCCCGTCTTCAACGGTCAGGCGCGGGGTGCCCTGGCCGGCGCTGAGCAGGCGCACGTCAAAACCCGCGGCCTTGCTGGCCTCGGCCGCGCTGGCCACCACAACCGGCTGGCCGGGCTGGCGTGTGACCGTGACCGAGTCCGAGAACAATTGGCTGATCTGCTTCACCAGGCTCGAGTCATTGGAGAGCGAGCTGAGTTGGGTGGTATCGATCGGCAGCACCTGCACCTGCTTGACACGAAACAAACCCAGGAAATTGCTGGCCCAGGCTTGCACCGGCGCCAGGCTGAACGCCATGGCCAATACCAATACGGCTGACAGGCCGGCCCAAAGCGGCCGCTTGCTTAACATCTTCTTGAACATTGGAACCTTGTCCTTTCCATGCTTCTGTTTGAATTGTGCCATAACAGCGGCCGTCGGCCGTGGCGCTTCTGCCAACTGCGGCTCCAGCGCCGCCATCCGGGCCGCCACCGATCTGGCGCGCTCAGACACCGCTTGCAGCCTCACCCGGCAATCGGGGCAGCCGGCCAGGTGCTGCTCGGCGGCTGCCTGCCGTGCGGCCGGCAACTCTTGGTCAAAATAAGCTCGCAAGTCGGCGTGACTGATGTGCCCATGCATCGCATCTCTCCCTGGTCTAGGGGGTATACCGCTGCTCGAACGCTTCCTCGGCCCGGGCCAGCAGCGTGCCCACCGAGCCGGGCGCCACGCCCAGCGCTTCAGCGATTTCGCGGTAAGTGAACCCCGAGTGCCGCAAAATCAAGAGCTGTGCGTCGCGCTCCTTCATCCCAGCTAGTACCGCGCGCACTTGCGCCCGTTCCTGCTGCTGCTCCACCAGGCGGCTGGGCTCGGGGGGCGTATTCAGCTCGAGCGCCGCATGCCCAGCTTGAAGCTCGTAGCGCTCGCGCCGGTGCGCGGCCCGCAGAGCGTTGTAGCCCAGCCGCATCGCCACCCGATAGAGCCAACCACCCAGGTTTTCCTGGCGCCGCGGGGCGCGCTCCCACAAACGCCAGAATGTCTCCACGCACAGGTCTTCGGCCTGCGCCCGGTCGCCCAGCAGCCGGAACAGCACGCCATACACCCGGGCATAGTGTTCGGCGAAGGCGGCTTCAAACTCTGCTTCGCGCTCGATGGACTGGGCCATGGGCCGAACCGTCGTCGGAGCCGTAGGGTGGGGTTTCGTGTAAGTTTTGTAAGCGGCCACTTGCATACTTTTCCGGCGGCTCTGGTTCGTGCAACCGCCATCTTAGTATCATAACACCCACCATAGAGGGATTGTGACAATGGCCTACGGTGCCAGCGTGGTTGCGTCTTACTAAGCTTTCGCGGGCGGAGAACCAGGGGGTGTCGGCGCCAGTTGGTGTCAGATCGTGGGTGACATAACACCATTGGAGACTGGATGGCACCGTTTAGAAGACGCGATGCCCTATTTATCCAGGAATGCCTTCATACGAGCTTGATCACCCTCTTCCCCAATGGCGGCCAGGGTGCGCTCAAACTCTGCCGCCGTCCTTTGCACCGCCGCTTCGAGGCTGTAAGGGAACAAGGGGCCGGTCTCGGGGCCGTCCAGGTTGACCCAGGCGTGCGCGTCGCGCGGCAGTAGCGGCCGCACGAACCGCCGCAGGAAGGGTAACAGGCACAGCGCCTCCAGCGGCAAATAAATATGGCCCGAAAACAGTCGTGCGTGTTTTAGGAGTTGCGGGTCCAGGCCGTCAATCCGCACCGGCGCCGGCCACTCGCCTGGCGCGAAGCGTTCCAGCCACAGCGCCACGTAGTTGGAGTGCGAATAGAAGTCCTGCGCTGTATGGGTCAACCGGCCAAACGCGTCCCAGGCCAACTGTGGCTTGTCGGCCGCAGCGGCCGTTGCCCGCATCGTATCGATGTAGGCCAGGCCGTCTGCGAATAGGCTGTTATCAAAATGGAGCTCCAGCCGCAACAGACCGCGCAGGGAGTCCTGGCTCAGATTGGCGGCGGTCATGGCCTGCAGGGCTCGCGGCGACACGCGCCCCCCAACGGCGCGCTGGAGCACCTGACGGTGATAAATGGCCTCCACCAGCCGCTAGCCTCGCACGCCGATTTGGCGCTGCAGGCCATCGAGGTCGAAGTAGAGCCGCTCGCCCAATATCTGTCCGTCACGCATGGGAAACACGATGGTCAAGGGCAGCCGCACCGGCCGCCCGCTGGGCGGCAAGCCAAACAAGTCGCCGGTGTGGGTGCCGACCATTACCGACTCCTCCACGACGCCATTCTCACCAATAAACACTTCAGCCAAATCAAAGGTGACGTCGGGCATCGATTCAAATAGTCCACCATAAAAGGCGGCCACCGCCTCACGGCCGCGATGCACCGCGCCGGTGGCCATCACCTGGTAAACGGGCGTGGCCGACAATGTTTCCAACAGGCCCGCGATCGAGCGCCGGTTCTCGGCCAGGACGTGCCGTTGCCAAAGGCGCTTGTTTTGATGTAGTGACATACCGGCTCCGATCAATTGATGGTAATGGAATCTTTGATCTGCTGAAAGATGGCCGGGCCGATGCCTTTCACCTGCATTACATCCTCAATGGCGCGAAACGGCCCGTGAGTGTTGCGGTAATCCACGATCCGTTGTGCCAGCGCCGGGCCTATTCGGGGCAGGGTGGCCAGCTCCACCGCGCTGGCAGAATTGATGCTAATGAGGCCGGCCGCGGGCGGCGCCGCGGTGCCGGCCGGACTTGTGGCAGCCGCGTTGGCTCCCGCGGTTGCCGTCGGTGCGGCCTCGGGCACTAACACCTGCTCGCCATCTTGGAGTTTGTGCGCGAGATTGAGAGTCCCCAGATTGGCCCGCGCCGTAACGCCCCCCGCCGCGGCCAGGGCATCCTGGACAATGCTGCCGGGCGGCAGGTCATAGACGCCAGGTGCGTTCACAGCGCCCGTGACATGCACTCTCAGCGGCAGCGGGGTGGGGGGCGCTTGCAGTTGCACCGGCAAGCCCGCCGGCCGGCGGGTTATCACCAGGAGCAGGCCGGTCACCAACAGAGCGCCCAGCAACCCGTAGCCCACAAATAGGAACGCGCGATAGCGCCTGACCATCGTGGGCATTATAATCCGCCGGCATTGTGACGCAATTCAAGGTTGAGCGGAGACTAGATGACGGGCACAATCATCAACATCGTGGCGGTGCTCATTGGCGGCAGCCTGGGTACTTTTGTAGGTGCGCGCCTTCCGGCGCGGGTGCAGGAGACCGTTATTTGGACCCTGGGGCTGTTTACGATCGCACTGGGTGTGAAATTAACGCTGCAATCCCAAGACGTGCTCGTCACGCTCGGAAGCGCCCTGGTCGGCGGGCTACTGGGTGAGTGGTGGAACCTTGACGATCTTCTGCGGCGGTTGGGAACCTGGCTTGAAGCGCGTTTTGCGCGCAGCAGCAACAACGAGGCCGCGGCGCGCTTCATCAAGGGCTTCGTGTCCTCCAGCCTGATCTTTTGCATCGGGCCGCTATCCATCCTGGGCTCAATCCAGGACGGCCTGACCGGCAACTATCAATTACTGGCGGTGAAATCGCTGTTGGATGCGTTTGGCGCGCTGGCTTTCTCGGCTTCGCTTGGCGTCGGAGTGCTCTTCTCGACCCTCGTCATCCTGGTCTACCAGGGCGGCATCAGCCTGCTGGCAGCCCAGGCCCAATCCTTGCTGACCACGCCGATGATCAACGAAATGACCGCCGTGGGCGGCCTGTTAATCATGGCGATTGGTGTTGGGTCCCTGCTAGAGCTGCGGCCGATCCGGGTCGCGAACTTTCTGCCCGCGCTGGTCATTGCGCCGGTAATTGTGGCCGTGCTGCACGCTTACAGCGTGAGCGGGTTCTAGGCCCAGCTCAGCGGGTCGCCAACCTCAAACCGGCAGGCCGCGTCGCCCTTGGCTTTGCAGCTGCGCTCGTTGACGTCGTATTCGAGCCCGGTACCCCATTTCAGCGCTTCCTGAATCTCGCCGACGGTTTCCCAGCAGATCTCGCTGTCGCGGTGCCGCCCGACCGTGGCATCGCTTTCGTGATCCACTAGAGCGCGTACCACTCGGCTTTATGGCAATCGTGACCGTTTCGCTGCGATCCGCGCGTGAAATCAGCCGTACATGCGAGTGGAAAGCGCTCTAGGCTAATGCGGTTGTCATCCAGGTACACGGTTGCCCGCCCGCCGCGGCCCGCCAATTCGCCACCCAGCCAGTGCAGCGTCACCATTTGGCGTCTTCGCAGCGGTAGAAATTTGAAGAGCAGCCGATAAGCGGCCGCGGTCAGCCGGTGGCCGGCCACCAGGCGATCAAATGCCGCATAGCCCACGCGCGTGAGCGTGCCGCGCCCACCGCGGCCGTAATAATTCTCAATGGCCTGCATCAGGGAAGCATATTCGGCCGCGCGCAACGCTGGTTCGGCATTCGCCGGGGGCAGGGCGCTGGCGAAGCGCTGCAAGTTGGCTTGCCGCAGAATGGTGGCCAACCCGCTTTGCCCCATCACATCCTCGATGGCCAGCATGAGCCGCCGGACGCGGGCATTGGGGATGCCACGCCCGCCATCACTCATGGGATGGCCCGGACAGGCTCAACTGGAACACTGGATAGCTTAGACCCATATTCACAAATCCCAGTCCGTGGTAGACGCTCAGGGAAGCCGCGTTCGTATCCTGTGTGTTCACGGTTAGCTCGCGGATGCCACGGCGGTTGTAATATTCGATCAGGTGGCGCACCAACGCCTTGCCGATACCGTTGCCTTGCCAGCCTGGCAGCACGGCCAGGCGCGCCAGGTGGGCGCCCTGGTAGCTGGGCGTGGTAAGTTGATAACCGACCATCTGATGATCGATCTC
>Ga0070730_10001607_pt1 | contig 21672 bp, 22 predicted proteins | sample Coa_R1_3_FD_66447 | JGI IMG/M metagenome (GOLD analysis project Ga0070730, IMG submission 66447) | Surface soil microbial communities from Centralia Pennsylvania, which are recovering from an underground coalmine fire - Coalmine... | ecosystem: Environmental > Terrestrial > Soil > Unclassified ... | reverse complement strand
CATCTTCTCGGCCGGCCCCGCGCTCGCTCAGACCCCGCAGGGGACGCCAGCGAACCAGGTTGCACCGAACGTCTATCAGGTTCCGAATGGAACCACCGAGTGGGTGCAGGCTCAGGGCGCCTGCTATAACTTCACGAACAATACCGGAGCTGCCATCCCGATCTTCACCGGGAGCTCGGCGGAATTCACCGCTGCCGCTTCGCACATGCCAGGCGGAGCCGGCGCCTCGGCCTGCACCTACGTGACCGCAGTCAATGGTGCGTGCGGATCTGCGAATTACGCAAATTTCCCGCTCGGCATGGGCAGCGCTCCAAGCGGCTCACAGGAATGCGCGGCCGGCACTCCCTCCGGTGTATCCTATGACAGTACGAACTCCGTGTGGAACTGGACCTGCGGAGGGCAGAATGGTGGCTCGACAGCCAGTTGCCAGATCGGCCAACATCAATTCTGCAGCAACAGCCAGCCCGCTCGCTCAAGTTTCTGCGAGTATCAACACCCGACCTCGCCAAACACGAGCACGTCCTTCGGCCCTCAGCAATGCCTCTTTGCGATTTCCCCTGCTGTCTGCCCGTAACCACCCAGGGATGGGCCCAGCCAAAAACCGGGCTCATTCCGCAGGATTTTAGCGGACCGGTATAGATAACCGTTGTCTGCCTGGGCGTCGGCCATGCGGCCGCCCAGGCAGACCGCGGTTAAGACTGCAGTATTCGCCCTGGGCTTACCGTCGAGCTTTGCTCCGGATAAACACAACCCCTAGGAGCCTCCGATGATTTTCAAACTCATCCGTTCTGCCAAGCGACTGATCGCGACTTACCGAGCCGCGACGCAGCTGCAAGACGCTCTGAAACATCTCCTGGAAACGGTCGAAGGCGACGCGTGCTGTCCCACCGCTTACGGCATGCGTGTCGAAGATCCGGAGCACCCCTATCACGAAGACGTCACCCGGGCCCGCAAGGCGCTCGCCGTGGCGGGGGGCCTCTGAGGCCCCGCCACAGCGAGCGCCCCACGGTCGAGTTTTCAAAAGACTCGGCAATTCACGAAATCTCCACCATTCTTTACGAGAACACAGGCCTTTGGACTGTCGAGTTGACCGTCCGACGACCGCTCGATAGTACGAGGATCCTTCCTATGACGACTCAAACTGCCCAGCAGCAGATCTCGACCGAAATCTGGGACATGAAGTACCGCCTCCGCCGCGGCGACTACGTCGAACCGAACATCGACGCGACCTGGGAGCGGATCGTCGACGCGCTCTACGAATTCGACGAAGCCCGGGACATCCACCGCCCCCTCGCCCGCCACATGCTGAGGAACGGGTTCGTCCTCCCGGGCGGCCGCATCATCGCTGGCGCCGGCTCGGGCCGCGACGTGACGACGATCAACTGCTTCGTGATGGGCCTAATCGAGGACAGCCTCGAGGGCATCCTGACCATCCTGCGCCAGTCGATGAAGACCCTGCAGAAGGGCGGCGGTGCGGGCCACGATTTCTCGCCCATCCGTCCGCATGGTGCTCTCGTCGCCGGCGTCGATTCCGACGCTTCCGGTCCCCTGTCCTTCATGGACCTCTGGGACGCCGGCTGCCGGACGATCATGAGCGCCGGCTATCGCCGTGGGGCGATGATGGGCACGCTCCGCTGCGATCATCCGGATATCGAGGCCTTCATCGCAGCCAAGCGCGAGCCCGGCCGCCTCCGGAATTTCAATCTCTCGGTCCTCATCACCAACGCGTTCATGGACGCCGTCACCAACGACACGGACTTCCACCTCGGCCATGCCGCCAAGCGCAAGGACGGCGAGCATGCGATCGTCGAGATCCGCGACGGCAAGCCCTGGTACGTCTGGAAGACCGTTCGGGCACGCGACCTGTGGGACCTGATCCTGCGCAGCACGTACGACTATGCCGAGCCCGGCGTGCTGTTCATCGACGAGATCAATCGTCGAAACAACCTCCAGTATTGCGAGGTCATCAGCTCGACCAATCCGTGCGCGGAGCAGCCGCTCCCCCCGAACGGTGCGTGCGACCTCGGGCACGTCAACATCTACAACTGCGTCAAGAACGCTTTCACCCCGGACGCGAGCGTCGACTTCGACCTCATGACCGAAGCTGTGAAGGTCGCTGTCCGGCTTCTGGACAACAACCTCGACGTCACCGCCTTCCCGCTTCCCGAGCAGCGGGCGGAATCGGACGCGAAGCGCCGCATCGGACTGGGCATGACCGGCATCGGCAACATGCTCATGGCCCTCGGCATTCGCTACGGCACCGATGCGGTTCCGTTCATCGACGACCTGTTTGCGCGGTTCAAGGTCGCTGCCTATGAGGCCTCGATCGATCTCGCCATCGAGAAGAGTCCCTTCCCGATGTTCAATGCGGACGAATTCCTGAAGTCGCCGAACGTCACCACGCTGCCGCAGAGCACACAGGACCGCATTCGCAGCCACGGCATCCGCAACGGCGTCGTCCTCACGCTCGCACCGGTCGGCACCGGGTCGCTGCTGCATGACAACGTGTCGTCCGGCCTCGAACCCGCTTTCTCCTTGCGCTATACCCGCAAGGTGCTGATGCCCGACAACACCCACCAGCACTTCATGACCTACGATAAGGGCTGGGTCGACTATGCCAACTTCCACGGCATCGACCCGGCGACGGCAGACCTCACGTCGCTCCCGCCTTACATGGTCACGGCCGGACAGCTTTCGGTCGAGGATCATCTCCTGGTGCTGGCCACCGCGCAGAAGCACATCGACAGCTCGATCTCGAAGACGATCAACGTCCCGAAGGAGATGCCGTACGAAGCGTTCAAGCAGGTCTACCAGCGGGCCTTCGACCTCGGCTGCAAGGGCTGCACGACGTTCCGGCCGAATGACGTCACCGGCTCCGTACTCACCGAAGAACCGGCGGCCGCGGAGCAGGCAGCGACGGAAGACAAGCCCTCACCCGCGATCGAAAGCACGGGCATCGTTTCCGTCGCTACCGGTCGCCCCATCCGCCGGCCGGAGGAACTGATCGGTCGGACCTACAAGCACGCGTGGCAGTCCTCCGGCAATCTCTACATCACGATCAACAACGCGATCGTTGAGCGGACCAGCGATGGCGAGCGGCGCGAGTGGCCGTTCGAGGTCTGGGTCCAGACCACCAAGAGCGTCGACTCCGAGATGGCGAAATCTCTCTCGATCACCACCTCGGCCGCGCTCAGGACCGCAGCCGAAATGTGGGCGATCGGCGCCACCGAGGAGCTCGAGATCAACTTCGTCCTCGAACATCTGAAGGACGTGCAGTCCGACGATGGGCAGATGATGAAGCTCTCGCAGAGCGACAAAAAGGGACTTTTCGTCCCGAGCAGAACCTCCCTGCTCGCCCGGGTCCTCGAACGGCACATCAGCCAGATCAAGGCTGTGGGGCCGGAGACCGTTAACCCTGCCGCGTCGACGGTCTATGAGGCACACCAGGAGGAGGTCGCTCCGTCATCCGGAGCCGATCACCATCACGATGACCAGATCGGCCGAAAGTGCGGCAAGTGCGGCGAGCACGCCGTTGTGATGCAGGAAGGCTGCGAGCGCTGCCTCTCCTGCGGTACGTCGAAGTGTTGATCTGAGCCAGGACCGGATGGCCCAAACCATTGGCCATCCGGTCCAAATTCCGCCTCCCTACCCGTGTCTTGATTCAGCGACATACCGGAGTTTCCCTATGGCCAAGGTCAAGCACTTCAACGGCGAGATCGAGTTGACCCACATCCATGGCATGCTGAAGTCCGAATTCGCCAACGCCTTTCCCGGTGTCGTCGGCAAGCGGTACGACAGCTTCCACATGCTTGTCGGCTCACCTCCCGGCGAGACTCCGGTCTTTGTGCAGGGCGTCGGTTGGAAGCGCACAATCCTGCCGGTCGAGAGGATCGTCACCTACAAGTCGAACCCGTCCAAACACCAGTGCGACGCGCGCTGCCTTCATGCCAAAGGCCGCACGATGAACTGCGAGTGCGCCTGTGGCGGCAAAAACCACGGCCGGGGCAGCCTTTCTTCCTACGATATCGGCGACGCGGCGTAGCCGGCTCCTCGAGACCGCTCCTCCTCCGGACCGATTACACGCGTCACTTCTCCCCATAGCCGGGACCGCAGCGAGCCCCCCGCCGCCGCACCCTCCTCCACGCGTGATCGCATCGGCGGCGCCTGAAGGTGGACCTGACGTTCACACCGCCTTCCAAAGCCGCAACCGCGAGTCATCCAGATCGTAACGACGATCGACCAAGCCTGAGGCTCCAGGCTTCCCCGCGGCAAATTACGACAAACCAACAGCGAGCCCACAGCCTCATGACCGGGGGACCGGCAGCCCCCTTGGGGCGCTGCCGGTCCCCCGTCCATTTCCCATGTGCCTGCGGCGCTTCCATGAGCCGGGATCCTCAAGCGAACGGCTTTCAAACCACCAGTAGGAGCACGGCCCATGGGCGCGATTTTCGACGCTGCTGCTCTCCTGGACGCCGGCATGAGCGACGACCTCGTCACGAAGCTCTCCGACGCCTACGCCACCGTCCGGGCTCTCATCGAAAGCGACTATCCCCTCGCCGTCGCCAGTTCCTTCGGCAAGGACAGCTGCTGCGTACTCGCGGTCACCGTGCAAGCCTATCACGACGCGATCGCCTCCGGCGCAGTCACCTATCCGCTTACGGTCCTTACGGCAGACACCGGCATCGAGAATCCTGCCGTGCAGTCGTATACCCGAAAGATGATCGCCCACCTGGTGCGATATGCCAAAACCCATCGTCTCGATATCCGGGTTCGCATCGGGAAGCCCTCCCTCGCAGCGTCCTGGATCAACCGCGTGATCGGCGGCTACGGGCTCCCGACCTTCGTTAACTCCGCGACGAGGGATTGCAGCCGCGACCTCAAGCTCCGCCCCAACCGGCGAGAGTTGGCGAAGCTCGTCCCCGATCTGAAGGCCGAGCTGGCTGCCCGGGCCGGCAAATGCGATCCGGGCCTGTTCTTCAGGCTCAACCAGCTCGCCGCTCACTTGGACCGCCAGGCCCCTGTCACCCTTCTCGGCACCCGCTTTGCCGAGAGCACCTCCCGCGCGCACAGGATGGCCGACCGTGGCGATGTCGCTCGCCGTATCACCCGTAGCGCCGACGGCGACCTCACGCTGCCGCTGATCGCCGACTTCGAGCTTGAGGATGTCTGGGAGCTCCTGTCCCTCGCCGGCGCCGATGCGGCCAAGCCCTTCAAGGCCTTCGCCCCGAATTTCAACGAAACACAGGCGATCTATGCCGATGCTAGCGGCGAGTGTGTAATCGTTGCAGGAATCCAAAATAAAACCGCGGCCTGCGGCGCGCGCCATGGGTGCGCCGTCTGTACCGCGATCGGTACCGACAAGAGCATGGAGACCATGCTGCTGCTCCCGCAATACGAATACATGCGCGGCCTGAACAAGCTTCGCAATTTTCTCCTCGCCACGCAATATGATCTTTCACGCCGCCGCTGGATCGGACGAACCGCCGATCCCGTAACGGGCTATATCCGGCTCGCTCCGGACGTCTATTCGCCCGCGATGACCGAGGAATTGCTCGGGATCGTCCTGTCGCTGGATGCCGACGAGCAGCAGCGCGCCGCGGCCCTCGACGACGCGCTCTACCGGTATGAGCACGGGGACCAGGTCGACTGGCCCGACGAGCACATGCGCCTTACGGCCCGCGCGGGATCGCCCGATCTCGCCTACGCCCGCGAAATGGCAAAGCCTCAGTTTCAGCTGGTCACGCCTGAGGCCCTCGTGCATCTCGATCTCACATGGAGCCGTTACGGCGTCCATCGACGCCCCTTCCATGCTCTGTGGATCTATCGCGAGATTTATCATCGCGGGAGGCGCTGGAGCATCCCCCAAGACATAAAGCCGACCGCAGACCGCGTAATGCCCGCGCCGATGTGGCTCGAAGTTCCTGAGGGCGAGAGCCTCGCCCACCCATTCTTCGATATCGTCGCCCACAGCCTCGACGAGAAGCCGGGCATGACCCTCCACGCGGTTTCCCACGACACGATGACGAGCCCGATCGAGGACGAGCAATACACCGTCGACGAGGAAGCGCTCTGGTTTCTCCTCGAATACGAAATGGACCAGCTGCTCGACCTCTACCACGACATGTTCTCACCGATGGTCGCGGCCGAGCGATACTTTCGGACCGGCATGATCTCGGTGCCACACGGGCACAAGCCGCAAATCGCAGCGACCATCCGGCACTCCCAACGCATCATCAAGGCCGGGATCGGATTCGGCCCCCCGAGCACCGAACTTCTCGCGACCGCGATTAGCGACGTCGAGCACCGGCGGCTCAAGGCCCGTATCGAAGCCGGCGATCCCACCGCGCTACCGGCGGACACGGTTCCCGTCGGACTTCTTTCCCCGGCAACTCGCCCGAAGGGCCAGACCGAAACCCGACCCTCTGCGCGGCACAGCAAACCATCCGCCAAGAGAGCAGAAGCCCAGTTCGACTTCGCTCTCGTCTGACAGCGATCTCGACCGCGCACCAGGACCGATGACCCGCGTGTAGGGCCACGGTTCGCAAGTCCTCCGTTCCAACACCAGGATCGACCCATGACCCGATTGGCAAACCTATTCGCTCGTCTGCGCGCGGCCGGCTCATTCGCTCTCGCGCAGCGGCCCGAATACGACGTCGACTACGATCTGCTCTACCGGGAAGACGCGATCGCCGCGGATCCAGACGCGGCCCGCAGAGGCGCCCAGGCCGACTACTCCTCCGTCCTCGGCAAACGGCTCAGGGTGACAACGCTCCATTCCCCCGAAGCAGAGCTGAGTGCCCCAGCCGGGCGGCACTTCGTCGTCCGGATCACCGAGACACCGCCCGCTGACATCGTCCACTGGGCGGATGACGAGTTCCTCGACCCCTACTGGAATATCGAAGTCCTGAGCGGACACGACCTCGTCCCTCCCGGCGTCGATCCCAGCTGGATCTACGGCCGCACCTGGCACATCCCCAGGACCGCGCCGACCCAAGCCTCCTAGCCCGCGGAGACGGAAATGCTCGCCCCAGACCAGTTGGCCGTCTCCGGCGCCGCGCCGGACGCGGACGAAACACCTCGGACCCTGTTGGAAGCCTGTCGCGAACTCCATGCAACCGGGGTGACCACGTACCGACGCCTCGATCATCCCATGAACCTCGCAGTCGAGCAGCACCTGGCGTTCCGCGATCTGATGGAGCGGCGCCGTCGGCCCGACCGCGGCTTCAACACTCAGGCCGTGCACGGAACCCCGATTACCCCGAAACGGCTCCTCAACCAGATGCAGGGGGCGTCGTTCTGCGTCTCCTACTTCAACCCGGAGCAGCTCGACGACGTCATCCCGCTCCTCGGCATCGACTCGATCCTGCTGCTCGACAACGGCGCCTTCTCGGCATGGCAAAAGGGGATCACCCTCGACGACGCCTACTGGGACGGCTTTTGGCAATGGGCGCTTCCGGTGATCGACAGCATCCCGCAAGCGGTTGCCATCATCCCCGACGTCATCGGCGGCACCGTCGCTGAAAACCGCCGGCTCTGGACGCAAACCCCGGACGCCGTCTGGGGGCGCGAATCCCAGATGATGACCGTCTGGCACCTGAACGAGCCGCTCGAGGTGATCGAGGACATGATGGCAGCCGGGTTTGGCCGCATCGCGTTCGGATCCGCCGGGGACTTCCGCTCCGTCGGGACCAATCTCTGGCGCAACCGCGTCCACGCCGCCTTCGACTACATCGACGAGCTCGTCGGCGACGGACTCCAAGGCTATTTCCGGCCTCGGATCCACATGCTCCGCGGCCTCGCACAACTCACCGCCGGCGAATTCCCCTTCGACAGTGCCGACAGCACGAACATCGCCGTCAACCACTGCCGGCTTAAGGGAACCTCCGTCGAGAAGACCCGCGTCGCCGCCATGCGGACACGCATCGAGGCCGGCGCGTTTCCGACACCCAAGAGCGCGCTCTGGCCGCTCAATTCTTGGATGCCAACCGTCACCCCGGGCGAAGAACCCCTCCGCCGGCCGATGCAATCCGACCTTTTCGCGGCTTAGGCCACTTCCGGCCGCCCAATCTCCTCTCCGAGAGAATCAGATGCAGCAGCTTGATCTCTTCACGCTGGCAACGCCCGCGCGCCGTCCCGACGCAACGATCCCCGAATTCGCCAGCTACGACAAAGTCGTCGTATCATTTTCTGGGGGCAAGGACTCGATCGCCTGTCTGCTACATCTCCTCGACCAGGGCGTCACAAATATCGAGCTTTGGCACAACTCGGTCGACGGCGACGGCCAGAACCTCTTTGACTGGAGATGCACCCACGCCTACGTGAAGGCCTTCGCCGCTGCGTTCGGACTCCCTCTCTATTTCTCGTACAAGGTGGGCGGGTTCGAGCGCGAGATGCTTCGGAACGCGGCGCCCACCGCTCCCATCTATTTCGAAACGCCCGACGGCAGCAGCCAGGTCGGCGGGACGTCCACGAGCCTCGGGACGCGGCTCAAATTTCCTCAGCTTTCAGCGGACCTGTCCGTACGGTGGTGCAGCGCTTACCTCAAGATCGATGTGGCCGCCGCGGCGCTTCGCAATCAGGACCGGTTCCTTGGAAAGAGGACGCTGTTCGTCACCGGCGAGCGGGCCCAGGAAAGCCCCGCACGCGCGAAGTACCAGACCTTCGAGCCGCACCGGACCGACAATCGCGACGGCAGCCGGCGGGCCCGTCACGTCGACCATTGGCGCCCGGTCCACGCCTGGTCGGAGGAAGATGTCTGGGCGATCATCGAGCGCTACCGGGTGCAATACCATCCCGCCTACGCGCTCGGCTTCGGCCGGCTGAGCTGCGCCAAGTGCATTTTCGCGTCGCCTGATCAGTGGGCGTCCCTATGGCTGATCGACCGACCTGGCGTTCAAAAGCTCATCGACTATGAGAGGCAGTTCGGTATCACGCTGCGCCGTGGAGAAACACTCGAACAGACCATCGCTCGGGGCACTCCCTATCCCATGCTCGCAGCTGACATCGCGGCTGCCATGTCGGATAGCTGGGATCAACCGATCCTCATGGAGCCAGGGACCTGGCGTCTTCCCGCCGGCGCCTTCGGCGAGGCCGCCGGCCCGACCTGAGCACGCCGCCACCGGCGCCCACTTCGGGCCCGTGCAATGGCGGATCGCCGCGGCCACCGACGATGTGCGCGGGCAGTCTCTCGTCAATATACTCGACGATGTAGACCGATCTCACAGGAACTAGACCGATTGCCTCCGGACGGTTCGGCGTCCCTTTCGGGGGAGCGGCGGCGCGCCGTCAATCCGCCGGCCCCACTCTCAAACAGGATCGCGATATGAAGGCTATCTCTATTCGTCAGCCCTGGGCTTGGCTGATCATTTACGCCGGCAAGGATATCGAGAACAGAAAGTGGAAGACCTCCTATCGCGGGCCCGCTTTGGTCCATGCGAGCAGTTGGTTCGACGAAGAAGAAATTCGCGAGGATTTTAACGACGCACGCGAGATCGTGGAGAGCAGTGGCGGGGTGATGCCCGGTCCGGTGACGCTCAAGATGCTCCGCGAACAGACCGGCGGCATCGTCGGTCGAGTTGACATTACCGGATGCGTCACCGACTCCCCCTCGCCCTGGTTTTTCGGGCCGGTGGGCTTCAGGCTTTCGAACGCGCAGCCCTTGCCGTTCCTGCCCTGCCGCGGCGCCCTCGGCCTGTTCGACGTTCCCTACCCCCAGGCGCTGCATTAATTTTCCCCACTATTCAGCAGGTGCACCGTGAACAACCGTGCGACCGCCGGCGCTCTTCCGCTCTTCGACGGTATTGACCTGGAGCTCGCCAAACCGAAGCCCGTTGACGATGACGCTCTACGATCCAGGGGCTTTGGCATTGGCGCAGCTATGGCCGGCGGTGGGCCCGCTGAAAACCGCTCCGACGACGATTTCTATGCGACGCCGATCGAGGTGATCGTCGCCCTCATCCGGTGGCTGGCGGCCGAGGGCATTCCCATAGGCCCCCGGGTCTGGGAACCCGCCTGCGGCGAAGACGACATAGCACGTCCTCTTCGGGCCCTGGGACATGACGTTGTGTCGACCGATCTCGTCTATCGCGGCTATGGCCAAGGCGGCATCGACTTCCTTCACCAGGACATCGGTCAGCAGGTCGACTCCATCATCACGAACCCGCCCTTTGATCTGGCTATCGAATTCGCCCTGCGGGCACTCAACCTCGGTCCCAACCTCGTGGCGATGATGCTCAAAGGAGCCTATTGGCACAGTGCCAAACGGCACCCGATCTTTTCCCAAACTCGACCGTACGCAGTCCTCCCTTTGACCTGGCGCCCCGATTTCAAGGGCCTCGGGCGACCGACCATGGAGGTCGCTTGGACCGTCTGGCTCCGCGGCAACACCAGCCGCGCGATCTACGACCCCCTGCCCCGGCCTCGCGATCTACTCCGTCCGAAAAGGCACAAATCCAAATCGATCGGCGCCGGCGGCGCGGCTCGGCCGCGCGCCACCGGCGCCATCGACCATGCATGAGGCTCAGATGCTCGAATTCCCCGAAATGGCGACCGCGACCATCGCTGCACCCGAACTCTCGGACATCGAGCGACGGACATTCACCCCGGCCACCGATCGGCGCTGGCAGCCGGAGCCAGGCAAGCCTGTCCCCACGTCCGGGCTCTTCTCCGGGACCTGCCGCTTCGAAGCGGCCTTCGCGCAGCATAATCACCGCCCGGTCCTGCTCTGCGAAATCGACGGCTCCGCCCGGGCAGTCGCGAAGTGCTTCGCACCCGACCTCAAGATCGATCCGGATATTCGGACGCTCGAAGACCTCCCGATGACGACCTGCCTGGTCGCCGGCTTTCCGTGCCAGGACCTGAGCCCCGCCGGCCACAAGGAAGGCATCGAAGGCGCGAAGTCGTCGCTCGTGAAGCACGTCTTCCGTCTGCTCTCCAGGACCGAAGTCGAATGGGTCATTCTGGAGAATGTGCCGTACATGCTCGAGCTCGATGACGGAACAGGCATCAAGGTCGTCACCCAGTATCTCGAGCACCTTGGTTACCGGTGGGCCTATCGCGTGGTCGACTCGGCACATTTCGGCGTTCCACAGCGCCGCCTCCGGGTTTTCATCGTCGCGTCGCTTCACTACGATCCGCGCGAGGTCCTCCTGTCCGACGATTGCGGTGTGCCGCCGGCACGCCGCGACAACAGCCAGCAGATCGACGAAAGCGCATCCATAGGTTTTTTTTGGACGGAGGGCCTGACAGGCCTCGGACTCGGTATCGACGTCGTTCCACCGCTCAAGGCGGGATCGACGATCGGACTGCCCAGCGCCCCTGCGATCCTGCTCCCCGACGGTACGCTGGGCACACCACACATCGAAGACGCGGAACGACTGCAGGGCATGCCCGCGGGCTGGACGAAGCCGGGCGAGACGGTGCAGCGCAATTCGCGGTGGCGGCTCGTCGGCTCTGCCGTCACGACCCAGGTCGCCAGTTGGATCGCCGATCGGATCCATGATCCGAAGCCCTACGACTCCTCCCGGGACCAGTATGTGCCCCTGGGCGGCCGCTATCCCAGGAAAGCCGCCTGGAACATGGGCAACGGGGTGTTTGCCGCCGACGTGAGCGCCAATCCTCTCGCCATCAAAGCACCGCCTCTCCAGGACTTCCTCACCCGCCGGCTTGAGCCTCTCAGCGAGCGCGCAACCGCCGGCTTCCTGGAGCGCGCCAAGCGCGGGCGCCTGCGCTTCCCGCCGAACTTCCTGCAGCGCGTCGAAGCCCATCTCGACCGCATGCGGCAAGGCTCGTCCGGGCAACTGGCCCTGTTCTCCTGATCCCCCCAGCAGGGCCGGCGTCGTCGCAGCGCGACGCCGGCCCTGCTGGGCGTTCAATTTTCCCGGAGAGTTTCGATGCGCACTGTCGACATCACGCATTTTCATATCTTCTGCGGCCTTGGCGGCGGCGCGAAGGGATTCAATGCCGGTCAGGCCCGCGTCGGCAATGTGGAGGCGCGGTTTAAGTGCCTCGGCGGCATCGACGTCGATCCGGCCGGTATGCGCGATTTCGAAAAGCTCGCCGGTGTCCCTGGCACCGTCATGGACCTGTTCTCGATCGAGCAATATGTCGCGTTCCATGGCCACATGCCGCCGACCGGCTGGCGCGCCGCGACTCCGAGCGACATCCACCGAGCGGCGCAGAACGAGACGCCCCACATCGTTTTCTTGTCGGCGCCCTGCAAAGGCTTCTCCGGGCTGCTCTCCGAAAGCATGAGCCTCTCGACCAAGTACCAGGCGCTGAACGAGCTCACCCTGCGCGGCATCTGGCTGACCCTCGAGGCCTTCAAGGATGATGCCGTTAGCCTGGTCGTTTTCGAGAACGTTCCAAGGATCATGACCAGAGGGAGGCATCTGCTGGACCAGATTGTCCAGTTGCTCCGGCACTACGGCTATGCCGTCAACGAAACCACGCACGATTGCGGCGAGATCGGTGGCCTGGCGCAGTCGCGGAAGCGCTTCCTGCTGGTGGCACGCCACGAAAAGAAGGTCCCGCCGTTCCTCTACGTGCCGGACAAGCATCGCCTGAAGCCGGTCAGCGATATCCTCAGCAAGATGCCGATGCCGGGCGATCTTCGCGCCGGCCCGATGCACCGCGTCCCGACGCTCCAATGGAAAACATGGGTCAGGCTTGCCATGGTCGAAGCCGGCAGCGACTGGCGCAGCCTCAACCGGCTCCGGGTCGTCGACGGCAAGCTCGCAGACTATGCGATCGTCCCGGAGCACCTTGCTCGCGCTCCATCGAATGATGTCGGTCAGATCACCGATATTCGGGAACAGGGACGGCGGAACGATTATCTCGGTGTCTCTCGCTGGTCCGAACACAGCGGAACCGTCAGCGGAGGCGGTCGCCCCGGCAACGGCGGCTTTTGCGTCGAGGACCCGCGGGTCAAGCGGACGAGCGGTGGCGCCGGCTTCAACAATGTTTATCGCGTGATCGACATCAGTGGCTCGAGCCCCGCGATCACCGGCGGCTTCGGCCCAACCGCCGGCGGCCTGGCGATCAACGATCCTACCGTCGGCGAGGGGCCGAACGGTCCTCATTTCAAGAACGTCTACAGGATTGTCGGCTGGGACAATTCGGCGCCGACCGTCTCCTCCGGTCACGGCCCGTCCTCCGGCGGGACCAATGTCGCTGACCCGCGGCCGGCCGAAGGTGCCTACACGAGCAAATACCGTGTGACCAAGTTCAACGAGGCCAGCGGCACCGTCATTGCAGCCTCGACGACCGGCCAGGGCGCTTTCGCCGTCGCTGAGCCCCGCACCTCGATCGAGGAGCAATCTGCCCTCGACATCGACGACCCCCGCTGCCCCTGGAAGGAAGGCGCTCACACCAACAAGCACAAGGTCCTGACGTGGGCCGGCCATTCAACGACCATCACCGGCAGCGTGCAGCCTGCGAGCGGCGGCCTTTCCGTCGCGGACCCGCGGCACTCCGAAGGGGATATCTCCTTCGAGCTTCCGAAGCCTGAAGATCGGCTCGTCGCCGTCATCAGGTCGCCGGACAACACTTGGCATCGCCCGCTCACGACCCTGGAATTGGCCGCATTGCAAGGTCTGATCGACCCGGATGAAGATCTGACCCTCGACGGTCAGTCGGAGTCGAGCTGGCGTGAGCGCATAGGCAACGCCGTCCCGCCAAAGGCGGCGAGGGCCATCGCCAGCATGATGGGTCGCACGCTGCTCCTTGCGTGGAGCGGCCAAACGTTCTCCCTCAGCAGCTCCGACATCTGGGTCCGCCAGGTGGCGATCGCCCTCAGCGTCGACACCAGCGAGCAGCTCCTCGGCATGCAATAGCCGTGAGCGGCGGATGAGGAATGACCCGCCTCATCCGCCCCTCAAACTCACCCCCGGGAGATCGACGTGAGCAGCCTCGACAGAGCCCTGACACAGCATCACCTCGCATTGCTCGCCTCCTTCCGGGCGACTGGCCGGAAGGCGGAGATCGTCGGGCGACGCAAGCCCAGTGGCACGCCTCTTATCCGTTTGGACGATGGGCCACCCACCACTCTCGGGCGCGCTCTCCAACACTTGCACATCGCGCTCGAGATGAACGCCGAGGCCTCCAAGGTCTATCGGTCACTGATGCGCGGCAATTAACGACGGCCAACAGCCACCGTTGGGAACCTTCGGCCGCCGCATCGTAACCCCCGGCACGAAGCTCGGTACGCGGCCTACGACACAGCCGCCCTTCGGCTTTGAAAATCCCCGAGCGCAAATCCAGCGCTTCGGCCGGACGGGCTCGTCCGGCGCCTAAACAGCACCGATCAATCCGCCACATTTCAATGAGGGCTCGCCATGGCGAAGTCAGCAGCCGTAACTCCACGCGCTGTCGAGGAGATCGTTCACAGTCTGACGCACAGGACCGTCGACGGTCGACCCGCGGTGGTCATCACCGGTCAACTCGACCCGAAGCTCTACAAGAAGGTCGACCAGGTCATTCGCTTCGCCGGCGGGCGCTGGAAATCCTCCGCTCAGGCTCATCTCTTCGATGCCGGCGCCGACCCGGCCGCACTGCTGGACGCGGCTTTGGAGGCCGACGCCCACATCGACGACAATCCCCATGACTTCTTCGGCACACCACCCGACGTCGCCGACGATCTCGTCGACCTGGCCCTGGACGAATTCCTCCTCTTCCAGCTCGAAGAGCACCCCGACCTGAAAATCCGCGTGCTCGAGCCCAGCGTCGGTCAAGCTTCCCTGATTGAAGCCCTGTATCGGCGCGTGCCGGCAGAGCGGGTGGACCTCGTCTGCTTCGAGATCGATCCCCGGAATCAAAAGGTCCTTCGGACCAAGGGCATCGAGCCCCACGCCGAAGACTTCCTCACCGCGCCGATCGGCGAGCCCGTCGACATCGTCTTGATGAACCCGCCGTTTGCCGTGCCCGGATCCAAGGACGGCTGGGCGCTCCACGTGCAGAGAGCCCAGCAGTGGCTGAAGCCTGGCGGTCGGCTCGGCGCCGTGATCCCCCAAACCACGAAGTCCGGCGCCCGCCTCACCGACCACGGGGCCGAAGTCGTTGCCCATGCGCACGCATATGGGTCAATCGAACCGGTTCGCGACGGCGCGTTCGCCACGTCGGCCAACAAGGCGCACAGCACGAACGTCAAGACCGAGACCATTTGGTTCGAGCGGCCGCTGGCCAACGACTGGCGCTTGAAGCCGACCAATGGTTTCTCCAACTGGTACACCTATGCGACGTCGGTGATTATCGAAAACAACGACGTCGATCTCCTTCACCAACTGACGAGACCTGACCGCGGCGGTCGTTGCCCGTCCGCTGGCGTCATCGAAGAACGGCTGCTGCCCCAGCGGAAAGATTGGATCCGCGAGTCGGCCCCTTGGGTCTCGGGCATGGTCAATGCCCGGGAGATCGCGACGAACTTCGCCGTCGAGTTGACAACCGATCAACCTACCGACGCGCCGGACAATTTCCCAACATCGGCCCCGGCCCACCAAGCCGAGATCCCGGTCGACAACAGACGTCGGCGCCAGGCCCCACCGCCGCTCGAACAACTCCCGCTCTTTGGTCGTGCCGCCGCCTGATGGCGGGCACGGCCAAACGCTCGCCGCCCTGAGGAGAGACCGATGCGCTTCATCGAGAAATTCAGATCCGCGAAATTCGGCGTCACCTACGAGGCCGATGATGGCAGCGGAGTCCTTATCAACACCGACGGACCGTTGCCAGCACTCGTACCTGGCCTGTTGATCGGCGAGATCACTATCGCCTGCGCCCCGACCGTCGGTCTGACGATTGCGGCCTTGACCCTCATGAAGCTGGTCACCAGCGCGACCCGCCCTTCGGTCGTCATGGCGCTCTACCGGCACGATGACCCGGAGCTGCCCGGCATCGTGATCACGACCCACGCGGCGAAAAGCAGGTTCTACTTCTGCGACCAGATGGGCATCACCGCCACGATCGAAGCGGCCGTCCGGCTGCTCGATGACGAAGCACTATGGACCATCCTTCGCGCGCTCACCGGCACCCGGGACTCGGCTTACGTATTCGGCAAGGGCGAGACGGAACGCGAGTGGCGGGAAGCGTTCATCGAAAACCGGCTTCGCAAGCATCGGAAGCCGACGGAGCAAATCCCCCGCGTCTGGATCAATCCACGTCCGGAAGACAAGGCCTCCATGACGGACGATCTCGCGCTCGACCGCCAACGCTACAAGAGCGTCCGGTATCTCGGCCGCTCCGCGGTCGGCCTCGGCATGCCCTAACACCAGGAGACGATCATGGCAGCATTTCGATGCACGGTTTGCGGCAACATCACCGTCGGAACCTTGGTCGGCGAGCCGCGCTGCCAATGCGGCGCCGCCATGGTCGACCTCTCTGGTGGGCGCGCCAACCAGCCCGAGAAGGCCGGCCCTCTCGCTCCAAACTGCGTCGGGAACCCGTGCGCGGGCTGGATCGAGCTCGCCCAGCATGTTGGACGGCTCAGCAGCCAGAGCCTCGGTACCGACCTCACCGCCGCCCTAATCGGCGGCGATCGTGAACCCGAGGTCATTCATCAGCTCAGCCGCTTGGCTTGGCTGAAAACGCTCATCTCCGACTGCGAGCGCACCGAGGTCATGGAGCTTCTGAGCGGCGAGGATCCCGATGCCTTCTGGACCATGGTTCGAGAAATCAAGGCACTTCTCGCCGACGCCAGCGCCGCTCTCGTGAAGCACGGCGTCCTCACGCATCCGCTCGTCTGAGCAGAAGGACCTGATCATGGCCAGCATCAAAGTCGAACGGCGCTCGATCAATGCGCTGATCCGTCGTTGCACGAAGGAGATCAACCGTCTCCGGACGAGCAAAATCATCACGTCCTCCGTGCGCACCGAACTGATCAACCTTCGCCACGCCGAACTCGCGACGCTCAATCGGCGTCTCGGCAAACTCCCCCTCCCCGGCTCGACCTCGATCGCGGCCTGACCCTCGAGACGGATCAAATGGCGAACCGAAAAGGAATCGGCGGGCACCAAAGCGCGCGTCCCTACAAGGACGAATGGCTGACACCCCCGGCTGTCATCGCGGCGCTCGGCCCATTCGACCTCGATCCATGCAGCCCGATCAACCGGCCCTGGCCGACCGCGACGAAGCATCTGACGATCGAGGACAACGGTCTTCTGACCGCCTGGCCAGACAATGCCCGCGTTTGGATGAACCCGCCCTATACCGCCAGCATCGTCGGGCGATGGATGGCGAAGCTCGCAGAGCACGGCCGCGGCACCGCTTTGGTATTCGCCCGAACCGAGACGGCCTGGTGGATGGCCAGCATCTGGCAACGGGCCAGCGCGATCCTGTTCCTCAGCGGGCGCCTGAATTTCCATCACGTCGACGGCACCGAGGCGGAGAACGCCGGCGCGCCCTCGGCGCTCATCGCTTACGGCTCCTACGATACCGACCGCCTCGCCGACGCACCGATCGACGGCGCCTTCGTTCCCCTCCCGAACCGCGGCCAGATGGTTGTCGTCATGCGGCCGAGCCCGGATATCACCTGGCAGCAGCTGGTGGCCGCCGTGGTCGAGCGTCAGGGCGGGAAAATCGACCTAGCGACAGCCTACGTGCTGCTCGGCCGCCACACGAAGAGCCGCTGCAATCCCAACTGGCGAGCCAAGATTCGCCAGATCCTCCAAGGCCCGAAGTTCGAGCGCATCGGGCGCGGAAATTACCAGCTCTCGCTCAACCTCAGTGCCGCATAAAGTTTTTGCCTCTCAGCCGATGGTGGACATATGTGTCATCGACGGCGGCGACGCGGCCAACCCCTCGAAGGATGTCACATGTCCGAAACGGAGCAGACGGATTCGGCCCGCACGCCGAAGAAGCCGGATTTCAAGACCGACGACCGGGTCAAGCGCGGCAACCTGATCAAGGTCCGACCGCAGGACGTCGAGATCCAGGAAGGTTTCAACCTTCGAAGCAAATCACGCGCTTTCCAAGAGACCGTGGCGCGCTATACCCACGCCATTCTCCATGGGGCGCAGATGCCCCCGCTGAAGGTCCGCTACAGCCCCGACCGCCGCATCATCGTTCGGGACGGCGAGCGGCGCTTGCTCGCCTATCTCGCAGCGATCGAGGCCGGCGCCCCGATCGAATACATCGAAGTGATCGAACATAAGGGAAACGAAGTCGACGACGTGCTCCTGATGATCGGCACCGCCGATCACAACAGCGAGCTCACGCCCCTCGAAAAGGGCCGCGGGTACAAGCGCCTGCGGCAATACGGCTGGTCGGTCGGCCAAATCGCCGAACATTGGAACCGTTCGTCGGTTCACGTCTCCGATCTCCTGCTGCTCGCCGACGCGCCGGTCGCCATCCACCAGCTTATCGAGGAGGAGACCGTCGCCAGCTACACGGCGATAGAGGCGATCAAGCAGCATGGCGACAACGCCATCAACGTCCTGACCGACGCCGGCGCGGCCGCGGCTGACGATGGCCGCGGCAAGATCCGGCCCGCCGACGTCACCAAGGCCCGCGGCGACGCCCCACCGAAGCTGCAGCTGTTCAAGCCGGCACGCCGCGCCGAGGTCGTCAAGTCGTTCAGCGACCTTCGCGACATCGTCGCCAAGCAGGTGCCGGAACCGGCGAAGGTCAGTGATGACGCCCTCGTCGAAGTGCCCTATTCGCTGCTTTCCCAGCTGCTGCGGCTGGCCGAGGAGGACCAGAAGAAGGGGAAGGCAAGCCCGGCTCCCGAGGTCAGCGAAGCAGCGTCCGAAGAGCCGTCGGCGATCGCTGCCGATTAGCGTTCGGAACTAAGCTGCCCCCTTACCGGAAATAGCGCGCCGGTCGCACCCCCTGTGGCCGCCAGGACCTCCAACTCCTGGCGGCCACATGCTCTTGGAGCACCAAGTGCCGAAGTACAGCCTCCTCCTTGTCCTGTTGCTCGCGCTCATCCACCAGCTCGGAATTCCGAAACACATCCTGCGCACGATCGACGCGACGCTGGTGCTGCTCCTGCTCGGTTACGTCGCAGGCCGGATCCACGGCGCTGGAGAGACCGACCTCTACCGCCGCCGATGGAAACGTTTCGTGGCTGCCTTTAGCCGCTGGGTAACCGACATCAAGAGCGGATCGCAGCTTCGCAAACTCGACGGTCCGGCCGGAAAGGTCATTTTGTTCACCAGCAACGCTGTGACCGCGCTCATTTCGCTGGGCTTCATCGCTCTCGCCTATGTCCTTTACGACGGCGAATGGGGTGACGGCGATCTTGTGGGCATAGTCTTTTCCGTCCTGCTGTTCACCGGGATCGCGTTCCTCGCGATCGACCAGGGACGAGCAGCCCGTGCCCGTTCGCGCAGACCCAAACACCAACCGACCACGTGAGCCGATACTGCCTTTCCACCCCGATTGGCTCCACGCGCTAGCGCGCGACCGCCCGACCACGATAGGGAACGAAGATGACCTCCACATCGGCCGATCTCACGAACCGCCGCCTGACCGACGATGACAGCCTTCGCCTGATCCTCGCGCAGGAGCGCGCCAATCAGGCCGCCGGCAAATGGCACGCCGACCTGGTGGCACCGCTTACGGTCTGCATCTACGACGCCTCCGGCGCGATCGTCGCGACGCTTGACGACACCAACGCCGACAACAAGCGCAGCCCCGTAACGTTGCTCCGGCAAGCCACGATCATGGCCGGCGCCTGGGAGCGTCACCTCAGCCTGTTCGGCGACATCCTCTCGGTCGAAGTCCTGGCCGAGCAGGGCGCGACGACATAGCCGCCCGCCGGCGAGGAAAGGTCCACATGGCCTCGAAACTAAGACCCGCTGATTTTCCAGTCGCGTTCAATCGCGGCTTCGTTCCGGCGACCACATCAAAGACGGCCAGCCTCATCGAGTAGTCATGCTGCTCGATGGCACGGAGCCTTCTGTCATCCACCCCGACGACGTTCATGCTTACATCGGCCAGGGTGGGAATGCCGGCCGATGGCTCGTCGGCATGGACTGCGCGCGAAAACTCGGCCTCGAATGGACGAGCGAGCCGAACCGAAACCTCTGACCTCCGCCCCCTTCGCCGATCAAGATATCGCGCGAACAACCCCGACCAAGGATGAACCGGATGCAGCCTGCTCCAAACTTCGAAGACATGATCGCCATGCTCGAAGGCAGCGAGCAGTACCGGGTGCTCCGACGGCTGCCGCACATCACGGAATATTCAGCGCCTGATGCGAGCGAGAAGCACATCGGCCTCTATCTCGATGGCGAGACCACGGGCCTCAATCCGCGCGAACACAAATTGATCGAGCTCAGCATCGTCGCATTCGAATTCTCCTCCGATGGCAAGATCTATCGCATCATCGAAGACGGCGACTGGTTCGAAGATCCCGGCCATCCTTTGACCGCCGAAATCTCGAACTTGACGGGGATCTCCGACGACGACGTTCGAGGGAAAAGCTTTCCGGAGAGCGATATCAAGACGCTCGCCGAACGCGCCGTCCTGGTCATTGCCCACAACGCCGATTTCGACCGGGAATTCGTCGAGCGTCGCTTTCCTGGCATTTTCGAACAGAAGTTCTGGGCGGACAGCATGGGCGACGTGCCCTGGAAGTCCGACGGGCACCGTTCCCAGCGGCTCGAGCACCTGCTCCTGCACTACGGCTTTTTCTACAAGGCCCATCGCGCAAACATCGACTGCCGGGCAGGCATTCACCTGCTCACCCAGACGCTCGCGTCGGCCAATGCTACAGGCTTCGAACTTCTCCTCGGGAAGGCACGAAGCCGAACGACCCGGATCTTTGCCCACGATGCGCCCTTTGAAAAAAAGGGTGCTTTGTATGATCGCGGCTATGTCTGGTCCAAGGGCGAAAACGGCCGACCAAAGGCATGGTGGCGCGAGGTCGACGCGAACACCACCGATGAAGAGATCGCCTGGCTTTGGGCGAACGTCATGACGTCAGGACGGATCTCCTGCCTCACCATCAATGGCCGTGACCGCTATTCGCCCCGCGCCTGGGCGCCGGGAGCGTTCCAGAGTCGACCGCGCCCCGCGGCTCCTCTGCCCCAGGCGCCACCGCCCGTTCCGGCCATCACGCCCTCAATCGTGGAGCCCCGCCTGATCTGACGTCGCCCCGCCCTGCCATCTCTGCCGAGGAACCATCGTGTCGGTGGGCCCGCTGGCTTGATCTCGGCTCCCCGAACCTCACTCCCCACTGAATGCTGACCGCCCTTGGTCCCAGAAAACTCGTAGGCCACGGGCAAGGAGAACCCGGCGACTGAGGCCTGGGTCGAGTGCCGCGACCGTGCCCGCGATCCCTGCGGGTATCGCGAACACGCTCGCGACACGCGGTTAGCGCTAAGCCAACCGCCCCACCCCTCAAATGCAACGAGCCTCCCATGAACGACGATCTCACCGAGATCGTCGAGACGATTGCCGCCTGGGCGAGAGCCCCGACCGGCCTACCGTTTCGATGGATCTCAACGCAGTCGGCACAGCAAAGCCTCTCCACGGTCCAGCGTCTGGCCCAGCAAGTCCCCGGGTCTCTCATCACCGCTCCAGACGGCACCTCGGCCAAGCTCACCGCGGACAAGCTCCATGCCCCGACACCGGCCCTAGCCCGCGTGCTCTATCGCCACGACCAGAACGGCCAGGTCCCCCAGACGCAGCGGGAGCTATCGGCAAGCCCGCTCGTAATCGTGTCCTTTGCCAACAACC
>Ga0070730_10001605_pt1 | contig 21685 bp, 19 predicted proteins | sample Coa_R1_3_FD_66447 | JGI IMG/M metagenome (GOLD analysis project Ga0070730, IMG submission 66447) | Surface soil microbial communities from Centralia Pennsylvania, which are recovering from an underground coalmine fire - Coalmine... | ecosystem: Environmental > Terrestrial > Soil > Unclassified ... | reverse complement strand
GTTAGTGAGCGCCGATCCAGGCGTCGCGGGAGTCGATGTAGGTATTGAGCGGCGCGATGCGCAGGCCGCGCAGCCACGGTTTCTGCACCCACGTCGTGGCGCCAAAGAACAGCGGGATTGTCGCCATCTGATCCTTGATCAAGTAGCTCTCGGCGGCCGCGTACTTCTGATTGCGCAGGTCCGGATCCGGCTCGAGGTTGGCCTTCTTGATCATGTCCAGATAGGTGGGATCCGAGTAGTGGCTCTGCCAGTAGTCGCCTTCGAAGATCACGTTGTGCCAGTCGTTGGGATCGAGATAGTCGGAACCCCAGCCACCGTAGTACATGTCGTATGGCTCGGTGCGAATGCGGGTGCGCCAGTCCGTCGGGACCGGCAGAAGGTCGACGCTGATGTTCAGGACATCCTTCCACATGCTCACCAGGGCCTGCGAGACGAGCACCCCCTCCGCCTGAGTAGGCACGTAGCCGAGCTTGAAGCCCGGGAACCCTTTGCCGCCGGGGTAGCCAGCGTCCGAGAGGAATTGCCTGGCCTCGGTCGGTCCGCCGGGCAGCGCCGCGGCCGGGTTGTTGCCCGGAATGTCGGGCGGGACGAAGTTCAGGGACGCGATGCCCTGGCCCTTGAGTAGTTGCTTGACGATCAGGTCGCGGTCGATGGCGAGGTACAGCGCTTTGCGCACGTTGACGTTCTTGAGCACGGTGTTGGGGTTGCGATGATCGATCCGCAATTGCCAGTTGCGCGACTCGGCCCAGTGCACCACTTCCTGGCTCAGGCGACTGTCGGCAAGCACGCGGTCAGCCTCGGCGGGCGGCACCTGCGCCAACTCGAGCTCGTCGGCTTCGTAGCTCGCCAGCGCCTGCTGCGAGGCGTTGGCGTACAGGCGATAGACAACGTGCTCGAGCGTCGGGCGTTTCCCCCAGTAGGCCGTGTTGCGACGGAACACCATCTGTTGATCGTGATCCCAGCGCTCGAAGATGAACGGGCCGATGGACTGGATGTTCTCGGGCTCCATCCACTTGTCGTCGCCGACGGCCTCGATGACGGCGCGGGGCAGCGGGAAGAACGGCCAGAGGGAGGCGACCATCGGGAAAAAGGGGGTCGGGTCCTGCATGACCACCTGCAGGGTTCGGTCATCCAGGGCCGTCACGCCGACGTCCGCGGCCTGCGCCTTGCCCGCGTTGTAGTCGGTGCCGTTTTTGATGTAGCCCAGGAATGAGACGTTGGGCGAGGCGAGCTCGGGACTCAGGTTGCGCTTCCAGGTCCACTCGAAGTCCGCCGCCGTCAGCGGCGCGCCGGTCGTCCACAACACGTCGTCGCGGAGATGGAAGGTATAGGTCAACGTGGTGGGGTCGTAGTCCCAACTGTTGGCGATCACCGGCTCGGTGACGTGGGTCTCCCAGTTGTAAAAGGTGAGGCCGTCGAACATCAGCAGGTGCAGTTCGGGCGTGCCCCCTTCGCGACCCGTGTCGAACGCTGTCACCGGGTTGGTGTAGGCCAGGCGCAGCGTCTGGTCCGTCGCGGGCGCCTGCGCGAAGGCGCGGCCAACCGAGCCCATGGCCAGTGCCTGGGCCAACGCTGGCGCCATGGCCAGCTTGATGCCTGTTTCAAGGAACCGGCGCCGGTTTAACGTGAACTTGTCCGCAGCCATGGCTTCGCTCCTCGCTCCACGGCAGGCTAGCACCGCCGCCAGGGCGCGGGCAAAACGCGAGTGAAACAATTCACACCAAAAGTGTGATCTGCATTACTTCTTCCGCCGGCGGCGGGCCCCTACGGTCAAAAGTGCTGGTTCGGATGTCGGAGAAGCGGGTCGAGGTCATCCTGATGCGGCAACTGGCCGGATATCTGGCGACGCCCATGCTGGTGGTCAATCCGCTGGGCACCCTCCTGTACTTCAACGAGCCGGCCGAAGTCCTGCTCGGCAAGCGGTTCGACGAGGTTGGCGAGCTACCGGCCAGTGCCTGGAGCACGGTCTTCGCACCGTCGGACGCCGACGGTCAGCCGCTCCCGCCGGAGGAATTCCCGCTCCTGGTCGCGCTGGCCAGACACACCCCGTCGCAACGCGCGTTCTGGATTCGCAGCATGGATGGCCAGCGGCGCCATATTGAAGTCGCGGCCTTCCCGTTGATCGGCCTCGAGGGCACACCGCTCGGGGCCGTCGCCACACTGTGGGAGTCGTGATGCGGGTCAGGTTGTGGGGAACTCGTGGGTCGGTCGCGGCGCCGGGCGTCGAAACGGCGCGCTACGGCGGCAATACGTCGTGCGTCGAGGTCCGCCACGCGGACGGGACGCTGCTCATCCTCGACGCGGGGACCGGCATTCGCCGCCTCGGGTCGTCACTGGACGCGGGCGTGCGGCGGGTCGACGTCCTGCTCAGCCACCTGCACATGGATCACATTCAAGGACTCGGCTTCTTCGATCCCCTGCACGACCCGGCCATCGAGGTGCACCTGTGGGGACCGTGCAGCCCGACGCAGGACCTGTGGACCCGGCTGGTGCGGTACCTCTCGCCGCCGCTGTTCCCGGTGTATCTGCGCGACCTGCCGTGGCTGCACGTCCACAACGTTGGGGTGGGCAGGTGCTTCGAGATCGGGCCATTCACCGTGTCCGCCGAGCTCATCTGCCATCCCGGGCCGACGCTGGGGTACCGCATTGCCGACTCAGGTGCGACGCTGGCCTACCTGCCCGATCACGAGCCCGCGCTCGGGCTCAAAGGCAGCTACCTGAGCGGTGAGTGGACCTCCGGCTTCGGGCTGGCGCACGGCGCGGACCTGTTGATCCATGACGGCCAGTACACCGATGCGGAATATGCCGATCGCGTTGGCTGGGGGCACAGTTCGATTCGTCAGGCGGTGGGGTTCGCACGTCTGGCGGAAGTGAGTCGGCTGGTGCTGTTTCATCACAATCCGACCCATACGGACGACGACCTCGATCGACTCATCGACGTCGCGGCGGCCGGCTCGAGCGTTCCCTTCCCGGTGATGGGCGGGATGGAGAGCGCGACCTTCGACGTCATCTCCCGTTGAGCGACGCGCGCAGGATGTCGACGATGGCGTCGATGTCCTCGCGTGTTGCCACCAGCGGCGGCGCGACCGCGACGAACCACGGCGCCGCTCGCAGCAGAAGTCCGCGGCGGCGCGCTTCGAGTGCGACCTGGAGTCCGATCCGACGGCGCGGATCGGGCTCGAACGTGTTGGTGTCGAAGACAATCGCTTGCAGCATCCCGCGGCCGCGCACCTTGCCAATCGCCGCGTCGGTCGCCGCCAGGGCCTGCAGTTGCGTCCGCAGGTACGCGCCGGTACGTTCGGACTGGCCCACCACGTCGTACGCCTGCATGTACTCCAGCGCCGCCAGCCCGGCGGCGCAGGCGACCGGATTGCCGCCGTACGTGTGCCCGGCGAAGAACTGCGTACCCGGTTCACCCCAGAACGGCTCGGCCACCCGGTCAGTCATGAAGACGATCGACAGCGGACTGTAGCCACCCGTGACGCCCTTGCCGCAACAGAAGATATCCGGCCACACGCCGGGGTACTCGGCGGCAAACCACTTGCCGGTCCGCCCAAAGCCGGTGATGATCTCGTCGAACACGAGCAGAATGTTGTGCTCGTCACACACCTCGCGCAGCGCGCGCATATAGCGATCCGGAGGCACCACCACACCGGCCGACATCAGAATCGGCTCGGTGATGATGGCCGCGATCGTCTCGGGCCCCTCGAGCTCGACCGTGGCCCGCACCAACCGGCAGTACACCTCCGCTGCCTCCTCGGCCGACAGGCCGGGATGCAGCGGGCTATCTATGTCGGGCGTCTGCAGGTGGATGAAGCCGGTCGGCGAGGGCTCGAATGCGTTCTTCCAATGGGCCCAGCCGCTGGCCGCCAGCGCGTTGCCGGTGCCGCCATGGTAGCCCCGATAGTGCGACACAACCTTGTACTTGGTCGCGTGACCCGTCTGCTTGTGGAACTGGCGGGCGAGCTTGATCGCCGCCTCGTTGGCCTCCGAGCCACCCGACAGGAGCTTGACGGTGGTGAAGTCCGCGGGCACCAGCCGCAACAACTGCTCGACCAGTTCAGCCGCGCGCGTGTTGGTGCCCATCGTGGGCGCCCCGAATGCGAGTTTCTTCGCCTGGGTCGCCACCGCGTCGACAATCTCCGGATTGCCATGCCCGAGATTGCTGGTGAACACGCCCGACAGGCCATCGATATAGGTCCGACCGCGGTCATCGGTCACGCGAATGCCCTCGCCGTGCTCGAGCACGAGCGGATCTTCGGCGAAGGTCTTCATCTGGGTGAAGTCGACCATCAGGTGGCGCGCTACATCACTGGTCATAGCTGATAGCCTAGCCTGTCCAGTGACGCCAAGTCGCGCGCTGCCCGCATCGCTGCGCGCGCTCTCGTGCGGTGCTCTGGAATATCAATGGGGAGCCGCTGATTGGAGCGAGCGCCGCGATCCGGAGCGCTTGGAGCGCTGGCCTTCAGCGGGAAAAAAAGGCGCGCAGTTCGGCGTACGTTTCGTCCGGCGCTTCTTCGGCCAGGAAGTGGCCGGCGTCGAGCCCGCGTCCGCGCACGTCGTCGGCCCATTCGCGCCAGATTGCCAGAAAGTCCCAGGCCGGCGGCATCGAGCCCTTCGCTCCCCAGAGCACCAGGACCGGGCACGCGATCTTCCGCTTGCCGCGGTCCGCCTCGTCGTGGGCGTAGTCGATGCTCGCACCCGCCCGATAGTCCTCGCAGATGGCCCGGATCGTGTCCGGGTTCTGATAGCACCGCCAGTAGTCCGCGCGGGCCTCGGGCGTGAAAAAGGCCGTCGGCCGACGTTCGAAGAACACGTCTGGCGCGCGGTTAATCGCCCGTTCGGGAAAGTCCGCTGGCTGGGCCAGGAAGAACCAGTGCCAGGTCCGCAGCCCGAACTGCATGTCCGCGCGGCGAAATTGCTCGACCGTCGGGATGATGTCGAGCACCGCCAGCTTGAGGACGCGTTCGGGGTGGTCGAGCGCCAACCGATAGGCGCAGCGGGCGCCGCGGTCGTGTCCGGCCAGGCAGAACCGTTCGAACCCGAGCTGGCGCATCACCTCGACCTGGTCGCGCGCCATCGCCCGCTTCGAATAGGGCGCGTGATCGTCGGTGTACGGCGGCTTCGAGCTGTCTCCATAGCCGCGCAGATCGGCCGCGACCACCGTGAACTCGCGCGCGAGGCGCGGGGCGATCCGGTGCCACATCACGTGGGTCTGCGGATTGCCATGCAGCAGCAGCAGGGGCGGTCCGCTACCGCCATGCCTGACCCGGATCTGGGCTTCCCCCGTGTCGATTGTCGTCAGCTCGAAGCCGTCAAACATGCGCCCGCAGCGTACCAAAGGGCGAGTAGCATCGGCCTCTGGGTGCGCTGGGCACACGCCTTGCGTTTCAGGAACGCGCTGGAAATGACTTCGCTCGATACAAATCTGGCACATCTGGGAGAATTGCTGGAACTCGTACCGGCGGGCGTGATCGTGCGTACCTTCGAAACCGACACGATCACCTACTGGAGTCGTGGCGCCGAGGAGATGTATGGCTGGAGCCGCGACGAAGCCATCGGTCAGGTGACCCATCTGTTGTTGCGAACCCAGTTCCCGGTGTCGAGAGCAGACCTGGCTGATGCCCTCCAGCGAGCCGGACGTTGGGAAGGCGAACTGGTCCACACCCGGCGCACTGGCGAGCAGCTCGTCGTCGCCAGTCGCCAGGCCGTGCACTTCGACGAGCGCGGCTACCCGGCGGCCACCCTGGAGATCAACACCGACATTACCCAGGGCCGACGCATGCAGGCCGACCTGCTCGCAAGCGAGGATCGCTTCCGGCTGCTGGTGGACAGCGTCCAGGACTATGCGATCTTCCTGCTCTCGCCAGAAGGCCGTGTGGAAAGCTGGAACGCGGGCGCGCAGCGCTTGAAGGGATATCTCCCCGAGGAGATTCTCGGCCAGCCGCTTGCCCGGTTTTACCCGCCGGAAGATGTGGCCACGGGCCTGCCCAAGGCCCTGCTGGCGCGTGCCGCGGCCGAGGGCCGCGTCGAATCCGAAGGCTGGCGGGTGCGCAAGGACGGCTCGCGGTTCTGGGCGGATGTTGTCCTGACCGCACTGCGCGACGAACGCGGCGAGCTGCGTGGCTTCGCCAAGGTGACGCGCGATCTGACGGAGCGCAAACAAGCCGAGGAGGCGCATGCCATCGCCAGCCGGGAGGAAGGCGTGCGGGCCGCGTCCGAGGCTTCCCAGGCGGAGTTGCGCGCGTCCCGTGATCAGCTCTCGGCCATCCTCGCCGGTGTGGCCGAAGGGATCACGGTGCAGGACGCCGCGGGCCACATGGTGTACGCCAACGATGCCGCCGCGCGGCTGTGCGGCTTCGCGAGCGCCGCGGAGTTGTTAGCCGTGCCCGCCAGCGAGATCTTGAGTCGATTTCAGATCTTTGACGAAACGGGCGCGACGCTGACCGCCGATCGTCTCCCGGGGAGACTGGCACTGCAGGCCCACCCCGTGCCGGAGGAGCTGGTGCGGTTCCGCGTGCTCGCCACGGGTGAGGAGCGCTGGTCGCTCGTTGGCGCGACCCCGGTACTGGGCGCCGATGGCCAGGTGCAGTTGTCGGTGTCGATCTTCCGCGACGTCACCGAGCGCAAGCGGGCCGAGGATACGGCGCGATTCATGGCTGCGGCGAGTGCCGAACTGGGTGGCTCGCTCGAATTCGAGCCCACGTTCACGCGCATCGCCCAACTGGCCGTGCCGACGCTGGCAGATTGGTGCGTGGTCGACGTGATCGAAGACACCGGACACGTGCGACGGCTGGCCGCCGCCCACGTCGACCCGACCAAAATACGGTGGGCGCGCGAGCTCGCCGAACGTTACCCCGAGGACCCGGCCGCGCCGCGCGGAGTGGCGCACGTGCTGCGGACCCGCCAGCCCGAGCTCTTCGCCGAGATTTCCGACGAACAATTGCAGGCTGGGGCGCGCGACGCAGAGCATCTGGCCATCCTGCGCTCGCTCCAACTCCGGTCGGTCATCATCGTGCCGCTGGTGGCACGCGGACGGACGCTCGGAGCGATCACCCTGGTGGCCGCCGAATCAGGCCGTCGCTACGGCCCGCACGACCTGGCGATGGCCCAGGATCTCGCCGTGCGGGCGGCGCTCGCGGCGGACAACGCCCGGCTGTATCGCGAGGCTCAGGAGCAGGGAGCCATTCACGGCGAGCTCAATACCGCCTTGCGTGAGACAATGACGCAGCTGGAGCAATCGATGCGGACACGAGACGAGTTTCTGGCGTCGGCCTCGCACGATCTGAAAAATCCGATCGCGTCGATCAAGGCGTCGGCCCAACTCCTGCAGCGGCGTCTTCGCCGGTCGGGGAAACTCGACCTGGAACAACTCCAGGTGGGTCTGGAGCGCATCGACTCGATCGCCACCCGCGCCGCGAGTCAGGTGGACGAACTCCTCGACATCGCCCGCGTCCAGATGGGTCGCCCGTTGGACCTCGACACGCAGCCGACCGATCTGGTGGTCCTCGCACGCGAGATCGTCGAGGAGCACCAGCAACGGACGGATCGCCACCAGATCGGACTCGTCGCGCAGGTTCCCGAGCTGGTCGGGGTCTGGGACCGCCGCCGGCTCGGGCGTGTGCTGGGCAACCTGCTCGACAACGCCATCAAGTACAGCCCCGACGGTGGGCCAGTCCGCGTGCACGTCGGACGCGAGAGCGAGAGCGAAACGGACGCCTGGGCGGTCGTGGCGGTGGAGGACCAGGGCATCGGGATCCCTGAGGATGAAGTCGAACGCGTCTTCGGACGATTCCAGCGCGGTACCAACGTGATTGGCCAGATCGCCGGGAGCGGCATCGGCCTCGCCAGCGCCCGCCATATTGTCGAGAACCATGGTGGTTCGCTCACGGCGGTGAGTGGACCCAGGCATGGCGCGACCGTCTCAATGCGGCTACCGATCGATCCGGAGGGCAACCAAGCGCATGCGTAGGGTCGCTGACCTTACGCCCCTGGTGCTCGTGGTCGACGACGATCCCGATATGCTGCGGGTAATTCGCGGCGTGCTCGAGGACGAAGGGCTCGCCGTCACGACTGCCGCCGATGGTGGTCGAGCGCTGGCAGTTGCCGCGGAGCGCGCGCCCGACCTCGCGGTGCTGGACGTGGGGCTGCCGGTGCTCGATGGCCACCAGGTCGCCGACGGGCTGCGACACCTACTGGGCGGAGCCTTTCCCGTTCTGGCGATCACCGCGGACGGACACGCCGCGGAAAAGGCCCGCCACATGCGGGCTTATGTCGGTCTGCGCAAGCCATTCGAGTTGAACGAGCTGGTCGCCCAGGTCTGGCGCGGGCTCGGCCGCACACGGCAACCGGCTTTCGATCAGCTCTGAGCCACCACCGGCGTTCGGTTTTCGGTCAGCAACGTCGGGTCGAGCTGTCTGATCTTGCCAACCGCGTCCTTGAGTTGTTGCGCGAGATCCACCACTTGCTGCGCTTGCGCCTTGACCTCATCGGATGACACAACGCCACCGGGATCCGGCTGGAGCGCGCGGCTGGTGCGCGCGATCAGTCCGTCCAGGATGTCTTCAACCGTGATTCTGCGCGGACCCGACTGGCCGCCACCCGTAGTGTCCGTCGACATGGACTTGCCTTTCTATGATGCGGTGAACGTTGGGATCGCGATGGTATCGATCCCAACCTGCGACAGCGTGAGATTGAACACATCGAACGGCACGATCACGTTCTGCAGCGTCATCTGGCCGACCGTCGCGTGGGCGGTCACCGACTTGATCTCCAGGTTCCCGACATGGGTGGTGACCGTGGGCGTGATGACCAGTTTTACCGAGAGAAACCCAAGGTCGATGATGGGTATCTCTGGTAGTGCGCCGAGCACGAGCGGCATCACCAACGGCGCAGTGTTCGTGATGTCGGGGATCTGGACGTCTGGCAGATTCAGATCGACGAGTCCAATCTGACCGAGGGTGACGGGGTCGGCATGGACGTGATCGACGGTCGCCGAATCGAGGTTTGCGGCGGGAACGGTTACCGCTGAGCCGTCGAGCGAATTGAGCGTCAGGCCGGCGATGCTGAACCCCGCGGTTGGCAAGGCGGTGTTGGTGGCGCGCACTCCACTGGCGGAGGCATTGTTGACGCCCAGCACCATCGGGTTGGCCTTGACCATCACGTTCGTGGCAGTCAGCGCCGGAATCTTAACCGCGATGTTATTGAGGGGCGCGAGGTGGAGATCGGGGAGCGGAATGTTGAACTGCAGGTTGACCAGGGTTTCAGTGCCTGAATCCGAATACACCTCGAGATCGATTGACCACTTGGCCTGGATGTCGAGGCCAAGCGTCACCGACAGATTGCGCAGGAACGCGTCCGTCGCGTCCATCGCGAAGTCGGTGTTCGCCACGGTGAGGCTGCCGACCGCCAGCGGTCCCACGTTCAACGAGCCAACGTCAATGTGCTGCAGGTTTGTCTGCGACGCGGTAAGCGTTGGGATTTTTACTTGCATTGGCGCCCCAAGAATACGGGCTCAGAGCCACTTGCGGAAGTAGACCACGCGCTCCCGCTCCTCGAACCCCAGGGCGCGGTGAACTTCGTGGCTGAGAGTGTTGTCCAGCAGTGCGTCGCTGCCCAGTTCGGTGAAGCCCTGGGCACGCGCCCAGTCCTCGACCGCGGCGAGTAGCGCGCGCCCCACGCCGCCACGGCGGACGTCCGCGTCGACCCACCAGCCTTCCAGGAAGGCACACGGTGACTCGTCGTTGCTGTTGGCGAAACGTCGCACGCTGGCCTCCGCGAAGCCGCACAGGCGCCCGTGGTCGCGCTCAGCAACAAACGCCACCTGAGTGACGTCCGCCAGCAGCTCCCGCAGATCCTCCTCCAGGTCGGCCGGGTCTTCGTCAGGCCAGAGCGCGGCGCGCATCCGCGCGTGCTCGAGTCGATCGCCAGCCTGCGCACGACGGATAGTTGGCATGAGAAATAATGCAGCCCGGATTGAATTATGGCGTACGACCCCTTTGTCCACGGGCCGCTGCCGGTCGGTGTCCGCGGCGGTGTGTTGATCGATCACCAGCGCGACGACCGGCCACTGCCGTTCGAAATGTGGCATCCCAGGGAGACGGCGGGCAGCTATCCGCTCATCCTCTTTTCGCATCCGAGCGCGGGTCACCGGCGTCAGTCATCGTTTCTGTGCACGCACCTGGCGAGTCACGTTTACCCGCGGCCTGGCGCTTGCGCATTTCGACGCGGTCCTGAAGGACGACCCCGCCGCGGAGTACTTCCTGGCCCACGACGCCGCGACCGCCTTGCGCGATCGCGGCGTCCACGCCACCGAGTACTTACATTGAGCCGTTGAGGCGCGCGGTTTTGACCGCGGTCAGGGCTGCGCGGGCCGTGCCATCGGGCTCGTCGATCGCCCACCAGTACTCTTCACGCTGGTTGTTCCAGGTCGGATCGGCCAGCGTCCACAGCGTCATGACCCCGATCCAGGGCGACCAATTCTGCTTCGCATACTGGAATGCCTTGACGATGTTGTCCGCCTTCTTGTCCTCCGTGACGGCGAACCACGAGTAGTTGGGGTGGATCTTGTCGGCGGTCCAGCCGAACTCGAGGAACCAGATCTGCCAGGCGGCATCGCCCGCTTTGACCTGGACCGCCCGCAACTGCTCGACGCGACGGAAGTAGAAGCTGGCGTCCTGGAAGGCCGGCAACGAGTTGAATGGCGCAGCGACCTCGGGGGCCTGGGTATTGCCGTGGGCGCCCAGAACGTCGTAGTTCACGCCGCCCTTGAGACCCGCGTCGTACAGCCACTGGAGGTATTCGGCATCATCCCAGGCGTCGCTGGTGCGGACGCCAGTCGGCGATAACCCGGCGGTGATGATGACGATGTTGGGCTGGGCAGCGTGCGCCGCGCGATACGCCAGTGTCAGAAAGCGGACGTAGTCGGCCGCCTGCTGCCGGTTGATCGGTTGGTTGCCCCACTCACGATTGAGATTGACCTCGTTCCAGACCTCGACGGCGTCGACCGTCCCGAGCGGCGAGCCCGGAGCGTAGCGCTTGGCGAACACGGAGATGAAGTCGGCGTAGTCCTGGTAGTTGTCGGGTGGCCCGTTGTGGGCCATGTCTTTGCGGGACCAATCCGGCTGGAAGTCGATGCGGGCAATGATCTTGATGCCGTTGGCGCCGCTGGCCTTCACGATGCGGTCGGCTTCGGTCCAGTCGTAGACACCCTTGGCCTTGCCCTCGATCGTGCGCCATTGGAAGAGCGTCTTCTGCCAGTGGAAATTGGCGCCGCTGGCAATTTTGAGATCGCGATCGGTGGTGGGGGTATTGCCCCACAGGAACATGCTGAGTCCGTAGTCGGGGCTGGAAACTGGCGGCGGCGGCGCTAGCGGCGTCCAGTTAGCCAGCGGTGGCACTCCGGCGACCGTCGGCGCCGTACCCACGGTCGGGCCGGTGGCGGTGACGCTCCCCGCGCCCTTGACGAACGCGTTCCCGAAGAAGGTGCCCGCTGGCCCCTTGTCGGCAACGGCGGCGCGCAGCAAGGGGCTGGCGGCAGCCTGGAGGGCCAGATCGCCCGGCAGGTTGTCGCCGGTGAGCAGCTCCTTCAGATGGTCAGCCAGCAACAGGCCCTGCGTGCAGCCGCAGCTCTTGTCGTAGTGCATGATGCCGCGCTGGAAGCGCTGGTAAATGAAGTTACGGTTGGTCGGGTCGTAGGCCGGCGCAGAGGTAGGCGCGCCCCAGATCTCCAGATCGAGCAGGCCCAGGATGTTGGGATCGCTGGTGCCGGCGACGTCGGCTTTGATCGTGTTGAAGAACGTGCTCTGGAACTTCACGGGCTGACCGTCGAACGTGTCGACCGCGCTCTTACGCACGTAGTCGAGGATGGCGGTCGCATAGTTCGGGCTGTCGACCTTCGGCGCTCCCGACGTCAGGACCGGGTCGGCGGACGGGAAGGTGCTGCCGTTCATCTTCGTGTAGGGCAGCAGACCGTCGTCCAGCAAGTTCACGGTGCCGACACCCTGGTTGGCGCACTGCTGCACGATGAGGCGTTGGAAGAACTGGCTGGTGCAGCCCTGGAACAGGAAGTCTCGGCTGACCGGATAGCCAAAGGTCGCCACGCCGCCGCGATGGGAGAAGTAATCCCAGAAGGAATCGCGGTCGATGCGGAACCCGGTCTGCGCGAACATGCGCGGATCGGCCTGGGCAAATGTCGCGGCCGGCGTGGCGATGCTCAACAGCAGCAGCGACCCGGCCATGGCCAGCGCGGGTAGACGCTTCAGAGCCCCGCCTCGGCGGCGCTCAACACGGATGTGAGCGGAGGGTGAGCCTGAGGAAGCGCGGCCCCAGAGGGAAAGATTCGAGAACCAGTGGGGCACGAAATGATCTCCGATCAAGAGGCAGGGACTTGGAAAGCTGGCGTAGCATACTCTCGACGCCGCCCCGGCCCATAGGTTTGAAACGTGTGTTCCGGCCTGCCGTGACGGGACGTAACATGACTGTAACCGGCTCCAAAACTTTGAGTGCCAGCGTCGCCAGCGTGTGTCCAGTGGCATAGCGGGATCGCGCGGATCCCGCCAGCGCGAGGCTCTCCTCGACTGGAGTGTGCGAGTTCTGCCTGGTTCAGGCGAGGTTCTGCAGTGCGCCGACGACGGAGCTCGTGCGGCCGTCGGCCTTGAAGAGCGCCTGCGCCTCGAAGCGATCGTCGGAGCCGCCGCCGGCGATGTCGGCGATGGTCCAGACCGAGGAGGCCAGGAGCCAGGGCTCACGTTTGTCACGTAAATACTGGAACGAGTCGCGGGTCCAGTTCGCCGCCATCGCGGCGGTCACCGCCGGCATCTTGGGATCTTCCTGCTGGCCCTCGAAGGTCCCGCCCTCGGTCCCGATGATCGGCAGGTCGCGGCCGAGCGCCTGGCGCACCATGGCGTCGTACGCGCGGAACTTGAAGAAACCGTCGCCGTCGCCGCGGTCCGCGATCGGGTGATTCCACGTGTAGTTGTGCATCGACAGCCACGAGTTGTCCAGCGCGCCGAGCTGACCTCGCGACTTGAGGCCGTCGAGACTCGCCTGCAGGAACTTCTGGTCGTCGTAGTCGCCGCCAGGCGCCATCGACCCGAACCCGGGCAACCCGCCGCCGCGCACAATGGCCTGCGCCGCCGGGACCCAGACATCCAGATACCGGTCGACCGAGACTCTGCCATCGGGATTCTCGCAATTCAAGTTCGGTTCATTGAACGGTTGGAAGTAACTGACCCCCATCGCCTTGTAGTGCCGGACCATGCCCTCGATGTCGCCGGTGAGCGGGGCGATCGTCGGCGAGTACACGCGCATGATCGGCTCGATTCCCGCCCCGACGAGTTTGCTGACCAGGTAGTCGTTGTCGGCGGTGGTGGCGCCGTCGTTCAAGAACGTCACCCACTTGACGCCCATGCGCTGCGCTTCGGCAACGAAGCGGTCCACGGTACCGGGCGACTGCTTTGTCGTCGGGATCCAGTGCATGCCACGCCCGTTGTCTTGCGGTGGGCGCGGGTACCCGGAGAGCGCCATCGGCGAGCCCAGCGGGGTCGTCGTGACGATGGGCGGCGCCGGCGTTGCCGACGCGGGACTCGGTGCTGGCGGCGCCAGCCTGGGCCGCGTGAGCGTGGCGGGTGGACGCGCCAGCGACGGCGGCAAGCTCGGCCGTGGCGGCGTGCTCCACTTCGGCGGCGTGCTGAGGGACGTTCGCGCCGACGACGGTGTTGGCGGCCTGGGCGGCGAGGTCGGGGGCTGGTAGCGGCTGCCCGCCAGCGGGCTGACGTACGGCTTGGGCAGTCCGCGCGCGGGTGTGCTCCAGCTCTCGGGCTGCGGGCTGGCGTAGCGCGTGCGCGGGGGCGTGAAGGCCGTGCGCGCGGTCGTCGCGCGGGTCAAGCTGTTGACGAAGCTGGGTGATCCAGCGCTCGACGGCTTGAGCAGCGGCGGACCCTTCACCGGCGCCGCCGGTACAATAGCTCGCCAGGCGGTCAGCCCCGGGACGTCGTCGCGCATCTGCAGCACATCTTCGGCTACCCGGGTCGCGAAGCCCCAGTACTCGAGTCCAACAGTGACCTGCCGTTGGTCCCACCTTTGACAGCCGCACGGGCGAGCATCCTGCTCGCCGCGATGCTCGGTGTTTGCATCAGCGTGCTGCCCGTCGCTTCGGCCGACGGCCTCGTCGCGCCCGTGGCCCAGAGCGCAGCGAGTGCGTCCCGCCTGTCCAATGTCGACCCACTCAACGGCGGCAGCGTCCTGGTCAACATGCACGGGATGCTCTTCCACCCCATGTTGAGTGACATTCAAGAAGATGTCACGTACGCGCGCTGGCTCGGCAGCGGGGTCATTCGCGTGTTTGCCACCGACAGTCAGGGTCTGCAGACCTGGGATGGCCAGCGCGTCGGGACGCGCATCGCCGACATCGCGCCGATGCTGCGCGCGGCGCACGTGCGCCTGATCGTCGCCCTGGTCAACAACCATCGCGCCGTTCCCCAGGAGCCGCCCACCAGCAGCGGTTGGATGGATGGCTACTGGCAGTTGCTCCTGCCGTTCTATACGACCACGTGGCACGGTGCCTACCAGTCGTTCGTCAGCGCGCTGATCTCGACCGTCGATGCCCGCGGGGCGCTGGACGTGATGTACGCCTGGGAGCTGGGGAACGAGTTGCACACCCCCAGGCAGCCAGGCGCTCTGATTCCGTTCATCTCCGACGCGGTCGCCCTCGTGCGCTCGCTCGATCCGGCGACGCCGATCCTGCCGGGCACGATGGGCGCCAACCACGTCGAGCCCGGTACCCCGGAGTCGGAGATCGCGCGGTGGCTGTACTGTGAGGCGCCGATCGACGCGTACACCCTGCACGCGTATGACTGGGTCAGTCCACAACGTCCCGGCGACATGCCCATCAATTGGGACCTGGACATCACGACCTCGCGGCCGTGCCCCAGCGGGCGGACGCTGCCGGTGATCGTCGAAGAACTGGGCACCTCGCGCGGCCTGCCAGGCGTCTATTCCGCCGACGACGAGCAGGGCCGGCTGGCGCAGGAGTTGCACCAGATCGACTTCGTCCGAAGCTACCCGCAAGTGGTCGGTTTCGGCGTCTGGAACGGGGAGAGCCCCCGCCTGATCGATCATACGTTCTTCGACACCCGCCGCGGCTTGACGTCCTACGGCTCTAGCGCGCGTGGCGGCGGGTCGTGTTACGACCCGGTCCCTGACCTTGCTCCCGGCGTGCGCTGCCAGCTCGAGCAAGCGCTGCGTGGACTGCGATCGGTGCGCCTCGACGGCGCAGGCGAGTGGACGGCCCTGCCAGACGCCGATACCCCGAACCCGCTGATTGCAAGCATCGATCGTGTGGTTGGCAACCGCGCCGACAATACGGTGGCCATCACCGGCCGAATCGTCGACCCCTCCCCGAATGAGGCCCCGGACGTACAGACCGTCGAGGTCCGTCTCGGGAGCAGTGCGCCGGGCGCCCCGCCAGCGCCGGCGCTGGCGTCGGCGCCGGTGACCCTGCGCGTCCCGGACCCAGCGTCGGCCACGGCGTCCACCGACGGGACAACGTCCGTTTTCCAGCTGAGCGTGCCACTCGCGCAGTTGCCTGGCGGCGCGTCCACGCTGGTGCTGGCCGCGAATTCGCCGCTGTGGGGCACCTGGCTGACGACGTTGCGCGCGGAGGTGCCCACCCTGGGCGCCGATCCGGTTGCGCGTTCCCTGGCCCCCAGCGTGCCGATGCTGGTCCCAACGCCCGCACCGCTCCCGGCGGCTGAGATTCAATGGCCTCAATCGGGCGATCTGGTACCCCGCAGCTTTGTGTTGCAGATCCTGGCGCCGCGCGCCGATCGCGTGGACGTGTTCCTCGGGCCAGGGCGCGACCGCGGCGGCCGATTGGTCGGCTCGGCGACCGCCGACACCTCCTCGAGTGCCGCATTCCGCGCCACGATCACCGTTCCCAACGGCCCGCAAACGCTCGACGTCCACGCCCGCGCCACGTCCTCCGGCAAGGAGGAGGTGCTCACGCTGCCGATCGTGGTCTCCTGACTGCCGGCCGAACGCGCGTCTGTATGGCCGTTGTGTCGCGCACCACCCCCGCGGGTCGCGTACCGGTCGAGTATTCTCGCACCTCCATCTGTGCGACGGACGTCTATCGGTCATCGTCTCCTGGCCGCAGTGATCCTGTGCGGAGTCCTCGTCGCCGGGTGTGGCGCGCCGCCAGCCCCGCCCGTCGTGGCGCCGACCCCGACCCCCGCCCCGCCACGCCTGATTGACGCCGCCCCAGTCAGCAGCATCGACTACGGCATCCACCTGTTCATCTGGGGCCAGCCGGCTTCCACGCAGCGCGACCTGACGCTGGCCACTGACGCCGGCTTTCGCTGGCAGAAGACGCTCTTCCAGTGGCGCGAGATCGAGGGCGCCGGCAAGGGCCAATTCGACTGGGCCGAATCCGACCGGGTCGTGCGTGCGAGCACCGCGGCTTCGGTCCGGATCATTGCCCGGCTCGACTTTGAGCCGATGTGGGCGCGCCAGGACCACGCGCATAACGGCCCGCCCGACAACTATCAGGACTACTGGGACTTCGTGTCGCAATTTGTCGCGCGCTACAACAGCGCGTCGCCCATCGGCCGCGTCCACGCGATCGAGGTGTGGAACGAGCCAAACCTCGACCGCGAATGGGGCAACCAGCCGATCAATGTGGATTCGGCGGCCGACTATGTCCGCTTGCTCGGCGGCGCCTATCTGGCCGCCCACGCCGCCGACCCAAACATCCTGGTGCTCGCCGCCGGATTGTCGCCCACCGGGGTCACCGATGCGCACTCCGCGGACGACGTCGAGTACCTGAACTGGATGTATCAGGCGGGGGTGAAGGGAAAATTCGACGTGCTCGGCGCACACGCCAACGCCCAGGCCCCGGAAGTGGCCGCGCCGTTCGGCTCGCTCAAGGATTTCCCCCACCCGAGCTTTTACTTCCGACGCGTCGAGCAACTCCGACAGGTCATGCTCGACAACGGCGACGGTCCGCGGCAGATCTGGTTGGTCGAGTGGGGCTGGACTGCCGATCGGGTCCATCCGGCGTACAGCTGGTTTGCCGTCTCGGAGGACCAGAAAGCCACGAACATCGTGGCGGCCTGGCAGTATGCGCGCGATCACTGGACCCCGTGGATGGGGGTCATGGTCCTCTGGACGTTCTCCGACCCGACGTGGGACCAGACCCGGGAAGAGTACTGGTGGGCCATCACCGACCCCGATGGCACGCCGCGGCCCGCCTACGCGCAAGTTAAAAATGCGCGGCTGAGCGGCCTGCTGCGCTAAAACGCCGATCGGGCGCCGCCGGTGTGCGGTAGAGTGTTCGGCGCCCGGACCGGACCTGGACAAAGCCATGCCGCTGCCCGTCCTGCTCGACACCGACATCGGGACCGACGTCGACGACTGCCTCGCGCTCGCCCTGCTGCTGCGGTCGCCGGAACTTCAGCCCGTTGGCATGACCTGCGTGTACGGTGATGTCGCGCTGCGCGCGCGCATGGTGCACAAACTCCTGACGCTCGCCGGCGTGCCCGAGGTGCCGGTGCGCCTGGGCGTGCGCGAGCCGCTGCTCGGCCAGCGCGCGGTGTACTGGACCGGACATGAGGGGGTGGGCTTGCTCGACCCGGGCGACGTCGAACAGCCGCTGGCCGACGAGCACGCCGTTGACTTTCTGGTGCGCACCGTGCTCGATCGACCGGGCGCCATGCACCTGGTGGCCATCGGACCGCTGACCAACGTGGCGCTGGCACTGAAGCGCGAGCCTCGGCTGGCCACCGCCGTGGCGCGGCTGACCATTATGGGCGGCGCCATCCGCGGCGCCGACCGGCTCGATCTACCTTACGCCGAACACAACATCGCGTCCGACCCTGAGGCGGCACGCATCGTCCTCGCGGCCGGCGCACCGGTCTTTCTGGTGCCGCTGGACGTCACCACGCAGACCCGCATCCGACGCCCGGATGTCGACCGCCTGGTGGCCGCCGGCAGTCCGTTCCAGCAGGCCGTGGCCCGCCAGGTGGAGCTGTATCCGCGGTTCCGCGATCACGGGTACACCTTCCTGCACGACCCACTGGCCGTCGCATCGCTGGTCTGGCCAGAGCTGTTGCAGTGGCAGGAATTGCACGTCGACGTCGAACTCGGTGGTACCCACGCCGCGGGCGCGACTTTATTTCACCAGCCGACCGCGAGTGCCCCGGCCAACGTGCACGTCGCGGTCCAGGTCGATGCCCCGAGCTTCGAACGGCAGCTGATCGATCGACTCTGCTCCACGCACTAGCCCTCCCGACACACAGACGTGCAACACTGCGTGTCCGAAGCTGGCCCCGCGCGGGTTTCGTCGGTAGCCAGCCGGGAGCACCCGGCGGGCTGCGGCGCTCTTTTCCGGTGTGTGATGCCCACGCGCGCTTGGTAGGCTTCCGCGTACGGTCTGCAGCGCATGGTTCTCTCACTCGTCCTGGAAGCAGTCATCGGCATCGCCGTCGTCGCCGCGATTCTGGTGGACGTCTTCCTGGCCGTCGTGGTGCCTCGCCGGGCACCCACCATCGGGCGCCAGGCGCGCGTCAGCAGCCACATCATTCCCAGACTCTGGAAGGTGTGGCGCGCCATTGGCCTGCGGCTGAACTCGACCGAGCGCCGTGAAGCGTTCCTGGGGATGTTCGGGTCGCTCAGCGTCATCTTGCTGCTGGTCGCCTGGGCGGCCGGGCTGATCCTGGGCTACGGCCTGATTCTCGATGCGGTTCGCGCGCAGATCAAACCTGAACCTGAGAACCTGGGGGCGGCGCTGTACTTCGCGGGCGTCTCGATGCTCACCATTGGCTTCGGCGACGTGGTCCCCGTCGGCGGCGCCGCGCGGCTGACGTCGCTGGTGGCCGCGGCGAGCGGCCTCGGCCTGTTCGCCCTGGTCATTACGTTTGTCTTCACCCTCTACGGGTCGTTCCAGCGTCGCGAAGTGGCGGTCGTCGTCCTCGAGGCGGGTGCCGGCGCGCCGCCGTCCGGGGTCAACCTGCTCGAGACCTATGCCCTGCTCGGAATCGTCGGCGACCTGCCCCGCGTCTTCGCGGACTGGCAGGCCTGGGCCGCCGACATCATGGACAGCCACCTGGCGTATCCCATTCTGGCGTACTTCCGCAGCAGCCACGATGGCGACTCGTGGATCAGCTCGCTCGGGGCCGTGATGGATGCCGCCACCCTCGTCCTGACCACCCTCGAGGACGGACCGCACGGTTGGGCCAAGCTGTACCGCACCGTGGGCGGTCACTGCCTGGAGGACCTCGTGCTCGCTTTCCGTCTGGATGTCGAACCTGATGTCGGGCTCGAGCGCAGCGAGTTTGACGAAGCGCGCCTCCGGCTGGAGCGCGCTGGCTACAAGCTGCGCGACCCGGACGAGTCCTGGACGATGTTTGCGCGTTTGCGTTCGGAGTACGCCGGGCGCGTCAATGCGCTCGCGCACTACTGGGCGTCGCCGCCGGCACAGTGGATCGGTGACCGGTCCCCGCTGCGCTTCCGCCGGGTCCACCACCAGCCCCGCCTCGGCGCCGCGCCCGCGCCCAACCCGGCGTCAGACGGTCGCTGACGGTCTCAGTGCGTTACTCGCACGCGCGGCCCAGGTGGTCCAGGCCCGGTCCGCCGCGAGCGAACGCGTCAGCATGTGCGCCGTCTGCTGCGTTTCGGCGTCCGTCAGGTAGGTGATCGGGCGGCCAAGGCCCAGCGCCTGAAGTTGTAGCCGAGCGTTGAGCTCGAGGTACACGCAACACGTGACGACCTCACGCAGGGTGCTGCCGGCAACCACACTGCCGTGTCCGCGCATGAGCGCGACGCGGCGCGATCCAAGCGTCCGCGCCAGTGACTCGCCCTGTTCGCTAGTGCGCACCAGCAGGTCCGTCTCGCCGAACTCGGCGGCGATGTCCCAGGTCGGGATGTCGGAGCCGAGGAGCCCGGCCATGTGGAAGACCGGCCGGAGCGGTACGTCGGTGATGCCGAATGGAATCACCGACGGCGCGTGGTTGTGGCACACACTGTGCACGTCGGGCCGGGCGCGGTACACCGCGGCGTGGATGGCCCGTTCGGCGTACGCGGGTCGCGCGTCGCCACCCACCTGCCTGCCATCGAGCGCATGGATCTGCAAGTCCTCGAGCGTCACGCGCTCCGGACCCACCGACCGAGCGATAACGTACTGGTCGGCGAGCTCCGGGTGCCGCACGCTGACGTGTCCGAAAGCATCCACAACACCCTCGTTCGCCAGAATGTGATTGGCGACCACCAGGTCGCGCAGCAAATCGGGTGTTACGCTGGCGCTATCCACGGCGCTATCAGGCTATGCGACAACGAGACCATGCTGCGATCGCGGGCGCGCTCTTGACCCTGGCGGTGGTTGGCTGTCGCGCGCCTGGCCAGCCGCCGACGACGACGGAGCAGTTTACCGCGCTCTACAGAGTGACGGCTGGCCCGTTTCCGCTGTACTCGCAGATCCAGGACCGCACCAGCCCCGCACATGAACCGTTGCTGCACACCGGCTGCATTTTCGACGTCCAGCGCACGAGCCCCGATCAACGGGACGCGAGCTACGTGTGGGGCTATGGTCGCGTGTTTCGGTGCGATGACGTGGTCACGACCGGAATTGTCGAACCCCAGATGGGCATCCGTCCGCGAGAATTGCGGGTCTATGACGGTTCGGTCGGCTACTTCCCGATGCGCCTGCTCGAGCCCTACACGGGCAGCCCACCGGCACCGCGCTAGTTGATGGTGCGGTACGTCTCGGCAAAGACGATCTGACGATCGCTTGCGGCCACGTACCAGGTGCCGGAGCCATCAGTGCCGGTCCGGCTGGACAGCGCGCCCGGTAGTCGAATCACGGGAGCATCAGTTGGAACCAGCCGCCGTTCGGCGAACGCACGTCCCAGGCAGCGATGGCCAGACTGCCGGTGGCGAGCAACTGCTGGCAACTGGCGTCGTCGGCGAGGACGAACATAGTCGGCCTACGCGACTGGAGCAGGACGGCGTACACGGCGCTCGCCCAGTGGTTGAGCGGCGAGGCGCCGCGCGTGTCGTCCAGTGTTGTCAGCGTGGAGCAGGGGGCGGCCTGGGCCGCCAGGGACGTTTCGAAACGTCGAGTCACGGTCGTCCAGGTCCACGCCTGAACGCCGACGACCAGGCAGAACGCGATGCCGCACGCGAGCACCGCGGGCTCCCACCGCCCGAGTGTGCTTCGCCGCCGGAGCGCATCGGCAATCGCCGGCAGCATCAGGGCGAGACTGACAGGTGCCTGCCAGAAACGAAAGTCAAGCGCGGCTTCCCACTGTTCGGGGTGCGACGCCCAGACGGTGAGGATCACCCCAGCTAGCAGGATGAGGCCCGCGGCCGCCATGTCGTAGAGTAATCCGAGTCGACGGCTGGATTCGCGCACCAGCAGCGGCCGCAGCAGCCACACGATCACCACACCGGCGGTACACGCCAGTGCGAGCAGCGGCTTGCCGGCGACCGAGTTCGAGAAGGCGTCGCCCAATCTCGAGGCCGTTGCGCTCTCGAGCTCGTAGCCCGACAGCGGCAGCAGGGCTCGGGTGACCGCCAGGAGCAGACAGACCAGACCGACGGCCCACCAGCGCCTGTCCGATCGCCAGGCACGGACAGCGGCGATCAGTCCGGCCAGTCCGAACAGGGCCACCGCAATCGGGTGGCTGGCCCA
>Ga0070730_10001604_pt1 | contig 21686 bp, 15 predicted proteins | sample Coa_R1_3_FD_66447 | JGI IMG/M metagenome (GOLD analysis project Ga0070730, IMG submission 66447) | Surface soil microbial communities from Centralia Pennsylvania, which are recovering from an underground coalmine fire - Coalmine... | ecosystem: Environmental > Terrestrial > Soil > Unclassified ... | reverse complement strand
TTCCTATCCGTCCTTAAAAAACCAATTTATCTGGGAAGCAGCCCGCAAGATGACGGATACCGGGCAGTACCAGCCCGCGCGAAAGCTGATTCTTAGCCTGCTTGAGGAGTCTCCGTACAACGGCGAGTATCTTGCTGGCGTGGCCGATACCTACGCCCGTGCGGGCGATCAGGCCGGATTGCGCGATTTCTATCTCGACAAGATCAGGTTCTTCCAAAAATCCACGCTGCCTGCGGATGATCGCAAGACAAGAATTGCCGCTTTGCGTCGCGGCCTGGTCCCGGCATTGACCACGCTGAAGGACTATGCAGGAGCGGTGGACCAGTACATTGAGATCATCAATGCTTATCCTGACGATGCTGGCCTGACCACCGAAGCCGCTTTTTATGCCCAGCGCTGGCAGCGCAAAGACCAGTTGCTCGCTTTTTACATCAAGACCGTTACGGCTTCTCCCAAAGACCCGCGATGGGCCGTGGTGCTGGCGCGGCTACAGAGCAATTACGAAGACTTTGACGCGGCGGTCGCGACATATTCCCATGCCATCAAAATTCGCCCCGACCGCGCCGATCTGCTGACCGCGCGCGCCACGCTGGAAGAGCGGCTCATGCGTTTTGACGAGTCGGCAGCCGACTACAGCGCTCTCTATCAGCTTGCCTACCATGATCCGCACTGGATGGAAAAAGTGGCGGAGACGCGGGCGCGGCAGAACAAGCCCGATCTGGTGGTTGGCGCGCTGCAGACGGCATTCATTGAGGGCCATCCGGAAACGCCTTCGAAATACTTCACCGTGGCCAGTCGCCTGGAACAGTGGGGAATGCTTACCCATGCCCGCAGCTTCGCCGAGCAGGGAGTGGCCGCGGCCGGCAATGATCTGCTGGCCAGCCAGGAAAATCATGATGGTGTGCTAATTTACGTCCGCATCATGACTCGCCTGCGCCAGCAAAACACAGCCTGGCAAAAGCTACAGGCCGCTCTGGCCTCCGCCGAACAGCTTCCCTCGCTGCCCGAGCAGGCAGCAAAGAACGGCTTCGAAAAAACCACGAATGAGGAGTGGCGCAAAAATGTATTGCTGACCCGCACCAATACCGCGCGGGGAGGTATGACGGCCGCCATGCGCGAGATGGGGGCGGCGGTGAAGCGCTACTTCACGCCGGAAGAAAAGCTCGCGTTCGCGCAGTTTTTGAATGCCAATAATAAGGGAAACGATTTTGTTTATGCAGCAGCGGAAAGCGCCGAGCTTCCTGAAATAGAAGTCAAAATCTTGCAGCAGGAACTATCCATCAAAGAACAGGCCAGCCAAACCGCCAGCAAGTTGCAGGAGCTTCAGTTCCGGCGTCTCAGACTGGCCGAACTTGGCCAGCAGCTTGAGTCCAATAACAATTTTCTTCGCAGCGCCGTGGAAATTTACCGGCTTGCAGGCCGGACGGATGATGAACTGCGCGTGCTGGAGCGGATGCGAGGCACTCCCAATATGGGTTTCAGCGGAGTCGAGCGTGAGCGATATTTTGCGTTGCTGCTCGAAAAGAATCCACAGCGCCTGGTGCAGTTCTCGGGCCAGGGCAAAGGCTGGGGTGATGCTGCTTCCACCTTCGTGGTCCTGCATGGCGATGCCAGGCTGGCCCATGCGGCGGTAACGGCCCGTGGCGCTGCCGAGCCGGCGGTTTGGCTTCCGGCCTACACTTCTTTGGTGGGGCTTTATTTCGCTGAGTCGTCGCCTCAGGTGCAGAATGCCTTTGTTACCGCTCTTGGCGACCGGACGATTGGCCAGCGTCTGGACACCCCCGGTGATCGCAACCTCACCCTGGCCGGAGATACATGGTTCTATTACGGCTCACGCTATGGCGAATATCTGGGCATGACGCATAAAGGCGACCCCGAAGATTTTGTTCCGGCAGAAATCGAACATACGCCCGCCAGGACAGCCGCTTATTTCAGCACCGGGCTCTACTATGAGGAGTCTGGAGATCTGCCGCGCGCCATCGCGGATTACGGACATGTGCTTGAACTTGATGCCGGACGCATTGACGTCCACAACCGGCTGGCCGGTATTTACTGGAAACAAAAACGCGGTGATGCCGCGCAGGAAGAATGGAAACGCGCACTCGAAATGCTCAAAGCGCAGACCACCACCGGAAAAATCCTGGACACGTTTTGGGGCGACTATTCGGCCACGCTGCGCAATCTGGCCGCGCGCAAATTGCTCGCGCAGTTCCAGCCCGCCGTGAATGAGCTCCTTCACGCCTACGTGAAACGCAACGGATCGTATCGAGTACAGGAGTTGCTGCGAGATACTCTGCCGCGCCTGGGCGATCCTGCCGCAGCTACCGCCTTGCTGCTGGATTTATCCGGCGATGCCTACGAAAAACTCGAGTTCCTGCGCTCATTTGCCCAGGACGGCGACCCGTTGAAATATGATCCCGAACCAGTCTTCGCCCGGGTTTTGGAACTGGCCCAGGAGGCAGCACAAAAAGCCGAAGGCGTCGCGAAGGAATACGCCGAAGACGATTACGAGCGGCTTGAGATCCGGTGGCTGCAGTATCTGCTCAAAGCAAAGAAGTATGACCGTTTGCGCGAAGAATTCAATGCTCTGCCCGGCACTGTGCGGGAAAAACAGCAGGCGGAGCTGGCGCCACTTCAGCTCAAACTCGCGGCACAGTCCGGAGAGCTCGACGGCGTTATCGCAGGCTATCGCGCCGAGGGCGAACATGCTCCCTCATCCGAGATACTTCGCCGAACGGCGACCGAACTGACCCAGGCTGGCGACAAGCAGTCGGCCCGCAAAATACTGGAGTTTGTTTTTGCCCGAGAAATCGAGAACCACAATCTCACTGCCGCCAACATGCTTGGTCTCGCCGACATACGCATACAGGCCGGCGATGTGGAGAGCGGTCTGGCGCTCCTCAAGCGAATGACTCTGGTGGTGGGCAATCCATTTGAAACCCAGGACCCGGCTGCCGCTCTGCTGATGAGAACCGGGCATCCGGCTGAGGCAGCGGGCTTCTTAGAGGAATTAGTAAAAGCTGTGCCGTGGAATGCGGATTATCGTATTCGTCTGGCCCAGGCGCGGATGGCAGCGGGACAAAATGCAGAAGACGCACGAAAAGAGCTTACGGCTCTGGCTTCCGACAGGCAGGTGTCGTATGAGAGCAGGATCACTGCCGCGAAGTCTCTGAATGGAAGCGCGCCGGATCTAGGCAGTCAGGAATTGAATCTGCTTGTCGGCGGACAGCCAGTTGCGGCAGCTGACGCGAATCATCCTTATTTCTTTTACGCGCGCCTGAAGGCGGCGGAGGGCCTTCAAGGTCCGGCCAGTGTCACGCTGCTCCGGGAGGCGCTGGAAGACCGTCCCAGTGGAGACGCGGCTCGCGTGCCGTTACTCAAAGCTGCCATGATGGCCGGCGATTACTACACACCCATCACCGTAATGAAGCCGCTGGTGGAGTCTTCGCCGGAGAGGGAGACTCCCGCGCAGCAGGAAGTCGCGGATGATGACGCAATTTTGGATCTGAATACCGGACCAGACAGCAACCTGGGACGGCTCTCCAAACTGCCGGCTAAAGAGCGTGCGGAGATAAGCAGAAGTCTGGCTCTGGCGTATGAGAAGACCGGCGCTCTGGAGCAGGCCATATCGTGGTTTAGAAGCGCTTACAAACTGGAGCCGGGTGTAGCCGAAAAGTCGCGGATCAACAAAGAAGTGCAGCAACTGCGGGCCGTTCTGCGCAGGCGCGCGTCCAATGAGGCCAGGCAGTCGCTGGTCCACAGCGAACTGGAACAGAACAGGACGGTGCGTCCGCGGCTTCCGGATCATGCACTGGCCAGTCCGCCGCCTGGTTCTGCCGGGGCCGCGAAAGGAGTCAGCCGATGATAAGCCGCAAAATTTTGGTATGTGTTTTTCTCTGCGCCTCCGCAGCGCTAGGCTGGAGTTTTTATCAGAAGAACTCCACCGGACGGCCTCTGGCCCAGATGATGCCAGCTAATGCGCTGGTTTACATTGAAGCTAAAGATTTCACAGCTCTGCTGCATGACTGGAACAGCTCCCCGGAAAAAGCACGGTGGATCCGCAGCGATAACTACAATGTCTTTTCCAACTCGCGCCTGTTTCTGCGTTTGAGCAAAGCCTCGGACGAGTTCGCCGCGGCGGCGGGAGTTCCACCCAGCATGGATTTTCTCAATCAGGCCGCCGGCACGGAGAGCGCGATTGCCATTTATGACATTGGCCAGCTGGAGTTTCTCTACATTGCGCGGACCTCTTCGGGAAGTTTCCTGCAATCGCCGTTGTGGCAGTCACGAAACAAATTCGAGCCGCGCAGCGCGGGAGGAATGCAGTTCTTTACCCGCAGTGATGCCGACTCCGGCCGTGTTGTGGCCTTTGCCATGGCCGGGGACTATCTGATTCTCGGTACGCGCGACGATCTTGTGGCCGAAGCCCTTGAGCTATTTTCAAGTAGCAAGGGACATAATCTGAATCAGGAGGGCTGGTACACACAAGCCCTGGCGGCAGCACCGCAAAATGCAGGCGATTTGCGGATGGTGCTGCACATGGAAAAAGTCGCGGTTACGCCGCATTTCCGGACTTACTGGATACAGCACAACATCACGCAAATGCAGAGCTATATGGCGGCAGTTTCCGATCTCTACCGTGAAGGCACGGTGTATCGCGAAGAGCGGGTGATACTACCGAAGAAAGCAAATGAGGATGATGCCGAAATAATACAATCCGCGCAGGCAGTGACCGCTTTGCTGCCATTGGTTCCAAAAGAATATGGATTCTACCAGGCAGCAACAGCAGACGCACAAAATAGCCTGGGTGCTCTGGAACAAAAAATCCTTGCGCCGAGCCTGGGCACAGCGCCCGCGCAACAAATTGCCCCCCAGATCCAATTGACCAGCGGTGAGGCGGGAAGTGGCTCTGATCTGGAAACCCGCATTGATGTAGAGCAGGCCCCGCGCGTCTCGGGTGAGAGCGCTTCCTCTGGGCTACAAAAACAGTTTGCGGCGGCGGTCCCGCAGGCGATGCTTACAGTTCAGGGAACGCGAAAGAACCAGAATGACGTGCTGCTTCATATCCCTGCGGTGGTGGTCATCGCAGCGGCCAATAACTGGGACGCTGCCGCAGTGCAAAAGGCAATTCAGGACAGGATGGCCCCCGGCCTTACCGCCGCTCGACTGGGACTGCAATGGCGTGACACGAATGATGGATACTTCGAACTGGATGGCCTTTATCCGGTAGAGATGGCAGCGCGCGGCAAGCTGCTGTATTTTTCCAATAATGCTGAAATGCTGACCGCGGTCCTGCGGGCCAGGGCGGTCGCGGCTGTGGCGCCGGTCAGTTATGCCGCCGGATTCAACCATACGCGCGAGCGGCAGAATTTTTATGATTTATCGAGGCTTGCGGACCAAAGCGCAGGCAACACGAGCACATACGGCGATCAGACGCGTGAGCCACAGTTTTTCTCCGGCAACATTGCCAGCTTCAGCCACGCGTTTGCTCGTTTGGATTCCGAAGAAGTCATCACGCGAACGGCAAAAAATAAAGTCCAGCAGACGATAACCTACCACTGGTCACAGTAATGCAATGGCGTTTTACAATTGCGGTGCTGCTGGCTTTTTGTCTCGGACAAGGCATGGTCCATGTCTCGGCCACGGACGAAGATCTGCATTCCCAGTCGGCTGCGGCAGTGCTGGCGAGGGATTTTTCCTCGGATAATTTGTCGTATCTGCTGCTCGATGGAAAGGGCAGTGTGATTGCAAATCACTGGCCGCAAACAGGGCAGGAAACGCCGATAGGTTCACTGATCAAACCCTTTCTTGCCGTAGCTTATGGACAAACCCATGATTCATTTCCGACATTTCACTGCCATGGCGGTAGCGGCTGCTGGCTGCCTCGAGGACACGGAGTGCTGGGTATTCAACGGGCTATCGCCCTTTCCTGCAACTCGTATTTTCACCAGATGGTGGCGCAGGCGGAGCCGAAGTTTGCAGCGGCAACGTTGCAGAGCTTTGGGTTAACCTGGGAAGATGGCGCGGGGCAGGACAAGGTTGAACGCTTCGAGCGGGGGCATGAATGGAATGCTTCGCCATTGGCGCTGGCGCTGGCGTATCTGCGGCTGGCGAATGACTCGGGTGAAAAATCCGCGCCACTGGTTCTGGAAGGCATGGCGATGGCCGCGCGCAGCGGAACGGCCGCCGCTGTCTCGCGTGAACTCCAGGGCCGAAGCGTTCTGGCCAAGACCGGAACCGCACCGTGTATCCATCGGCAAAAAGCGCGGGGCGACGGTCTGGCGATAGTTATGGTTCCAGCTGACCATCCTCGTTTGGCGCTTCTGGTGCGCGTACATGGAAAGCCGGGTTCGGCCGCCGCAGCCATCGCCGGAAGTATGATGGCCGAGATTGAAAGATACAGTTTGCGCCAATGATTAAAGCCGGCTTGTATATTTTTGTGCTGATCAGCGCGCTCTCTGCTTATGCCAGAGATGTGCAGGTGGGCGTGTTGGGGCTGTTTCATCCCCGGGAAATGATCATACAGGCAGAGCCAGGACAAGTACTGGAGTGCGGAAATTCATCACTGCCGCAAACTGCAAAGCATTCCTGGCAGCTCCAGTTTGTGCGCTCGCAAATCAGAGTTACTGCCGGGGACCGTGCGGCGTTTGCCACGTCACTGATCTGTGATAACGGCCATGGCGGCAATACGGAGTTTCGTGTTGTGATTCCCGGCAGGATTTCCCGCCGTTATCGCGGCAAATTGACGGTCAACCCCGCCGGACACGAGTTACTGGTGATTGTGAGCATGGAAGTTGAGACGGCCGTAGCTTCGGTCGTCGCGGCCGAAAGCCCTCCCGGAACTCACATAGAAGCTCTGAAGGCTCAGGCGGTAGCGGCCCGATCTTTTCTGATTGCAGGCGGGACGCGGCACTTAAATTTCGATTTTTGCGACACCACGCACTGCCAGTTCCTGCGCGAGCCACCGTACACTGGATCGCCGGCATGGCAGGCAGCACTCTCCACCCGGGGATTAGTACTTACGTACCATGATCGGGTTTTTGCCGCTTTGTACAGCGCCAGCTGCGGAGGCCACACTTACACGCTTGAAGAGCTGGGACTTCCAGTGCGCGATTACCCTTATTTTTCAGTAGATTGCGAATGGTGCCATCTTCATCCGGAAAAATGGGCAACTCACATAAGTGAGGCCGAGTCCCAAAGACTTCAATTCGGGGAACTCTCGCGGCTCAGGCTGGCTCGCAAGCTGGGCTGGAAAGCAATACCAGGAAATACCTATTTCCAGCATCCAGAACAGGGAGGTGTTCTAATCGAAGGTATTGGGAATGGACACGGTCTTGGAATGTGTCAGCGTGGTGCAGCGGACATGGCCAAAAAAAGTTCTTCTTTTATTGTAATCTTAAAATATTATTATCCTGAAACTGTTCTTCGATCACTGTAGGTCCAATTTTCCTGTACTGACCTGTAAAGATATAACGCTGCAGGTTAATTGTTTCTGAAAGTTGCCGATAACACCAGAGTCATCCTGTTTTGCAGGCATAATTTTCTATAGCTAGTGAAGAGTACAGCCTGCTGTAACCAGCAATAGTGGAAGCCAGATGTCTCGCGATTTAAAACTACGCAGCACTCTCACCGCCATCTTTGCTCTGAAGACCGGGATTCAGATAAAGAAACTTTTGGCTGTCTTTGTAGTTTTGCTTATCTTCGGGTTGGTTGTCCGGCAGTGGTATTCAGCGGCTGAAGATACTGTAATCGGCGCGTATCTCAACATTTTGCTGATTGCATTGTGCATCCTCATCGCAACTTTGGCGATCGCCGGATTATACAAACTGCGTACTTCGGAAATGGTTGATCAGGAACAGAAGCTGCGGCAGGCTTTGGAGGAAAGGACGACGGAGCTTGAAAAAGCCAGGGAAGAGGCGGATACCGCGCGTCATATCAAAAACCAGTTTCTGGCCAACATGAGTCATGAGATCCGTACGCCTATGAATGGCATTATTGGCATGACGGACCTGGCCCTGGAAGGCGAACTCAGTTCCGAGCAGCGCGAATACCTCCGCATGGTGCAGACATCTGCCGGCAGCCTGCTGAAGATCATCAATGACATTCTTGATTTTGCCACTATTGAAGCGGGCAAGCTTCGGATTGACAGCGTAGTTGCCGATATTCATGCTTTGGTGGGAGAAAGCCTGAAATCGCTGGCGGTCTCGGCCCATGAAAAAAAACTGGAACTCTCTTATCTTGTGGAACCTGACATCCCGCGCCGGGCGGTGGTGGATCCGATTCGGCTGCGCCAGGTAATTAGCAATCTGGTAAGCAATGCCATCAAGTTCACCAGGCAGGGCGAAGTCGTGGTGACGGTACACAAGGAATCGCATTCCGGAACGGAACTGGTACTGCGTTTCACCGTGCGGGATACCGGGATCGGAATTTCCGAGGAAAAGCAAAGGTCTATTTTCAATGCTTTTGAGCAGGCCGACATGTCGGCCACGCGGAAGTACGGTGGTGTGGGGCTGGGTTTGTCGATTGTCGCATATATCGTGAATGCGCTGGGTGGCCGGATATGGCTGGAGAGTACTCCAGGAAGGGGCAGCACTTTTCACTTTACTGTCCACGCGCAGGCTCTGCCGGAAGAGCAGTCTCTGGTGGAGCAGCAGATGCATGGCATGCCCGTGCTGATCGTGGACGATAACACCACGAACCGGCTGATCCTCGAAAAGATCGTTCGCGGCTGGTCCATGGAACCGGAGCTTGCCGAAGATGGCGAAGCAGCCCTGATTGCGGTGGAACGAGCGTCACAAAATGGAAAGTTCTTTCCGCTCATCCTGATGGATTGCATGATGCCGGTCATGGATGGCTTCACTACGGCGGAGGCGATCCGCAGAAAAATGAGGGGAAACAGCGGAGCCATCATGCTTCTTACTTCCACCCATCAGGCTGAACACGCTGAAAGATGCCATCAGTTGGGGATCGGGGAGTACCTGGTAAAACCAATCGATCCGGATGATCTGCGGAAGGCAATGCTGCGGGCGCTCAGCGCCCTGGCCCGGCCTATTGTCGTGAGCCGGTTCAGCAGTGCATCTTCCGGCAAAATTCCCCGGCTGAAAATTCTGGTGGCTGAAGATAATCATGTGAACCAGCAGCTTACCCGCCGGCTGCTGGAATCTTTGGGACACGAGGTTACGCTGGTGGAAAATGGCAGACTGGTGCTCGAAGCCATTGAACATCAGGAATTTGATCTGGTTTTCATGGACATCCAAATGCCTGAAATGGATGGGTTGGAAGCAACTGCTGTTATCCGGGCAAAGGAACTGCAGACTCATTGCCATTTGCCCATCATCGCTATCACCGCTCATTCACTGCGCGGCGACCGCGGCCGGTGTTTACTGGCCGGGATGGACGATTACATTGCCAAACCCGTCAGCAAACAGGATATGGAGCGGGTGATTGAGTATTACTATTTATCCGATACGCCGGTCACGTCTTCCTCTCTGGATTTACCAAACCGCCACATTCTGCCTTCAGAGTAGTTTTGCTGGGTTCACGGAATCCGCAAATGTGACAAGCCTGCCACGATGCATGGTGTTTCGCGCCGTTTTGGATATACTTGCTCCTTCAAAGAAAATATCAATACTAAGGAGACGCATGAAATTTCTGGGCAAATTCGAAATTGTTGCGTACACGCTTCTGCGCCTGGTCTTCGGTTTCCTCTTCGCCTGCCACGGCTCGCAAAAACTGTTTGGCGTGCTCGGTGGTCAGGCCGAGCTGCACAATCCATGGATGCTCATTGGGGGCATAGTTGAATTTGGCGGTGGAGTCCTGATCTTTCTGGGCCTGTTTACCCGCATTGCCGGGTTTATTTCCAGCGGCCAGATGGCGGTTGCCTATTTCAAATTCCACGCGACGCACGGCGTTTTCCCAATTTTGAATCAGGGCGAACTGGCTGTGATTTATTGCTTTGTCGCTCTCTATATCGCCTGTCGTGGCGCCGGGAAATTTGGAATCGACAGAAGCTGATATTCGGCCCCATCAGCGCAGGGTTTCACGGTACGCATTCAGCCCCTCTCCCAACCGAGACAGAGATTTCCGGATGGCCTCTGTCTCAAGTCCCACGCCAATCCGGAACCGGTCTGTCGATTCGAAGAAGTTTCCCGGCACAACGGATGTGCTGAACTGATCGCGCAGAAAAGCGCAGAGTTCGTCCATGCGGCCCAGTTTGACGCGGGGAAAGACAATCGTGCCATACTCAGGCCAGAAATACTCAAGATCGTTTCGCGATGCCAGAAAATCGCGCAGCATACCGCGATTGGCGTGCAGCAGCGTCTTCATTCGTGCGGCGATTTTCGGCAGCTTCTGAAAGGCGATCAGGCTCAGCAGCTCCGTGGGATACGGATAGGTGGATCCATGAACGTCATGGATGCGCCAAATACGCTGGGCGATTTCTTTCGGAGCCAGTAACCATCCGCAACGCAGTCCGCTCAGCCCGTATGCCTTGGTAAGGCTGCTGGTGATGATGAAGTGTTCAGGATCCAGGTGAAAGGCCGATTCCGGCTGCGCTTCAAACAGCATTTCACGATAGACCTCGTCCACCAAAACGCAGGCGTTGCTTCGCCGCGCCATCCCGGCAATTTCCCGCAATACCGCATCGGATACCACGGCGGCGCTGGGATTGTGCGGACTGCACAGCACGATCAGCCGGGTGCGGGGGCTCAGATTGCGTTCGAGGTCGCTCAAATCAATGGAAAAATCTTTTCCCGCAGGACGCGAAAATCTTTTGATCTCAAGGCCCAGATAGCGCGCCGCATTCAGAAGCGGATCATAGCTCGGTTCCTCGATGAGGATCTCATCACCGGGTTCGGTGGCGCCAGCCAGCGCCAGATAATTGGCAAAGGATGTCCCCGTGGCCGTGACCACGCACTCCCGCGGCACACGGTAGCGTTGAGCAATCGCGTCGAGCAGAGGCGAATATCCATAGCTGTTGGAGCCATTGATTTCCAGTTGTTCCATCTCCACTTCCAGCTCTGCCAGGGGGAGTGACACCATGCCGCTGGTTGCCAGATTGAAGGTTGCCCCGGCGCTCAGCTTAGCCCACTCCATGTAAGGTGAGCGTGTAGACATGCGGCGAATACTCATGCTCGTGAGGTCCTTTTCCAGAAGAAATAGACTGGCACTCCCGCGGCCAGAATGGCAACGCCAGCCAGCGTGTTTCCAGGATAACGGTAGATAGTATTGGCAACTACTCCCGCGCAGGCCAAACAGAACAGCGCCGTAGTCACGGGATGGCCGGGCATTTTGATTGCCGCGTGTTCCGCGTTGCGTCGCCGGAGCAGAAACAGGCAGCTGGCCGAGAGGCCAAAGAAGATCCAGTCCATGGAAGTCACGTAGTTCAGGATTTGCTCGTAGCGTCCGGAGAGCAGGATCACAAACGTCCAGACGCTTTGCAGCACAATGGCCACTACCGGCACCCGGGTCCGCGGATGCACCCAGGCCAGCTGGCGGAAGAAGGTCCGGTCTTCGGCCATGGCGAAGTAGACGCGCGGCGCCGTGAGCACGCTCTGGCTGAGAAAACCAAGCGTGGAAACAGTAATTCCCAGGCCGATGATGGCGGCTCCTTTGGAACCCATGGCGAGGCGCATCACCGCAGACGCAGGCGTTTCCGTTTGCGCCAGCTGCGTAATGCCCAGCGTGCGCAGGTAAACATAATTCACGGCGGAGTAAAGGGCCGCCACGCCAATCACCCCCAGCACCAGGGCGCGCGGCAGATCGCGCCTGGGATTTTTCATTTCGCCAGCGACGAAGCAGGCGGTTTGCCATCCGCCATAGGCAAACAACACCGGAACCATGGCTGCTCCGAAGGAGGAAATCAGCCCTGGGGAAACGGGCTGGTCCAGCACGGGCCGAAGATGAAAAAGAGAGTGTCCCGTGAAAAAGACTCCCGCGCCTGCCAGCAGGACAATCGCAAAAATCTTAATGACCATCAGGATACTTTGTACCGTCCCGCCATTGCGGACGCCCAGGCAGTTGATGACGGTCAAAATCACCAGCGCCAGGGCCGCGATCTGCCAGACCGCTGCATGGACTCCCGTGAGTTCGAGGAAGTATCGCGAGAAGGTCACGGTTCCAGCCGCCATGCCGCCGGTTTGAATCACCAGCAGGAGCACCCAGCCATACAGAAACGCGAGCAGCGGGTGATACGTCTCGCGCAGATAGGCATACTGCCCGCCTACATGCGGCAGGCGCGCGGCCAGTTCGGCATAAATAAAAGCGCCGGTGAGGGCGATGACCCCTCCCGTCAGCCAGGCGCCCATTACCAGCGCCGGCGTATGGACCTGCCGGGCCACGACATAAGGATTGATAAAGATGCCGGCGCCGATCGTGCCTCCCATGACCAGCATGGTGGTATCGAAAAGCCCCAGCCGCCGGGCCAAAGGCCGGGAAGAGTCGGGTGGCGTTGGGTCTGCAGGAGAGCTCAAATTATTACTATTCAGCAAAAAGGAATGTAAAGCAAATTTCGCTCAGTAAGCCATTGCGCTGTTTGCGGTTAGGCAGCAGCGCCTTGCGTGCCGAGTCCTGCGGGGATTTGTGATCTGAGTACATCAGCGGCAACACCGGTCTGTTGGGTCGGGTGTCCGCCCGGTCGAATGACTGTACGTTTATGGCGTGCAGCCGGCATTCCGTTCGCAGAAATCAGATCGTGTTGCTTTCCGCCGCCATCAAAGAAACATGAAAGAGCGCCCTGGCCGCTTCACCCAGCGAGGCAAAGCGCTGGTCTTTGGTCAGGCCGTGATGGTAGCGATAGTAAATCTGCTGAATGATTACCGCTGTTTTGAACAGAGCGAAGGCGTAATAGAAAGCGATTTGTGAAATGTCGCGCCCGGTTTTTTCCGCGTAACGATGAGCAAGTTCGGCGCGCGTCAGGCTGCCGGGTATCGCCGTGGGTCCCCAGCGAAGCGCCTGCAGGAACGGAGGATCGTCGTCATCCACCCAGTACGCCATCGCCGTTCCCAAATCCGTAAGCGGATCGCCGAGGGTGCACATTTCCCAGTCGAGCACAGCGCGGACCTTCGCGAAATCGCCGGGGTCGAGCACCATGTTGTCGTACTTGTAATCATTGTGGACCAGGGTAGCGCCGCTCTGCCGCGGCATGTGCTCCCTGAGCCAGGAAGCAATCCGGCCTACTTCGGGAAGATCGTGGGTTTTTGAACCATCGTACCGCTCGATCCAGCCCTTTACCTGGCGCTCCACATATCCCTGGGGTTTGCCCAGATCGCTCAGCCCCACGGCGGCGTAGTCCACGCCGTGCAGCGCGGCAAGATGATCGATAAAACTTTCGCTCATGCGCCGCGCCGTGTCGGGCGCAATTTCCAGGCCCTCAGGCAGCTGGCGGCGAAGGATTACTCCGTGCACGCGCTCCATCAGGTAAAACGGTGCGCCGAGAACGGACTCGTCCGCGCAGTGCAGCAGAGGACGCGGCGAGGGAAATGAGGTGTGCAGTTTTGACAGAACTTGATATTCGCGCCCCATGTCGTGAGCGCTCTTTACTTTGCTGCCAAAAGGTGGACGGCGGAGCACCATTTCATGGCTGCCGAGGCTTACCGAATACGTGAGGTTGGAGTGTCCGCTGGGAAACTGACTCACGGCCAGCGGGCCGCTTTCTTCGGGAATATTTGTCCGGAGAAAAGATTCGAGGCGCGCAATATCCAGTTCTTCGCCCTGGCGCACGGCAGAGGCATTGTCCTGAAAGTTTTGGCTCTGCGAATCATGGTCCTGAAAATTCATAATGGCATCACCGGTAAGTTATGAATTCCGCATCCGTCAGGTGCGGTACGGCATTGTAAGCACTCAGGGTAAAGCGGTCGCGGGAAAAAAGGAACTCGCTCCACGATCCATTACGCACCATCCAGGCAGTCTTCAGCGTTGCTTCAGTGGAGAGATACAGGGCGCGCTGCATGGCCACGCCCACTGGACCTCCGGAACTGAAAACGGCCACGCGCTGATTGCCGTCGTGCTGGGTGATCTTGTCGAGCCCGAGGGAAACTCTGCGGCAAAAGTCGGGCCAGGGTTCGATCTCCGGAACCAGCAGGTCGCCGGCTGCCCACTGTGCGATTACCACTTCAAACAGACGCTGAAAAGTGCGAAATTTTTCTTCGCGGGTGGCGCAGTCGAGGAAATTCTGGTGCAGGGTGCGGATGCGGCAGTCGGTTTCCACAAGTTGCGGAAGACTATGCTTCATTACCGCTTCGGCGGGAAACTCATCGAATTCCGGCAGCGTGCTTATTTCCCAGGATGCGCCCGCGGCTTCGCGGGAGATTCGGGCTGTTTCCATTTGGCGAACTCTGGTGCCCGAATACACATGGTCAAAGCCCATGCGGTGGCGCGCCCAGTATTCTCCCAGCATGCGGGCCTGGGCCTCGCCTTTTTGGGAAAGCTTGTCATAATCGGGTTCGAGAAACGAGGCTTGTCCGTGCCTGACTAAAAAAAGGCTGCTCATGATGTCCATGGAAACCGAACGCCGAGGATATCATGCGCGGGGCCGCTTATGTTCTGTAAGCCGCTCCAGCCTACTCAGGTTTTTTGGTCGCCGGTTCGCTCGAGGCTGCGGACACCACCGGAATCTTGAGAGTGGCGTTGGTTGTGCCGGTCAGGCCAGTGCGATTGTCGCGCACTCCGATCCTCAACATGTAGTCTCCTGGAGAAAGGTCGAAGGTCTGCGAGCAGGGAAGCCAGCTCTGCAGGACTTTTTGGTAAATATCGGGTTTCAGGGCCGCGGTAATACCATTGATGTCCGTCTTAATCGGTTGCCCTTTGGGAGTGTAAACTTCAGTGGCGCAATCCACGGAAGCGTGCTCCAGTCCATCGTCCTGATGCTCAAAGCTGATGGCGTGCGGATCAATGGCATAGTTGATGAGCACATGGTTCTTTGTTTTCTCCGAGGGAGGCAGCACCTGCGCCCGGAACAGCAGGGCCGTGGAGACCGGAAAATCCACGTTCAGAGCATTGCCCAGATCGCTTGCGCGCCGTTTATCGTCCAGTTTGCCGTAGTTCTGCGGATCAATCGCAAAGTAGCCCAGCCGGTAACGCAGTTTGACGCCGGAACGACTGGTTTTCAAGTTGATTTTGCGGAATTTGTTGTTCCATTCCTTATTGTCCGGAGAGTATGCCAGGGTGTAATACGTGGAGCCATCCTGCATGCTTTTGAGGAAGGCATCGTTCAGATCATTTCGGTTGTAGTACGCCTTGCCGCCGGTGCGGCTGGCCAGATCTTCCATGGTGGCGTGAGCGTTCAGCAGTTCATCGGAAGTGCGGTTTAGTTCGCTGGTGGCTCCTGCCTGGCCCCTGAAGCCGCCTCCGGACAAAGTGCGTCCCAGAGATTCTCCGGTGCTGGAAGTATTGCTCAGGTCGGAATAAATGCTGTTGCCCACAAGGCCGCGCGGATCTACTGGATAGATAGCAATCTGGGCATCCGTGAGAAGGCTTGCAGTCCTGGCCACCGCCGCAGTGTAGTCCTGGTTGGCGGAAGAGCTTCGCGGATCAGTGGAGGTGCCTCCGCCGGGGGTAGTTTCAGGCAGTATCTGGAGGGGAAAGCTTTCCGATACCCAAATCAGATTTTTTCTTCCTGGATACCCGGAGAGCATCCGGGCCAGGGAGTTCAGTATTTGCAGGCTCAGGGAGACCCGCAGGTCGGTCTGGAAAGACTGATTGTCCTGCTGAAACCGGACGATGTTCTGTATTACCTGCGCTGGCAGTGCTTCAAATACGGCTTGTCCGACAAAGGGGGCCTCAGTACCAGATGCATCGAGCAGTTGAGAGGAATTGCTCTGCCATGCCTTGATGGCCGCTTTCAGCTGTGACGGATCGGTAGTGAAATCCTGGAGCAGGCGCAGTTTAGTGCCCATCAGATATACCGCTACCGGCTGGCCCTGGGGAATTTTTTCGAGGAATTTGATCATTTCCTCACGTGCATACGCCTGATTGGTCAGCCGGGTGTTCAGGCCATCGAGGAGGATGATGTTTAGCGATCCGCTGGTGCTGTAGCGGGGAACGTTGGTAACAATGCCGGGCGAAAGCTTTGCCGGGGTTGCGGACACGGCGGCGGTTTCCGGGCCGCTCGCGGCAGGTTGCTGGAAAGAAAACGTGCGTATCTTCTGCTCTTTACCGTCCTCGAACAGCGAGAGTTCCTCAGGTTTCAGGTCCGTGACCGGCGCTCCTTTGCGGTCCAGAGCCAATACGTCTACCACGACCAGCCGGGTTGTGACCTTCAGCACGGTTGCGGTTTCATAAGTAGTCTTCGGCTTTGCCTCCGCAGACGTGCCGGGAGCGGATTGCGCCGGGGGCTGTGATGAGGAAGCATTCTGGCCTGGGACCGGAGTCTGCTGAGCATAAATCGGCATTACCAGTGCAAATAAAGATAATGTGATGTGAATAAAGCCGGCTCGGAGAAAAGTGCTCATGAATTACTCCTGTACCTGAAAATGTGTGGGTCTGGGAACGTAATTTATGGTAGCAGTTTTGCTTTGGGGATCAAGCAGAACCCGCGGATCAAACAGAAACACACACAAACTAACAGTTGCCGATTGCCCTGGACTGGCATATAACATGGGGCATGTCTGCCCACGCCAAATTATTACAGGAATTTCATGAATTTGCCCGCGTTGCTCCAAATGCCGAAAAGCTGATGCAGCGTATTTCAGACCGGCTGCATGCCGAATTTACGCGCTATAACTGGGTCGGTTTTTATCTGGTGGATGAAGCCAATCCGCGCCTTCTTGTCCTCGGCCCCCATACCGGAAGTTTTACTCCGCATGAACTCATCCCCTTTGAGCAGGGCCTGTGCGGAGCCGCAGCCACCAGCGGAAAAACCGTAATCGTGCACAATGTGGCGGAGGACAAGCGATACCTTTCCGGGTCGGGAATTGTTAAGTCGGAGATTGTGGTTCCCATCTTTGCCAGCGGCAAACTCTCCTGCGAACTCGATGTGGAGAGCTACTTCACGGAAAGTTTTCGTGCAGACGAGGAAAGCAGGTTTGTGGAAGCCTGCGCGCAGATTGTCGCCGACTATCTGCATACAGCTCCCCTGGCGGTGGAAACCAGCGAGCAGCAGGGCAGAAAAAAAAGATCTGGCTCCTAAGGCGTGAGGTTAGCCGGCAGGTGAATCTCGGTGCCGTTATCTTCATTTACCTGCTTTGTAGCGGGCAGGTCCAGATCAGAAAGTGGAATTTTACGCGCGGTCCGGCTGCTGAGCACCCACAAAGTCTGCCCCACAATGGCGTAGTTTTCTACTGACATTTTTTTCCCGTCACGAAATACCAGTGTGGCATTCGTAGTGGGTTCGATCGCGGAATCGCTGGAGCGTGGACGCCTTCCCTGAGACGGTTGCCCGTCAGCACCCTGAGGACGGGCCTGCTCACTTCTGAGTTCCTCGACTTCTCCGGAAAGCCGCCCGACTTCATACGCCAGTTGGTTGTCATTACCGCTCTGTTCCACAACCGTCTGCTGTGGTGGCGGCGGGGGATTGTTGTAACCGGAGTTGTAGCCTGAATAGTCGTAACCAAAAGGGTAGCTGGCGCCAAAGGGAGCATAACCCCATACGAAGCTGTCACCGAACAGGAAGTTGCTGCAGGGAAATCCGCCAAAGAAATTGCCATAAATGCATCCGCCGGAGAAAAGAAATGGATCGGCGAAGCGGTGGTGGAAATGATCGAACCCGCGATCAAAACCCCTGCCAAACCTGCGATCAAAGCCTCGGTCGAATCCATTGGTGGCAAATCGCCGGGGAGCAAAACCGCTGCGGTTTTGTGGGGCAAAGCTGCTGGAATGAGAAGCCGGCCTTGAGATTCCCGACCCTGAATGCGCAACCGCAGGCCGGGAGAAACCAGAATGCCCGCCGGAAAAGCCGGACGAAGAATGCCCTGAACCGCCGCGTGCCTGTGCCTGGCTACCCTGAGGAAGAACCAGCAGAGCCGCGAACGCCGCCATGGGAAGGAGCCATCGCATACAACAATTGTACTGCCGCCGGGAAGCGTGGGAAAACAAATATAAATGCCGCGTTTACAAGCATCTGCGCCCAAACCGGGAATTCACTATAATGGCTGGCGCTATGACGAGACTAAAACCTGGACTTCTGTGTATCGTGCTTCTGATGCTGGCTTCCGTAGCTCCGGCAAAGCAGAGTAAGACGGATTCTCTTGCTGCGAGCAGTGTATTTCCCATGCAGGAAGGCTTTGTCGATGCCCATGGTGTGCTGATTTACTACAAGATTGTCGGACGCGGCCAGCCACTCATGATCGTGCATGGCGGCCCGGGCGCTTCCCATGACTACCTGCTCCCGCATCTGCTTCCTCTGGCGCGTACCCATAAGCTGATCTTCATCGATGAGCGCGGTTCGGGACGCTCGCAAAGGCTGGAAGACTCGAGCAAATACACTGTCGAAAATATGGTGGAGGACGTTGAGGACGTCCGGCAGGCGCTGGGACTGGGCAGGATCAGTCTGATGGGGCACTCCTACGGCGGCGTTCTGGCCCAGGCTTACGCCCTGAAATATCAGAAGAACCTCACACATCTGATTCTGGGAAGCACCTTCCACAGCACCACTGCCATCAACGAAATTCTGGCAAAGATCAAACAGAATATGCCTCCGGACGAGCGTGAGAAATTAGAGGCGCTCGAAAAGGCCGGCCTGTTCGGCAAAGGCAAGGACTGGGAGAAGGGCCGCTATCCGGATGACTATGCCCGGCTGGCCTGGGGCGATGGGTATTTTCCTTTCCTGTACCAGCGCCGCCCGGATGCGAATTACGATCCCATGTCCGGCAATACCAGCACAGCGTGGGAGTTGTACCGCGAGATGTGGGGATCGCATGGCGAGTTCGTGATTGATGGCAATCTGAAATCGGTGGAGTACACCGACCGGCTCTCCACCATCCACGTGCCTACACTGGTCATCTGCGGAGACCATGACGAGTCCGATCCCTCGCTTTCACGCACCATGCACGAAAAGATCGCGGGATCGAAACTGGTGATTGTGCCCCAGGCCGGGCACATGGTGTTTGTGGACCAGCCCACGATCTATCTCAAAGCGCTTGAAGACTTTCTTCAGGGGCAGAAGTAGTTTTTTGCGCGGACTTTCCTGCGCGGATCATGTCCGCTGCCTTCTCCGCAATCATGATGGCGGGAGCATTCGTGTTCCCGCCAGTCAGCACCGGCATGATGGAGGCATCCACCACGCGCAGGCCGTCCAGGCCGCGGACGATTAGTTCGGGATCGACCACCGACTCGGAATCGCTGCCCATCCGGCAGGTTCCCACCGGATGGTAGAGGGTCTCGGCCATTTTGGCGACGTACTCATGCAGGGCAGAGTCGTTCACTTCGGGGCCGGGCGAGAGTTCACGTCCGCGATACCGGGCAAAGGCCGGCGAGGCCGCCAGGGTGCGGGCGAGTTTGATGCCTTCCGCCAGGACCTCCACGTCTTTGGGATCGGAAAGATAGTTGGCCTGAATGCAGGGCGGCTCCAGCGGATTCTGAGAATGCAGCCTGATTGAGCCCCGGCTTCCCGGACGCAGAAGCGTCGGGCCGAAGGTGAAGGCGTGTCCGGCAAAGGTTTGAAATCCGTGTTCCACGAAGTATCCCGGAGCAAAGTGGTATTGCAGGTCCGGAGCCGACGAGTTGGACATAACCTTGAGAAAAGCTCCGGCCTCCGCCACATTCGAGGTCAGGGGTCCGTTCTTTCCCCAGATATAACGCAGGAGACTGGGCAGGCCCTCAGCTTTGGCCAATGTGATGGGCTGTGTGCATTCGTAAGCTACGGGCAGGGCCAGATGGTCCTGCAGGTTGGCCCCGACGCCCGGCAGATCATGCCGGACAGGAATGCCGATTTGCCGCAAATGCTCCGCCGGGCCGATACCCGAGAGCAACAGCAATTGCGGCGAACCGATGGCCCCGCCGCAAAGAATGACTTCGCGTTCGGCCCGTATCTCGGCTGTGCTCGTCCCTTGCAGCACTCTTACGCCGGTCGCGCGTGTTTCTTCAAAGACTATGCCGGCGACGTGCACGCCAGTCTGCACTTTGAGATTGGGGCGGCGCATGGCCGGGCGGAGAAAGGCATCGGCTGCGCTCCAGCGGGCGCCGTTCCACTGAGTTACCTGATAAAAGCCAAATCCTTCCTGGGATTCCCCGTTGAAGTCCTGGTTTCGGGCAAAACCGCATTGCCGGCCCGCCTCGACCATGGCCTGCGAGAGGGGATTGATGCAGCGGAGGTCGCTGACGTGCAGCGGCCCGCCTGTGCCATGAAACTCCGACGCGCCGCGTACCTGGTCTTCCGACTTTCGGAAGTACGGTAGGACATCGTCATAGCCCCACCCCGGATTTCCCCGGTCGCGCCAGTGGTCGTAGTCATGGCGGTGGCCCCGGATATAAATCATGGCGTTCAGGGAACTGCTGCCACCCAGGACCTTGCCCCGGGGCCAGTAAAGCTTGCGGTTTTGGAGATAAGGTTCTTCCTGGGTGTAATACGCCCAGTCACAGGGGCCGCGAAACAGCTTGCCGAACGCCGCAGGGATGCGGATTTCACGCTGCTTGTCTGGCCCGCCTGCTTCGAGCAGCAGGACTTTAACAGACGGATCTTCGGTGAGCCGGTTGGCCAGTACGCATCCTGCCGACCCAGCGCCCACGATGACGTAGTCGTACATGCGCGATCTCCCCGCCGTTTTGGCGTGACTGAGTTTACTAAAAGCCGGTGAGGTATGGGCGGGCTTGTTGATGGCCATCGCCATTATTTTTTGGACTGTCGGGATGGCTGCCTTATTTCCGCGAACAGCATGTCTCTGGCTTTGCTTTTGGTCTGAAGCTTCCAGCGGCGGAACAGCTCGGGATAGGACTCAGTGATGTAGTGTTGAGGGTGGATGTCCAGTTGTTTGGCCATATGGTCGATCCAGCGTGGTGCCCCTTCAATCTCGCAAAAATTGCCTATGGGAGTCTCATCCACTACAACATGCCCGGCGCCGTCGCTCCATTCGGTGCGGAACTTCTCGTAACTGAAGGCCGGGCGAAAGCCAATCAACTCCAGAATCTGTTCGAGCGCCTTGCCGTCCGTGATCTGGGTTTCAATTTCCCTGCGTTTCTTGTGCCGGCCAGTCTTGCCTTTGTCTTTATAGGTAAGGGTCCATTTGGGGCCGTACTGGCGGAGCCGGAGGATGGATCCCTTGAGGCGCAAGGCCTGGTCGGGAAAGTCGTAAAGGGTGTTTCGTTCCTGGGTGCGCCGGGTGACCAGCTTTAGGCCAGAGGCCCGGAGTCTGCGATTGAAGTCGCGCAGACTGGCGACGCGGCTTTTAATCTCAACTTCATGACTGACCATACAGGAAGCAGTATAGCCAGCCTATTGGTACATGAACTAACGTGTACTTAGTCGCACCATTACCTAAGGGTAAGCGGAAAAACAGATTAAGGCACAACCCGTAGTCAGAATACGGGAATCCAACAGTGCAGTCGCATTGGCCAAGGGTAATGAAGGAGAAGCGATTTTCTATCATAACCGTGGCAAAAAGGCAACAAGTTTCTACTAATTATTTTTGCTGATATTGCGGCTTTCTCCTTTTTTTTCATATAATTACGAGGTTGCCTTACACGGGCAACGGGACCCCAAATCCTTACCTGTTACACAAGGAGAGTTTGCATGAACCGAGCAATGACCATTTCAC
>Ga0070730_10001602_pt1 | contig 21708 bp, 17 predicted proteins | sample Coa_R1_3_FD_66447 | JGI IMG/M metagenome (GOLD analysis project Ga0070730, IMG submission 66447) | Surface soil microbial communities from Centralia Pennsylvania, which are recovering from an underground coalmine fire - Coalmine... | ecosystem: Environmental > Terrestrial > Soil > Unclassified ... | reverse complement strand
ATCGCAATTTCGTCGAGAACATGCCGTTGAATGGGAGAAGTTTCCAGGACCTTCTGACCCTCTCGCCTGGCGTATCGCAAGTGCCGAGTTCCGCCGGCATCGGCTATGGCGTCGGTTATAGCGGCGATATTGTCGTGAACGGCCAGCGGACCGAATCGAACAATTTCACCGTGGACGGCGTCAGCGCCAATACAGGTGTAATGCCCAATCCCTTTGGAGCCGGAGCGGGCGTGTCGGGCAACGTTCCCGGCCTGACTGCGCTCGGAACGACCCAGAGCCTCACCTCGATCGATGTCTTACAGGAGTTCCGAAGCACAACCTCGAGCTATTCCGCCGAATACGTCAGGAGTCCTGAAGGGCAATTCTCGTTTGGCACGCGGTCCGGCACCGATGCTTTGCATGGGAGCGTTTACGACCTCTTGCGCAATGATGCACTGGACGCGAACAACTGGGTTCAACGATTACTACGGTTATCCGAAGGGCAGAGAGCGTCAGAACGATTTCGGCGGAACCCTCGGTGGCCCGATCTTGATCCCGGGACTCTACGACGGAAAGAGTAAGAGCTTCTTCTTCTTCTCCTATGAAGGGCTCCGACTGACCAGCCCCCAGGCCGCGACTCCGGTTGAAGTGCCGGACCAGACCCTTCGACAACAAGCGCCCTCCGCCCTCCGGCCGCTTCTCAACGCATTTCCAGTGGCCAACGGCGGACCGGATGGAAACAACGACGGTTTTGAGTATTACATCGAGTCAGTCTCGTATCCCTCCAGTCTGAACAATACGAGTGTCCGGTTGGATCATCGACTCGGGGACAAGCTATCGGTGTTCGGCAGGTTTGCCAACAGCCCCTCTGACACCACTGCCTATACCCTGGCGATCAGGCAAACCACAAAGATGCCGGTACAAACGGTGACGCTCGGGACGACCTACGCGATCACTCCGCGTCAGGCGAACGAAATGCGGTTGAACTTCACCGGGAGCCACGGACAATCGCTAGACCAATCGACAAATTTGGGCGCCGCAACTTCGTTGAGTCTCAGCAGCCTGCCCGGACCCAACCGCAGTGCGTTCCCCGTAAACAACAGCGAACTCGATGCGATCTTCCAGTTTGCCAACTTCACCAGTTTCTCGCTAAGCAACCTGCCCGCCGATCAGCGCCAATGGGACCTAACAGACACACACTCTTGGGTCATTGGACGACACAGCTTCAAGGCGGGAGTGGATTGGCGGCGTCTTCAGACCAGCCTGCCTTCCTGGAATCCCTTGGAAGAAATCGCCTTCACCTCCGAATCCCAGGTCTTGACGAATACACCGTCCTACGCCGCGGTGCAGACATGGGGTGGTTCGAAAGACAAGCCTGTCTACCAGAACTTTTCAGGCTTCGTGCAAGACGATTGGAAAGCCACCTCTCATCTCGCGCTTGCTTTCGGACTGCGTTGGGATGTCAATCCGGCTCCCACGAACCCAGGTGGCCCCAGTCCCTACACGGCCGACAAGATCGTGGACATCGCGACAACAAAACTCGCGCCGCAGGGAACGCCGCTATGGAAGACGGACTGGCTTGGATTCGCTCCCCGAATTGGCATGGCCTACCAGTTTCATCCCGCTTCGCAGCGCAACACCGTTCTTCGCGCAGGGGCCGGGATATTCTACGATCCCGGCAATACGACTGACAGCTTGGGGTTTCAAGGTATCGGATTCATTAGCGCGGTCCAGGTATCGTCTCCCAGCTATCCGCTGACCTCAGCTCAACTCACCTTGCCTCCGCCAAGCACAGCAATTCCATACGGCGAGGACAACAGCAGTACGACCGTGGTTGGATACGACCCTAGCCTCAAACTGCCCTATTCCCTGCAATACAACCTGGCGATTGAGCAGGCGTTGAGCGGCCGCGAAACCTTGACACTGGGCTATGTCGGATCGGGAGGCCGCAGGCTGCTGACGACCTTTGACGCCTATCCCGCCTCGGTGGGCAACGCGAACTTTGGGGCGAACACCGTTCTCGCGTTGATCCAGGGTCGCGCATCTTCGAGCTACAGCTCGTTTCAAGCCAGGTATCAGAGAAGCCTTTCCAAAGGCCTGCAGGCGCTCACCTCCTACACCTGGTCACACTCGATCGATAACGCATCGAACAACTTCAACATCTATTATCTGCTGCGTGCCAGCTCCGATTTCGACATCCGCCATAACCTGCAAGCCGCCATCACCTATGTGACGTCCAAAGCACCCTCAATGGGCAAGATGAGTGCTTTCCTGGGCGATTGGGGGTTCGATCTCAGGGCTCAGGCGCGCACGGCACTTCCGGTCGACATCATCGTCACACAGGCACTGAATCCCAATGGCGAATACGTCCAGTATCAGCCCAATCGCGTCGCCGGCCAGTCCCTCTACCTTTACTGTAAGGCCTATCCTGGCGGGAAGATCATCAACTACAACGCCTTCGCAGTCGCCGCAAATGGGGTGCAGGGAAACCTTCCCAGAAACGACGCGCGCGCTTTCGGAGTGGCAGAAGTCGATACGGCCATTCGACGCGACATTACGATTCACGACCAGTTGCGTCTTCAATTTCGCGCCGAAGCATTCAACCTCTTCAATCATCCGATGTTTGGCGCCGTCTACAACTATCTCTATTACGGTCCATCTCTGTTCGGCTACGCCTACAGCACGCTGAATAGCCAGGGGAATCTCAATTCCCTTTATCAGACGGGGGGACCGCGGTCTCTCCAGCTCTCGCTGAAGCTGAGCTTCTGATCGAGCGATCAGAGCGTACAAGTTGAGACGTTGACGGATCAGATCGGCATTCCCATCCGGTCAAGGAGAGCAAGTGTGTGGAAGCAAGTCGGAGCGGCGAATCTTGCGGTGGCAGTGTGTCTCATTTGGTACGGGGCGCTCGTATGCCCCGCGAGAGCGCAAGAACAACCTAGGTTTTCTGTCAAAGACGACATCGAAGTCACCCAGTTCGGAGACGTCTACTACTGGATCCGTGGTGATGTCGTGTCTTCGCCACAAGGAGACAAAGTTCTGGTGCATACGATACGAGCATCGCTTAAGGACGGCGCTATCCATGACAAGCTCCGGGTATATTCGACCACCGAGCTCCGGGAATTCGTCAACGACCGCGAGACATCACACGAGGTCGAACCGATTTGGAAAATTGACGAATCCGAGGTTCGCGTCAACGGCGACGGACCCCTTGTCTCGAGTTTGCGTTGGCTCGAAGACGAGAGAGGAATCGCCTTCCTGTTGCGGACAGACGCCCGTCACAGGCGACTGTGTGTGGCGAAGCTCGATTCACCAACAGTTACGGAACTCAGTTCGGCACAAGACGACGTCCTCGCCTTTGCAATCCGGGATGAGTCTCACTACGTGTTCGCAGTGGCCAGTCGAGAAACGAGGGAGCGAATCCTAGAGGCCTTAAATGCGCCATCCCAGGTTGGCACAGGACGATCCTTTTGGGATCTGCTCTTGCCGGAGCGGATGGCCAACTCGATAGACCGGGCCGATCTTTGGGCGTCGGGTGGTAGACCTCCCGCTCCGGTGAAGGACGAGGCGACTGGGAAGCCTATCTCGCTTTACGAGGCCGGAACGCAGAACCTCTCCTTGTCTCCTGACGGCACGAAGCTCATCACAGCGTTGCCGCTGCCAACCGTGCCAAGGGAATGGGAGTCCCGCGATTTGCCTCCCTACCCGGGTGACGCCATTCGCGTTAAGGCGGGCAACCAGGATCTCGAAGCCACCAATGGCCTGTACTACGTGAGTGAATATGTCTTGATCGAGCTGAATACGGGAGTGATCCGTCCCTTGACGAATACGCCCGCAGCTTCTGCGGCTGGGTGGCTTGAATCCGGCCCCGCGCAACCGGCTTGGTCCGACGATGGGGCGAGCGTCCTGTTGCCCGGAGCATTTCTCCCTGGGCTTTCGAAAAGTGATTCGCGGCCTTGTGTCATAGGGATCCATCTTCAAGGTGGACCATCGGAATGCGTCAGGCCGTTGAAGCGAGATCTGGGCGATGGCTTCGAGCCGGGATATGAAAGGCTCGACGAAATCGCGTTCGCTCATGGCAACGCCGATGAAGCCATACTGAAATCTTCCAAACACGCCACCGGCGCCAACTTCGAAAGCTTCGTACGGTCTTCCAAGGGCGAATGGATTCTCACGAGACAATCGCCGCAAGCGCTGCACGAAGACAGCCTCGAGGTAAAGGTCGTGGCGGCCTACAAGGATCCGCCGGTGCTGGTGGCAACTGATCTCGCAACAGGAAAGTCGCGGACTGTTTTCGACCCGAATCCGCAACTGAAACATATCGCTGTGGGAGAGCCTGGACTCTGGGACTGGCAAGACAGGGCCGGACGAAAATGGCAAGGAATCTTGTTCAAGCCAGTCGGCTACCGCGCTGGAGTCAAATATCCTCTCGTCATTCAGAACCACGGATTCAGCGAGAACCGCTACACCCCCAGCGGCGCATTTCCGAGTGCATTCGTTGCCGAAGAGTTGGCGTCTGCCGGCATGATGGTTCTTCAGGTCGAAGCTCTGTATCTGCCGGATAGTGCGCAAGAGGCAGACGCAAACGCGCATAGACATGCCAGCCATCCTGAATCGTGGTGGTGAGTGTTGCCGAGGCGGTCTTCGACGTCGATCTAGTGGTGTTCGCGGACCATTTGACCACCTCAGATGGCCGTTGGGCCTGCGCCGCGAAGCTGGGACATAGCAGCAGGAGGAATGCTGCGATCATCTCTCGTTTAGCGTGTTTCATGGGTGAGCACCTCGAATTATCGGACGTTGAGTTCAGAACGACTGGCCACCATTTCGAGGCGAGTTCTAGCGAGAAGCCAGCTCCGCCCAGTACTGCGCCTGCCCTGGAAAATACGGGTTATCCGTGAAATGGGTCAGTACGGCATGCCGGAGGTCAAGAATGTTGACAGCCCCTGTGTGGCTGTAAACGATTTTGCCTCCAGGCGCGATCACGGCTGTGAACTCCTCGTTCTGTCCCCAAGACGATTCGAACGCAGTTTGAGCTGCCTTCAGATCCGCAGATGCAATCTGAAGATTGGCGCTCGATGCATGTTGAGATTTGAGAAATTCCCTCACCTTGTCCCCATCGGCGGCAGAGTCGGTGTTAATCGTCACGAATGAGAATGAGCGCCCGCGATACATCCGATAAGTTGTCTCCAACAGGGTGAAGTTCCGGTTGAGGTCACGGTTGGTCAGATTCCAGAAATGGACAACGGTAACGTTGTCCCCGGCGTTTGCGCGCAACGAACTCAACTCGCCTGTCGAAGTCTGTTTGACCGTAACCGGTTCGGCGATGATTTTGGCCCATTCGCGTTGCACGTCACCGGACTTGGAGAGCCACTTGGTCGAGCACCCGAAAGCTAGCCTGTGAGAAACGGCCACCGGCTGCGCAGCTAGCAGCGCCTCAATGGCGTCATGCGCATCATGTACCTTCGCCAGCGACTGATTCATTTGGACTCTGGCGTTCATTTTCTCGATCGTTGCGATCTTTAGCCTGGCCAAGCTCTCGCCACAGCGCATCCGCATAGTCCAACAAGGTGAGGTCTTTACTCCTCTCAGGACGGACACTTTGTCGTGATTAGCAACAAACCCATTCACGGCAGGAGCTTCCTACGGGAAAACGCGTTTTTCGCCAGCAGCGATTTTGGGCTAATGGGAAATCGCGAATGCACTCAGCAACAATGGAACACTATCCACATGGCCGAGAAGTCGCCAAGTCGTCCAGTTGTCAATGAGTGTGCAATGGTGGAGGGAAGCCGGTTTTACGGCCACTTGCCGAGAACACTGATCGACTTGAATAGCTCAATGAGCGCTTCAGCCTGATAGCAACAATTCAGATTTCCCATAGAGCGTTTAGCATTTCACGGTCCGATGTCGGTAGTGGTGCAGACATGGAATCGCAGCGCCATCGGAACTCTCCGGAGCAAAAAAGTCAGCGCGGCATTGTGAGGTGACTGCACTGCTGGCACAAGTGCTAATCGATACAACATGAACAGCGTCTCTGAGCACTGCTGCAGGCTGGATCATCTTTGAAGATGTGCAAGTTCACAGCTTGTTACTGTAGTGTGTAGCTCCTAACTCAGTATTTGTATTTTGTTATTGACACGTCCGGTTGGGTAGCTGAGACTTGGGATGTTTCCAAACTCGATGGTAGAACCATCGAGTTTCTGTACCTTTCCACTGCCCCTATATCTGCGTGAACCAACTGTTCACTGAAGAGAACGCTTCAGTGCGCGCGCTCCTTCTTTGCGGATTCGCTATTTCGAGAATAGCTTTCCAGAGGATTGACCATGCGGGTGCTTACGATTCTGTTTGCGGCTGTGCTTTCAGTTGCCTCCTATGCGCACGGAGCGACCGATCCGTGTCCGAACGCGCAGCCTGTGCCCGAGGGGCTAAAGCTCCCAGCGTTCATTCCGTCCGGCGAGCCGGTGGACGTGGAGAAGAAGCTGCTGAAATATCTCAGCACACTTGACTATCGCAACCTTGGATGGTGCCACGACAAGTGGGTGCGGGACACGGGACCAATTATCGGCACTACGTGGTCAATCGTGCATCCGGCGGTGCATATCTACTATTCGCCGGAGGTATCCAACTGGTTATTGAACGGGCGTAAGGGCGAAATTCCAGACGGCGCCGTAATCATCAAGGAACAGTTTTCGCCGCCCCCGGCGGCACGGTATCGAGATATCCCGGAGAAAGACCTTGGCTGCTCGAACGACTGGACCATCATGATCAAGAATTCCAAGGGATCCTTCGACGGATGGTTTTGGGCCGAGGTCTGGAACGGCAGTAAGCCATCGAACGGAATGAACTTCGGCAATTCCTTCCAGTATCCAAATGCGGGCTACGGGCTTGTCTGTCTGCGATGCCACGCTTCGGCTGAAAGTCAGCATACCTTTGTCTCGCTCAACAACATTGAGGGTTCGCCCGGATGGCCTTTGCAATTCCGCGTGGATGACGGCTGGCGGCAGTCCATCAATCCACCTCCGCCGCCGACCTGCGGAACAGGAGCCCCCACGCCGGTGGATGTGATTGAGGCCGAGAAAGCCATCGTGGCCATGCCACAACGTCCGGAAGAAGGGGATGCGGTACCGATGGAGCTCTATCCACAGCACGAGCAGAATGCCGCAATTCAGGAAAACCTCCGCACAATACCGCTGGTGAAGCTGCTGCGCGCCATCACAACCACAAACATTCAGAAGATGCCTCCGGAGCCGATGGACGACGTAGTTGCTGCGCCCAAATTATCTGCGGGATCTCCGCCGAGCGATTCGCCGGGGTTCGTCACTTCATCGCAGTGCATGGGATGTCACAGTGGACTGACAGGCGCTGGGCTTGGCCCGACAATGGTGCTCGCGACATCCAGCAAAACTCCTATCAACGTTTCTCCTTATGGCGAGTGGCGCTGGACGCCAATGGGACTTGCCGGCCGCGACCCTGTTTTTTATTCCCAACTCGACAGCGAACTCGCCTTCCTCAAAGAGCCGAAGAAGCGGCAGCAAGTGGTTGACACTTGTACGCAATGCCACAACGCGATGGGCAAGCGCACCTTTGCCGCTGAGCACCCGAAGGAAGACTACAAAACGGCCTTCGTCTACGATACCGATCCGCACAGCGAGGGCTTCCGATATGGCGGCCTTGCGCGCGACGGCATCAGCTGCCAGGTCTGCCATCGCATGCAGGCGCCAAAAGACCCAAGTCTACCGTACTTCCTCGATCACCAAATCAACGGCATCTTTAACCTCACACCGCAGGATGAGCTTCACGGACCGTTCAAGGACAACGAGATCACGACGTATCCGATGCTGCAGGGTGTAAACGTCAAGCCAAAGTTCGACGCCTACATCCAGTCGCCTCAGATGTGCGGCACGTGCCACACCATTCTGCTTCCGGTGCTGGACAGCTCAAAGCCGGGAACCACAAGTGTTGAGCAGGCAACGTATGTGGAGTGGCTCAACTCGGATTTTCGCAATGAGTACGGGTCGGTCGGCGTGACTCCGCAGACATGCCAGGAGTGCCACATGCCCACCGGCTATACAAATGCCAAGTCCGGCGTCAATGTCGCTACTATCAAGGACAGGATCGCAACCGTGCAGGACGGGACGTATCCCGCAGCGGAGCATCTTGCCACACCTGCCGATATTAACGTGCGCTATCGCGAAACCGGATTCCGACGGCACGAACTTCTGGGAACCAACGGATTTCTGCTGCAGATGTTCTTAAAGCCGGTTAACAGCAACCTGAACAACGAGGTACTTGGCGTCAGGCTTACGGACTATATGTCGGGGCTGTCCACCGACCTCCAGGCTGCCTCCGACAACATCGTGCAGCAGGCGCAGGCCATCACGGCAACGGTCTCCATCACTCGGTGGCAGGTTGAGGGCAACAAGGTGATTGCGGAAGTAACAGTCATCAACAAGGCGGGTCACCGCTTCCCTAGCGGTGTGGGCTTTCGGCGCGCCTTCCTTGATTTTGAAGCCACGATCGATGGTAAGCCGTTCTTCAGCTCCGGCGAAACCAACGCGACGGGGCGGATCGTCGACTTCAGCGGTCAGGTGCTGCCCACGGAGTCCTTCGCAGGAGGCAAATACCAGCCTCATTTCAGCCAGGCGAATCCGATCACTTCCAGCAGCCAGGTGCAGATCTACGAGGAGCTGACGCAGGACGCGCAGCATCAATTCACTACCAGCTTTACGCGCCGCGACTATGACATCAAAGACAATCGTCTGCTCCCTGTGGGCTGGTCGCTGCATGGACCGTCGAACCTCAATATCCCGGAGCCATATCTACACGCCACGCTGCCTGTCGGTGATGCGCTGAAGGATCCGGTATATCTGGCAGGCAAGGGTCAATCGGTTGTGCGCTACGAGATTCCGCTGCCCGCGGGCGCCACTGCGGAGAGTGTGCACGCTACGGTGAGTTTGTACTCACAGACCATTCCGCCGTATTTTCTGGCGGATCGGTCTCAGACAAAGACGCCTGCGACCGATCGGTTGCAATTTCTGGTCAACTCGCTGGGAACACTAGGTGGAACCGACTACGCAAACTGGAAGCTGCTCGTGGCTTCGGCAAACAAGTGAGGGACCTAGTAACTCGGAGATACAGACATGCTTCCGCTCGATCTTCGCGTCAGGACCAGCGCCCAGGTGCAAGCTGGATTTTCGAGAAGTATTCGGGTAGATACTTATTGAGCAAGCCATCGATCGCGGAAGCTGCGGGTACGGATACGAAAGGTCTGCGCGGGTTTACGCGATCGTTTTCCCAATAATTCGACCATGCCTGAGTGGACTCGATGAACATGCGTGCGAAATCGCGGGCATCATCCGGAAATGCTCCTTCAATCTGCAGGCAGCCGGTCAGGCAGATATCCACGTACGATTGCACGATGGGGAACTCGGGCGACGGCAGGCTTTTCTCTCGTTCGCCGGGTTTGAAGTCGTTCACGTACATCCAGACCTTGTCTTTCGGCTTATAGTCGCCGCTGAGAATCTGGATCGCGTCAGTAATGTCCGTCGGCGTATAACCCTGTTCGCGTCTGTTGGTGTCCTCCAGTTCCTGTTGGCTTACTGCGTAGACGACTCCGTTGATGAAACCCGCAGAGGTCCGGATGGCCCCGGCAAACGTGGTGGTAAAGCCGATGGAGCCTGTGCGCGCCCACCACCCGCGAGCAAACCCCGAAACCCTGGCGGGCAGGACGTAAATCGCCCGCGGCGTCGTTCTGAGGCGCGATGACTGCTCGATCAGCGAGCCGTATCCAAAGATGTAAGGCATGTTTTCCTCTTCTTTCTTCGTGTGGACGCCCCGTGGACCTCAACTGACTGGGCTGTAGGCTCTGGCAGTTCGATGCGGCTGTGAATTCTAGCTCCTGACTTCGTAACTGGAGCGCGAGGGAAAAGTTGAACCCGGCTGCCTGCGGCCGATACTGGCAAGAACCAAGCAGTTCCTCTGAAACTGCTTGCGAGCCGAATCAGCGGATCAGAGGCAAATTATACCTCGGTTCCTGTTCCAGTTCGGTTAATACCCACTTGGCAAGGAGAGTTATCGGTTCATGCTAAATCGCCAATGTGCTCATCGAGGCCAGATAGGTACCCTGTTGTCGCCATATCGGTACCAATAGGATTTGATGAGTGCATTGGATCATGCACTCACCGAGATCCGCTGATATCAGATGGCAGAGAAGCCGCCGTCGACATTCAACTCCACCCCATTCACGAAGCTCGAATCGTCTGAAGCAAGAAACAGCGCAACCGTCGCGATTTCCTCAGGTTGCCCCATCTTTCCCCGCGGGATCAGGGACTCGAACATCTCCTTCGCCTCCTTGGTGAGAACTTCTTCCTGCATCGGTGTGGCGATCGGCCCCGGGCCCAGCACGTTCACCCGGATATTCCTGCCCTTCAGTTCGTTAAGCCACGTGCGTGCGAAGGAGCGCAATGCTGCTTTGCTCGCCGCATACACGCCGAAACCAGGGAAACCCTTCACCGAAGCAACTGACCCGGTCATGATGATCGATCCGCCATCGTTGAACAACGGCAACGCCTTCTGAACCGTAAACAGGGTTCCGCGCGTATTCAGGCCGAAGATCACATCGAAGTGCTGCTCGGTAATCTCGCCCAGCGGTAGGGCCTCGCCCCAGCCAGCGCTCGCGTACAGGACATCGATCTTGCCCTTTTCTCGCTTGACTATATCGAATAGGCGGTCAAGGTCGTCGAGATTGGACGCGTCGCCGCGCACGCCGGTCACGTTCCGGCCAATCAGCTTGACGGCCTTATCGAGCGCCTCCTGCCTCCTACCCGTGATGAAAACGTAGGCACCCTCTTCAACGAAGCGCCTTGCGCTTGCCAGCGCCATGCCGCTCGATCCTCCCGTGACTACTGCGACCTTACCCCCTAGCTTTCCCATGATTACTCCCTTTCGGTAGATGCGTAGCATTCACTACAGAGGGATAGATTTCTTTGGCGATGAACCAGAACTGTTCACGCGTCCTAATGTTTTGTCTATTCGTCCAAATAGAGAGTCTACATTGGACCCGATAACAGATATCTTCAGAACGATGCACGTGACCGCTTTCGGTCTGCACAGGCTCGAAGCCACAGCCCCGTGGGGTGTGAGACAGGAAAATCAGGCCGAAGAAAAAGTCACGCCTTCCGGCAAAAAGATGCCACCCACAGATTTGGCGCACTTCGCCATGCTTTCGCGCGGCAACTGCTGGCTGAGTGTGGAAGGGATTGCGGAGCCGATGCCCCTCACCGGGGGTGATTGCTTTTTGCTGGCCAAGGGGACTTCGATTGTTTTGCGCGACAGCCCGCGGACACGTCCGAAGTGGAGTTTCAGCGAGATCGGAGCCAGGGCCAACGGCAATGTCGCTCTTTATGGCGGCGGTGGCGCACCGACGACGATCGTCTGTGGGTCCTTGAGTTTCGATCGCGCCAGCCTGAAGCCGATCACTCAGTTATTGCCGAACTTCATTCTGATGAAGGCCGATGAGGCACGTACGCTTGCTCTTCACAACACAGTGCAGGCGCTGGCGTCAGAAATGGCAGAACAGGCGCCGGGATCTGAAGTAGTCGCGAATCGGCTCGCCGAGGTGCTCTTTATCCAGGTACTCCGGGCACATATCGCGTCGGGACCAGAACGTAACAAAGGATGGCTTCATGCGATCTTCGATCCTCAAGTAGGCGCTGCCCTGAGTGCCGTTCACGACAATGTGAGTACAGCCTGGACAGTCGAATCCCTGGCCGCAGCGGCGGGCATGTCTCGCTCCGCATTCGCAGCACGTTTTAAAGAACTACTCGGACAAACGCCACTGGAATACGTAACCGAATGGCGGATGCAGAAGGCGATGCAGTTACTCCAACAGCGTGACAAAAAGCTCATAGACGTCGCTCGGTCGGTCGGTTACGAATCCGACGCTGCGTTCAGCAAAGCGTTCAAGCGGGTTGTCGGGGCTAACCCTGGTGAATACGTCAAACGTGGTCTTGAAAGCTAGCGTCGTACCAGAATCGCGGAAGATTTTTGAAACGGAGGATGCATAGGTCCCCTGAAACGCGCTCTGTTCCAGCAAATACGTAATCGCGCTCAGACCAAAAGTAGCGAGCACGGCCCCCAGCAAATCAAGACTCCTGCTTGCGGCTTCATTGCGACTCTCCGCAACCCGCCACAACGAAAGCAAAATCACCACGCCCGCGATTGGAAGATTGATAAAGAAGACCCAACGCCACGACGCATTCTCCACCAGCCATCCGCCCAGCACCGGCCCGATTGCTGCAGTAATCGCCGTGAAGCCGGACCATGTTCCGATAGCCCGCCCGCGCTTGTTCTCCGCATAAGAGGCGCTGATGATAGCCAAACTTCCCGGCACAAGAAACGCCGCCCCTATCCCTTGCAGCCCGCGCGCGACGATAAGCGAAGTGATCGACGAAGCAAAAGCCGCACCAGCACGATTCACGGCCCGGCGCAGGATAGGTACCCGAAAGTCGGCATTGCGACTGAAATCTGCTGACCTGAATCGGTAAGGATCGCGGTTGCCTCCGGCGTTTTAGGGGAGTAATCATTGCGAGTCAACTCCAAAGATGTGTTCATTGAGCAATTTGCCCTGATGTCGCCAATGAAATCAGATTGACGCCATCGGGACTCTCCTATGGACATCGCAAAGGAATAATGGTACCTTTGCAATGTCCATAGGAAAAAACGATGACCGAAAAGTCGGAAGTTCTGCAAGGTACTCTCGATCTGATGATCCTGAAGACCCTCCATGCTCTGGGCCCTCAACATGGGTTCGGAATCGCCCGGCGCATCGAGCAGATCAGCGAACAATCCTTAAAGCTAAACGAGGGCACCGTATATACCTCGCTTCTCAGGCTTCAGCAGCAAGGCTGGATCAGCTCTGAGTGGGGTGTGTCAGAGAACAATCGCCGAGCGCGGTTTTATTCGATCACTAAACGAGGACATAGGCAGTTGGCGATTGAAACGGCGAATTGGGAAACTATCTCGGGAATTATCGGGCGCGTTTTGCGGCTGGAGGGCCAACAGTAATGATGTCAGGATGGTTTGGCGGCATTCTTTCACGAGTTCACGGTCTCTTCAGCCAAGCCAGGGCGGACCGCGAGCTCAGCGGCGAAATCGAAACGCATGTCAATTTGCTCGTTGAGCGGTTTGTTAGCCGCGGCATGGCTCGAGCAGATGCAGTTCTTGCTGCCCGCCGCCAGTTCGGCAATACCACGCTGCTTAAGCAACGTCACCGCGAAGCACGCACATTTTTGTTCCTCGCCACCGTCTGGCAAGACATCCGTTTCGCAGTTCGCGTTCTTGCTAAACGGCCTGAAATAACGGTAATCTCGGTTGCCTCTCTCGCCTTGGGCATAGGCGCGAATACGGCCATATTCACGCTTGCGAAGGCAGCTCTTTTTGATTCGCTCTCAGTTCCGCATCCGGAGCAACTACGGCTTCTGGCGTATGCGCAGGATGGCCGGTCGGCGATTCGTGGCCACACCTGGGGAGACTTCTATGTGGATGCGCAGGGCCGCACGGTCCTGGCATCATTCTCATGGCCGGCTTATCAGGAGCTGTTGCATCAGAATCACAGCCTAGGGGAACTCTTTGCTTTTGTCGACTTGACTCAGTTCGAGCATCTTTCGGCGACGATCGACAGTCACGCCGAGGTCGTCAGCGCGGAACTGGTCTCCGGCAATTTCTTTCAGGGGATGGGTGTTGGAGTCGCGTTGGGCAGGCCGATCCAGCCTGGAGACGATGCAGTGCCGGGCTCCGGCGCCGTGGCAGTCATTAGTGACTTGTTTTGGACGCGGCATTTCGACCGCTCGCCGTCGGTGATCGGCAAGACGATCGATGTGAATTTGACCCCGATCACGATTATCGGTGTCGCGCCGCATGGTTTCACCGGAGCGTCGAGTGTCCAGCGGTCTCAGGACCTTTTTATGCCGCTCAGCATGCAGCCGGTCATTTTCCCGCAGAAAGGTGGTTCACTATTGTCCGACAGGGGCACCTGGTGGATTCAGGTGATGGGCAGACTCCAGCCAGGCACTTCGCTTGAGCAGGCGCGAGCTTCTTTAGCTGTCGGTCTCGACCAGGCGATCCAATCGACCACAACAGTGGCAAAGGACCAAACAACCCCACCACTGCTGTTACTCCCTGGGAGCCGCGGCTGGAATTATGCCGCGCAAGAGTTGGAACACCCGATGCCCTTGTTGCTGGCACTTGCTGGCCTTGTGCTGCTGCTTGCGTGTGTCAATGTGGCCAACGTCCTGTTGGCTCAATCTTCCTCACGCGGTCGAGAGATCAGCGTGCGAATGGCTCTGGGGGCCGGTAAGCTGCGTGTGGCACGCCAGATGCTTACCGAGAGTCTTTGCCTTTCATTGATGGGGGGTGCCGGGGGCCTGCTGCTTGGCTATCTTGGCCGCGGTGTTCTGCCACGCTTGTTCTCTTCATCCTGGGGGCCAGTCGCTTTGCAAACGCGATTTGATTGGCGCGTCTTCGCGTTCACCGTAGCAATCTCCGTGCTTACTGGAATCGGGTTCGGCGTTGGACCTTCCTGGCAGGCGGCACATGCCGGTGTAAATCAAGGCCTCAAGGACAGTGGGACAACTGCAAGCCGACGCCGAAAAGGGCTTGCAGGAAAAGGGCTGATCGTCGTGCAAGTCGCCCTTTGCACGTTGTTGCTTGTAAGCGCGGGACTGTTCATCAGAACATTCACGAGCCTGGCTCAGCTCGACCCAGGATTCAAAAAGACGGGTTTACTGCTGTTCGCCCTTGAACCACCGCAACAGCGATATCCGGCGCCGAAAGACGTGGAAGTGCTGCACCGCATCGAAGAAAGGCTAGCGACGCTGCCTGGCGTGGATTCGGCCACTCTTTCGCAAGAGGCGTTGTTGGCTCAGAGCGGATCAAACAGCGACTTCATCCCTGAAGGGCGGCCGCTCGACCCCAGCCGGCAACGGTATATCGCGTTCAATTCGGTGGGGCAAAGTTTCTTCAAGACGATGGGCATCTCCATCTTGAATGGCCGGCAATTCAACGATCACGACACGTCAACGTCCCCCGTTGTTGCTGTGATTAACCGCGCCCTAGCGCAAAGACAGTTCCCAGGAAAGAATCCCGTAGGCAGTTCATTCCGGATGAAGGAAGGAGGTCTACCAATCGAAATCGTGGGCGTGTGCGCGGACTCTAAATATGCCTGGATCCGGCAAGATGATCCTCCGGCCTTCTTCGTGCTGTACACGCAACAGAAAGATCTGAGCGGCGGCATGACGTTCGAAATCCGTACAAATGGCAATCCGCGTAATTTTGTGCCGGCGATTCGTCAAGTGGTCGAATCGGTCGACAAAGACTTGCCTTTGATTGAAATCCGTACTCAACAAGAACAGATAGACGCAGCCCTTGCTCCCGAGCGGAGCTTTGCCAGCGTAACCACTGGCTTTGGCGTACTGGCGCTTCTATTGGCGAGTATCGGCATTTATGGTGTGATGGCGGCTGCGGTGTCGCGCCGGATCAACGAGATTGGGGTCCGGATGGCGCTTGGAGCTACGGCAAACCAAGTGCTTCGCATGGTTCTCGGCGAAGCCACTGTGCTTGCCTTGGGCGGCGTCTGCGTTGGCCTTCTCGCAGCTTTTGGGCTCACCCGCTTCTTAGCCTCTTTTCTTTATGGACTCAAACCGACTGACGCGCTCACATTCGCGGCCTCTGGATTCCTGCTCTGGCTTGTTGCCATCATAGCGAGTTGGAGCCCCGCGCGAAAGGCTTCCCGCATTCAACCCGTACATGCACTCCGGCACGAGTAAAGTCAGCTGTCGCCGACGGCAGATTCGTCCTGACTAGTCACATTGTGTTTACTGACTTTTGGGCAGCGAAAGCTCAAATGGCGAGAACAGGGCTTGGCGCTCATCGACCCCTATTCAGATCGATGTATGTCTCCACCAAGTTGCTGTATAACCGGCAACTCGGACAGGTGGATAACCTGGCTCGTAGTCTCGATGAGTGGGCGAATCGCCGATGCACTCAATGACAAGCGATGAGGTGCCGATGAGCATCTTGCTCCGAGTGCGGCATATTGCACTGGGTGGCGGCACATCGGTTTCTCCACCACCTGCCGCACGAAAAGCAGGCCATGGAAATGACAGAGTATGGAAAGCATGGAAAGCCATGGAGCCGGCTTCCCACCCTTCCCACTACTGGGATGGCCCGCCGCTAGTGCCAAATGGCGGACTATTTTGGTTGTCAGGAGGTTCACTATGGAGATTTCTACGATTGGCATCGACCTGAACAAGACGACCTTTCACGCGATTGGACTCAACGCCCGGGGAGAAATTGTGCTGCGGAGGAAGTTCTCTCGCAGGCAACTACTTCAGTTCACTTCAAATCGACAGCAGATGCTGATCGGGATGGAGGCCTGCGGCGGAGTACACTTTCTGGGCCGAGCTCTTCGAACTCAGGGGCACGATGCCAGACTTATGCCGGCCCAATTCGTGAAGGCGTATCGCAAATCGAACAAGAACGATTATCTGGATGCAGAAGCAATTGCCGAGGCCGTCCAGCGACCAACCATGGGCTTCGTTCCAATCAAGTCCGTCGATCAGTTGGACCTGCAAGCTTTGCATCGGGTGCGTGATCGTTGGGTTGCAAGGCGCACCGCGATGATGAACCAAATGCGCGGCCTTCTTATGGAGCGCCGAATCACGGTACGCAAAGGACCTTCTCACCTGACCACGCACTTACAGGGAATGCTGGAGGGCCCGTCCACGCCCCTGTCGGGCAGGTTAAGCGAATCGGCGCCATCCGTCTGTGGCTGTTGAAAGGTTCAGGCCCCGATCCCCCAAAATCGTGCCGTTCTTATGAATGTCGAGCTTTTCAACGGCCAATGCGCTCACAGACTTTCAACCTGGCCGCCTCGTAACAGAACAAGCGTCAATTCGACCTACTTAGGCGATGATCCTGGCGGAACATGATCTGCCGGCATCTGCTTTGGCGTCGTAGTCTGCTCTTGTGATTTCACAGGCGCACTTGCCGCCCGGACGTCATAGGATTTAACGAGTTGATCTGTGATATCGACAGCATCTGCGGCATACCACACAACGGGGGCAGCATCGGATCCGCGTTCGATCACGAGAGTATAGCCATGTTGTTTGGAATAGCTCTGCAGAAAGCTATAGACCTTTTGCGCAATACGTTGAAAAACCTGTTGAGACTCGGAGTCGGAGTCGTTTTTGAAGTCCTCTGCCCGACGCTGGAGTTGTTTCTCTTTATTGTTGAGAGCCTGTTCGCGTTGTGCCCGCTCAGCATCGCTCAGTTTATCGTTCGTAATGCCGAGTTGCTTTCGAGCGGCTTCAATGTCGGCATTCAGAGCTTGCAACTCCGCCTGGCGTGGCCCAAACTTGGCCTGCAGCTGTTTCAGTTCCTTCTGCGCCTCCGCAGTTTGGTACACCGCAGCGTTGAAGCTCACTGTAGCGAATTTGACGGTGTCTGGTTTGATGTCGGGCCCTTGCGCCGTAAGTACGGCCGCTGTACACAAAGCACAAAGAACCACCAGCATCGGGATAAGCCGATTCATAACGCCCCCTGAGAATTGTTGGAAGTTACTCAAATGAACTCTGAAACAGTTGGAAGCGAGGGATATTCGTCCTGGCTGGAGGAGTGAACATGGACTGATACACATCAAAAGCAGGTTGATGAAGCTGGTCGCGGGCAAAGAGTGCGGGAATATTTGCTCGGAAGCTGAGACGAGAATGCTCTAAGGTGTTCCGGGCCACATCGATCCAAAGTTGCGGGGCATACCGCCCACCCATTCTTGGAGTCGATTTCAGTGTGGTTGAATATTGGGCGTATGGTGATTCAAACACTGTCTTAGTTCTCGTAGCTTCCTCAGAGTCTCGTTTGAAGCAGTAGGATGACAGCGGACAACCGGCCTGCCGGTCCAGACCAACATCAGCTAATTTCAGGACAGCCGAGTAGTCGGTGAAAGTCGGTTTCAGTGCAGAAGAAGCGACGGAGCTATTGAGAGTCTCGCCGTCAACCCTCCATGCACCTCGTGAGTGATGCCGATGGTGAGCCGCAGGCTGTATATCGGTTCGAATGCCGGATCTAATTTGTGACTTCCCTTGAGGAGCTTGCGGATTCGCGATTGTACGGGCTTCAGCTTGTCCCATAGCAGGAGCGTGTCTCCATGTGAGGTTTGACCACGGGTTCCACGCCAGAATCATGAAAACCAGAGCCATGCTTAGTGCATAACCTGGAAAGTACGCCGTGAGCACGGGGTGTCGTACGCGTGTGAGTGGTATGCCTTCGCGCACGGCCCGCGTCTGGAAACGCTCCAGCATCCCTTTTGGAGGGCTGCTTTTGGTTCCGCGTTGAGGAGTTGTGAATAGTTCACGGCTCAAATGTGCGAAGTCGGAAAGTTGACTGCGGCACAACGCACACGCTTGGGCATGATCTTGCAAGTCGGCCAGCTCATGCTCGCGGAGCTGGCCGCTAAGCGCCAGGGCGCAGAGGATCTCGTAGTGAACATGTCGTTGTGTCATTGCATCTCTCCTTGGTTGGCGACAGAGGCAGGCGACGCTGGCTTGAAGAGACTCTTTCTCAGCTTCTCAAGACCGCGATACAGGTTGTGACGCACCACGCGCACTGTGTCTCCAGTGCGAGCCGACACTTCTTCGGCTGTGAGCCCTTCGTAATAGATGAGTTCAATGGTCTGGCGCTGATGTGGCTGCAGGCTACTGAGTATCTGATCAATCAGGATGCGCAATTCTGCAGACGAATGATTCCAGGGTTGACGTTGATCGCAGAGTAGCTCTGTTGCCATGTCCTCGAAAGGATCTGTTACATAAAAGCGGCCCGCTTTGAGTGAGCGTCGACGATTGAAGACCCTTTGGTATGCGAACATCATCAGCCACGTCTTGAAAGCGGCTCTTTCCGGGTCGAACTGCTGAATGGAACGAAATACATCAAGAAATGTCTGCTGGACCACATCTTCGGCTTCTGCGTCGTTTCGGAGGATACGACGCGCAACCGAGAACAGAAGTGGACTATGCCGTTCGAAGAGGGGTGTCAGGGCATCTGCATTCCCGGCCCGTAATTCTAATGCCAAACTCTCGTCTGCCAGAAGCTTTAGCCGCAAATGGGCAAGGAGGGAAGCTTGAGGCATCGGGGAGGATGTCGGCTCCGATCCAACACATTGGTCTACAAACTCGCCGTCGCTGAGAGCAAGTGACCCAAAAACGAGCCGCGAAATCCGTGAACTCATCCGGTCTCCCCTCCCATAGCCAAGGTGTCTTGATCCAGGAATGCTGCGGCCGGCACCATAGTGTGCGTTTCCATCCCTTGTTCGTGTATGCACGCAAAGAAGCCGGAATTCCCCAGCCACCGCAAAAAATCCTTGGGCGCTTTATAGGATGACGACGTCGCAGCCAAATACGAGCCCATCCGAGTAGCTTTGCAGTCGCAATGGCGAGTTTGGTCCACACCGCCTGTATGGTCCTGAGTCGTCGAGGCACTACTGGCGTTTCGACGGGCTCGTGACAATTACGTATCTGTCAGAGGCGGCAAGTGTGCTTCCGGGCTGGGTAGGAGGTCTTGGAAGCTACCGCTGGTTATGTGGCGTTCAAATACTCCAACGGTGCGAAAATGGCTGCCCGTCTAGCTGAACGCCACATAACTGGTTGCGCCACAGAAGAACTCAAGGCCGTGCGCTTCGAGCCCGAACACATGGGTTATGGAAAGCCGGACGTTATGAAAAACGCGGCATAAAAGTCATTGATATAAAAGCGCTTGTGATTGGTTTTCTTTACATAATCCTCCAAACTGCATTTGGCCAACCAAGGGTAGACCCAGCATTGCTGTCACCAGGGGCAATCCGTCACCAACTTGCTAGATTCAACGGAAGGCGGCGATTTTGTATCAAGTGAAATCGAGTTCAACTCGAGCGAACTGGAATCCAGCGCAAACTTTAGTTCGAGTGAAGAACCGTAATCAAGTCTGTGCGCGCGGCCTGCGATGCCGGTACGGTGCTTGCTAACAATGCCACGACGGTCATGAGCGCCCACGCAAGCGAGAAGGATACCGGATCGTGAGGTGTCACGCCGACCAGCAGGCTAGCCAACAGTCTGCTCAGACCCAATGCGGCGCCTAAGCCAAGAATGCCGCCGAGCCCAATCAGCCACGCCGCCTGCATCACTACGAGGCGAAGCACACCATTTCGCGAAGAGCCGAGGGCAAGACGTATACCCATCTCGTGCTCCCGCTGGGTAACAGCGTAAGCGAAGACTCCATAGACGCCGACCGCGGAGAGAACGACCGCAAGCATGGCGAAGCAAGCGATAAGGAGCATGATGAGCTTGCGCCGCGCACCAGGTCGGAGACGCCCTGCTCCATGGTCTGGATATCGAACAGCGGCTGTTGTGCGTCGACCGAAGTTACTGCCGCGCGCATGGCGTTAGCCAGCAACGCTGGGTTCTCCCAAGTGCGCAGTACCAGCTTTATGTTGACTACCCGCGCTCCTTGGGCGAGCAGTTGAAATGCCTCCGGCTGCACATCCTTCTCTGGAGCGCCGTGCCTCACATCATCGACAACGCCGACGATGGTGACCGATCTTAACTGCTTGTTGAACTGGTTGTCATTGATTGGGTCGCTCGTTTGCACGGCATTTGTTTTGAAACGCTTTCCCAGGGCGTCTCCTCCGAAAAAACGTTTGGCAAAGGACACATTCACAATGACGACGGGAGGCGAAGTCTCATTGTCAGTGGAACTGAAAGGACGGCCTGCGAGGATTGGAGTGCCGACGGCGCGGAAGTAATCGGGCGTGATCTCGGTGACGGGAACGAGCGGCCACCCAATCGGAGGGATGGGCACTCCCTCATACGCCATCACTTTGTCGTCCTGGAGGGAATCGAGCGGGAGCGTGCTGGTGAGAGCCGCAAACTGTACGCCCGGAAGCGCCTTGAGACGCGGCAGCAGTTGATCGTAGAAATTGAAGTATCGCTTTCTCGGCCACCCGGTGCTGGGCCTGCTCAGTGACACAGCTCCGCTTCTCAAGGCGGTGATGCCGGTGAGCGTATTGCTCGCGTCGAAGCCTGAGTCGTAGCTCATAACCCGGACAAAGCTGCGCACCAGCAAACCCGCCGAAGCCAGCAGGGCCACCGCCAGCCCCACTTCCATCACGAGCAGACTGTGCCGCAGCATGCGTTGGTCGCGGCCTGAGCTCATGCGCAAGCGTGCAGACTGCAGGGCATTCCTCAGGTCTGTGCGTGATCCGCTAATAGCCGGAGCCAATCCAAAGAGCAGTGTTGTTGCCAAAGCCAGCCCAACGGTGAAAGCGAGTACCCAGCCATCGACATGGATTGCCGCGCTCAATTTGCCGAACGGCAGGCGAAGGACCTGCGTGACGCGCGTGGGCGCCTGCGATGAGTCGATCGTTCCCGTGTGCCGGATCATAGAAGTGACGAAGAATGCGATTGTCAGGCCCAATACCGCGGCCAGCGACGATAGAAGCAGGCTTTCAACCAGGAACTGCCGGATGAGCCGAAGACGCGAGGCACCCAGAGCGCCACGCAGGGCAGTTTCATGCCGCCTGGAAACGGCCCGCGCCAGTTGCAGGTTGGCGACATTCACACACGAGATCAGCAACACAGCCGATATGGAGATCAGCAGGATGTACAGGGGTTTTCGGTCGTCCCCTGTGAGATGGCGCTGGAGCGTCTC
>Ga0070730_10001601_pt1 | contig 21716 bp, 19 predicted proteins | sample Coa_R1_3_FD_66447 | JGI IMG/M metagenome (GOLD analysis project Ga0070730, IMG submission 66447) | Surface soil microbial communities from Centralia Pennsylvania, which are recovering from an underground coalmine fire - Coalmine... | ecosystem: Environmental > Terrestrial > Soil > Unclassified ... | reverse complement strand
GATCAAGTCCGGCGGCAAGACCCGCCGCGCCGCCAAGATGGTGATCCTGAATATTGACCATCCGGATATTGAGGACTTCATCGAGTGCAAGGCCAAGGAAGAAGCCAAGGCATGGGCGCTGATCGAGATGGGTTATGACGGCTCCTCGCCTGACTCCGAGGCATATAGCTCCATCTTCTTCCAGAATGCCAACAACTCCGTGCGCGTGACCGACGAGTTCATGAACGCCGTGGAGCGCGACGGCGAGTTCGCGACCCGCTCGGTCAAGGGCCGCGAGGTGATCAAGAGCTACAACGCCCGCCAGTTGCTGCGCAAGATCTCCGAGGCCACATGGCAATGTGGTGATCCCGGCATGCAGTACGACACCACCACCAACAAGTGGCATACATCGAAGAACACGGACCGCATCAATGCCTCCAATCCATGTTCGGAATACATGTTCCTCGATGATTCGGCCTGCAACCTGTCATCGCTGAACCTGATGAAGTTCGTCGGAGCCAACGGGACCTTTGATGTAGTCGCCTACCGCCACGCCGTGGACATCATGATCACCGCGCAGGAGATACTGGTAGACAACGCCGGCTACCCCACCGAGGCCATCAACCGCAATTCTCATGATTACCGCCCGCTGGGCCTCGGCTATGCCAACCTGGGCGCGTTGCTCATGGCATCCGGCCTGCCTTATGACTCCGACGCCGGTCGCGATTACGCTGCCTGCGTCACCGCCATCATGTGCGGCGAAGCCTATCTGCAATCGGCCCGCATCGCCGAGTATTGCCCGTCTCTGACTCCAGCGACCTCACAGGTTTCGGCGCGCGAGGTCACAGGCGGGGCTTGCCCGGGCTGGTACATCAACCGCGAACCGTTTCTGGATGTCATCCGCATGCACCGCGCATCCGTCAACAAGATCAGCCGGGAAAGCGTTCCAGCCAATCTTTATGAAGGCAGCAAAGATGCATGGGACCAGGCCCTCGCCTTGGGAGAAAAAGTCGGCTACCGCAACTCGCAGGTCACGGTGCTTGCCCCCACAGGGACCATCGGATTCATGATGGACTGCGACACCACCGGCATTGAGCCCGATCTAGCGCTCATCAAGTACAAGAAACTGGTGGGTGGCGGCATGATCAAGATCGTCAACAACACCGTGCCTGCGGCGCTCAACAAGCTGGGTTACAAAGAAGACCAGGTCAACGCCATCGTCAGTTATATTGACGCCACCGGCACTATCGAAGGAGCGCCCGGCATCAAGGACGAGCATCTGCCGGTCTTCGATTGCAGCTTCAAGCCGCAGAAGGGCACGCGCAGCATCCACTATATGGGCCATGTCAAGATGATGGCCGCCGCCCAGCCATTCATCTCCGGAGCTATCTCCAAGACCGTGAACCTGCCGGAGAACGCCACGGTAGAAGACATCATGGAGGCCTATGTCCAGAGCTGGAAGATGGGCCTGAAGGCGGTAGCCATCTACCGCGACGGCTCCAAAAAAGCCCAGCCGCTCATGGCCGCCCAGAACAAGGAAGAGGCTGCCAAGCGCGGGACACGCGGCGAAAAAACAGTCCCGGCGACCACCGAAGAAACAGCTTTCACCAAGCTCACGCCCGACCAGCAGGCCGTGGCGCTGGCGGCTGTCCGTATGCCGACCACGGAGGAGCAGGAGTCGGCGCCGCCTCGCGCCATCCGCCATCGCTTGCCTAACGAGCGCCTGTCGGTGACCCATAAGTTCGACATCGCCGGCCACGAGGGATACATCACAGTAGGTCTCTACAAAGACGGCAAACCGGGCGAAATTTTCATCCGCATGGCCAAAGAGGGTTCCACCGTCTCCGGACTGATGGACTCATTCGCCCTCGCCGTTTCGTTGGCCCTGCAGCACGGCGTGCCTCTCAAGCTGCTGTGCGATAAGTTCTCGCACACCCGTTTTGAGCCCAGCGGCTGGTCCGGCAATCCTGATATCGGCTTCTCCAAGTCCATCATGGACTACATCTTCCGCTGGCTCCAGTTGCGCTTCCTGGCCGGGCAACAATACATGTTGTTCAAAGACATGAAAGCGCCCGGCGCGGCAACGCAGCCGTCTTCAGAAGAAAATGGAGCGCAACCGCCCTCGGCTGCAGGTTCTCGACTCCTTGGCCCAAGACCTATGGACATGGGAGCAACCAATCCACCGCAAGGCGGCTTGGTAACACAGCCGCCCTCGGCTGTGGGAACCCAACATCCAGCCGCCAGCAGCTCCACCGGTATGGAAGATCGCGGCATCTACCATGCCTCCGACGCCATGAAAGACCTCGTAGACATGGGCGACGCCCCAAGCTGCCACGTCTGCGGGGCGATCATGACCAGGAATGGAAGTTGTTATCGGTGTATGAGTTGTGGAAGCACGAGTGGATGTTCCTAGCTCATCGGCTGATAAATTGAATTAGTTAAGTTAAAGCCCACGGATTGTGGGCTTTGCTTTTGCTCCGAGTGGATTGGATAAGAGTGCTGGCTTCCCAAATTGGATTCCCACTATAAAAATTTGATCACAAAAAGTTTCATTTTTCACTCGCAGGCGACTATCCTGGATCACATGGACGGGCGCAGGCCGGTCCTGATAGGAGAAAAGACTATGCCGAACCAGCAACACAACAACAGAGTACTCGGGCGCAACGGTGCTCGTGATTTAACTGTAGATGAATTAGGGCGAGTGGGCGCTGGTATATACACGACCAGTCTCATGACTTACGATCCCGATACCGGCGAGTTTGATCAGATCCGAGTCGATTGAAAATCCGCATTCTAAACACCATAGACCGCAAGAGCTCTCGCTCTTCGTAACCCAATGCAGCTCATAAACAAAGGCAGGGCTTGTGGCCCTGCCGCTTGTATCTGAGATGCTCCCTTTTTATTGGTTGGGAATCTGCATTACATCCGTACCCTCGCCTTTGCCAGCCAGCAGCAGCAATGCCTGGCAGCCGGAATGAAAGCATGTCTAACCAAGCCAATCGAAAGAAGGGTTTGCTGGAGACGCTTAAAAAATTCGCCGGAGCGGCGCGCTCAGCCAAAGGCGTTGTCAGTTGCTCTTAACGGGAACCGGCCTTCAGCGGGTCCGCGCTCCCGCGCTCCCCATAGAACCTAAAACTGCCCCCGAAAGTGAGCAGTTCTTGGAGAGCGCGTATTTGGTCGTCCAATGGGAAAAGCAAATTCCTCGGGATTTGCAACTCCGGCATGCCGTCCCAGAAACTAGTTGACACGATGTTTGGAATTTCAGATAATCTGATTATCAGATGAAGATCTTAGAAATTATCCGGCAAACTGTTGGCTTGTTTGGTGAGATATGCAATTTCTATGGTGCTCTAGTTCTGGCCAAAGATGTAGTTGGCCGCGAAGACGAATACAAACAGCAGCTAAACCTTGAGGAGTTGAGCCAATGGTTGCGCGACCAAGACTTACCAGTTCGGCTACCGAGTCACTTCGCCCATTCCGACCTGAAGCAACCCGGAGCCGTGGCTTTGGTTTTGATTCACAGAGCTATCACGGTTGGAAAGAGGGGTGTTTTATGGCTGATTTGGGGATTTGCATGTCTGCTGTTGGATCATCTCTTGTCGCTACTTCAAGTTCTGGCTCAAGCACACTGACTTTCTTTATGTAATTGATTATAAAAAAGTTATTATTATAATCCCTTATTACAGGAGACCATTTTGATATGTGAAATCGGATTCCCTTGACAACTTATTCCGATTATAAGATAATCGGAAATGCAGAGGGCTATCATGGCGAAAGCTAGAAGTATTATCGTTTCAAAGTTTCAGACAACAGTGCCGCCAACGGTACGGGATCGTTTTGATTTACGCGAGGGGGATTTATTGGAATGGGACTTCGAGCCTGAGAAGGGCGTGTTGGTGGTAAGGCCCATGCGAGCAAACCTTATTCCGCCTAGGGGCGTAGTGGCGATCCAGAATGCGTTGCGCGCTAGCCAAGAAGGCCGAACTACCGAAGTATCAGCGGAGATTCTTCAAAAACAACCAAAGACGGAGTTAGCTTGAGTGCATTCTGCAACCAGAACACGTTTGGAAGCTGACAACTCTATGCTTGAACGGTTCCACAACCTGCCTCCTGAGTCTCGCGAGAACCTTGCGAACATATTGAGGTGCTTAGAGCGCGATCCCAACTGTTCACCAGATGCAGTGGGGGCGGTAGACGGCAACGAAGTTCGCGTGAAAGATCTCAGTGGTGGTTGGGTCTGTGCATGGGTCCCAATTTATTCGGAGCTTTATCCGGCGACAGGGATCCAGCCCCTTTTAATGCATCCCGAAAAAATTGTCGTCTGTTTATATGAGATAGATGACGTAGAATATCAACCTCTTCCCCCAATTTCCAGTTGATATCTCAAACCGTCATCATTTGCGTTTTTGTTGCGACGATGCCAGACATTTTGGATCATAAGGATTCGCTCTTCATTTCCTAATTGAAAGGCAACCTCAGGTCTCAATTCTTCTTTCTTTCGATCAGACCGGCGAACCACAGTAGCTTTCACAGACGACGCTCCCTCTTCGTTGAACTTAAGAGTTATGTAATCAGCGACACCAGGAATCTGCCACAAATGACAGGAACAACGGGCAACAAATCCTTCAACACGAGAACCATTCAGAGACTTAGAGCCGGCAATTGCGTCCTCCCAGTATTCCTCCAGGAGCCAGTCAAAGTACTCGTTGATCCATTGCCGCTGATGGCATATTTCCAAGGGATTTATGGAGTCTAACCTCCAAAGCTTCAAGATTTCCTGGATACCACGTCGACGCTCCAAAAACTGCAGAAACCTTACGGCCATGCCCAAGTTCGATTGGTGATCAAAGGGAAGATCAAAACGATGGGGAAGCTTTCGATAAAATATTTCGCACCCTTCCTTAATCAAATGTGTTGTTTGAAGGCTTGCGGGCCTGAGGCCTTCCTCCTCAAAACTGTCCTCCGCAAGATAACGACCTTCAAACCATCGGCCCAGCGCCAGATCAAGCCAATTCCAATCACTTGGAAAGTTCGGTTGTTCTGCATCATTCAGCAGGTGAGTCAATTCACGACGCATTATCGGCCGTGTCTCTTTCATTGTGGTTGGAAGTTGAGCCTTGAGAATTCTGCCAAATGAGTCACACGGCACAGGCAACACGAGACAGGGTCCATGAAAGCTGCCTGCGAAAGAAGATGGGAGACGGTAGAAGAATGGACTCCGAAAATTTCGGTGCATTTCTTCATCACGCACCAACCACACACGCATTTCCGAATGCCCGGGTTTACGTCCCGAGTTCTTAAGGAGTTCAAAGCAGCTATCCAGGCTGTCTGCATACTTTCTGGCTAGGTCCGTGGCATTCCAAAACTTATCGGGAAGATTTTCCGAACGAGGGGGCAGTGGCCGGCGCAATTCTTCTAAAGAGGAAAATACTTGAAAATATTTGCTCAGTCCATTGAGAGATCTGGCCTCAGACATCAGGTTGGATATGCGACTCGCTGGAACAGTATCCACATACTGTTTTGCCGGCTTAACTGTCATTACTTTGTGTTCCTCAACGAGACGTAAGGTGAGGCGCATCTGGGCCGCTGCTTCCAATCCTGGACGATCAATCTCTCGTCTGTTCTCATACAATTCAGAGATGCGAGGGAGAATCTCGAAATGGCCGTAAAGGCTCCGAATAAGGTAGAGAGGCCAGTCCGGCGAATTTTGATCGATCTCGCAAAGCAAATGCCCTTTCTTTTTCAAGCTTGCTATCCGCACCCCAGCCCCAGGCTCTGCAAGCCGAAACGAGGCTTGGATCAAAAGAGTGCCATGATGAGTGTATTTCGCAATATGGTCTTCAAGACCTTGGATGGAGTCCAGACGCAGCACTATTGCATCATATCCCACGCCGTTCTTTAGAGGCGCTCTGGTTATCTGGCCTACAGCAGTCAGTGGAATAGAGGAAAGAGTAATGTCGACCAGATCTTCGAGCAGTGATCGTGTAGCCGGTTCCGGCTCAATCAACAATATGCTCATTCGCTTGTGCCAGCAGTTAGTGCTTTGTTGTTTTGGCCGTGCGGCGAAACAGCATCGATCGTCTCCCGAACTCTCTTTAACGTTTCAGCGAACTTGGTATTGACTTTGCTCAAATAGATTTCTCGTATTCCTCTGTCATTTTCCAGATTCAGATACATCGTACTTATGATGTCCAGTTGTTGAATGATTTCTTTTGTTCTTATCTTTATGTCGCGCACAAAGGCTTCGGCCCACTGATCTCGTTCTTGAAAAGAGACTTTCTGAATCTCCCCCATTCGTTTGAAACTATCGCCTGCCATTCTTGAGAAAACGCAAAACATCTCAAAGCGCTCCGGGCTGAGCGTGGCATCGCAGGGAATCGAAAGTTTCCCAAAAATCTCCTGATTGCTGCGCATCAGAGGGAAATCAAGCCAGTAGTCGCCGGACTGCCGGCGCAAAGTATCGCCTCCAGGTGCTTCTCCGACGGCGATGACGAGGAGGCCTCTCTTCGTGTAAAAGAGGTCGCCGGTCTTGCGCTGCTCATCAAAGCAAAAAACGAAAGGCCGGGGATCATCGATGCACCGCCAAGTAATCCCGAACGGGCCATATTTCGCAAATGCCAGAGGTGGGTCAGGAACTGAGCGCTCAACTCCGCTTTCGATCCACGTATCCAACACCAACATCGTTCCGTCAACTCTATATTTTCTAATCCATTTATGTCCCATTTCATGGAAAATCGCCAGTAGCCGGCGCAACGCCTCGTCTTCTCTGAACGACTGTTCGAGAGAGATATACGCTTCAATGATTTGACGGTAATAGTTCTCATCTTGGATATGGAGAAGGGCGCCAATTTTAGAGCCGTCCTCAGTCAAGGCATCAGCCAGAATCAAGCCTCGATAGGGATTGTCTTCCAAGCGATCAATAAAATCGACCAATCGCTGTTGCTGCTGCATGGATTTGATAATCATGGGCAAAAAGGGATCAAGCGGTGAAGGAGACGTGGGATGCGGTACCATCTTCCATCCTTTTGTCACTCCCAAAAGCTCTTCCGCAGGAGCATTCGCATATTGCTTGACCCCCTCAGCATCAAAGAGCACGATTGGCTCCGGGATATGGTCAAGCGCTGACTGCAAAAGTGCTACTCGCCGCCCCTGCTGTAGCGCCGCGGACAACTGCCCGGCAAACTCGTTCAACCTTTTGAATTCCTCTTGTTCCGGAAAAAAGCCTGGCTCATAGAGAACGCACAACACCCCTGTGCATAGCCCTTCTGCACTCTGAAGAGGTAGCGCAGCCGCGGCTGGTTGAGCGTCACGAGGAATCCAGTTGAAATCTGCTTCCGGCCAGGGGGAGGATCTAAGGCCTGCCCGTTGAGCAGTTTCGCGGGCACATCGGGTGATGAAGCTATCCTCATCCATATTCCAGGTAAGCGATTCCAAATGCGCATCCCCCGGGTAGCAACACAGAACGCGAAAGACCATATCTTTGTCCGTTTTCGTAGCACAAAAAACGGTTTGGAAGTCAATTTTAGCGTCGTATAAGTGTTTAGCGGCCGAACGCAGAACATCAACAGAATCATGGGATTCCACGAATAGACTCGCGTAAGCATTTCTTGCGATTTCCGCTAAAACCCGATTGATTCTTTGGTGGCGAACTTGACGTAAAATGTTCAGCTTTTCATGATAGGCGTGGCGAAGTTCATGGAAGATCTCTCGCAAAAGCTTGGTTCTCATCTGGTTCGGCTTGGAAAGACTGAAAAGATCAGCGGCTACAAAGGCCACAAAACTTCCTGGAGCATTTCCCGCGATTACCATTGCAAGTCCTGCTTCTTCCACTTCAACGATACCTTCCCGTGTGCTGTCCTCCACGGAGGCTTCTGCTCTTGACAGTGCTTCTGAAATCCTCTGGCGCTGATCATCGCTCAATCCGTCTGTTTGTCCAGTCCACTTTGAGCCCCCATTCTTGCGCCACCACGAAACATACTCAAATCCTAAAGTACCACGCACGCCTTGTATCAGGTGGTTTTCAAATCGCCCCAGTGGAATGCTCTTAAAGGTTGCGCACAATCGGCGTGTGATCGATTCAACGATAAACTGTTCCTGGTAGCTGGCTGGCCGTGGAAAAACATATTCCGCGCGCGCATAGCGGCGAAAGGCCTCATCCCATTCTCCGTACTGGGCATATAGATCCGCTATTTGACGATATCCGAAGTGTTTCTTTATGAAAGCTCTCATGACCGGCGACGAGAATCGTAGTTTGCCTGCTTTTAATTCTGCCGCGCCAGCCAATTCCAGCATAGTTGGCTCGAGAGTAGATGGTTGAGCGTGGTCTTTGGCAATCAGATCCTCTAGGTTTGGCCAGCAGTCCGGTTCAGAGGAGATCAATTCAGAAGCCCATTGAAACATTACGGTTCCATGAATACCCAAATTGATCAACCGGTCAAAAGCCGCATCAATATCTTCCTGGCTCATTAGGCGTCTTCCAGTTAGTCTCCCGGAAACAGAACCGCTGACCCAAGAGTCAAGGAATCTGCGAAAAAGCGACGTATTGCCATGCGTTACTTTCCAGATGTACTCGCAAGTTTCTTCAGATAATGAGACACCGATGCTCCGCGTCCATTTTGTAAAGAATTCCGTAAAGATCGAAAGGTCAAAGCCTTGCACCAGATATTCATGGCTGCATGTAAATTCCGAATCCGGACCACGAACGAGCTTTACAATATTTGACTCCCCGCTCACAAGAACAACTAAAGAGCGCTGTTCCGAAATCACAGCAGGACGAATTTCTCGAAGAATCTGGCGGCCTATATCCCTGGCAACCCCATCGAAATGCGCTAATATCAAGACAATCGGCTTGCTTTGACTGGAACTCGCTTCTTTCAGCGCTTTGAACACCTCCGAAATCGTCTGCGCGGAAGGTGGAATAATCGGTACCTGCCTTTTGATAGCATCTGCGACCTCCCTCTGGGATTGCATGGGATAGTCCATGTAAAAAGAGCAGGCATACGTGGAAATGGAATATTGGTTCTGAAGTAAATCGATGAGCCGGCGGATAAGGTATGTTTTTCCGGTGTGTCTGGGACCTATAACGACAACACTTTCGCCTTTTTCGAGAGCGCCCGAAAGCCTATCAATCAATTCTATTGAGATTTCTGATCTTTTGAGCAGTCCCATAATTATGCACTTGTTCTTTTGGCTTTGGTGGATCGAACACCGGTCTTCCGCAGTTCGGCCAGGCGCGGAGTAAAGTATCCCAGCTTGCGGGTGCATCTTGAGAGTGCCCGGTTAGCAATATGGTAGTTCTCACGGTCCCAAACGAGGATATTGTTGATGTAAAGCTTGCGGCATATTCGGCTGACTTCCTTCTCATCTAAGGGCATTCCTTCGCGGCGGATCACATGACGAATGTCTGCTTCGGAAAAGGAAGTCTGTTGCTGATGCAACAACGCCAGAGCAACCCATTCCGTCACTTCATCTTGAAGGTTGAGTACAGGGCCTGCAAATACTTGTGACGTTTCGAAATCGTCGCGAATTGCTTCCAGCAATTCCAGAGTAATTTGATCTGTGCGCCGACTTGTCGCCAAGTCAACTAATGCGCCTCCATAAAACTGGATAAGATGAGGGAACCGGCCTGTATCTTTGAGTATCTCTTCCGTGAGGCGCTTCGGATCAGATATTGTAAAACCTAAATCACAAAGAGGCTCAAGAAGAAGCACTTGTGCTTCTTCTTCTGCCAGCGCAGGCAGCCGCAAAAGCCTCAACCGCTCGTACACGATGCTCTTGGGGTTGTGCATGTTTTCATAGAGCACCTCCTTGCCGCACAGTACTAGCCGACACAGCTTGTTCTTGGCAGCTTCTGCAAGATACATGAATGTTTCGCTCTCACACACACGGTCCACTTCATCGAGTAGGAGTTCGATCCTTCCCTGACGAGCTTTTTGAGCAAAATGCAGAAAACTGTCGAGTTGCGAAGGCTTGAGTTCTCTTGCTCGCCGGCCATCATTGATATGAATGGCAAGAAACTGGCAGATAGCTTCAGGGACAACCGAGTGACAATTCATGAAGTCAACCATCACACTCCTGCTATATCGCGCCGGGTCGTCAGTACGCAAGCGCCGTCGAAAGTGCTGAATCAAAGATGTCTTGCCTATACGGCCCGGTCCGGCGATGGCATAGCTGGTGTTTTCGCTCTGGTATAAGATGTCCAATTCATTTTGACGTCCAACAAACATGTTGGCATCAGGAGAAGACAGGATACCGAACGGATTCAACCGACGTGGTGACAGATATTTTCTTGCGAGCATCGTAAAACAATCAACCTCTGGTGGTGAGGTCAGGATGGTTTCGATCTCCTTCGGGCGCAACAACAACAGACCAGTCCGCGCGGAAAAAAGAGGTTCGGACCGAAGAAACGCATCTATGCTAAGTGCAAGAACCACAATTTGGCGGCCGGGACTAACAAGGCGTAATTTCCAGTTTTGCAGCCATTCCAGTCTTTCGCAGGATCCACCAATGAGTAGACAATGAAGCTCGGAAAAGCCCCGTAATCGTACATGATTAACAGAGCAGGTAAAATACGCTGCATCATCAGCGATTTCTATAATCTCGGTTGTGCCTTCAATCGCTTTGCGCCAGCAACGGATTAATTCTTCCATTAATCCTGCCCGCGAGGTCCAGCCAGGTGCAAGGCGAGAAATTAACTCGATTGGCGAAAGCCTGCTTCCATCAGTTTGCACAAGATCTTGCATCATTATGCCAGTAGCAAAAGGCCATTTACGTCTAGTGAAAATTTCAAAAGTTAAGAAAAACTCTAAACATCGGCAGGCTGAGAATCGCCGACTAAGATCGATATCATTTTTGGAAAAACAGGCGTAAGTATAGGGATTTGTAACCCTGAGTGCAATAAAAAACTTTACAAATTCAGATAATGCTGTTCAAAAAATCAGACGTGTCGGCAGCAGGGAGGAACATCACAACCAGATGAAATATCTCATCTACCGGTAAGATTCTTCACAAACCAGAAATAGTATCAAGATTATCTTCTTTGCTAACACATGAAAGGCTCCGATCAACTAGAAAAGGGATTGTTTGCCTAATTTTTGAATGAACCCCTGATACTCGATGTGAAATCTACTCTTCGGCGAGCCGGACAAGGTAGGGCCGGCTGTGGTGTCCCAACAGGCGGCTGACCTCTTCCCGGCGTACTTCGACACAGGAAAGGATCTCGCAGTCATTGGGGACGTCAACCTTGGTCCCAACCATGAATTTTTCCGGGTTCAGAAACGTCTTTCCGCTCTCGTCTCCCAGATCTTCCACGATGATGGCAAAGAATTTACTCATACGACTCGCCTTTCCTGCTTGCTGGCCGGACGCTTATATCAGAATAGTGATTCAAGCCGCCCGATCGTTACATAGAAAGAAGTTGGAGCCAAGCCTGAAGACCTGTAAGCGTAAGACGCAGCAGAGCGTCAGGGCTTGCAAATAACAGGCAGGCCGTGACGATTGAGGTGCGGGAAGTGCCAGCCGTGGACAAAGGGCAGGCATTCAAGACAATTTCTTGTTGGCGGAATCGCTCACCAGCATCCTGTTCGCCTGTTGCTCAGGAATCTCCACGCACCCCCGAATCTCGCAATCGGTTGGCGGCTGAACAATCGTGCTGAAAAAGAACTGTTCGGAGTTGGCAAAGACTTTTCCGTCTCCGTCCCCCAGGTCTTCCACGATAATGGCGAAAAATTTGCTCACAAGATGGACCTCCGCAATATGCCCCCAAGGCATACGCATCCATACTCTTTAGTGATTCCTACACGTGTAACGTTACAAACTATTTCGGGGGACTCTTCGAAGGAGTTATATGCTTGCCCGATTCCGCTGTCAATTACTTTCCGAAAGTGGGTTTAGATCGCCCACCGAGTAAACGTTTATTGCGGTTGTAGCTTCTTCTCCTTCAAATCTTTGGTCCAATTTGGTAGATGTAGTAGGGTTCCCCGACAGCATCGTCGGGGATTCCCCTATGAGGAACGCTCAATGCCTCTTCGATCACTGCTTTTCGAGAGTTGGGCTCAAGTGGACCTCTGAGCCTGCGAGCACGGAAAGATCGCGCGACCAGGATCGGTACCCCGCAGCCGTGACTTTGATGGTGTGTTTCCCTGGGGTAAGTTTCAAGTCTACAGGTGCATTGCCAACAAAATTGTCATCCACTGAGACCTCAGCATCTTGTGGTGACGCCGCGAGTCGTACCAGACCGCGCAGGTCTGACGGCACGGTCATTGTGGGCTCATTGGGTATGGCCTTAGCGGGAGCTACGGGAATATTTCCCTGCTCTGCCTTGATCGCGGCTTTCTGCTTGATCTCTCCTGCCAGTTCGTCGTTGACCTGAGAGAAAAACTTGTCTGCCATGCGATCGCCGGCGCCGTAAGAGATGCCTTTCTTATTCTGCACATTGATGATCAGGGTGCATTTGTTGTCCGCCATGGCTTCCACCGAAGCATTGGCAACGAAACCTTCGGAGAGGAATGACTGTCCCGTTTCAAAAGTAAGCATCAACATTTTTTCGTTGACATAAGTGACCACATGCCGCTCACGGGCTGTCCGCAGAGCGGCGTCGAACACATCTGTCGCCGAGTTGTCATAGACCTTCTTCTTGGGCTTGGCCAGAGCTGGCAGAGACATCGCTAGAACTGCTGCAAAAGCCACCAAAATCGCAATGCGCTTATGCATAAAAGAACTTCATTCCTTTCCCGAAATAAGAATTAAGCTCCCCATGGTTCTGTTACTGTTCAGCAAGCTTCTTGCCATTAATTGAGCATGGATTTCCCATGTTTTCCGGGATTTTTGGAAATGCATCTTGCCGCCAGGGGTGGTTTTTAAGCAGTGGGTGGTGAATTTCAGCCATCCGGGCACTGCACTACGGACAGGGGCTCCGCCAGTCTAGCCCCAGCGTGGTTGCGGGCTGACATCTGGAACATCCATCCTTCCCCAAGTGTCTAATATTTGTATCGCAACCAAGAACAATCAAACCTGGAAAAATCAGATTGAGGAGTACAGGCGATGGCTATGACAACCGGAAGTCAGGGGAAAGTCTCGGGTGAAATCAACGTAACTCCGATGATCGACGTGTTGCTGGTGCTGCTGATTATCTTCATGATCATTCAACCGGTCGCAAAAATAGGCGAAAGGACCGATATTCCCCAACCAAACCAAGAGATCAATACGCCTAGTCCCACAGCCATTGTCATCCAGCTCCACGATACCGGAGAGGGCAGCGCGCCAACCCTGAAGATCAACCAGCAGGAGATTGGATGGAATGATCTGCAAAGCCGTCTCGAAGAAATCTACAAATTCAGAGAAAATAAAGTCGCATTTTTAAAAGGCGACCCGGGTGTTGATTTTCAATTCGTAGCGGATGTGGTGGATATCACTCACTCTGCTGGAGTGGACCGCCTGGGGCTGATGCCGAGCAAAGACTAAGCGGGTGATTTGCTCGTTACACCACAACCCGCATCACCTCTTCGAAATTGGCGTTGGCTGCCTTAAGTTTTGCTGCCATGATTCTGTGGATCAGGCCGGGAATGTTCTCCCGGTTGTAAATGCCGGTGATGAGGTTATAGCGCTGGCGCATCGCCTGTACCCACTCGCGCTCAGGTTGATTCGGTGCGCGTTGCGACACGGCTCCGCGCATCAGGCCGGCAATCAGATCGGCGACCTGCAGAAGTGGACAGTCTTTGTGCGACTTGAAAGTGATGGTGCCCATGCGGTCATGGGTATCCCGCAGCGCCTTTAACTGCAGGAAGGTTCCCGCCGATCTTTGCATGAATTCATTTTGGTCCAGCACGAAGGTCAATTTCTCTCGTGGAGGAAGCGGTGGATCCAACAGCTTCTCCAGGGTCCCCAGCAGCATGTCGAAAAAGAGCTGAAATACAAAATAGTAAGGATGCTCGTTCTCCCATTGAAACCAATCGGGAGCGTACTTCTCATAATCCGGGACACTCAACACGCCCGCGACGCCGAACGACGTATGGCTCCGGATGATTTGAATCAGGGCTTCCAGAAATTCCCGGCGCTTCCACTCTGGCCAATCTGGATACAGAGATTCTTCTGCTCTGATCGCCTCGCGCAGGTGGAGTTCGTTCGCTCCATAACGGTGCAGAGTCTGCATCCACATCTCTTCGATACATACCCAATCGTCGGCAGAGGCTGCATAGCCGACCACGGTAATCATCTCTGAGCCGTTCTGGCTGCCCAATGAATTATGGGTTCCACTTTCGCCCACGTAGATAATCACTTTAGTTCCGCCTTCTCGATGTTTCTTTCTGTCCTGAACGCGTTTCTCTCTGCGAAAGATTTTCGATCCTTAAAATTCGCCTCCGTGCAACTCTGTGGCCTCTGTGGTTGAGGACGTTGACTTAGGTTTCAGTTGAGGTTGGTCTCAACGTGACGCTAAGCCTTCGTCATCAACTCACGGGCGCGATTGGTAGTGGTGATGATCGCGTTGATCAACGTCACCCGCAGTCCGCCTTTCTCCAGTTCGATCAGTCCATCGATCGTGCATCCGGCAGGAGTCGTGACTGAGTCTTTGAGGAGCGCAGGGTGGTGCCCGGTTTTCAGGGCCAGTTGCGCAGCTCCGTAAAGTGTCTGGGCCGCGAGCGTAGTCGCCAGATCGCGCGGCAGGCCAACTTTCACGCCAGCCTCCGCCAGAGATTCAAGGATCACGAAGACAAAGGCAGGCCCACTGGCCGAGAGGGCGGTAATGGCGTCCATGTGCTTTTCGTCCACCACGGCAACCCGTCCCACGCTCTCAAACAAACCCTTGGCAGTCTCCAGATGTTCTTCGCGGGTGGAAACCCCTGCAGCCAGGCCGGTCATGCCTGCGCCCACCATGGCCGGCGTGTTGGGCATAGCGCGTATGACGGCGATGTCCTGTCCAAGCTGCTGTTGAATGAAAGGCAGCGTGGCCGAGGTGACAACTGAGATCACCAGGGTCCCGGGCTTGAGGACGGGAGCAATCTCGGCCAGCAACTGCGGCATGGCTTGGGGCTTCACGCAGATCAGGACGATGGGCGCGTCCACAACCGCTTCACGGTTGTTGGTGCTCAGGGCCACGCCGCCAAGCTGGTCGGAGAGTGTCTGGCACCTGTTCTCGTGCTGGATGGTGGCAATGGCTTCGTCCTTGCCCATCAGTCCGCGCTCCAGGAATGCCTGAAGCAGGATCGTGCCCAGCTTTCCGCAGCCCAGCAGCGCAAGTTTCTTGCGGGTCAGTGTAGGGATGGAGGATGTTGTTTCAGCTTGAGTTGCAGATGAGGTCATGGATCTTCTTCCTTTCCAGTTTTAGCAACAAAACAAAACCCGCTGCCTTGGGGCAGCGGGTTCAATATGATTGCTGTTGAAAGTTTATTTCAGCGCATATTCATCCTCTGGCCTCCAAGACATACAGGTGGCGCCCACGGGAGCGGGTATGCCGCATGCGCTTGGTTGGACAGAGCGATCATGAAGGGACTATAGCGGATAATTTCCCGACATGCAAGTGTGTGAGCGGAGAAGGTGTAATTAAAAGTGCGAGTCGCAAGTGCCATTTCCAAGCCCAGATAGATTTCGAGAGACACCCAAATTCTCGATGAGGTCTGCGCCAAATTGAGCTTGACACAGAGTACTCTGTATTATAGAGTATGTCGTGTAGGAGGTTCAGAAATCATGAACCAGGAATTATTGGACCGGATTGATCTGATCGAGCGCATGATCGGAGAGGGCCGCCGCACCACGCAATACTGGGGTTGGACCTTTGTACTCTGGGGTGTAGGCCAGCTCATCGCCTTGGCATGGAGTAATTATGGTGGAAATCCGGCAGTGGCGTGGCCCGTTACCATGATCGCCTGCGGCGTGCTGACCGGAGTCGGAAGCAGCAGGATGCACGCTAGAGAAGGGGCTGAAACCTTCATTTCGCGCGCTCTGGGCGCCATCTGGTTCAGTTGTGGAATATCGATTTCAGTCCTGGCATTCATCGGCAATCCCAAAGGAACGTTCACTGCGAGCGGGTTCCTGGCGGCCTTTTTTGCCCTGATGGGGTTTGCAAACTTTGCCAGCGGCCTGGTGTTGCACTGGCGCTTGCAGCAAGGCCTGGGAATCCTGTGGTGGGCAGCGGCAGCCGTTGCTATGCTCGCCCCCGAAAAATTTGTGGGATGGACTTTTGTGGGCATGGATGTAGTTGGGGAAATACTGTTCGGCCTGTACCTGATGGCCCGGGAGAGAGCAGAGCTGCACCATGCCTGAACTGCCTGAACTCGATCAAGTGGTGCATGGGCAGTTGCGGCTGGCAGTGCTCTCGATCCTGAGCACCGTGGAGAAGGCCGACTTCACCTATCTCCGCGACCGCACCGGCAGCACCGACGGCAATATTGCGGCCCATCTGCTCAAGCTGGAGCAGGCCGGCTATATCTCGGTGGAGAAGACCTTTTTGAATCGCAAGCCGATGAGCATCTATCGCATCACCGAGAACGGGCGGACAGCGTTGGCCACCTACATCCGCAACCTGAAGAAGCTGCTGGGCGGTGAGTTCAACAAGGCTAAGTAAATTTTTTTGGTAAGTAACTCTGTAATATAGAGTACTTTAAAGGAGAAACAAAATGAAACGTCAAATCTACGTAAACTCAATCGTGGTACTGGCTGCGGCCCTTCTATTGGCGCTGCCATCGGCTACACTGGCGCAAAACAATAACGGCTCCGGAGAAAAAGTCCAGAGCAAAACAAGCGGCAATCCCGCCACTACGCTGGCGCGCCTCGAACTCTCCATGCAGCAAACTGCCGGGAAAGACGCAAAAGCCTTTGCCCGGGCCCAGGGCGAATACTGGAGCATTATCGATTCACAGAAAGACTTCCCGCGCGCCTACAACTTTTTCTCCCAGTTAGCGTCTGCGCATCCCTCTACTCCGGATGTTCTTGGCCTGCAAGGCAGCGCGATTGGCGCCTATATCGGCTGGCTGTATTCACCAGCCGCCGGTAAGCCGGTTGACGAGCAGTTCGTGGTCTCTCTGGACACCACGGCCCGCGCGGCCTTTGACAAGGCGTTGCAGATCGATCCCAACAACTTCAACTCGCTGCTCGGCTATGCAATCTACGAAAGTTACAACCCCAGCGGAGCAGAGCATTCCAAAGAGTTGTTTGCCAGGCTGGAAGGTTTGCGCTCAAGTCATCCCGAGTATCCTTGGCAGGTTGTGGATGAATTCAAGAAGGAGCGTACCGCTGGAAAATAGCTGCAAAGAATTCTTCGCCGCCAAGGACGCAAGGAAAACCAAGAAACCTGAAAAGAGGGGGATGCCGCTACGGTGTCCCTCTCATATTTAGGACAATCACCGAGAAAATCTTGCTATTGCAAATGATTCAGATACGTGCGCCGGCTCTTTTCATAGGCCTCGATCTGCTTCAGGTGCTTCAAGGTCACGCCGATTTCATCAGTCCCTTCCAGCAGGCAGGTCCGCTGAAAAGGATCCATCTCGAAGCGGCTCGAAAAACCGTCCTGGGCAGATACCGTGCATCGCTCCAGATCGATCTTCAAACTGAATGATCCCGCCAGGGCCCGCGGCATAAACTCGGCGATTTCAGCAGGCGAGAGAACTACCGGCACAAGCCCGTTTTTTACGCAGTTGGTCGAAAAAATGTCGGCAAACGAAGCCGCGATCACGACGCGGAAACCATAGTCCCGCAACGCCCATACGGCGTGCTCACGGGAGGAGCCACAGCCAAAGTTTTTCCCCGCCAGCAGAATTGTCGCTCTCTTATAAGCAGGCTGGTTGAGTGAGAAGTCTGGATTTAGGCGTCCCTTACTATCGAAGCGCCAGTCAAAGAAAAGAAAATCCTCATAGCCGGTGCGCTCAATACGTTTGAGGAACTGCTTGGGAATGATCTGGTCGGTATCCACATTCTCCCGCTGCAAGGGAGCTACGATTCCTGTGTGAGTCTTGAACGGTTGCATGCGTAATCCTTAGATGCCCTTTCACAAAATGTATCCTGCTAGAGCCGTGTATCAGGGCAAGACTTTACAGCTTGCGGAAAAACGATTGATTTGTATCAGGGCACGAATTTATTCGTGCCGCAAAGCTCTTAAAATCAATTGGGCTTTAGCCCCTGCAGATCTGAAACGGATCTAGTCTTTGTAGTGCCACCCACGGATGTCGGTAAAGCGTCCGGTAATGGCAGCCGCAGCCGCCATCGCCGGGCTTACCAGATGGGTGCGTCCGCCGGCGCCCTGGCGTCCTTCAAAATTGCGGTTGCTGGTCGAGGCGCAGCGCTCCCGCGGATTCAACCTGTCGGGATTCATGCCCAGGCACATGGAACAGCCCGACTCGCGCCATTCAAATCCAGCCTCCAGAAAAATCCTGTTCAATCCCTCCTGTTCGGCGGCCCGCTTGACCGTTTGTGAACCCGGTACCACCATGGCATGAACGCGGCTGGAGATCCGGTATCCCTTAATCACTCGCGCAGCGGCGCGGATGTCTTCCAGGCGGGCATTGGTGCAGGAGCCGATGAACACGCGGTCAACCGGGATATCTTCCATCGGCGTCCCCGGTCGCAGGCCCATGTATTCAAGGGCGCGCGTCATACTGCTTCGGGCGGAATCGCTCAATGCCCATTCAGGATCGGGAACGCGCTCCGTAATGGGAGTCGCCATTGCCGGGTTTGTGCCCCAGGTGACAAACGGCGCGAGCGATGAACTGTTCATCTCCACCGTGGCATCAAAGCTGGCTCCTGCGTCGCTGTTGAGCTGGCTCCAAGCATTCGTGGCCTCTTCCCAGTGGCTCGAAGCCGGAGCGAACCGCCTGTTCTTGAGATACGAGAAGGTGATCTCATCGGGGGCAATCATGCCGGCGCGGGCCCCAGCTTCGATGCTCATGTTGCAGATGGTCATGCGCGACTCCATGGAGAGTGTGCGGATGGTGTCGCCGGCGTATTCAATCACGTGTCCGGCTGCGCCATCAGTGCCGATTCTTGCAATCAGTCCCAGGATCAGGTCCTTTGCCGTAATTCCCGGGCCAAGCTGCCCAGTAAACTTCACCAGCATGGTCTTGGGTTTTTTCTGGAGCAGGCACTGGGTTGCCATCACGTGCTCCACCTCAGAGGTTCCAATGCCAAAGGCCAGTGCGCCAAAAGCGCCATGCGTGCTGGTATGGCTGTCGCCGCAGACGATGGTCATTCCCGGCTGAGTCAATCCCAACTCCGGCCCAATTACATGGACGATTCCCTGGTCAGGTGAATCCAGATCGAACAGCGGAACGCCAAACTCAGTGCAGTTCCTGCGCAGCGTCTCTACCTGGGAGTTGGCTAACACGTCGTTGATGATCGTCCGATTGTGGCTCGTGGGAATATTGTGGTCGAGCGTGGCAAAGGTAAGGTCCGGACGGCGGAGCTTTCGTCCTGCCAAGCGCAGCCCCTCAAAGGCCTGCGGCGACGTGACCTCATGTACCAGGTGAAGATCGATATAAAGGAGGGAAGAACCTTCCGGTCCGGAAGACACCGTGTGGTTGTCCCAGATTTTCTCAAAGAGTGAGCGGGCTGCCATGATTGAACTCTCAAACTGCATGATAGGAGAATCGGCGATCCAGCATGGCCACAAACGCCTGCTCCACCAGCTCTCCCATGGCGCTGGTGGCGATGATGTTTCGGTTTGCACCTACAAAGTCCGGACCGACCAGATCAGCGGTGCGATACCCCGCCTCCAGCACTTCTTCAATGGCTGATTCCAGTTCATCGGCTTCGCGGGCCATGTTGGCCGAGTGGCGCAGCAACATGGCGGCGGAGGCGATTGCACCCAGCGGATTTGCCTGGCCCTTGCCGGCGATGTCCGGGGCTGAACCGTGGACCGGCTCATAGAGATTTACTGTGCCGCCTATGGTTGCCGAAGCCAACATCCCCAGCGATCCGGTGATGGCCGCGGCTTCATCGGAAAGAATGTCTCCAAAGAGGTTCTCCGTCAGAATCACGTCGAAGCGCGTGGGATTAGAGATTAGGTGCATGGCGCAGGCGTCCACATACATGTGCTCCAGCTTCACCTCGGGATACAAGCGGCCGACCTCGTTGACGGTCTGCCGCCACAACTGCGAGGTCTCCAGCACGTTGGCTTTATCCACCGACGTCAGTTTCTTGCGGCGGCTGTGGGCCTGCTGAAAGGCCACGTGGGCCACGCGCTCGATTTCTTCCACCGAGTACCGCATGGTGTTGAAGGCATGGTGCCGGTCTTCGCCGAAGCCGCGGGGCTCGGAAAAATAAAGACCGCCGAGAAGTTCGCGGACAATCAGCACATCCGCTCCCTCCACCTGCGAGCGGCGAAGCGGAGAGCAGTCGGCAATGGCGCTGAAAGAAGCAGCGGGACGCAGGTTGGCGAAGCCGCCCAGCGCCGTCCGCAACTGAAGCAGACCGGCTTCCGGGCGCTGCATTCCGCTTAAATGATCAAATTCCGGCGCTCCTACGGCGCCCAAGAGTACAGCATCGCCGTTGAGGCAGGCATCCAAGGTCGCTGGCGGCAGTGGGGTACCGGTCTTGCGGATGGCCTCACCGCCAATGGGCCTCTCGACAAACTGAAACTCGCAGTCGTAGTAGGCATTAAGGGCGCGCAACATCCGCACTGCTTCGCGGCATACTTCCGGCCCGATACCGTCGCCGGGTAGAACTGTTATTTGAAAACGCATGGATGTCCGACTTCCTGGATTTGATAGTACTTAAGTTCTTGGTGCTGTTTAATAAAACCTAAATTCCTACAAAATTCTTCTATCAGCGCTCATCTGCGAAATCAGCGGCAATTCATCTTTCCTTTGCGTCCCTAGCGGCCTTTGCGGTGAAGATTTGGTTCAACCCGCAGCATGAGCAACTTCAGTCTTGTGTCGCGACGAATGCGGCAGCAAAGAGATCAGGTCCTGGTCATAAATCCGTTTTTTATTTTCCGCCAGCTTCATGAACTGACAGTACAGGCTCTCCAACTCAGATCCGGAGGCGCTATAGCCAAGCTCAGCCAGCCGCTTGCTCAACGCATGCCGTCCGGAGTGTTTGCCCAGCACCAGGTTGTTTCCAGGCACGCCCACCGACTCAGGAGTCATGATCTCGTAGCACAGCGGATTGCTGATCACTCCGTGCTGGTGGATGCCCGCCTCATGAGCGAATGCGTTGCGGCCCACAATGGCTTTGTTGGGCTGTGGACTGAAGCCGATGATCTTCGCCAGCAGACAACTGGCAGGGTAGATCTCCTGGGTGTTGATTGAGGTGCTGAAGGGCAACTGTGTCTTGCGCACCGAGAGCAGCATGGCGATCTCTTCGAGCGATGCGTTGCCGGCGCGTTCTCCGATGCCGTTGATCGTACACTCCACTTGGCGCGCACCCGCGTTGATGCCGGCAATGGTGTTGGCGACAGCCAGGCCCAGATCATTGTGACAGTGAACGGAAATTACAGCTTTCTCGATCCCGCGCACCTGCCGCCGCAGGGTCTGAATGGTGCGGGAGAACTCATCGGGGATGGTATAGCCCACGGTATCAGGAATGTTGATCACGGTGGCTCCAGCCTCGATTGCGACTTCTACGGCCTGGCACAGAAACTGAATGTCGGAGCGGGTGGCATCTTCGGGAGAAAACTCCACGTCGTCGCAAAACGACCGGGCGTGTGCAACCGATTCATGAACCTGATCGAGCGCCTGCGCTCTGGTGATCTTGAGCTTGCATTGCAAATGCAGGTCAGAGGTAGCCAGAAAGGTATGAATGCGCGGCCGCCT
>Ga0070730_10001600_pt1 | contig 21716 bp, 14 predicted proteins | sample Coa_R1_3_FD_66447 | JGI IMG/M metagenome (GOLD analysis project Ga0070730, IMG submission 66447) | Surface soil microbial communities from Centralia Pennsylvania, which are recovering from an underground coalmine fire - Coalmine... | ecosystem: Environmental > Terrestrial > Soil > Unclassified ... | reverse complement strand
TTCAGGGGAATTTTTATGGCGTGAATATCTATGACATCTCCAACCCGGCGAAGACCTCGCTGCTGACATCACTGGTATGTCCTGGCGGGCAGGGTGATGTCTCGGTGTACAAAAACCTTCTGTTCATGTCGGTAGAGATGCCGAACGGACGCCTGGATTGCGGCGCACAGGGCTTTCCGCCCGATCCTCCTGCTGCCGCGGGCGACGAAAAAGAGCAAAGACGTCATGCACCGGCAGCGCAAAAGGACCGTTTTCGCGGTGTGAGAATCTTTGACATTTCCGACATCAGGAATCCAAAGCAGGTCGCGGCGGTGCAGACATGCCGCGGATCGCATACGCATACACTGGTGGTCGATCCGAATGACAAAGAGAATGTATACATCTATGTCTCGGGCACCTCATTTGTGCGCCAGCCGGAAGAACTGGCTGGGTGCTCGGGTGAAAAGCCGGACAAAGACCCGAATACCGCTCTGTTCCGGATCGAGGTAATCAAGGTTCCGCTGGCTGCGCCGCAGGATGCGAAAGTGGTGTCCAGCCCACGGGTATTCATCGACGCCCGTACGGGCGCAATGAACGGCCTGAACAACGGCGGAACGCACGGCAAGAATGGCACGGAAAAGCCGGCGGACACCGACCAGTGCCACGACATTACGGTATATTCGGCAATCGGGCTGGCGGCGGGCGCCTGCTCCGGCAATGGAATTTTGCTCGATATCAAAGACCCGGTACATCCGAAGCGTGTGGATGCGGTGAATGATCCGAACTATTCCTACTGGCATTCGGCATCGTTCTCGAACGATGGGAGCAAAGTGGTATTTACCGACGAGTGGGGTGGAGGCCTGGGCGCGCGGTGCCGTCCGAACGACCCGAACAAATGGGGCGCGGACGCGATCTTCCATCTGAAGGACAACAAGCTGAGTTTTGCCAACTATTACAAGCTGCCCTCCGCGCAGGGCGATACCGAAAACTGCGTGGCGCACAACGGCTCGCTGATTCCCGTCCCCGGGCGTGATATCGAAGTACAGGCCTGGTACCAGGGCGGCATCTCCATCATGGACTTCACCGATCCGGCGCAGCCTTTTGAAATTGCCTACTTTGACCGTGGACCGATTGATCCTAAAGTCCTGGTGCTGGGCGGCGACTGGTCGGCCTACTGGTACAACGGTTACATTTACGGTTCGGAGATTGCACGCGGTCTCGACGTGTTTGAACTTACCCCAACCAAATTTTTGACGCAGAATGAAATCGATGCAGCCAAAGCAGTTCGGGTGCGCGAGCTAAATGTGCAGAACCAGCAAAAGATCGAGTGGCCGTCACAGTTGATCGTGGCGAAGGCCTATGTTGATCAGTTGTCGCGGTCACAGGCCCTGCCCTCGGACAAGATTGCCGATCTCGAAAAAGCAATTCAAGGCGCGGAAAGCTCGCACCTGAGCAAGGCTGCGCTGGCGAAGTTGAAGAGCCTGGCGACGTCACTGAACAACGACGCCGGCACGGCAAAAAACCAGGCTGATTCAGCACGGCTGCGTGCTTTGGCCAGTATTCTGGAGCATCCGGCAGCGTAAGCACGAAGCAACTCCGAAGGTATGTAGAGCCGCGGGGCAAAGGACTCCGACAGCGAAATTGAGTCCATCGCTCTGCGGCTTTTGTTTCTGACAGGCTCGTGAGTAGGCTGGTCATGCGGAAGATTGAATCAGCATCTATAATCCTGCCGATATGAATCTGACCCGCCGCTTCTTCTCTACTCTAATTCTCATCCTTTTACTTGCAACGTGTTCTTCATCCACAGCGCAGTCCCCGCAGCCCAACGGCGGTGGAGTAAGAACCGGGGTGTTACCTCGTTCCTGGCAGACCAGCGGGCCGCAGTGTGCGGCCAATCCGCAATTTCAGGTGCATGAATACAACCCGGACCTCTACATTTTGCGAGAATCGGGCTGCTCAAATTATGAGAAGCCATTCCTTTATTTACTTTTTGGCCGAGACAAAGCGCTTCTGCTCGATACGGGCGCGGGCAAAACCGATGTGGCTCGGGTGGTACAGGGCCAAATCGATCTTTGGCTGAGCAGGAATCATCGTGAGAGCATCCCGCTGATCGTGGCGCACACCCACGCCCATCGGGATCACATTTCCGGCGATGCCGACCTGAAGGCCCTGCCCAATACCACGGTCATCGAACCTAAAGTGAGCGCAGTCCGGATCTTCTTTGGCTTTCAGAACTGGCCCAATGAAGTGGTGAGCTGGAATCTCGGCGACCGTGTTCTGGACATTGTGCCCATTCCCGGTCATGAAGCTTCATCCATTGCCATCTATGACCGGCAAACGGGCATTCTTTTTACCGGAGACACCCTGTATCCGGGGCGGCTTTACGTGGAAGATGCGCCTGCATTCGCCCGCAGCATTCAGCGGCTGGTTGACTTCACTCATGGAAAAATCGTCACTCACATTCTGGGAAACCACATTGAGCAGACGCGCACGGCGTATCTGGACTATCCCATTGGGACCGTATATCAACCTGATGAGCACCCACTGGAACTGGGCCGCGCCCACCTTCTGGAACTGAACCAGGCGCTGCAGGATTTGAATGGCAAAATAGAACGTATAGCCTTCCGAGACTTCACGATTTGGCCGAGTCGTTAGACTGAATAATTTACAGCAATTTAAAGTAGTTGCTCCTGTAACTGTATGTAATGTTAAGCTGGCGATGCTTCAGGCATCCTATCCGTGGATTCAAGCACACGCTGTCATGCCACAGGTGTATGGACTAACAGTCCATCATTTGTATGGAAATCGGAGGATAATGCCCTATGGCCAACACTCCAGCACAGACACCAGGTAATCCGGTTGAGCAGCCAGCAAAGATATCGGCGGTCATCTCCACCGACTGGAATGGTACACAATTCTATTTTCCTCCGCTGCGAAACCCGGTGCAGACGCTGGTGCTGTTTGGTTTTACCGCCGCGTGGACTGGTATTGTCTATTTGCTGTTCATGCGTAAGTCGCCCCTTCTTTTTAGCATCGCTTTCGGAACCGCGGATGTACTGCTCTTCTTAGCTCTTGTGCACCAGCTCTTCTTGAGTATGTGTATTCGGGTCACAGGTACAGAACTGAGTCTGAAAAAGTCATTCTTTGGATTTCCGCGAATACAATCCATTCCACGTTCGGAGATCGCCAGAATTCTGCCCGCCTCCAATTCACGACAAAAAGCGGGTGGCGATTCCTTCTGCTCACTCCGCCTCATCGCGAGAGATGGCAGAGAAATCACGCTTGTCGACTCTATTGCCAGCCAGGAGGCCCGCTGGCTGATTTCCAAACTCGAGACCCTGGTGGGATTGCATCAGGAGCCACAGGGTGAAGTCACTGACATATATGGCCTGCCACCTCAGAACAGCGCAACGCAAGCCACGGTTAGGGCGTCTTCGCCGGCAGTTGCAGCGTTCGTTCTCGCCTGGTTGGTACTGGTGGGCTGCAGCATTTCTTTTGTCGCGTTCCGCGGTGCATATAAGAGATCGCGCACAAGTCAGCAATCCACGACCGCGTCGCCAGTGGCGCCCCGCACATTCGCGCCGCTCACGACCGCCGACACGGAGCGCATTTTTTCGCTTCCTCTCCAGGACCAGGCGGAGGAGCTTTTGGAGCGCAGTATCAGGCATGACGCGCGCGCGCTTAGCCTGTTTCAGCTCCATCTTTCCGAGTGGAAAGGCGTGGTAAAAGAGACTTCACGTATGACGCAGTTGTTGAATCGCGCCCAGTATTCGCGTGATCTGCGCGTGCGGTATGCATATTGCGACATGATGCTCGCCATGGACGGCTGGAACAGGGATTCCGATGCGGTCAATACTCTGGTGACGCGAGCGAAGACCACCGATGCTAAATCGCGCGCCTACGACCTGTGGTTCCTGGGTATGCTCGGTGGACGCGGGGTTGCAAATGAACAAGTCCATTCCTTACTGCTCCACTATGCGCGCACCGATCCTGATCCTTATGTGCGCCAGTGGGCAGTTGAAGGTATGCGCTTCCTGGGAACAGACCGGGCGCTTAACGATCTTTTCGATATCTTCGTCAGCGATCCATCGTTTAATGTGCGTGATCGTGCCGGATGCAACGTCTCTGACTGCGGCAACTTTATGCGTAAGCAGCGCATGGCCATGTTTCCAAAATTCCTTGACCTGGCAGAAAACCCCAGCACAAACTCGCAAATGCGTAACTGGTCGTTTCTCGCGATGCAGGAGATCACAGATGCAGCTCTGCCTTCCAACGCCGCAAGCTGGAGACAGTGGTATCGCGATCATGGCGCAGAAAAGATGGCGGAATTCCAGAAGATTCCCATATGGCAGGTGCGTGGCGACGAGTAGGCAGCCATTCAAAATTTCTGCCCGGCCCGCCACTCCTTTACTACGACTTCTACCGCTGCCCTGTCACGGACATCAAAAAAGCTCCTGCCGAGACCGACAGGAGCCATAAAACGAGAGGAACTACTTTCTAAAACATATTCCAGAGGAATTGATTGTAGACATCGTGATGGTACTGCACCTCAGGAGCTTTCACGAATGTTCCCAGCAGACGCGGGCAGCGGTCGGCCGAAGCCTGTTTCAGGTCGGCATAGCGGCCTTTCACGTCCGCGCCAAAAAGCTCCGTTGTCCATGCAGCGCCGCGGAAGTTTTCCATCGCCGTGTAGACGTTATCGGGCAGGTAGCGCTCCGCCTGGCGCAGATTCTGGAGCTTCGAAGTGTTTCCATCCAGACCAGTCTTAAAGATGGAGTACATCACCATATAAGGATTGGCGTCTGGGCCTACCGAGCGGACTTCCACGCGCATGCTGCGCTCGTTGCCGATAGGGATACGCACCATCGATCCGCGATCGGTGGCCGAAGCCTTGATCTGGTTCGGCGCTTCAAAGTGCGGATCAAGCCGGCGATACGCATTTACGCTGGCATTCAGCAGCAGGCAAAGGTCGTTGCCGTGGGTAAGAATGCGGTCCACGAACTCCCAGCCCATGGCGGAAAGCTTCTCTTCACCTTTGGGATCCCAGAACAGGTTCTTGCCGGCTTTGCTGATGGAAACGTTGGTGTGCATGCCGCTTCCGTTGACGCCAACCACCGGTTTGGGCAAAAACGAAGCCGTGAGCCCCATGCGGTTCGCCACCTGACGGCAGATCAGCTTGTAGAGCTGGATCTGGTCGGCGGCAGCCACGACTTCGCCATAGCTGTAGTTAATTTCAAACTGCGAGGGCGCGACCTCGGGATGGTCCTTCTCATTCTCGAAACCCATGGCACGCTGCACTTCGGCAGTGGTGTCAATGAACGTGCGCAGCGGATCACCGGGGAGCGAGTGATAATAGCCGCCGGTATTTACGTATTCAAACTTGCCGGTCTCGTGGTACGTGCGCTCGGCATTGGATCCGTTGAACAGGAAGCCCTCGATTTCGTTGGCGGCATTGAGGGTATAACCAGCCTTTGCATGAAGCTGCTCGGCGTACGCCTTGAGGATACCGCGGATATCGGCCGAATAAGGCTGGCCGTTCTTGTCGATGACCTCGCCGAACACCAGCACCTTGCCGGAACCGAAGATGTCGGACGGGGCCCAGTAGAAAGAGCTCCAGTCGATTCCCAGGCGCAGGTCGCTTTCGCGCTGCGCGGTGAATCCGCGGATCGAGGAGCCGTCAAATGTGAGGTTGTCCCAGCTGCTGATCAGGAATTTCTTGTCGTAGTCCAGCATGTGCAGCCGGCCTTCGAGATCGCTGAACAGTACAGTCACGGCCTTGATGCGCTTTTCGTCAGTCAGATATTTAAGCCGGTCTTCCTGGACCTTGTGAGCGGCCATGCGGCCTTTGCGCTGCTCTTTTGCTTTCAGGTTGAGGTCTTCGAGCTCTTCGTAGGAAAGAGACAGGAAATTACGCAGTTCGTTTGACATGAATCTCCTCATGATTTTGTAGCGTGGCCCAACAGATTACTGTTTTGCGTGGAGCACAACATCTGAGAATAACATTCTGCTTTGACTGGGGTCTTATTAAAATAACTAATGAGGGGCATATATAAAGTTTATGCCGACAGGCAGCGCGTTTCCGCACAGCACGTTGCGCCAAATGCAAGGCATATTTGCTGCTGGCGATTTGCAGTACTCTGCACAACGCCTGTGGCAGAGCTGCCTTGAATCCATTTGCGGCTTCCATACATCAAAAGCCAGCGACCTAAACCGGGAGCAGAAAGAGGAACACTATGTCGCTTCGTCCAGTCCGACAGATTATTCAGCCTAAACCAACTCTCGAGGGTGCTGGTGTGAAGCTGCAGCGCGCCTTTGGCTTTGGCAAGACGAAGGATTTCGATCCATTCCTGCTGTTTGACGATTTTCGCAATGAGAGTCCTGAGGACTACTTGGCCGGATTTCCCTGGCATCCGCATCGCGGGATTGAGACCATCACTTATGTGCTTGCAGGTTCGGTCGAACACGGCGACAGCCTGGGCAACAAGGGAAAAATGACGGCTGGTGACGTCCAGTGGATGACCGCAGGCAGCGGCATTTTGCACCAGGAGATGCCCAGGGGCGATACCAGTGGACGCATGCACGGCTTTCAGCTGTGGGCCAATCTGCCTGCGTCTTTGAAAATGACCGATCCCAGATATCAGGACATTCCGTCGCAGGCCATCCCCGAGCTTACGGACGATGACGGAACCCGGATGCGAATCATCTGCGGCGATTTTCAGGGCAAAAAGGGGCCGGTGGAAGGCGTGGCCGCGGACCCGAATTACTTTGATATCTCCGTTCCACCCGGAAAACGTAAACAGATTCGCGTGGAAACCACGCGCAATGCCTTTGCTTACGTGTTCGCCGGCTCGGGGACGTTTCGTGACGCCTCTTCTCCCCGCGCCGTTCTGACGGAAAAGACCGACCGGCCGGATGATGCTCCGGTGTATGACGTCAGCAATCACTCGCTGGTGCTGTTTGACCGTGGAGACGAGCTGACAGTGCAGGCCGGACCGGAAGGGATCCGTTTTCTCCTGGTATCCGGCAAGCCGATTGAGGAACCGGTTGCATGGTATGGTCCGATTGTCATGAATACGCAGGAGCAGTTGCGCCAGGCCATGGCGGAACTGCAGAATGGCACCTTCATCCGGCATCAGTAAATTACTTCCTTTCAGCCCGCCGTGCATGGCGGGCTGATCTTTTTGCCAATTCTGCTGGCTCTGGGCAAGAGTCCGCACCCAAAAGGCCACAATGATGCTACCGATCCTTCTGCGAACGCGCCTGATTCCAAAGATATGGTTGTGGCTCAGTGTACCTGCGGCACTGCATGAAGACTGTCCGCCGGTCGCGCTGTTGCGGGTGTGTGCATAAGGCAGAGTATGGCATCCATCACGGCCTGATCTCCGGCGGACGTATTGAACATGGCGTGGTATATCTCCCGGTTCGGCCACTCAACGCCAAAATATTTTTTGACGAAAGCAGCGCGCTCGCGATCCACGGCAGCCACCAGCGTTTGCGCGTCCGATTCCCTGCTTCCCTGGGACACAAGGCGACGCACCTTATCTTTTGCCGAAGCGTAAAGAAAGACGCGCAAAGTATCGCTGCGATGCTCGAGAAAGAGCTGCGATCCCCGGCCTACGATCACGCATTCGCCCTCGGAGGCCGCCTGTTCAATCACACGCTTTGAGATGTGGAAAATACTGTCCGCATCGAGCATTTCTATCTGGTCCGCGCGCAGTGCTCCTTCATAACTGCCGCGTACGAACGACTTCAGCAGACGGTAATAGAGCGGATCGCGACGCTCTTCGCGCTGCTCCACTTCAGAAAGTTTGCAGCGGGCATAGCGGGCAACTTCCTGGGCCAAAAGCTGGTCCCAGAGCTTCCAGTGCAGGCGGTCCGCCAGCTTTTGAGCAATCTCGCCCGCACCACATCCGTATTCCCGCTCGATAGTGATAATCCGAAACATTCTGGCGCCATTCAGCTTGGATGCCGGATTCGCAGTTGCTGCAAACAAAAAACTCGTACTGCCCAAAAATTGGCGCGGATTGGCAAAAACTCACAAAAATTCATTTGACAATCGCCCAGGACAGGTTCAGGATTGGTTCCCTAAATCCTTATCATGACCACGAAGAGTTCAGCCAGGCCGTGCCCTGCCTGCCGGGGTACTGGCCAGATCGATGGCCAGCTTTGCCCGGCCTGCCGAGGCACAGGCCACATTGCGTCGCACCGTTCCGGCACCTCTGAACAGTCAATCCATATAACCAGTGCGCGACAATAGATTGCTGGGACAGGGTTTCATCAATCTTCAGCTTCGCGCCCGACGTAAGACTCACGCTGCGGTGCAGCGGGTTGTACCCCTCTTTTTGCAGAGTTATTTCATAGGCGCCGGCCCGCGGAGCGCAGCACAGGAGAATAGGTCGCGGTCTGGCCGGCGGTGAGTTTCACGGTGCTCTCGGAATCGATATATCCATCCAGGCTTACCACCACTCGATGCACGCCCGCCCCAAGTGAAATGTCGGCTGGAGAAAGCTTGCCGGAATCGCGTCCGTCAATCACGATCCTTGCTCCGGACGGCGTAGTGCTTATGCTCAAAACGCTCACGCTGCTGCCAAAGGTGATTTCTGCCTGGGCTCGTCCATCTGCCACTACGGCGATGTTTCGTGTTTCAGCCGGATAGCCAGCCAAATTAAAAGTGACTTTGTATATCCCCGGCTCAAGCGAGCTGACGAGTTGTGGCGTTGTCCAGGATTTTCCGGGAAGCCCCTCGATTTGCACCAAAGCGCCCGGCGGAACAGAGGACACAAGTATCTCGCCCGTTCCGGCTGCGGCAGAAGATGCCGGTTCACTCTCCGGAATACTGGCTGACGGCAGATTCCTTGTCTTGGCTCCACGCGCTCTGCCTGGCTGTGTTGGCATGCGAACCGTCTTGACCTTGACCGGCGAACTTTGCGGAATGCTGGAATCAGCAAAGAGGCCGGTTTTTTGATGGTACATGTATCCCACCGCGCCTCCCGCCAAAAGCAGGCAGAGCAGCAGGGCAGCAGTGAACGCACGAGAGCTGCCGCCTTTACCTGAAACGCTCTTCCTCGGCCTCTGGGAAAAAACGGTTCCCGCTGCGGCCTGTGACGGGGCAGCCGGAGGTTTGGACGCCACGGAATAAGCCTTGAACTGCCCGGTCGAAGTCGGATTTCCCAGGCCCTGCATGGGAGCACCCACGAGTGCGGCCTGTTTTTTGAAAGCGGCGCGCATGGCTTCGCAATCCTGATAGCGCTTCAGCTTGTCCTTGGAAAGCGCGCGCAGAATAATGGCCTCAATCCCCGGCGGCAGAGACTGCCGGACGTTCGCCGGACGGATCGGCTCTTCATGGATCACCTTTTGCAGCACCGCAGTCACGTCGGGACCGGAAAACGGCTTCTTCCCCGTGAACAGCTCGTAGAAAACAGTGCCTAACGAAAAAATGTCCGAACGATGGTCCACCTCCCCACCCTGCGCCTGCTCCGGAGCCATATAACTCGGCGTGCCCACCAGCATGCCGATCTGCGAGGGGCCGTCTTCCTGTTTGGCAATGCCAAAATCCAGCACCTTGATGGTGCCCCGATTGGTAAGCATCAGGTTGGAAGGCTTGAGGTCGCGATGGATCACGCCCTTATGATGAGCAAAGCCAACACCGGCACAGATTTGCTCGGCCCAGGAAATCAGAGTAGCCAGCGGCGGCAGTTTTCCGCTGGCAATCAGCGAGGAGAGCGTGGAGCCCTCCACATACTGCATGCTCAAATAGACAAAATCTTTTTCCACGCCAACGTCGTAAATCGTAATGATGTTGGGATGGTCGAGGTTGCCGGCAGCCTTGGCTTCGCGCACCAGGCGAGTGGCGATATTGTCATGCCGTTCCTGAGTTCCCGTGAGCGGAATCGTCTTCAGGGCAACGGTGCGGCCAATCAGCGTGTCCTGGGCTTTGTACACAATGCCCATGGCGCCACGGCCCAGTTCGGATTGAATTGAGTACCGGGTGGACGAACCCTGAAAGCCCTTCACCTCGCCGTCAGGAACAGGAGTTGTCTCAAGCGATTCCATGACTTCAGCTCAATATACCCAGGAGTTCTCAGCCGCGCTCGTTACTTTGGTGATCGCGGCGTCTTCCTTTACTGGGGAAGAGTTTCGTTCAGCTTCAGTTTGTCTCCCAAACTTACCGAGACGCTCTTTTGCACGGATTTGTATCCGTCTTTTTCCAGCGTGATGCTGTAATTGCCTGGCTCGACCTGTATCTCCACCGGAGTTGTTTTCGCAAAAGGCATTCCGTTAATCAGAATGTGCGCGCCTTTTGGCTGCGTATGGATCTCAATGCGCGCCATGCTCGAGTTGCCATTGCCGCCAAATACCTTGGATAACCCGCCGCCCACGCTCTTGATATTGTCCGTGCGGCCGGCCACCTGCAGCCCTGGAGCAAACGAGACCGGCTGTCCGGCGGTGAGCTTGATGGTGCTCTGGGCATCGAGAAAGCCGTCTTTACGCACCACGATCTGGTGCGGTCCAGGATCGAGCAAAAATTCCGCTGGCGTTAGTTTGGCCGATTCCTGGCCATCAATCAGAATTTTGGCTCCGGCGGGAGTGCCTCCAATGGTCAAAACTCCTTTGGTCGCGTTCAGTCTTACTTCGGTCTCGGCGCGGTTGCCCACCCCGACGGTCACGCTGCGCGTTTCCGTGGAGTATCCAGCGAGGCTGACCGTTACTTTATATGTCCCTGGCGGAATGGCGCTGAACATCTGCGGGGTCTTCCATGTCTGCGAGTAGCCTTCAATGCTCACCACCGCACCGGGCGGAACTGAAGACACCATCAGTTCACCCAGAGTTGACGCTGCTGCCGTAGCCGGGGCCGGAAGCTGTGTCCGTCCAGGTTTGGCCGCCCGAGCGGCTTTGGGGGTAATTTCCTGGACTTCCAGAGGAGTCGACGAAGACGACGAATCTTCGGCAGGAGGCGGCGTGACCTCCGGCTCGGTGGCGGCATTCGTCTGTGGCTCGGCGGCAGCCGGAGCCTGCGCCGGCCTGGACGGCCTGAGCAGCACCACCGCCAGCACGATCAGCACCACCACGCCACCCGCACTCACGGCGATCCACTGCCACAATGATTTTTTCGCGGCGCTGGGCCTGGCTTTTACCACCGGAACCGGCTTTCTCACTTGCCTGGTCGTGGTAGTGGCTGTGGCAGCAGTGGTTGTCGTAGTTGCGGCCGCCGGTGCGACAGGCGTAGCCGCACCAGAGCTGGTGGTGGTCACTCCAGCCGCGGCCTCCATCTTTTTAGGCGCGGCCAGCGTTGGCTCGGGAATTCTGATGGTCTGGCGGCTGGTAGTGTCCAGGCCTGCGCCTGGCAAACTTGCGGCGCGCATCGGGCCTTTCATGGCCTCTTCGAGCGCCGTAACCAGCTCTTCTCCGCTTTGGTATCGCTCGGCGGGATTTTTCGCCAGCCCCTTCATGATCACCCGCGACACCGCTTCCGGCACCCGCGAATTGGCCTGGGTAAGCGTAAACGGCGTAACGTCAGAGATGCTTCGCTCAATCTCGCTCACGTGCCTGCCGGCAAACGGATGGCGCGTGGTAAACAGCTCATACAGAATCGTCGCCAGCGTAAACAGGTTCGCTGCGCGGTCCACCGGCCGGTTACGGATCTCTTCCGGAGAAACATAAGGCGCGTTCTCCAGCTTCTTGATCGCGGTCTGCGAGAGCAGATGCTTGTGCTTGAGCAGGCCAAAATCCAGAATCCTGACCGTGCCATCGGGCAGCAGCTTGATGTTGGCCGGAGTCAGGTTGCAATGGACCACGCCTTTCGAGTGGGCGTAATCCAAAGCCGCGCAGAGCTGTTTGGCAATGGCCAGCACTTCGTTCAGGCTGAGCGTCCGCGTGGTCATCGCTTCCTTAATGCCGGGAGCGTCCACGAATTCCGCGCTCACATAAACGGTGAACTCTTTGCGTCCGCAGGTATAGACCCGGGCAATGTTCGGATGTTGAAGCTGGCTGGCATTCTGCGCCGCCGTCAGAATCTGCTTCAGTAAATCCTGTACGTCATCCAGCCACTGCGGGATTTCAAACTGGCGCAGGGCCAGCACGCGCTGCGATTGCGCAAGCCGGGCCGTATGGACCGTGCCCATGCTGCCGCGTGGCAATTCCTGCAAAATTTCCAGCTTGTCCGCGCGAGCCGGGGCCGCTGTGGGTTGAGGCACACTAGTCGTATCTGGCATGTGGCACCAAAAAAACCGGGGCACCTTGGGGGAGGGTCCGAGGCATCCATCTTAGCCTATGGGTGGAATGAAGCACCGTAAATCCTTACATTGTCCTCAGTTACGAAGGTGATACTCCCCCGGAAACCTGTTGCGAATGGTTCCGCAGGGGTACCCCCTCCCCCCATTTTTCGCAATTCTGCTGTAAACAGGGTATTTATTCCCAATAGGCCCTTGGGCCACGCTTGGGCCACCCAAGGGCCACCCAGCCATTGAGCCCACAGGCATGTGTCAGAACTCTCTTTCAGCTTCCAATCTGCCCTCACCCTTTAGCCCGCCTGCTGAATGCTGACGGCTTTTTTTCAAACGCGCATGATACCGCTTCTTGCCAAAAATTCAATAGACAAAAAGTGTCAACTTCCCTCGCCAGGCGGGTGTATCCTTTTTAAGGCGGTACCCATGTTTGATTTTCTAAAGACCGTCAGGACGACTGAGCATCGGCTGGCATGGCTGGCATGGCTGGTGGCGATCGCCGCCGATGCCCTGCAGATTGCCGCCGTCCCTTTCTTTGTCGAAGGCGGCTTCTCGCCTTTGGACACCATGCTCGACCTCACGGTTGCCGTGGTCCTCACCAAATTGCTGGGATGGCACTGGGCCTTCCTGCCCACCATCGCCGCCGAGATGGTTCCCGGATTGGATTTGTTCCCTACATGGACAGCGGCAGTATTCTTCGTAACCCGCCAGCGGGTGCGCACGTCAGAACCCGAGATTCTGCCGCCTGGACCAGCGCCTGCGCCGCGAATGTAACTAAGACCCTGATGCGAACCCTCAAGTTTAGTTCGCGATAGAGCACGCCATCATTCTGTGCACCCGGTGACCCACACTATAAGCGCAAGCCCCCCTCTCTGCGTAGACCATTTGCTCTTCGGGGGTGGGCCGCCAGCCGTCGACCGGTCGGCAGCCAAGCCATCATCGATCGCGCCATGCGCCTTTGGAAAGTATTGCTCCGAACGCCACGCGGGCCATCGTCACGATTCCTGTGTTCGCGGTTGTTTTGTCCATGTGGCAAATTCCAGGCCGGAATCAGGAGTGTAGTTGACGTATCGTTTGTCGTGGACGGGCACTGCCGCGGACAGGCTGCAACCCCGTCCAGAATGGACGGCGGCAGTCTTAGAACTCTAAGTCGGCAATCAACTTCAAGAGTCGAAGAAGTGTTGTACATTCTTCCGGAGTCAGTTTCTTTCGGAGTTTATCGTCAGCGGCTATCCTCACATTGATCAGGTGCTTCCTGTATTTGTGGCCTTTTAGCGTCAACATAACGTGAATTGCTCTGCCCGATTTTGCTTTTCTCTCCGACACAAGCCCTTCCTGAACCATTGACTTGATGGCTCGATGCACGACAGTTCGGTCAATACCAAGAAGTGTGGCGATTTGATTCTGATTGAGCGCGGCACCGTCCCGGAGCGTGGACAGGATGAAGCCTCGAGTCGCAGAGCACCGGGTTTTGCGTTCAAGTCTCCTGCCGACGGAAAAATAGGCTGCAGAAACATGGGCAAGTACTGAGTCCCTTAAGATGTCCTGAGGAATATCCTTCTTTGGAACGATGATCACAGGACGGTTACCGTGGCATCGAGAGGTCGCCGCCACTGAGGCGGTTCCGCATAAGCCGGCGATTTCTTCCCGATCGCAATCACCATCACAATTTCGTGATACCGGGTTGACAGCCCGAGAAATCTGGAGAGTCTGCGGCCATCAAATCCTTCCATGGGGCACGTGTTGAGTCCCAGCGCTTCGGCGGCAATCATCAGATTCTCACAGGCCAACGATGTACTCTTCATCGCCCACTTTAAGGCGTCCTGTCGAAATACTGGTGGCATCCCCATCGTCTTCCACAAATTCAACAGTCGAAAAATCACCCACTTGACCGCGCCAAAAATGCCGAACGGCCCTGGCATGAACAGGATACGTCCGATCTTCGCCGTCCGCTCGTAGTCTCGGACTTTGGCGTGGTTGAAGCCGCTTCTGCGCATCCACTCCGACTGGGCTTGCGCGGTCGCTGCCAGCGACCCGATGTCGGCCACCGCCACCACCAGCGCCGACGCCGTTGCCGCAGGCATTTGTCCAAGGCAGAGTTTCGCCGCGGTTGCTTTTCTCGACAACGATTCCACCCAAAAAAACCGGTACGGTTGCATATTGAAACTGGAAGGAGCATGGCGGGCTGCATCAAGGATTTGTTCACGCAGCGCTTGTGGGATTTCGACCGTCTCAAAGGCCTTCACTGCTCGCCTGTGGAAGAGCGCTTCCAGGATTTCGGTCATGGGTGGCCTCCTATGTTGCTATTACAACATATAAATGTTGCAGATGCAACATACAAAAAAACGCAATACTGGAACTATGATTGGTCTATACTGCGGTACTCAGAAACGATCGGGCCAGAAGTCGGCCTCTGGGATGTCGCGTTAACGATTCTGGGCGGGTGAGGGGCCATCCGTACCCTTCACCGCAAGGCCATAATCGGTCTGCGGCTCAGGAGGCCGCGACGGATGACAAAAAAGCATTCAGGAAAACGGGGACGGCACGTCCCCAAAAAAGTGTTAGTCTCCAATCCTGCGTAATCATAAGTTTACGAACCGCCTCCGACTTCTTGACGCACTCCATGGCCTGCTCTCCGATCATTTATCAATGCGCATGGAGTATCGCGGAGCACGAGCAAAGCCGGAGTGAAACTTTCACGCGGCGCCGGGTAGCACCTTCAGAAGCAGTCGGTCTACCTCTTTGCGCACGTAGGCCACGGAGATCGGTTTGGAAACATAGCCATTGAAGCCCGCAGACAGGATCTTCTCGCGGTCTCCCCGCATGGCGTGGGCGGTTACCGCAACCACAAGCAACGCGGCCGACCGCTGATCACTGCGGATTTTTTTCAATACTTCGTAACCATCGACGTTGGGCATGGTGATATCGAGCAGGACCAGGTCCGTAGCTTGTTCCTGGATCTTGCGCAGGGCCTCGTCTCCATCGCCGGCTTCGGCAATCAGATGGCCTTGCCTCTCGAATACAATGTGCAGCAGTTCGCGGTTGCTGGGCTGGTCGTCGACAATGAGAATCCGCGTCATCGGGAAGTTGCCTCGTTGTCTTTCTTCAGCTTGGGTAAATGAGATTGCCCGCCGTTTTTGGTCGTTCGTGAGTGGCGACAAACTAGGCAATAGTAATTCTCCGTGCAGGCAAAAAACTGTTCAAAATGGTACAGTTTCAATCTTTTGAGCAGGAGAGGGCCCTCTGCCGGAATACCTGTACGGAATGAACATATCGCCTGAATGGAAAGCATTTCGTCAGCGGTAATTGTTTGGAGCATCCAGCATCTCCGCCGGACAAGCACAGGGCAGAAATAACGGAAGAGTGTCCGTCCATCCGCCCGGAGCGGCTTTGTAATCAGGCGATTTCATGTTTTGACTGCTGGTTAGTGAGCGCAAAGGCGATGTTTCAACAGTTATGATGGCAGCAGAAAGGAATCAGCACTAACAGGCGCAGCAGCATCATCGTGGGCAAAGATAAAAGATATAAAGATAGAAGATATGAGACTGTGGAAACTTTTTGCATGGATTTGTGGCGCCGCATTGATTGCGCTTGGCCTCTACGCAGCGAGCGTGATTGGGCGCGGCCTTGGCACAGCCGATCAGCCATCCTGGGTTGAAACGGTTGTGGCTCGCACTGCGCGCAACCTGGCCATCCCCCGAAAGGCGCGCCAGGAAACAAATCCGTGGCAAGCCACGCCCGATATGCTGCAACAGGCGCGCGAAAGCTTTCTGGCTCGCTGCGCCGTTTGTCATGGGCCGGATGGCTCCGGACAAACCCAGGTCGGCCGGAATCTTTACCCCAAGGTGCCGGACCTGCGCCTGGACAAAACTCAGAAGTTGTCGGATGGAGAGATCCGCTACATCATCCGGAATGGCGTCCGGCTCACCGGCATGCCAGGGTGGGCGAAACCACACGACGAGCAGGGCGACGACAGCTGGAAGCTGGTCCTCTACATCCGCGGCCTGCATCAGCTCAGCCATGAGGAGCAGGCGCGGCAATCAGCCACCGCAAAGTCAGGGCGCTACGTGGGATCGCAGTCCTGCCAAAAGTGCCATGCGCAGATTTACGACCACTGGCGCAGGACGCCTATGGCGAATGTCGTGCGTGATCCTCGTGAACACCCCGACGCCATCATCCCCGATCTCAAAACCAATTCCATTGCCCGGTTCGCGAAGGAAGACGTCGCCCTGGTTTATGGCAGCCTTTGGAAGCAGCGTTATTTCACGAAACGAGGGGACGATTATTTTCCCGAACCAGCGCAATGGGATGTTATCCATCGCGTCTGGCGGCCGTATTTCGTCGCCACGGGGACCGACTGGTGGACTCCATTTTATCCGCCGGACAATATGCAGCGGCCCACGGGGCCGACCTGCGATGGATGCCACTCGGTCGATTACAACATCCACACCAAGCAGGTGGCGGAGTGGAACGTTGGCTGCGAAAGATGCCATGGGCCGGGAAGTGAACATGTGGAGCATCCCACTCGCGACAACATCCTGAATCCGGCGCACATGGATTATGTCGCGGCCACCGACACCTGTATCCAGTGCCATTCCCAGGGGCGCCCGCTGGCGTCTCCGATCGAAGGCAGGTATTACGACTGGCCTGTTGGGTACCATGTGGGCTTAAACCTGCGGGATTTTTGGCGGCTTGAAGAGCACACTCTCGGCGAGACGACTTTCACGCACTATCCCGATGGCACGGCGCACAAGAACCGAATGCAGGGCAATGATTTCGTGCAAAGTGTAATGTATCGGCGCGGCGTCACGTGCTTTAGCTGCCACGATGTACATGGCACCGATAACTACGCGCAACTGCGAAAGCCCGCGGACCAGCTTTGCCTGGATTGCCACGGCCCGCTTTCGTTGAATGGCCCGCGCACAGGAACCATCGAGGAGCACACCCATCACAAAAAAGGGTCCGCGGGAAGCAGTTGCATCGCCTGCCATATGCCGAAAATTGAAACAACGCTTGCGGACGTGAAGGTGCGAGCGCATACGTTTGCCTTTATAACGCCGGCGATGACGGACAAATATAAGATCCCGAACCCCTGCACCACGTGCCATGCAGACAAAACCACGGCCTGGGCCACGGAAGCTTTACGGCACTGGCCGGAGCGCTCGCCCTGGCGCATGAACTGAGATGTCCAGGCCTGGTTGATTATTTTGAGATGGAAGAAAGCATTGAGGAAAATTGCGTGTACAGGCTTTTTAGCGACCGCGCGACTCCGGCGCGCTGCCGGCTTTTTCTTCCAGTTCCGCCCACCGTTCAATGAGTACGTCCAGATTCTTCTGTGCTTCTTCCACGGCAGCATGGGCGGCCAGTAGTCTGGGGCCATCACTGGCAATGCCCGGGTCTTCCAGCTCAGCCTGTTTGCTTTGCAGCACCTGCTCCGCTTTGGCGATACGCTCTTCGATCGTGGCATACTCGCGGGCTTCCATATAAGAAAGCTTCTTCTTGCCGGACGGCGCTGGCGCGGCCTGTACCGGCGCGGCTTTCCCTACGGCAACGCCCGGAGCTGGCTGCAAATCCTTCTGCCACTGCTCCCACTGGCTATAGTCGGCAAATGGCATCGCGCCGCCCTGGCCGTCCAGCCCCAGCACGATCGTCGATACCCGGTCGAGCATGTAGCGGTCGTGCGTCACCAGCACCAGCGAACCGGAAAATTCGAGCAAACTCTCTTCGAGGATATCCAGCGTAGCAATATCGAGATCATTGGTAGGCTCGTCCAGCAGAAGAATGTCGGCTGGTTGCCGCATCAGGTCGGCGATCAGCACGCGCGCCTTCTCGCCACCGGAAAGCCGCTCCACCGGCTGATTGAGCTGCTCACCGGAAAACAGGAATTTCGCCGCCCACGACGCCACGTGAATCACGCGGTCCTGGTAAACCACCGAATCTCCGCCTTCCGGAGCCAGCGCTCGCCGTAAAGTCTGGCTGCCGTCGATCTGCCGGTTCTGATCGAAGTACACAATGCGCAGGCGATCAGCCCGGCGAATCGTCCCGCTGGTGGCCGAGGATTCTCCGCGCAGCAGGCGCAGCAGGGTCGTCTTGCCGCTGCCATTCGGGCCCACCAGCCCCACCCGCATCCCGGCGGAAATCGTGAAATTGAGCTTCTCAAACAGCGTGCGCTGCCCCATTTCCACTTTCACGTCCTGCAGCTCAATCAGGCGTTTGGTTTGCCGCTCGGTCGCCGAAAAATCAATTTGCGCGGCCTTGCTTCGCGTGCGGGTATTCAGGTCGGCGAGCTCTTCGATCAGCTCGCCTGCTTTTCCGATGCGGGCTTTGGATTTCCGCGTCCGCGCTTTGGCGCCCCGCCGCAGCCACTCAATTTCCGAGTGGACCAGATTCTCAAGAGCCTCCTGCCGCTTTGCCTGAGCGTGAAGGAACTCTTCTTTCTTCTCGAGAAACGTGCTGTAGTTCCCGTTGACGCGGAACGATCCGTCGGGATAAATGCGGGTGAGCTCCACCATGGCATTCGCCACATTCTCCAGAAAATAGCGGTCATGGCTAATGATTACGGAAGCGAAGGGCGCTCGCTCCAGCAGGCCTTCCAGCCACTCAATTCCCTCTAAATCCAGATGGTTCGTCGGCTCGTCGAGCAGCAGAACATCGGGCGACTGCACCAGCGCCTCCACGATGGCCAGCCTCTTTTGCCAGCCGCCGGACAACGCCGCCGCCTCGGCTTCGATGTTTTCAAAACCAGCTTTGCCCAGAATTTCAGCGAAGCGCCCGCTGTGCTCCGCTTCGGCCACTCCGGCCCGTGTGAGTGCTCGCTCAATGACCGAGCGCACGGTATCGCCCGCCGCGAACTCCGACTTCTGCTCGACGTAGCTGAGCCGCACTCCCTTGCGGATCGCCAGGTCTCCGGCATCGGTGTCGATAGTTCCGGCCAGAATTCGCAATAGCGTGGATTTACCCGAGCCGTTCGGGCCAATCAGCCCGATGCAATCGCCTTCGGAAACCGTGAAGGAAACATTCTGAAAGAGTGGGTCGGCGCCAAAGGCTTTGGCGATCTTCTGTGCGTTGATAAGTGGTGGCAAGGGCTGCGGGTTCTCCAGGTAATCATTTTGAGGCTATCAGGAAAACGTACCAATGGTGTACATGCGGTGACGAAGACGGCCCCCGGATCGTCCAACAGCCAGCAAACACAGGGATTTTTTTTGATACCCTGAACAGGCGTGAGGAAATGGACTTATGAAAATTTGTCGTTCGCGATTTCTACCGGCCATTCTGGCCGTGATGTTGTGCGCCATGGCGATGCGGGCGCAGGACGTGGCCTCGTTTGAGAAACGCATTACCGTAAAAAAACTGCCCAACGGGCTGACCCTGCTCATCATGGAGCGTCCTGAAGCCCCGGTATTTTCCTTTTATACCTATGTGAGCGCGGGATCGGCGCAGGAGGTCAGCGGAATCACCGGCCTCGCGCACATGTTTGAGCACATGGCGTTCAAGGGCACCGACAAGATCGGCACCACCAACTATCTCGCGGAAAAAGCCGCTCTGGCCAAAGTGGAAAAGACCTACGCCGCCTATCTGGCGGCACGCCTGCAGCTCTCGGAGAAATCCGGAGTGCCGGACGAAGCCGAGCTGGCGCCGCTCGAAAAAGCCTGGAAAGACGCCATCGAGGAAGCCGACCAATTCATTGTTCCCGAGCAGTACAGCGAGATCATCGAGAGCGAAGGAGGAGTCGGGCTGAACGCCTCCACCAGCTGGGACAACACCGATTATTTCTGCTCGTTTCCCCAGAACCGCCTCGAGTTGTGGGCTTATCTTGAGTCGGAGCGCTTTCTGCATCCGGTCATGCGGGAGTTCTACAAGGAGCGCGACGTGGTGTACGAAGAGCGCCGCATGCGGACCGACAGCTCGGCCCAGGGCCGCCTGATCGAGCAATTTTTAGGTGCGGCGTTCATCGCACATCCCTACGGACATCCGGTGCTGGGCTGGCCTTCGGATCTGCGGGCCTTTTCCGCAACCGATGCCATCAACTTCTTCCATAAATATTACGTCCCGGCCAACATGGTGGTCACGATCGTGGGTGACGTAAAGGCAGCCACCGCCCTGCCGATGCTCGAAAAATACTTTGGACGTCTGCCCGCCTCGCCCCCGCCGGAGCCTCTGCGCACGCGCGAGCCGGAACAAAACGCCCTGCGCGAGGTCGTGCTGCACGAGCAAAGCCAGCCGTTTTACGTTGAGGGCTACCATCGGCCCGACATTTATAGTCCCGACGATGCCGTGTTTGACGTGCTCTCCGACCTGCTCTCCAAGGGCCGCACCTCGCGCCTCTATCGCTCTCTGGTGCGCGACAAGCAAATTGCCATTGCCGCCGAGGGTGGAAGCTTTCCCGGTGGAAAATATCCCAACCTGTTTTACTTCTTCGCTTTGCCCGCCGCCGGACGCTCCGCCACCGATATGGCCGGCCCCGTCCACGATGAAATCGAAAAGCTGAAGACCACGGATGTGAGTGACGAAGAGCTGCAATCGGTAAAGACCAGAGCCAAGGCCGACCTCATACGCGGCCTGGCCGAAAACCCCGGCCTGGCGCTGCAGCTCGGGCAATATCAGGCACTCTATGGCGACTGGCGCGAACTCTTCCGCCAGATTGACCACATCGACAAGGTCAGCAAAGCAGATATCCGCCGCGTCGCCAAAGCCACCTTCTCTCCGGAGAACCGCACGGTGGCCACCATTGAAACCAGGAAGAGCGAAACCAAAAAGAACGAGTCAGGAGAGGGCAAATAATGAAATTCACTGGAAAAATCAGCATTTCTCTTCTTGCCTTCATGCTTTCCCTGTCCGCGACGGCGCAGACAAAAAATGACGCTGCCCCGCAGCAGCCCCGCACGGCGGGCGTAGCGCCTTTCTGGCAGCAGGTGCCTGTTCCGCCTCTGCATGCCTTTCACCCGCAGGAGCCAAGGCGGGTGGCGCTGCCCAACGGCATGGTCATCTTTCTTCAGGAAGATCATGAACTGCCGCTGATCGATGGCACCATCCGCATTCGCGGCGGACGCCGTGACGAGCCAGCAGAAAAAACGGGGATGACCGCCATCTACTCGGAGGCCTGGCGCACCGGAGGCACCAAAAGTAAGAGCGGGGACGAACTCGACGATTTCCTCGAGACGCGCGCGGCCCTGGTTGAGACCGGAGCCAACGCTGACTCCACCACCCTGGGCTGGTCATCTCTCAAGGGAGATTTTGACGCCACCTTCGCCGTGGTGCTCGACCTTCTCCAGCATCCGGAGTTTCGCCAGGACAAGATCGATCTGGCCAGGCACCAGATCAGCAGCGCGATTGCCCGCCGCAATGACAATGTCGGTTCGATTGTCCAGCGCGAGGCGGTAAAACTTGCCTATGGCGGAAACAATCCCTACGCCCGTACTCCCGAATACTCGACCGTAAACGCCGTGACTCGTGACGATCTTATCGCGTGGCACAAGCGCACGGTGATTTCCGGCAACATGATCGTAGGTATCG